>Ga0153932_1000406_pt1 | contig 12468 bp, 12 predicted proteins | sample TSNJ016MetaG_FD_102273 | JGI IMG/M metagenome (GOLD analysis project Ga0153932, IMG submission 102273) | Attine ant fungus gardens microbial communities from New Jersey, USA - TSNJ016 MetaG | ecosystem: Host-associated > Fungi > Mycelium > Unclassified | place: USA: New Jersey, Wharton State...
CCACTTTCAACGTGACGAAATTGCGTCCCGGACAACTGACGATGACATCGGCGCGGACGATTTTCATGGGGATTTCCTTGAGGTGCGATCAGTGGAATTGATGCTACCATACAAGTAGACTTAATCGTCAACCAAGGGTTTTCCCGCTTCAGGCTATTTAAAATGTCCGATAAATCCGTGCTTTGCCGCAAATCGCTCCCATTGATCCAGGATCATCTGCTGACGCCCGAGTGGCGCGATCCACGCATTGGCATTGTTCATTTGGGCATCGGAAATTTTCATCGGGCGCACGAAGCGGTTTATACGGAAGAGGCCATGCTTGCCGCAGCTGGTGACTGGGCAATCTGCGGCGTCACGCTTCAAGGCGATGTGACAAAGCGCGATGCGTTGATGGCGCAGGATGGCTTGTATAGCGTGGTGGAGCGTGGGGCGGAGGGTGTGAAGACAACGGTTCTCCGGGCGCTGCGTGAAGTGCTTGCGCTACCGCATGACCGCGCGCGCCTGTTCGAGTTGCTCGCCGACACCAATGTACGGATCGTCTCGCTGACAGTCACGGAAAAAGGCTACTGCCGCGATACGAAGACCGGCGATGTCGACCACGGCCATCCCGGCATCGCACATGATCTGGCGCATCCTGGCGAGCCCGGCACGGTACCGGGCATCCTCGTCGCTGCATTGAGAATGCGGCGCGATGCCTGCATCGCGCCGTTCACAGTGCTTTCTTGCGATAACCTTTCGCACAACGGCGCAGCATTGCGCCAGGTGGTCTGCTCCCACGCTCGCATGCTCGATGAAGCGCTGGCAAGCTGGATCGAGCGCGAAGTCGCCTTCCCGTCAACCATGGTCGACCGCATTGTTCCTTCGACCACGAACGCAGACCGCGATGCCGCTACCGCTGCGCTTGGGCTACGCGACGAAGCGCCGGTCCCGTGCGAGCCTTTTCGTCAATGGGTAATCGAGGATTGCTTCCCTGCCGGACGACCCGCGTGGGACCAAGCAGGCGCGCAACTCGTGGATGATGTAATTCCATTCGAGCTTGCCAAGCTGCGCATGCTTAACGGCACCCATTCGACACTCGCGTATTTGTCGATGCTGGCGGGGTTCGAGACCATCGACGAAGCAATTTCATTCGGACCCCTGCGCACGCTTATCCATTCGATGATGACGCAAGAGATTGCACCGACTTTGAGTGTTCCGGTTTCGTTCGACCTCATGGCGTATCGCGATGCACTGCTGGACCGTTATGCGAACCCGGCGTTGAAACATCGCTGTGCGCAGATTGCCATGGACGGTAGTCAGAAGATTCCGCCGCGTCTTCTCGCAACGATTGCAACGCGCCTGGAACACGGCGAGTCAATAGCGAGGCTGGCACTTGGCATTGCAGCGTGGTTCGTTTTCCTGTGCGGACGCGCCGACGACGGGACGACTTTCGTTATCTGCGATCCGCTGGCCTCGCAGTTGACTGCGCTGGCTACCCATTCGGGCGACGATCCGAAAAGTCTTGTCGATGCGATGCTTGGTTGCCGCGATGTATTTAGTCTCGAACTTGCTTCGAACGAAGTGTTCCGGCGCGCTCTGATTGAAGCCGTCACGCAGTTGAAAACCGGAGCAAGATCGGCGATCGAGAAAACCAACCACAAGGCCTCCGAGACCAAGTCAGCGTCACGGCAAAACCTCTGAAGCACGAGGGACATTCACCCCCACCGCCTTGCGCCAGCGCACCGTCGCCAGCATGGACGCGACGACGATCAAACCACCGCCGACCCATGCAACAAGCGATATCTTCTCGCCCAGCCACATCCAGGCGAACAAAGCGCCGAATGCGGGTTCGCTACCCATCAGCAACGCAACGCGGGTTGGACTGCTGCGTTTGATCGCGTAGTTTTGCGCGAAGAACGCGAACAACGTGCACGCAAAAACCAGATAAAACACGCTGCCCCAAAACGACTCATGTCCGGCGAACGACGGCACGTGCTGCCACTGCTTCGGCGCAAACACAAGCGCCACCGCTGCACTGCCAAACGCGACCACACCCGACTGCACGGCCGTCACTGACAAAGGCGGCAGCGAAGAATCACGCATCACACGTTTCGTCACACAGACATTCAGCGCACGCAGCAAAGCGGCAAACAGGATCAGTGCATCGCCGGGATTTAACGCGACCGAACCGTCACCGGCAAGCAGCCATGCGCCTAACAACGAGAGCGCGACTGCTGCCCATTCAATCCGTCCGGGCCGGCGCTTGAGCAGCATCCACTCGACCAGCGGCGTCAGCACCACGCAGAGGCTAATCAGGAACGCCGCATTAGATGCGCGCGTCAGCAGCACGCCAAATGTTTCGCTTAGGAAAATGCCCAGCAGCAGCAAGCCTGCTATAAACACGCCGCGCAGCGTTCGCGCGTCGGCCTGACGCAAACTTCGCAACGCCGGCGATAACATCACGAATGTAATGCCGAATCGCAGCGTCAGCAGGCCCAGCACCGGATAAAACACGAGTGCGCTCTTGACGACTCCATAACTGGTTCCCCACACCACCGCGACCACCAGCAACATGAGATCGGACAATAAGAGCAGGCGGTCTTGCTTGGGCATGATCGGACCTCAGTAGATGAGTCCGTATTGTCGAGCGTTGCACATGCGACGATAATCGGGTCGATGCGCAAAGCCTTTATGTCGCAGATGCATTAATCCTGCGCTCCAACTCGCGACGGCCCGATGAATCAAACCGAACTCTTTGCATTGCTGCCCGACATGGCGGTATTCGCCCGTGTCGTCGACGCCGGCAACTTTTCCGTAGCCGCGCGCCAACTCGGCAGCACACCGTCAACGGTCAGCCGCCAGATCAAACGTCTTGAGGAAGCGCTTGCCACGCGGCTGCTTGAACGATCCACGCGCAAGGTGAAGGTGACAGAATCGGGCGAACAGGTGGTTCGATTCTGCCGCGACATCGTGAGCGCGGCGTCGGGCGCCGTGGATGCCGCCGGTTCACTGGTCGGCCGGCCGCAAGGGAAAGTCAGCGTGAGCGCGCCAACGGCCTTTGCGAAAACAGTCATTCATCCGCTCGTGCCGGGCTTTTTGCGCGCGTATGAAGAAGTCGACTTGCAGTTGCTTTATGCAGATCATGAAGTCGATCCGCTTGAGAACGATCTCGATCTCGTGATCCGCCTAACAGATCATCCACCGCCCGGTCTGGCGGGACGGCGGCTGGGTTCGGTCCGCTGGATGTTGTGTGCTTCGCCCACGTATCTGCATGCGCGCGGTACGCCCAAACACCCACGCGATCTCGCGCAGCACGACTGCCTTTATCTCGGCGAAACCGTCGACGACAACCGCTGGCGTTTTCGGCGCGGCGCGGAAACGCAGACCGTGGAGGTGAGCGGGCGATATATAGCGAACCATGCAGGCGCGCGACTCGAAGCGGCGCAGCAGGATTTCGGCATTGCAAGCCTGCCGCAGTTCAGCGCAGCCGAAGCGTTAGAAAGTGGCGAGCTCGTGCAAGTGCTCGCCGACTGGGATCTCGAAGCACTCGCTTATGTAGGCTCGGTGTGGTTGCTGTATCCACCGAATCGTTTTCTTCCGCCCAAGGTACGGGCGTTGATCGATTATCTGGTCGAGCATATACGCGACAGCAAGTGACATTGGCTTGGCGCGTTGCTTAAACGCTTAAGGATGCGTTCTTGGGCCCGCTAGCCCATGTCAGAAGTCGAGCCGACCTAACAATTCATCGAACAGGATCATCACGTGCTCACGGAACGCCGGGCGAAGCTGAAGCCGTTCATACCACGCTTCCACATTCGGAACGTCGGGCCGCTTGATATCCAGTTCGAAGTAGCGATAGAGGTTAGACCCGACCGCAATATCGCCCAGGCTCAGACTGTCTCCTGCAATGAAGGGCCGCTCAGCCAGTATCCGGTCGAGAAGCTGGAAATGCTGCGCGCAACGAGCAAGATTCTCGTCAATGCTCTTCGCACTGCGTAAAGCCTCCGGCGTCCGGTAAAAGCCCCAGAACACACCTGTCAAGAAGGCCGGCTGCAAGCTGCTCTGAGACCAATCCATCCAGCGATCCGCCTGAGACCGCGTACCGGCGTTGTCACTCCAGAAACGCGGGCTGCCATAATGGACCGCGAGGTATCGCAAGATGCTGTGCGACTCCCACACAATCGTACCGTCGCCGCCTTCTTTAATGACCGGCACGCGCCCATGTGGATTCAGGGCCAGGAACTCGGCGCGTTGCGTCAGGCCGAAGCCCGCCTCCGGCGGGAATATGTCCATGCGGTAAATCAAGCTCGCCGATCAGCCACATGACCTTCTGAACGTTAGACGAGTTGCGCCGCCCCCAAACCTGAAGCATTGAACCTCCCCTGAGGTTGATTTCCGCTCACGCCTTGTTAGACGCCTTACTTAGCGGCCGGATAGAACCGGCCGCTCGTTACTAAGCCGCTAGGTCACTAAGCCGCTAGCGTGATCGCAGTCGAGAAATATCACCGAGGTAATTTCCAAGCCGCTCGATCCACTTGAACAACGGCCTGCGTGCGAGAGCATACGCGCTGGTCAGCGAAATTTCCGCGGCTATATTGGCGTCAGTGCTTATCCAAATTCGCTCGCCTCGCGCCACGCGAAGCACATCGCCCGTTTGCAACCAGTAGTCGTACGGCGAGAAAATGCGCGTGACCCAAACCCTTGCCGTTCCCACGCGCAATTCGGAATCGGACCGCACGCGCCATGAGGCGATCTGACCCGGCTGTATAACAAAACGAATGATCATCTCCGGCGCCAGCGCATGCGCTGACGCCGAGGTTTCGGGTGCCGCTCGGAAAACAAACCGCTCGCTTGATCCAACCATCATCTTCTCCGTCGATTAAACCGAAAGACGGAGGCACCACAAAAAAAAGGCCCAACCGCTTTTCGGTAGGGCCTGGTGTTTGCGCATCTGTTCCTATTTCCAATGCAAACACGTCCCCGATGAAGCACCCCAATGGGCGTTCATTCGTTTAATTGCTACCAAGGACGTTAACTTTTGCATAGTCTTGAGTGTCAGATATCGCCTAGAGCTTGTCAACAAATTTTAGGTTGTGGCTTAGAGCAAAGCGCAATAACACATGGCGATCCTAAATGCTCGAATGCTCCGGCTAGTGCCTGATAAGGGCTAATCTTTAGTTTCCGGCGGTGAACTGGTTAGGCCTCGCATACAATCGTCCTCACGCAGCAAAGCCTTGCCACTCGCTTGCCATTCACTTGCCATTCACTAAGCGCACGACCGCCGTTGTCTCGCCCGAACATGTACAAACTCGCTTCTCCACAAGAAGCCAGCAGGGAACGATATGGAGATTAAATGGATCGAGGACTTTGTTGCGCTTGCCCAGTACCAAAGTTTCTCGCGAGCCGCTGAGGTCCGCAATGTCACGCAGTCCGGTTTCAGCCGGCGAATCCAGGCGCTCGAACAATGGGTCGGCGCCGACCTGATCGACCGCAGCAGTTATCCGCCCACGCTGACACCCGCTGGGCGTCTCTTCAGGGAAGCTGCCGACGACATTCTCAACCGCCTCTTCGACACCCGCGCCATCATCCGCACGGAACAGCGAATGCCCGGCATTGGGCTGCAGATTGCAGCGGGCCACACTATTGCGCTGAGTTTTCTTCCCGCGTGGCTCAACGCGCTGACCGCCCAATTCCGCGATGTCAGGGCACGCGTGATTCCCACCAACGTCCATGATTCCATCCTGATGCTGGTGAACGGCAATTGCGAATTGATGTTTGCTTATCACCATCCCGACCTGCCGCTTCACCTCGATCCCACGCGCTATGAATACCTGACGGTGGGCATCGACACCTTCATGCCTGTCTGCAAGCCGAATCAAAAATCGGGGCCTTCCATGCGCTTGCCCGGCACGGCAAGCCGGCCGCTGCCGCTTATCTCGTACACCGAGACCAGCTATTTTGGCCGCTGCCTGGCGTTGCTGCTTCGCCGCGCCAAGACGCAACCGGCACTGCGTCCGCACTACGAATCGGATATGGCGGAAGTGCTCAAGAAGATGGTGCTGGAGGGCGAAGGCATAGCATGGTTGCCGAAAAGCTCAATCCAAACCGAGCTGAAAAATGGCGAGCTCGTTCCGGGCGGCGGTAAGGAATGGGAGCTCGAAGTGGAGTTGCGTGTGTACCGCGACGCGTCGAATAAAAATGAGTTCATCGACACCCTGTGGCGCTACCTGCGCTCCTCCGCCTGAGAAAATTTATACGTGTTTACCCTGGTTATGCGGCTCTCGCATAACGACATGCTGAACCCGCATCGCGGGTTTTTTGTCCGCTTCTACTATCCGACCAGAGACGGAAAAGGCCCTTCGCTAAGCCGCGCCAAGGCGCTTTTCGTCAAACCCATCGCACAGCGGCTCACGCTCATTCTCGTGCGAGATACCTCTGGAAGGATTGAAATGAAAAACCGGCTAACGCTTTATATCGTCATCGGCATGGTGCTTGGCGTCGTGATCGGCTATATCTGTCACCGGACAGCCGCGGATTCGAATGCGGCAAAAGAAATGGCCGGCTACTTCTCCATCATCACCGACATCTTCCTGCGGCTCATCAAGATGATCATTGCACCGCTGGTATTCGCCACGCTGGTGTCGGGTCTGGCGGGCATGGACGGAACAGCAGACGTGCGCCGCATTGGCATTCGATCAGTGGGCTGGTTTGTCTGCGCGTCACTCATATCGCTTGCCCTCGGCCTGTGTCTCGCCAACCTTCTGCAACCGGGTGCGAGCCTTCATATGGTCCAGACAAGTTCCGACGTCAGCACCGGCCTCAATACCGCGGGGCTCAGCTTCAAGGACTTCGTTACCCACGCGTTCCCAACAAGCATTCTCGACGCGATGGCGCGCAACGACATCCTGCAAATTCTGGTGTTCTCCGTGCTCTTCGGCGTCGTGCTGGGCGCGATCAAGTCGGACCCACGGGTGACACCGCTCGTGCAAGCTATCGACGCGCTCGTTCCCGCCATGCTCAAGCTCACCGACTACGTGATGCGCCTTGCGCCCGTGGGCGTATTCGGGGCGATTGCATCAGCTGTGACGTTGCATGGTCTCGATGTGCTGATGACATACGGCAAGCTGATCAGCGGCTTCTATGTGGGACTCGTGCTGTTGTGGGTGATCCTGATCGGCGCCGGCTACGCGTTCCTTGGCAACAGCATCTGGTCATTGCTCAAGGCGATACGCGAGCCGGCCATGCTGGCGTTTTCAACCGCAAGCAGCGAAGCCGCGTATCCGCGCCTGACGGAAAAGCTGGAAGCGTTCGGCGTCGACAAGAAGGTGGTGGGCTTCACGTTGCCGCTGGGATACGCATTCAATCTCGATGGTTCGATGATGTACCAGGCGTTCGCCGCCATCTTCATTGCCCAGGCGTTTGGCATCGATATGCCGATCGGCACGCAGATCCTCATGCTGCTCGTGCTCATGGTCAGCAGCAAAGGCATGGCCGGGGTAGCGCGAGGCTCGGTCGTCGTGGTTGCCGCCGTTGCACCGATGTTCCATCTACCGCCGTCGGGCGTTGTGCTGATCCTCGCGATCGACCAGATACTCGACATGGGCCGGACCGCAACCAACGTGATCGGCAACAGCATTGCGACGGCCGTGATTGCAAAATGGGAGACCGCCCGGGAGACGGCTCAACTCACACAAACGGAAGCGGTGATCTTCGACCAGTTGCAAGGCGAAGCAAAATGAATGAGAAGTCGAGCGAAAAGCACAAGCAACAACGCCGCTCTTTTGGCGTCATTGGCGGACTCGGCCCGCTCGCCAGCGCCGACATGTTTTTCAAGCTCATCAAGTCGACGCCCGCGACCGGTGACGCGGATCACTTCGATGTCGTCTTCGAGCAGCATCCGTTTCGCGGCGCCGGCGCGACCAGCGCCGCGACAGTTGAACGCAAGCTTTATATCTTCGATCTCATTCGTGCATTCGAAAAACGCGGCATCGAGACGGTCGTACTGCCCTGCTTCCTGAGCCACACTTTCATGGACGAGTTAAAGGCCAACTCGCCCTTGCAGATCGTGGACATGATCGAGGCAGTGCGACACTATGTTCGCCGCAAGTTCCGTTCAGTGCATCGCATTGGTGTGCTGGCATCCGACTACGCGCGGGGCAACGGTCTCTTCGAACGTTATTTTTTGGCGCCTGAATTCGACGTCATTCATCCGCGAATCAGTGACGGCACGGATCCGGTTACGCGCGCCGTATATGGTGAAAATGGCATCAAGTCTGGGCATTTGCTCGGTCAGCCGGTTGCTCTTTTGAAAGCCGCTTGCGAGGATCTCATTGCGCAAGGCGCCGAGATCATCGTGCCGGGCATGACCGAAATTGCACTCGTTGCAGATGAGCTAGGCGCGCTGAGCGTCCCGCTAATCGACTCGAATCTTGCCTATGCCCAATACATTGTGTCGGGCCAGTACGAATCGCCTGCCAAGCTATTCAAGGTCGGCGTGGTGGGCGGCGTTGGCCCTGCGGCCACGGTGGACTTCATGCAGAAGATTGTCAGCAACACACCAGCTAAACGCGATCAGGATCATATCAAGCTGCTGGTCGAGCAAAATCCGCAGATCCCCGATCGCACCGAGAACCTGATCGGCGATGGCCCGGACCCGACCATTTCGTTATATGCCACGTGCAAGAAACTGGAGAGCGGCGACGCCGACATAATCGCGATTCCATGTAACACGGCACACGCATTCGTACAGAGGATCCAGCCGTATCTCAGCGTCCCCATCGTCAACATGCTGACCGTGACGGTCGAGATGCTTCGCGATTCATTTCCGTCGATTAAGGAAATTGGACTCCTTGCGACCTCGGGAACGGTGGCGAGCGGCGTATATCGGCAAGCGCTGGAAGCACGGGGATTGCAGCAAATCTTGCCGAGTCCGGCATTGCAGGCAAGCGTGATGAATGCGATCTATGGCACGAAGGGCGTAAAGGCGGGCTTCGTCAAAGGACAGTGTATGGACAACGTCTGCGAGGCGCTCGAAGGCTTAGCCGACGAAGGCGTCGAGATTGTGATTCTTGGATGTACGGAGTTACCGTTGCTGCTTCCAGGGACTCAATGGCTAAGCGCTCGCGGACGGACGATCACGCTAGTGGACCCAACCGATATCCTGGCTAAACGCTGCGTTGCGTACGCCACCGCAAAGGCCGGACTAATAAGGGCTGAGTCAAAAGCCGCGCACTAAAACATCAAGACATTGCGCCAGCCGTGCTAAGCCTTGATCTCCGCACGCAAGAATTCGATCAGTGCCTGCTGGACGGCATTGAGCGCACCACCAGAGCTCACCAACGCAAGTTCGGTCGGCGGCAAATCCGGCAGACCCGTGCAGATCCGATGTTCGGGAAGCACGGCGGTCGTAGGCAGAACCGACACACCAAGCCCTGACGAAACTGCCGCCTGGATGCCGGTCAGGCTATGACTCCCGAACGCCACTCGCCAGCGCCGCCGCGCTTTGTCGAGACCACGGATCGCGCGTTGCCGGTAGACACAACCTTGCGGAAACAGCGCCAGCGGGACCGGTTCATCCGTCAGTTCAACGCCTTCGCCTTTTACCCATACAAGCGATTCAGGCCACGATGCGAGGCACTCTCCGCTTCCCGGTTCGCGCTTGAGCAACGCAATCTCGACCTCGCCTGCCGCCAGCTTCCGCTGGAGATCGACACTCATGCCGCTTACCGTTTCAAGCCGTACGCCGGGCTTCATCTTCACAAATCCCGACAGCATGGCCGACATCCGGCGCGCGTCGAAATCCTCGGGTACGCCAATGCGAACCGGCTCAAGCGCCACGTCGCTGGTCAACGCATCCTGAGCTTCCCTCGATAAAGCCAGCAGCCGCCGCGCATAGTGCGCAAGCAACTCCCCATGCTCGGTGGCGCTCACGTGATTGCCGGTCCGGTCGCGCAGCAGCAGCGTACGACCGACTGCCGCCTCGAGCTTGCGGATCTGCTGGCTCACCGTCGACTGGGTACGGTGGACGCGTTCGCCAGCGCGCGTAAAGCTGCCTTCATCGACCACGCAAACCAAAGTGTTTAACAACTCGAGATCTAGCATGAGCCACCACCGCTTATTTGAATTTCGATTGACCTTTAGAGTTTAATTTAATTTCCAAATAACACTCAATCCTTTTACGCTAGCGGTATCGACTCAGCTAAGTGAATAAATCAATGACTTTCAACGCGCTTGAAAACAGCCAACGGCCGCAATGGCTCACCTTCGACTGCTATGGCACCCTGATCCAGTGGGACGAAGGACTGCAAGCCGCCGTCCGCAAGATCTTGTCCGCCAAGCAAACGGCGACGATCGATCCGGCTCGATTTCTCAGCATTTATGATCAGCATGAACACGCGCTTGAGCAAAGCTCACCGCATCGGTCATTTCGCAGCGTGACAGCGGACGCGTTACGTCTCGCACTCGATGAATTCGGCTTGCAAAGCGACGCGGACGATGCCCGAACGCTAACGGACAGCATCTCCGCCATGCCGCCGTTTCCAGAAGTAACCGCCGCTTTGAAGCGGCTTAAGGACATGGGTTATCGTTTGTGTATTGTGTCGAATACGGATGACGAGATCATCGCGGGCAATGTCGCGCAGCTTGGCGGGTTAATCGATCGCGTGGTCACGGCGCAGCAAGCAGGGGCTTATAAACCATCGCGGAAAATATTCGACTATGCTTTCGACTCGCTTGGCGTGACAAAGGACGATGTCGTTCATATCTGCGCCAGTCCGCGTCTCGATCACGCCGCTGCGCGCGAAGTTGGCTTTCGCTGCGTCTGGATCGATCGTGGCACGGGCCGCATGCTGCTGCCGGATTACACACCCGACGCCACGCTTTCAACGCTCGATCAAGTCCCTGTGCTATTCAATAGACTCGGCTGGTAAATTTTCAAGGCAATCAATCATCATGGCTCACTCGCTTTCTATCGGCAGCAACTCTGTTCCCTCACGTATTGCGCGGCTCGATTCCGACGCCGTCGTGCAGGCACGTGTGGAGCTTGCCGCGTGCTTCCAGCTCGCGGCTCAACGGGGTTACGAAGAAGGGGTTTGCAATCATTTCTCGGCAGTCGTGCCCGGGCACGATGATCTGTTTCTCGTCAATCCCCATGGCTACGCGTTCAGTGAAATTACCGCATCGCGCCTGCTCGTTTGCGACTTCGAGGGACATGTGATCGCCGGTGATGGTCAGCCAGAAGCGACAGCGTTTTATATCCACGCACGACTGCATCAATCGAAACCGCGAGTGAAAGCTGCCTTCCACACGCACATGCCGAACGCGACCGCGTTGTGCCTGATCGAAGGACCACCTCTTTTATGGCTCGGGCAAACGGCGCTGAAGTTCTATGGACGCACTGCCGTCGACGAGCATTACAACGGGTTGGCTTTGGATGAATCGGAGGGAGATCGTATTGCAGACGCCATGGGCGACGCCGACATCCTGTTCCTGAAGAACCATGGTGTGATGGTGGCGGGCGCCAGCATCGCGGAGGCTTGGGACGACCTCTATTATCTGGAGCGCGCCGCTGAAGTTCAGCTTAAAGCCATGAGCAGCAACCAGCCGCTCAAGCCCGTGCCGCACGAAATAGCTCAGCGCACCTATGAACAAATCCGCTTGGGCGACGCACAAAGCGCCCACGCGCACTTGGACAGTTCGATCAGAATATTGCGCAATCAGGGAAATGGTTTCGAACACTAGGCGTGAATAGTCGCGTGTCCGGAAGCGACAACACGCTGCCGCTTCCGGCCTGCCATGTCAGGACCAGCGTTCGGGCCATCGCCGGCCGCGCACAACGTTATTGAACAGCAAAGCGATCACTAGCAGCACGCAAACGCCGCTTAGGACCGGGACAAAAAAGAATCCTATTGAGGCGTTGCCGCTAAGCATGATCACCAGCGGATCAGCGCCCGCGGGAGGATGCACGCATCGCGTAAGCTGCATCAAGGCAATAGCGAGGCCAACGGACAACGCCATTTGCCAGATCCCCGGACCGGCGAACCAGAACACCGCCAACCCGACGGCAGTGGAAAGCAGGTGTCCGAATACGAGGTTGCGGGGCTGCGCAAATGGACTATCGGGTGCGCCGAATAACAAGACGCTCGATGCACCGAATGGCGCGATCAACAACGGACTGCTCGTCAAGTGCCCTAGCAGCGAGACCACGCCAATCGCCAGAAAACCACCCAGGAAACCAAATGCCGCTTGTTTGAATGGCGCTAAAGGAACTGGGGGCGCCGTGCGGGCGATCTGTTCGTTCATTGTATTTAAAGCCCAGGGAAATGCGCACGCCGGTCTCGATCAAGCAGACCAGCGTGCCCACGGCGTTAAGAGGGCAGTTCAAAAAGGCTGCTCAGTTCGGCTGAAGATGTTCCAGCAGACGAGTGAGCAGGCTAGTTTGAGGAATGCTTCGTGAATGTCAGATCGGCGCTCGAAGCGAATGCGAAGACG
>Ga0153932_1000407_pt1 | contig 12447 bp, 12 predicted proteins | sample TSNJ016MetaG_FD_102273 | JGI IMG/M metagenome (GOLD analysis project Ga0153932, IMG submission 102273) | Attine ant fungus gardens microbial communities from New Jersey, USA - TSNJ016 MetaG | ecosystem: Host-associated > Fungi > Mycelium > Unclassified | place: USA: New Jersey, Wharton State...
GTCGACGCCACCGGACACACGCACGCAAACGCCTGTTCGCGCTGCGGCCGCGCCAGGAACTCATTCAACTCCCGATGAAAACGGAACGTGGCAGTCGTCATGGATTCGAGTATCGCATCGGTTTGACGCGTCTGCTTCGCGGCGTATGGGGGCGAGGTTCGTCGTGGAGCGATGGTATTCGACATGTAATCGTCAATTGCAACAGCATGGGACCAGAGTAACCCGCTAAAGCGGGAACTCCGGTCCACAGGAGAAGAGCATGGACATTGGATTTATTGGACTCGGCAACATGGGCGGCGCGATGGCGCTGAATGCGTTGAAAGCGGGCCACACAGTGCGCGTCTGGAACCGTTCTCCCGACGCCACGACAGTACTCGCTGAACAAGGCGCGCGCGTGGTTGCATCGGCGGATGAAGCGTTTTCAGGCGACGCCGTGTTCTCCATGCTCGCCGACGACTCCGCGTTACGCGCCGTGCTGCTAGACAGCGGTTTGCTCGAACGTGCACTGAAGGGCTTGGTGCACGTGAACATGGCCACGATCTCGGTCGCGTTCTGCGAAGAGTTGGCAAGCCTGCACGAGCAGCACGGCGTGGCCTACGTCGCTGCGCCCGTGCTCGGCCGACCGGACGTGGCGGCCGCGGGCAAGCTGAATATCGTGGCGGCAGGCGCCGATGACGCCATCGCCCGCGTGCAGCCTATCTTCGATGTCATCGGCCAGAAGACATGGCGCGTCGGTACCGCACCGCAACACGCGAACGTGTTCAAACTGGCGGCGAACTTCATGCTGGCATCGGCGATCGAAACAACGGCTGAGGCCGCATCGCTGATGGCGGGACATGGCATCGATCAACACGCATTCCTCGATGTGATCACGAACACGCTTTTTCCGGGGCCGGTGTACCAGGGATATGGCCGGATGATTGCCGACAACCGCTATGAACCCGCGTTGTTCAAGGCGCGGCTTGGCCTGAAGGACGTGCGGTTGGCACTGGCTGCCGGCGATGCCGTGAACGTCGCGCTGCCCGTGGCAAGCCTGGTGCGCGACAACCTGATCGACGTCCTCGCCCAAGGCGATGGCGACAAGGACCTGGCCGTGCTCGGAAAGGTTGCCGCGCGGCGTGCGGGAAAGAAAGTGTGATCAATCCGGTTTGATTTTTGCTCACGGGTAAATGTAAAGCCCGTGTGAAGCCCCGATGCGCCAGTGTTGTATCGACAATAAATAGCGGCAATGGAAGGGAACGTTCCCTATACTTGTCGCGCCGTTTGCCTCAGATTCATGACTGTTTCGAATCAGACAGCATTCGGTGGCGCACAGACGGACACACGCCGGCGGTGCAGGCTTTGCAAAGGCCTCATCGGCGATGAAACCGGCTTGGAAGCGGCTTAGGAAACGATGTTGAAACGACCTGGGCGCGGGCTTTCGCGTCCATTTCCCGATTTCCCGGCCAGCTTATAAAAAGACGAAGCGGAGACAGGACAGCGCCTACTATGAAAAGCACTCTTCGGGGTCTCATGAGCGTGGCGGCATCGGCGGGCCTTGGCTTGGCTTGCTTGAGTACGCCCGGGATCGCTCTCGCCGACGACACCCCCAATCCCTGTGATGCACTCAAGCGCATCGTGGCGGCTGCGCCCGATGGTTTCACTTCCTTGCGACCCGACGACGGCAAAGCAGTTGCATTGCCTTACGGCCAGGACGCGCAGTGCGCGGTGAAAGCCGGCGCATATTCCTGCTCGTGGACGAAAGGCGCGAACGCCGGATCGGCGGCCGACGCTTTACAGGGCGTCGCCGCGGATATAGCTGCGTGCTTGCCGGACGCGACGCACGATCAAAACTCGCCGGGCCGGCAGCATTTTTATATCGGGGCGCGGGGGCAGCGCACGCAGATCACTGCAAAAACGGCTGGTGCAGGAAAGTTGACGCTCGCGGTGTCGGGCAAATGAGGGGGCAGTCGTGACCAAGCGTGTTCTCATAGCCGATGACGACGATGACGCCCTGAGCTGTCTGGCCAATCTGCTGACGGGATTGGGGCATCAAGTGGCCCAGGCTTCATGCGGCACTCAGGCACTCGATGTGGCGCGGCAGTTCGCACCGGATGTCGTGATTTTGGACCTGGGCATGTCGCCAATGGATGGTCTTTCCGCCGCGCGTGCCTTGCGGGCGTTACCCGAAGGCCCGGCCATGTTGCTGGTTGCGCTGACCGGCTGGGGCCAGCCGCAGCATCACGCCATGACGCAGGAAGCCGGTTTCGATATCCATCTGGTCAAGCCGGTCTCCATCGACCAATTGGGTTTCATTCTTTCGATGACGCAGCCGTAGCTTCGTAGACGTTGTACATCCGCAACAAATTGACGTGGATCGACAAGAGGATGTTGCGCTGCACCAATAGTTTTGGTACAGTGGGGTTGTCTCCTCCATGTCTCCACTGATATGGATTCAGCCCGCCCATCTTAGGCGGGCTTTTTTTTATCCTTTTTTAGCCCTTTTCAACCCCGCGCGCCTTCAAAACCGATACGACACCGCCAGGAACGTAATCAGCGGATTGGCGTTGAGCTTTGACTTCGTCGTAGCCAGTTCGGTCCCATCGGCCGCCTTGATAATCAGCGACGACGTCGTCTTCAACGGAATGTAGGTCAGTGAAGCAATCAAACCCCAGTGTTTGTCGAAGTTATAGGTCGCGCCAAGATTGAACACCGGCTGCCACGACGACGATGCCTTCGCCGACACCGACGTCGGTCCCGGCTTGCCCGCGCCCGCCGCCAGCACCGCGCCAAGATTATTCTGCGTCGAGTTCACGAAACCACTGGTGAGCTTGATGTTCGTGAAGAAGTTATACGACACGCCCAGGCCCGCGAACGGCCGGAACGCGGAAGTCGGCGAATTGAAGTAGTACTGGAAAATCAGCGCCGGGCTCCATTGCCGCACGCTTTTCACGATCGGATTGGTCTCATCGAGATTCTGGTTGCCAAGCGCGCCCGCGGGCCCGGGCGGTTGAATCGTGCCGTGACCATCGAGTTCGAACTCGGGCGGCACGCCGCCCACGAACGTGGTCGCAATGTGATCGGTGAAAAAGTGCGTGAAGACGAGGCCGAATGTATCGGCGCTTTTCGTCGATAAACTCGTCCCCGCCGACGTGAATTGCGACGGTAAGCGCAGCGGCGTATTGATCGGCGTGGGCGCCACATGCGTGGTCAGCTCGTCGCTCGAATCCTGCGGCATGACGTGGAACCAGCCAAGTCCCACGACGTTATCGCCGGCACTTTGCGCATGGGCCGACATCGATACACACGCCGCTATTGCAACCGCCAACGGTTTTCCCGCAGCCAAAAGCTTTTTCATTTCGTCTCTCTTCGGTTACAGGCCGTCATGCGAACGCGGCGCGTCTTCGTGAAAAATCGCGCGTTGTTCGCATGCAGCCGTTCTTGATGGGCTGCAGGACGGTTACTGCACAAATGAGCCGATGGTGAAATACGGTGTCGTCGGGTCGCTCTGGTCGAGGTAGCCGAACACGCCGCCGGAGAAGATGAACTTGCCGGTCGGTGTCGTGCCAGTCGATGCACCCACTACCGTCGATGTCACCAATCCCTGAACGGCTTCCGTGTAATCCAGGTTCAGCGCACGCGACAAAGCGACCTGCGATGGCTGGAACGGATCGATCAAGGTGGCTTGTGCGCCAGCAAGCGCGGTCGTGCGGTAATCGAAGGCGTTATCCACGCCGACGTATTCGCCATTCACCGATCCCGACGCCACGCTGGTTTGCGGCGACATCATCGAGATGCCCGACTCGTCGTCGGCGAACGGCGGAATGCCCGTGGTGATCGTCGCGTTCGCCGTACCGGTGCGCACGAGGATCGGCACGTTCTGGCCACGCAGCTTGCCCACGATCATGTAGCCCTTGCCAAGCGGACCGGCGGCGAGTGTCGGCTTGCCTTGCCCAAGGAAGTTGCTGGTGACGAACGCACCGCTGCCATCCGGAGATGGCGCGAAGTTCGATCCGGCCTGCTGGCATTTGCCGGTATTCACGCCGGTGTTGTCGCACTCTTGCCAGGTGCCGTCGGCATTGATCGTGATCCTTGAATCGACGGAAAGGCGCGCGTAGTTTTGCGACGGAATCTCGTGATAGCCGAGTTGGTTGTAGGTCCCGGCGACATTGGCGAGATTCGTCTCGAGCGTCGAGAAGCCAATGAACGGGTAATACGGGAATGTCCGGTCAGGCACCACGCCTTGACCTAGAATGCCGTCGAACTGCAGTTCCTTGCCCGGAATTGTGCCGCCCGCGACGCCTTCGCCCACGAAGATGCGCGCGGGACGCGTTGGATCAAGCGTCGCGCCGTTCAACTGGTACGCGCATTGATTGAGCTTTTGCGTGGGCAGGCCGGTTTCCACCGTCAGCGTGCCGTTTTGAGACGTGCCGGCGCGAGTCGGGGAGACCGTGCCGGTGACGGCGGGTATCGGAGATTCCACGTAGGTCACTTGCCACGTGAGTTTCGTCGTGTCGAGTTGCAGCTTGATGAGTTCGCCGCTGCCGCCGCCGCCCGTGAAGGTGGTCGTGTAGTCAAGCGATGCCGGGCACAACCGGACGACCGGCGCCTGAGGCGCATCGCTGCCGCCGCCGCAACCGCCAAGCAACGGCGTGACGCCGGCGACTGCCGCACCCATCGCACCCAACGCAAAAGTTCTCCATTTCATACTGCTGTCTCCATCGACATTTGTTCGTTCGTTGGTAGCCGGCGCATGCCGGCTACCCTGGTCTTGCGTGCTTGTACCCGGCAGTGCTTATTTGCTGAGCAACGCACCGATACCGAAGTACGGGCTCGCCGGCGTATCGGCATTAGCGGACGTGGAAGTCAGGCCGCCGTTCACCGTGCTGCCGGCAATGAAGACGCCGTACAACCCGCCTGCGGAGATCAGCGCACCCTGGCCGCCGTTCTGGTCCTGCACGCCGATCAAGCCGGGCAATTGCTGCGCGTAGCTCATGCCAAAACCGGTCTCGGTCGCTTGTGTCGATGGATTGATGAACGAGCCGACCGGACCTTGCAGCAGCGTCGCCGTGTACTTGAAGTTCGAATCCGCGCCGACATAACCGCCATCGAACGCGCCCGACGTGAGCGCCGTATTCGGAGCGAGCATAGCGATGCCGGATTCATCGTCGACTTGTGCCGCCGATGTATTCAGCGGCGTGAGCGGCGAGGGTACGAAGACCTGACCCGAGCGCACGACGACCGGCACGATCGCGCCGTTGATCTTGCCGATCACCATGTTTGCGTTCGCCACGGCCGGGAACGTGAGCGCGCCGACGAGCGGCAACACGGGCGTCGAACGTTTGCCCTGCACTTGCGGGGCGAGCGCGCTGCTGAAGTACGCGCCGCCCGCGTTCGCCGTCCACGCACCGCCGGTCGTCTGGCAAGACGTATTCGATGCCGGCACGGGCACCGTGCAGTTGCCGGCGGCATCGAAGGATTCTTGCGCTTGCGTGGTCGTGGTCGAGTAGTTATTCGACGGGACCGTGTGGTACAGCAGCGCGTTATACGTGCCCTTCAGATCCGCGACGTTCGTGCTCACCGTCGAAAAACCGATGAACGGATAGAAGTCGAAGTGACGGTTCGGCACCGGGAACAACTGTGGGAAACCGGGGATCGCATGGACGCCGTCGGCGGTCAGCGTCGCGCCGTTGTATTGGACGGTCGCGCCCGGAATGCCACCGCCTGCCACACCCTGGCCGATAAAAATCGTCGGCGGATTCGCCTGGTTGAATGCAGCGGCCGTGGTGTAGATCGATCCATCGGACGCCTGACCGCCGCCCGGTGTCAGCACGAACGCGCATCGCGTTTGCTCAGCCGTGGGCAGCGTGCCTGCGGGCGGATGCACCACGGCGCCTGCGATCGTCGTGCCTTTCCGAGTCGGATTAACGGTACCGGTGACGAGCGGAATGGGCGATTCGAGCCACTTCAGCGTGTACTTCATGTTCACGGCGTCGATGTTCAGGCTCACGATCTCGCCGCTGCCCGCGCCGCCCAGATATGTGCTTGAGACAATATCCGCGTTAGCCGGACACAACGGTGCGGCGCCTGCGCCCACACCCGGCGCGCCTTGCGTGCCACAACTCGCGCCGGAACATTGCGGCGTGTTGATCGGACCCGGGTTGTCGGCGTTACCGCCACCGCACGCAACAAACAACGGCGCGGTCGCAAGAGCGAGCGCGAGTCCTTTCGAAATGGCATACGACATACCGCTGTCTCCCTTATCTAGTTTTGCGCGTGTAATTTCGCGTCCGCCTTTTCGTGTGTCAACCGACTGAATCATCTAAATCGTCGATTCAAACAGCGTGCTTCCGGCCAAGCCTTGACTGACAAGGCGATGGCGGCGCATTGAAACAAAATTTTTACCGTAAAGTGAATTGGAGAAAATTTGTTTCGATACGATGCAAAACGAAGAAGGTTTAAGCGCGAAAACGCGTAATCATCTACGAACGAACGTTCGTAAATAAATTAGGATAATCCCTATGGAAAACGCGACGGAAGTTCTGTTTGACCTGCGCGGGGATTTGGGGGGTGAAAATCAGGCCGGGGCGCTGAATCGGAAGGGGAAAATGCAGACGTGAAAAAGCCGGTTTCGCGCAGCGGCGGAAACCGGCTTTTAGTTAGGTTGAGCGCTCGGCGCGCTCAACTCTTGCTGCAATCGATACGCTGCTTAGCGCGCGAGCCCGGCTTCTTCATCGGCACCGATCGCAAGGTTCATGCACTGGATCGCTGCGCCGGACGCCCCTTTGCCCAGGTTATCCAGTCGGGCAACGGTGACGAATCGCTCTTCATTGCCGAACACGAACAACTCGACGCGGTTGGTGTCGTTGCAAGCCTGGACGTCGAAAAAACCGTCGTCGAGATTGCTGTCTGCATTGAACGGCAGCACGCGCACGAACGGTTCGTTCGCGTAGTACTCGGCAAACAACGCTTGCACGTCTTGCGGCTTGGCGGCGCGCGACAGTTGCTTGGGCGAGAAGTACGTGGTGACGGCGAGGCCCTTCAAAAAGTTGCCCACAATAGGCGTGAACACCGGCGCGTGCTTCAGCCCCGAGCGCACGGCCATTTCCGGCAGATGCTTGTGGGCAAGACCCAGCGCGTAAGGCCGCGGGCTGTCCAGCTTCGCATTCCCGCCTGCTTCATAGTCCGCGATCATCTTCTTGCCGCCACCGCTGTAACCGGTGATGGAATACGCGTGCGCGGCGAAATCGGCGGAAACAAGACCACCGGCTACCAACGGCTTCATTGCCAGCAGGAACGCCGATGCGTGGCAACCCGGCACAGCAATGCGCTTCGCCGTGCGCAGACGCTCACGTTGCGCCGGCATGAGTTCCGGCAGACCGTACGCCCAGTCGTCATGCGTGCGGAACGCCGTGCTGGCGTCAATGACCACGGTGCGGTGATTGTCCGCGTTCACCAACGAAACCGATTCGCGCGACGCGACGTCCGGCAGGCACAGGAACGTAACGTCCGATGCATTGATCAGCCGCCGGCGCTCCTCCACGTCCTTGCGCCGCGCTTCCTCGATACGCAACACCTCGACGTCACGGCGCTCCGACAGATATTCAAAAATCTTCAGGCCGGTGGTGCCTTCCTGTCCGTCGACAAATACTTTCGTGGTCATCTCGATCTCGCTGGGTCGGTCGCGCCCCGGCGTCTTACAGCCGGAACGCGGTCAAAACGACATTTTAATGCGCTTCCGCGACAACACGATGGCATTGCCGGGCACATCTGCCGATCGGCCTGAAAAACGTTGCAATGCCGTCAAAAAATTACTTCGCGTTCCAGCGCGCTGTCACGGCCGCGATCCTTGCACCGAACACCTTCGCCGTCTCCAGATCGCCGGGCGGCGGGGCTTCGTCAGGCGACGCGTCCGCCGGAGATTGCGTCAGCAAGCCCGAAAAACCACCAATAAAGTTTAGGTCGTTGCGCGTGGCCGCCTTCGTATTCGACGGCATCATGCCCGTGCCAGCCCAGATCATGCTGTGCTGCATCGCGAGGGTGATCAAGTAAGCAATGGTCGAGTGCTTGTCGCCATTCATGGTCGCCGAGTTGGTGAATCCGCCCGCGATCTTGTCCTTCCACGATTGCGCGAACCACGGTCTGGAGCTGGCATCGGCGAATTTCTTGAAGTCGGCTGACGGACCGCCCATGTACGTGGGCGCACCGAAGATGATGGCGTCCGCGGCGTCGAGTTCGGCCCAGCCGGCGTCGTCCAGATCGCCGACGGCAAGCAGTTTCGCGTCCGCGCCGGCGTCGATCGTGCCGGCCAGCACGGCTTCGGCGGCCTTTTTCGTATGGCCGTAGCCGCTGTGATAAACGATAACGATTTTTGGCATTTGATTCCCCGTTTGCGACACAAAGCCGCGGGTTGCGCAGGAACAACCAGAACCAGGCGTCTTCGAGCTAATTTAGCCGGCTGAAAAACGACGCCGATGATCGTTCAGCGGCCAGTCTAGCAAAGCCAAATTGGACCTGCCGACGCACCATCAACGCCGTTCATCGCCCGTAGGTGACGATGAGTTGTGCGCTGGCGATGGTCGTCGTGCGGATTTCGTGCTCGAACATGAGCGAGGGGCTGCTCTGGCGCAGGCGCAAGTCGCTGCTGTTGAGCGCGTAGACCGTGATGATGTAGCGATGTGGTTTGCCCGGCGGCGGGCAAGGACCTGCATATCCGTCGATATCGAAGTCATTGCGGGATTCCACCGCGCCCATTTTGCGCAAGACGCCCGAAGCGCTCGCATTAGACGGCAACTGCGAGACGTTCGCGGGAATGCCCGCGACGGCCCAGTGCCACCAGCCGCGGCCGGGCGCGTCCGGGTCGAAGACGGTGATCGCGAAACTTTGCGTGGCTGCAGGCGCACCGTGCCACGACAACTGCGGGGAACGGTTGCCGCCTTTGCAGTCGCTCTGGTCGAAGACGAGCGCAAGCGGGACTTGCTGGTTCGGACGGAAGTCGGTACTTGTCAACGTGAAAGGGGCTGCACCGTTAACTTCAGCGACTGCACGCGGCGCATTTGATACTATCGCGGCGCAGAAAACCGGGAGCAGCAGCGCGCGGCAAGATATTCCCAACATGACGACACGCCAATCAACAGCGCGGCACATAGCACAAACCACAAGCCCGATCCCCAAGCGCATGGTGCAAATTCTCCGGTCACGGGCGCGGCCAGATCTGGCGTTTCACCCACTGTAACGATGTATTTTGTCTCAGAAATTGGCTTAGAGCTGGATTCAAGTTTAACATCCCGGGAATGGACAAAATTTTTCAAATGTTAAAAACAAGACTCAGCAAGGGTCAACACCATGACTTTGGGGTTAGCCAAAGTTTCGCTCTCCCGGTTGAAGGGCCAAATGTAATGAGTGGGGGTAAATTTTTTATAATGCGTGAGGGATTTGTTCATTTACGAGCGAGGGGTAAATAATGGGTCAACGGATAAAAGTCATTATTGCCGATGACCATCCTGTATTCTGTTTGGCACCGCTGAGGCGCGATTGAAATTTCCCGAGATCGAAGTGATCGGGCAAGCGCGCCAATCGACGGAATTGATTCAGCTTCTGCAAAAATCACGTTGCAACGTGGTCGTGTCGGACCTTGCCATGCCGGGCGGCCAATATGGGGCGGCATGCCATTGCTGGGTTATATCGGGCGTCAGTTTCCGACCGTGCGCATTGTCGTGCTGACCATGCTGGAAAATCCCGCGCTCCTGAAACGCTTGCGTGAGGCAGGTGTCACGGCGGTCATCAATAAGTCAGACGATTGGAGCCACATCGGACTGGCCATCGTCCATGTGATGCGCGGACAGGATTACATTGGGCCGTCGGTGCGCCTCGCGCTTGACAGCATGGGTTTGTCGGCCAGTGGCCAGCAGCGTGAGGTGGTGTTGTCGAAGCGGGAACTGGAAGTGGTGCGTTTATTTGTGTCCGGCATGACAATTACTGAAATTGCCGCGCAGTTGAGGCGCAGTATTAAAACGATCAGTACGCAAAAGAATACCGCGATGCGCAAGCTGGGAATTGAGCGTGATTCTGAATTGTTTCAATATTCCCAAAGTAATGGGTTATTGAATCTGTCGGCTTATGTAGGCGATGGAATTTGGATGACGTTATTCCAGTTAATACGTAATAGTTGTTAATTACGATTCATAAAAAAGCCGCTCGTTTATAAAGATGCGCGGCTTTTTTAATGCATGGATATTCACAATCGGGCGATTATTGCGGTGACGCCGTTACGCCGCCGTGCGCTGCCGACCATTGCGCCGGCGCATGCAGGAATTTCTCGACTTCATCCAGCGTCTTCGTCTCAAAATAGCCCGCTTCCTTCGCGACGCGCAACACGTCCCACCATGTGGCGAGCGCGTGCAGTTCCACGTCGATATCTTTCAGCACCGAGACGCTTTCCTTGAAGATGTTGTAGTGAAACAGCACAAAGCAGTGATTCACCTTCGCGCCAGCCGTGCGCAGCGCGTTGATGAAATTGATCTTGCTGCGGCTGTCGGTGGTCAGGTCTTCCACCAGCAGTACGCGCTGGCCTTCAGTCAGCAACCCTTCAATTTGCGCGTTCCGGCCGAAACCCTTTGGCTTCTTACGCACATATTGCATGGGCACCATCAGCCGGTCGGACAGCCACGCGGCGAACGGGATGCCGGCTGTCTCGCCGCCTGCGATTGCATCAATCTGCTCATAGCCGATGTCGCGCAGGATCGTCGTCTCGGCCATCTCCATCAGGCCGCGGCGAACGCGTGGATACGAGATCAGCTTGCGGCAGTCGATATAAACCGGGCTCGCCCATCCCGACGTGAAAATGTACGGTTTGTCCGCGTTGAAATGCACGGCCTGGACTTCGAGCAGCATCTTGGCGGTGGTGTCGGAGATCGTCTGGCGGTCGAAGCCTGTCATGGGCGAATCCTTGGATTGACGAGTTGACGCTCGACGCCCGTTTTTAGCAGGCGATCAAGCGGCGGCGGCCAAAGGCGCCTGGCGCAGCGAAAGCGTCCGGTCGGGCAAAGATGGACTGTGTTCGATGCACGCGTAGGCCAGAATTTTACTCGACCCATAAGACACGGAAGAAACACTACTCCCGAGAAACCCCGTCTTGCGAATTCAGGATTTGCCGAACAATCCGTGCATCCACTTTGGCCGCTTACGCGCTGTTTCTGTCGCAAATGGTGCTGTGCGTCAATTTTAACGCGCGGTGTACACTATTTATCCCCGAAAAATGCCACGGCCAGGTGTTTCGCTGTCGGTGCACACGCGCTTGGACTCAATGCGCCTCGCCACCGCGCAGTGTCCCAGGCCCTGCGCTTCGCCCATTTTTTGCCCATTTTTCAACTCTTTCCCTAAACGTCTCAGGCTAATCATGGACGAACAACTGAAGCTCAGCGCCCTCGCATATCACCAATACCCGAAGCCCGGCAAGATCTCGGTCACGCCGACCAAGCCCTTGTCCAACCAGCTGGATTTGTCGTTGGCTTACTCGCCCGGCGTGGCCGCAGCCTGCATGGCGATCTTCGACGACCCGCTCGACGCCCAAAAGTACACCTCGCGCGGCAATCTGGTCGGCGTGGTGACGAACGGAACGGCCGTGCTTGGGCTCGGCAATATTGGGCCACTGGCCGCCAAGCCCGTGATGGAAGGCAAGGGCTGCCTCTTCAAGAAGTTTGCGGGTATCGACGTATTCGATATCGAGCTCGCGGAGACCGATCCGGACAAGCTCGTCGATGCCATCGCCATGCTCGAACCCACGCTCGGCGGCATTAATCTCGAAGACATCAAGGCGCCGGAATGCTTCTACATCGAGAAGAAGCTGCGTGAGCGCATGAAGATTCCTGTCTTCCACGACGATCAGCACGGCACGGCGATCATTGCATCGGCGGCGATTCTCAACGGCCTGAAAGTGGTCGGCAAGAAGCTCGACGAAGTGAAGCTCGTGTGTTCGGGCGCGGGCGCGGCGGCTATCGCGTGTCTCGATTTGCTCGTCCACCTCGGGCTTAACAAATCCAACATCCTGGTCTGCGATTCGAAAGGCGTGATCTACGAAGGACGCGGCAATCTGGATCCATCGAAGGAACGGTACGCCGCGAGTACGAGCGACCGCACACTCGCGGATGCCATCGACAAAGCCGACGTTTTCCTCGGCTGCTCGAGCGCCGGTGTGCTCAAGCCGGAAATGGTCAAGGTCATGGGCACGCAGCCGCTGATCCTTGCGCTCGCCAATCCGGAACCGGAAATCCGCCCGGAAGAAGCGAAGAAGGTGCGCCCGGATGCGATCATTGCCACTGGCCGTTCGGACTATCCGAACCAGGTCAACAATGTGCTGTGCTTCCCGTTCATCTTCCGCGGCGCGCTGGATGTGGGCGCGACTACGATCACCGAAGAGATGAAACTCGCGTGCGTTCGCGCGATCGCGGAACTGGCCGAAGAGACCGA
>Ga0153932_1000409_pt1 | contig 12381 bp, 7 predicted proteins | sample TSNJ016MetaG_FD_102273 | JGI IMG/M metagenome (GOLD analysis project Ga0153932, IMG submission 102273) | Attine ant fungus gardens microbial communities from New Jersey, USA - TSNJ016 MetaG | ecosystem: Host-associated > Fungi > Mycelium > Unclassified | place: USA: New Jersey, Wharton State...
CGCCGGAACAGGATCCCCGAATGCGGGGCATCGTATGGACAAGCTCAAGATGAAAAACCGATTCTTCAATCTCTACAGCCACGATTTCGCTCGCGTGGCGGTAGGCGTGCCCCGTTGCCGTGTTGCCGATCCGGCGTTCAACGCCGCCGAAACCATCGACCTGGCGAAGCAGGCGGCGGCAAACGGTGCGGTGCTGGTCGCGTTCCCGGAGCTTGGGCTTCCGGCTTATACGTGTGACGACCTGTTCCACCAGCGGGCGTTGCTCGATGCCTGCGAAGAGGCGCTCGGGTCGGTTGTGGCGGCATCGAAGAACCTTTCCATTGCAATGATCGTGGGCATGCCGCTGCGCGTTGGCCATACGCTTTTCAATTGCGCCGTGGTGGTTGCGGGCGGTCAGGTCCAAGGCGTCGTGCCCAAGAGTTATCTGCCGAACTACGGCGAGTTCTACGAAGCGCGCCAGTTCAGTGCAGCCGAGAACGCGTCGACGGATCGCGTCACGTTGCTGGGTACAGAAGTGCCTTTCGGAGCCTCGCTGCTGTTTGAAATTGCCAACATGCCGCTGTTCCGCTTTCACGTGGAAATCTGCGAAGACGTCTGGGTGCCGGTGCCGCCTTCGTCTTTCGCGGCGCTCGCGGGGGCAACGGTGCTGGTTAATTTGTCGGCATCGAACGTGGTGGTCGGCAAGTCGAGTTACCGGCATCAACTGGTTGGGCAGCAGTCCGCCCGGTGCCTTTCGGCGTATTTGTACACATCGGCGGGAAGGGGCGAGTCGACCACCGACCTGGCGTGGGACGGTCAGGCGGTGATCTACGAAAACGGTGAACTGCTCGCCGAGTCCGAGCGCTTCCTCGACACCTCGCATCTCGTTTTCGCCGATGTCGACCTGGAGCGGCTCTCGCGTGAGCGCATGCGCCAGACTACGTTTAGCCAGTCGGTGCGCCGGCATGCCGACGAGGTATCGAAATTCGAGACGGTGCGCTTCAATCTTGAACTGCCGGCCAATCGTGCATTGCCGTTGGACCGCGTCGTGGAACGTTTCCCCTACGTTCCATCCGACCCGAAGCGCCGCGACGAACGCTGCAACGAGGTCTACAACATCCAGGTGCAGGCACTCGTGCAACGGCTCTCGGCTAGCGGCATATCGAAGGTCGTGATTGGCATTTCAGGCGGCCTGGATTCAACCCATGCACTGCTTGTCTGCGCGAAGGCCATGGACCGGCTCAAGCTGCCGCGCACAAATATTCTGGGCGTCACCATGCCCGGATTCGCCACAAGCGACCGGACGCTCCTGCAGGCGCGTCAACTGATGGAGATCGTCGGTTGTACGGCGAGCGAGATCGACATCCGGCCAAGTTGCGAGCAGATGCTGAAAGACCTCGGCCACCCGTATGCGTCGGGCAAGGAGGAATACGACATCACATTCGAGAACGTGCAGGCAGGCGAGCGCACGAATCATCTGTTCCGGCTTGCGAACTTCAAGGGCGGAATCGTGGTTGGTACGGGCGACCTGAGCGAACTCGCGCTTGGCTGGTGCACGTACGGCGTGGGCGATCACATGTCGCACTACAACGTCAACGCCAGCGTTCCGAAAACGCTGATCACGCATCTGGTCCGCTGGGTCGCGGAGACCGGACAAATCGGCAACTCGGGTTCGGACGTGCTGATCAACATCTTGAATACCGACATCAGCCCGGAACTCGTTCCCGGTAAATCGAACGGCAATCCGGAGCAAAAAACCGAGAGCGTCATCGGGCCGTACGAGCTGCAGGACTTCAACTTGTACTACACGTTGCGCTTTGGTTTCGCGCCAACCAAAGTGGCGTTTCTTGCCTACACCGCGTGGAAGGATCGCGATGCGGGCGACTGGCCCGAAGGCGCGCATGTCGCCCGAAACGAATACGCGTTGCCGGCCATCAAGCACAACTTGGGTATTTTCCTCGACCGTTTTTTCCGGACGAGCCAGTTCAAGCGGTCTTGCGTGCCGAACGCACCGAAAGTAGGAACGGGGGGGTCGTTATCGCCACGCGGCGATTGGCGCGCGCCGAGCGATTCGGAGTCGGTCGTCTGGATGAACGATTTGAAGAATATTCCGGTGGATTGAGCCGTTTGCACCATATCTGCGCGTAAATGCGTCGATAACGGCGTGATCCCGGTGTTATGGCGCGAGATCTCTACAGTTAACTGAGAAAACGCGGCTAGAATCAAACTATCGATTCGTAAATCCGTTTTCTCGCTTATTCGTACAATTTCTCAAGAGGCGCGCCATGAAACGCATCACCGCAGTCATCAAACCGTTCAAGCTCGACGAAGTCCGTGAAGCACTCGCCGGCGCCGGGCTCACCGGTCTGACAGTCACCGAGGTCAAGGGCTTCGGGCGGCAGAAGGGGCACACGGAGCTGTATCGCGGCGCGGAATACGTGGTCGACTTCCTGCCGAAGGTGAAGATCGAAGTGGTCGTGGCCGACTCACAGACGGATCAGGTGATTGACGCAATCATCGGCGCGGCCCGGACCGGCAAAATTGGCGATGGCAAGATCTTCGTGACCGACGTCGAACGCGTCATCCGCATACGCACGGGCGAAGAAGACGAAGCGGCGGTCTAATAAGCCTTAGTTGTCTGAGGCCGGCCTGATATCGGTTCAGGCCGGCACGCTTCCCAAGGCGCGGTCGCCTTTGAGACTAAAGATCGCGCGCCATACCGCCATCGGCGCTGTCCGATGGCGTCTCCTGCTCTGCCCGTCGTCTGATCATTTCCGTCACCAATGTAAAAAACCGTTGCGATACTATCTGCATCCCTGTGTGCTTTTTGTAAGGATTTGTGGATGCATCACGCGATCGGCTTCATTCAGGATCTGGCGGTAATCATGGCGATTGCGGGCGTCGTCACGGTGTTGTTTCACCGTTTGAAGCAGCCGGTCGTGTTGGGATACATCGTGGCGGGCGTGATCATTGGGCCGTACACGCCGCCGTTCCAGCTTATCCACGACGAAGCCACCATCCAGACGCTCGGCGAACTCGGCGTGGTTTTCCTGATGTTTTCGCTCGGCCTCGAATTCAGCCTGAAGAAATTGTTCAAGGTCGGGGCGACGGCGTTCGTGGCTGCAGCGTCCGAGATCGTGCTAATGATCTGGATCGGCTATGAAATCGGGCAGTGGTTTGGCTGGAACGCAATGGATTCGCTATTCCTCGGCGCCATGCTCGCCATCTCGTCCACAACGATCATCGTCAAGGCGCTTTCCGAACTCGGCATGAAGGGCGAGCCGTTCGCGCAACTGATCTTCGGCATATTGATTGTCGAGGACATTCTCGCCATCGCCATGCTCGTGCTGCTCTCGGGCATTGCGCAGACGGGTTCCGTCTCGGCGGGCGTCGCGTTCGTCACACTGGGCAAGTTGCTGCTGTTCATGACCGTATCGATGGTGGTCGGCATCCTGATCGTGCCGCGCGCACTCGACTATGTCGCGAAAGCCAAGAGCGACGAGATGCTGCTTGTTACCGTGCTCGGCTTTTGTTTTGGCTTCTGCCTGCTTGTCGTGAAGCTCGACTACAGCATCGCACTTGGCGCTTTCCTGATCGGCGCGATCATGGCTGAATCGCGCAACCTGCAGCGCATCGAGCATCTGATCGCGCCGGTTCGCGACATGTTTTCCGCCATCTTCTTCGTGACCATCGGCCTGATGCTGAACCCGGCGGTGCTCGTGGATTACTGGTGGCCGATCGCGGTGATTACGGTTGCGGTCGTGTTCGGCAAGATCGTGTCGTGCGGGCTTGGCACCTTCCTCGCGGGCAGGGACGGGCGCACGTCGATGCGGGTGGGGATGAGCGTGGCGCAGATCGGCGAGTTCTCGTTCATCATCGCGTCGCTGGGGTTGTCGCTGAAAGTGACCAGCAGTTTCCTGTACCCGATCGCCGTCACGGTTTCCGCGTTGACTACGCTGTTCACCCCCTATCTGATCAAGGCCGCCGATCCGATCACGCGCCGCATCGCCCGCTCCATGCCCGTTCCGGTTGCAAACACTTTCGGCCTCTATTCGCAATGGCTCGCGAGCCTTTCCCCTGACACAGGCGGCCCGACAGTATTCAGCATGACAAGGCGGATCGTGGTGCAGATTGCGGTGAATCTCGCCCTGGTGGCCGCGATCTTTCTATCGGCGTCCTACTCGGCGCCGTTTGCCACGGAATATTTGTCACGCTGGCTGCCCACCAATAACGCCCAGCGTGTCGCGCTCTGGAGCTTGGCATTGCTGGTATCCATGCCGTTCCTGGTGGCGGTGTATCGCAAACTGGGGACGCTCGCACTGATGCTCGCCGAAGTAAGCGTGCAGCCCGCGAAGGCCGGACGTTTCACGCGCGCGTTGCGATCGGCCATTTCCGGCTTGATCCCGATTCTCGCGATGTTTGGTGTTTTCCTGCTGGTGACCGTGCTCTCGGGCGGCATCTTGCCGCCATTCGGCTTGATGATCGCGGTGCTCGTCTGCGCGGCGTTGTTGCTCACGGTATTGTGGCGCTGGTGCGTCAAAATTCACGCAACCATGCAGATCGCGCTGCGAGAAACATTCGAAGAGCCGAGAGATCATTCTTGAGCATGAAAGCTTTGTTTTCCCCGATAATGTGAGCAATTGTTTGATGGTTTGCCGCCCCCGGACCAGAGGCGGATAATTAAACTCTGACCATTCTCACAGCGCCTCGCGCCTAAAAACGGAATGAGCGAAAACAAGTCAAACGAGTCAAATGAATCAACTGGGTCGATAACGCCGGGCACGCCCCGTACCGGTTCTACCGCAGCCGAGGTTTCAGGCTCAGTCCAGAGCGGCCATACGCCGGCCGTCCCGCACGCGTCTTCCACGAAGAGTTCGGATATTCCCGTTCAAGGTACGCAAACGGACCCGAAGGCCACTGCAGCCGAACGGGCATCGACGGATGCGCCTGACAGCGCGTCGACGATAGAACCTGTCGATACAGCCAAAGCCCGACGCGATGATGCCGCCGCTGCTCGTGCATCGGCCGCGAAGGCGACGGCGCTGCAGGAAACGGTAGCGCGTGAAAGCGCGCGGTCCGCATCTTCCGCGAATAAAACGATCGATGCCAAGGCGAATCTCGCCGCGCAAGTTGAGACTGCGACTGAAGCGCAAGCCAGTCTCGCGACAGAGGTTGAGAACGCGACAGAGGCACAATCCGCTGAGGCTGAAGCCGCGAGCGTGAAAGAAAGCGCGAGCGTGACGGAAAGCGTCACATCGAAACCCGCTTCCAGCTTGCCGCCGGAATTTACGGCTGCGCCGGACTTTGGCACATTCCGTCCGCCGCCCAATTCCCCCGATGCACCCGAGATGAAGGCGCCGCCAGCGTACCTGCACCAAAGTGATTCCGCTTGGTCGGTATTTGGCCGGGTGATCAAGGCGCGCGCGCGTCAAATCTTCGACCGCGCAGGTCAGCGGATCACGCAGCGGACGTTACGAATTGGTGTGTCGGCGCGGATTTTTCATCCTGAACCGGGCGCCAAAGGGCTGCGCGGCAAGACGCTGCAGTATCTCGAGGAGTCGATTGCGCATTGGGTGATGTCGCGCGACGTGCTGGTCTTCATGATTCCGACGGTTGGCCATCAGGGCATGCTGCATCCGAGCAACATCCGGCTGCGCGACTACGCGAAACAGCTAGATGGCTTGCTGCTCCAAGGCGGCGCTGACGTGTCGCCGCAATCGTATGCGGAAGCCGCCACGCGCCACGAATGGCCTGGCGACCGCGTGCGGGACATGTACGAGCTTGAGCTGTTGCATGAATTCGTCGAGGCGGGCAAGCCGGTGCTGGGTGTGTGCCGCGGTTGCCAACTGATCAACGTCGCGTTTGGCGGAACGCTTTATCAAGATATTGCGACCGATGTCCCCACGGCCGGTGTGCATGTGAACGAGCAATACGATCAGCATCGACACCCGATTCGTTTTCCCGATGGCTCAACACTCGTCAACATGTTTCCGGGGCATCGTGAGGCGCTCGTCAACTCGATCCACCATCAGGCGGTCAAGACGGTTGGCCGTGACCTAAACATCGAAGCGGTATCGGCACACGACGGCATTATTGAAGCGGTGCGTTATCGCCGCGCGCCGTTTGTGATGGGCGTGCAATGGCACCCGGAGTTCCATCGCGCGGGTGGAGATGAATTGCTCGATTGCACGCCGTTACTCGATACGTTCCTTCGCGTGGCACGCGAAACTCGTTTCTAGGCGATCGTGGTCGAACAGCGCATAATCAGTCCGTAACTGCTTTTTTGAAGATCAATGACAAAGGCCGTTTCAACTTGAAAGTTGGAACGGCCTTTTTTGTTGCTACATGGTTTGCTCGGATCAAACGCTGGATCAAGCTTGCGCGTTACTGAACAAGTCCTCTTTGGTTCTGATCCTCAAGCTGCCGAACCTGCCACTGCAACATGAGCAGCTTGCGCTAGGCAAAGGATTTCTCGTTCAATAATGCCGCCGATGCCACCTGCATCTGTTGCCGACGTTGCGACACTTCATTTTCCTGCACCCGAACAATGGACAAGTCAGCAGTCAGGCGCGGCGCCCGATCATTCGACACTGCAATGACACGCTCGAGCAAGGACTTTTGCGCCTGCTGCGTCAGTGCTAACCTGAAAATCGTCGATAGAACCATTTACGGTCGGTTGCCGGATGGGGTCGGCGAGGCCGGTCGCCGAGAGCAGCGTGCCCACTGGCTGATAAGCCGTCGCGACGGATGAGCCACACGCGATCACCGTAACGAACAACGCGTTCAGAAGGGTGGAGAGGGTGCGGGACTTCATAGAGCGAGGCTTCAAGATTAAGTAAGTGTCGGCTACCGATTCACGACACATCGTGCTGCGCGTGTAGGAAAGGCGTTGGGCGTCGCACGATGCGGCCATGAGGGCGGCCGATCACTTGGAGATGTATGAGGGCGTGTCAGTGACGCGGCGTTGGTTCAAGTCAGAATTCCAACTAGGTGTTTCGCCGGCGCTTGCACGCCTTGGCGGCAAAGCGGCCGTTTCTCCGGGCGCCGCGCGAACTGACTGACGCGAAGCGCCGCTGTTGTCATCGAGCACGGCCGAGTGCGCGAGCATGTTGTACATGTCCGTGACGCTAAGCGATGAGTTCGCCGTGTTGGGACGCGTGTCATCACGCGCGAGCGTACGGCGGCCCGGCGATGCAAGGGGAGCTTCGTGCCCGGTGCTGCGATAAACCGGTGCGCCGAGGTACTCATGGCCTTTGCGCCGATGAATCACCTCGTACCGACGCGCATCGCGCTTGCTTTTCGCCTTGGCTTTCGCGCCATGGCGTTCATGTTTTTGTGCCACTGGCTGTAATTTGGTTGCGCGCTCTGACACGGTGCGAGGTGCAGCAGGCCGGTCATGACTGGCAATAGCGTTTGTGCTTGTTGCCGAATCCTTCTTCACCGGCGGCTGGCTGGCACCACTGATAACCACCGGTTTTTGCACAGATGGCAACGCGGCAATCGCAGCCGGACGGGAGGCAGAAGCCTCTATCGATGCCGCAGTAGTAGTCGAAGTCTTGGCAGGTGCCGAAGTCGCAGCAACCACCACGGTTGCGCTAGGCGCACCGGCTCTATGAGTCGGTTCAGAATCAGACGCCGGCGTGACTACCGGGGTTGCACTCAGCACAACCTTGGATTGATGCATTTCGGTATCCTGATGGTCGATCTTCGTACCGAACAATGCCCACGCAATAAATCCCGCACATGCCAGGGCAATCGCGCCACCGGCAAGTTGTTTGTGATGATCGTTATTCGCTGCTGGCGCTTTCCCATGCCGGTCATCGGGCGCGGTGAACGGCTCGAACGCGAACGGCGCCGGCTCGACGGCTTGCGGTGCTTCGCCAATCACAATAGGAGGAGCGTCAACGCCTTGCGCTACGTGATCAAATTCATCATTGCGTTTGAACTTGCCCCAGAGACTGGCCGGCGTATAGGGGAACCGATCGTTGCGAAGAGATAGCGCACTGACATATGCCGTGAGGAAACGCGCCGCGTAAAACGGTATTTCATATTCGGTCAAACTCGGACGCGTGCCGGTTAATGTCCACTCTTCGCCATCAATGGCGTTGGGCATAATGGCAAGCGGGAACAGCGTCGGCAGAAGGAGATCGCTTTGTACCACGACCATAGGAGCATTTATCTTTTTCTCATTTCCGAAAGCGCGCGTCAGGACTGCTCAACGAATGAACAAGCGGGGCGGCCGTGTGGACGTCGCCCGGTTGTTGCTGCAAAGGTATTAAATACTTCACCTTTGCCGGACCCGCCACAGAACAGCCTTCGATGATACCCAACGCCAGCTTGGCGCGTCGCTCAGAACCTTCTTAATTCCTTGAATAGGAGGCGTTCAAAACGAAAATTTGCTAATTTGACACGCACGCAACGGACGTTTCAGCGGACGACACACAGCTCGAAAGACATCGGTTTTTTAGTCAGTGCACAGGCGTTGAACGAGATTACAGCGCCCCATTTACAAAGGCAAAAGAAACGCCACGTCATCGGCTAATAGGGAGGACATAACGCAACGCGATGATATGAATGCCGCCCATCGTGTCGTCTTCGCGACCGGCCAGCTTCCAGCCGCGAGACTCATAAAAACCGATTGCCGCAACGTTCGATTCGAGTACGTATAGATGCATGCCGGCCGCGCCGCGATCGTGCGCCCATTGCGCGGCGATGCTCAGCATGGCGGTGCCCAACCCGCTGCCCTTGGCTTCCGGCAGCGCGTGCAGATTGTCCACGAGGACGCTGCCGTTTTCATCGGGTGCGACCAGGCAAACGAAACCGATCGCCCGGTCATCTTGCATCGCGATCAATACCTCGCCCGCGCCGCCGGCCAGTTCGTCGAATCGTGTGTTCCAGTGCGTTGCACGTTCTGCCGTCATCTCGCGATCGAGAAAATCGTCCGGCAGAATTCCTCGATACGCCGACGCCCAGCTTTGCGCATGCATGCCGGCGATGAGCTGCGCGTCGCCAGACGTGGCTGTGCGCAGCACGAACGGCCATGATTGATCAGAAAATGTATGCTTATAGTTAGACATGTGTAATGTAATTTTAAGGTGCTTTTACGCCCATATACGCGATGTTCCGGGTAGGCGAATTTCACTTTCCCGCTGTAACATTGGCGACGTGCATGGTTTTGAGCATTTTTTTTCGCCGGTCTGAGCACGGCGAAGCTTACACAGGCATCCGGTGCAGTGCTATCGGATCGTCGTCAACATCCGGTCGATCCGCGGCGCGTCAGCCGCCGGGAACTGGCCACCGTTTTTAGAGATCGTCATGTCCAGCCCGTCACATGCAACGCCCGCGAACGAGTCGAAGGCGAAGTCGGTGTTCCGCGTCGTCAGCGGCAATTTCCTCGAAATGTACGACTTCATGGTCTATGGCTATTACGCCTCGGCCATCGCCAAGACTTACTTCCCAAGTGGTAACGAATTCGCATCGCTGATGCTGGCGTTATCCGTATTTGGGGCGGGATTTTTGATGCGGCCGATTGGCGCCATCGTGCTCGGTGCGTATATCGATCATCACGGGAGACGCAAGGGCCTGATACTCACCTTGACCATGATGGCGATCGGCACCTTGCTCGTTGCGGTAATCCCGGGGTACGCGACCATTGGCGTGTTGGCGCCGATCATCGTGTTGGCTGGACGTCTGCTGCAAGGCTTCTCGGCCGGCGTGGAACTCGGCGGCGTGTCGGTGTATCTCTCCGAGATCGCGACCAAGGGCAACAAGGGCTTTTATTGCTCATGGCAGTCTGGCAGCCAGCAAGTAGCCGTGGTCTTCGCTGCGTTGATCGGCGTAGGCATGAGCCGCATCTTGCCGCCTGACCAGATGACATCGTGGGGATGGCGTGTGCCGTTCATCATCGGCTGCCTGATCGTGCCGTTCCTGTTCATCATTCGCCGTTCGCTGCAAGAAACTGAAGAATTTCTCGCGCGCAAGCATCGTCCGGAAATGGGCGAGATCATGAAGTCGATGATTTCTAATTGGGGCATCGTGCTCGCAGGCATGGGCATGGTCATCATGACCACCGTGTCGTTCTACATGATCACGGCGTACACGCCGACCTTTGGCAAGGAAGTGCTCAAGCTTTCTTCCATCGACGCGCTCGTGGTGACGGTGTTTATCGGCTTGTCGAATCTTGTGTGGTTGCCCCTTTCCGGGGCGATTTCCGATCGCGTCGGCCGCCGCCCGGTGCTACTGTTCTTCACGATCCTCACCATCCTCACGTCGTATCCTGCCGTGCAGTGGCTGGTGGCCGATCCGTCGTTCCTGCGCCTGCTGGGCGTGGAGATGTGGCTGTCGTTCCTGTACGGCAGCTATAACGGTGCGATGGTTGTCGCGCTTACCGAAGTCATGCCCGTCGAAGTGCGCACGACCGGTTTCTCGCTCGCCTATAGCCTGGCGACGACGATCGGCGGATTCACGCCGGCCATCTCCACGTATCTGATTCATGTAACCGGCAACAAGGCGGCCCCGGGTGCATGGATGGCCGTTGCCGCAGTCTGCGGGTTGATCGCGACGCTGGTTTTGTATCGATCCACGGAAGCGCGGAGTCAATACAAGACAGCTTGAAAGCACGCCTTTGAATGCAAAAAAATCCCTCGCGAATGGCGAGGGATTTTTTGTTTGTGCGTTCAATTTCTGACCCCGTTCTACGAAGCGCCGACCTCGCTCGCCACCCGTGCGATCACATCGTCCCATGCGCCGGGTTTGGGTTGCCGGAACAAGCGTGCTTTCGGGTACCACGGGGTCGACGCGGTATCGATGCCCCAGCGCCAGTCCGCCGCGAACGGCAGCATCAGCCACAATGGTTTTCCTAACGCGCCGCTCAGGTGAGCGACGGCGGTATCGACGGATACCACACCGTCCAGCCGATCCACGATCGCAGCGGTATCGGCGAAATCTTCGAGCTTTCCTTCCAGCCGCTGAATAAAGCGGGTGCGCGGATGGGCGTCCAGCAAGGCACGCTCTTCGTCGGTCAAGGTGGGCTGCAAGACGATCCAGTCGATGCCTTCCAGCCTGAGCAATGGTTCGAGCATGCCAAGCGACGCCGAACGGGTTTCGCCCGGCTGATTGCGCCCGGACCATGTAATGCCCAGCTTGCGTTTCGATTGACCCCCGAGCGAGCCGCGCCACTTCTTTCGATAAGCCGCCGGCACCACAAGATACGGCGTGCGCGCCGGCACCTTGTCGACACCCGATAAACCCAGCGCCAAGGGCAAACTCAGCAACGGCGAGAAAGCGTCGGCATTGGTGGGCGTACTTGGCGTACTGGGCGTACTTGGCGTACTGGGCGTACTGGGCGCAGCGGCATTCGCGGTGCTCTTCAACAAAACGCCCGCGGCATGCGCCGCCGGTTCCAGCAAGGCGACGAGTTCCGGCTGAACTTCAAGCACGACCTGCCCGGCGAGCTTCGCCGCGAAGGGAACAAAACGAACGAACTGCAGGGTATCGCCGAAACCTTGTTCCGCGCGAATCTGCAACGTCTGGCGCGGCAGCGGCTCACCGTTCCACTTCGGCAGCAACGGCAGCGCAATGCCGCCCGGCGTGCGCAGACGCCATTCGTAAGCGGACAGGCCGCGCGTGTAATCGCCCAAAGCAAGCAGAGTCAGCCCCCGGTTCAGGTTCGCCGCGACAAGACCAGGATCAAGCCGCAGGGCCTGATCGAACGCACGCAAAGCGGGTTTGTGTGCGCCGAGCGCCAAATGCGCGTTGCCCAAGCCAAGCCACGCCACGCCGTACTTCGGATCGAGCCCGACCGCGCGTTCAAATTGCGGCAACGCGGCTTCGTGCGAGCCGATAGCCGCTAGCGCGTGACCCAATCCGAAATGCGCCGGCGCAAATTGCGGCTGCATGCGCAGTACGTTCTGCAGCACCGGCACGGCGTCTTGCGGATGGCCGGAGGCATCGAGGAGATTGCCCAGGTTGAAATGCGCCGCGACATAGTTCGGCTCGGCCGCAATGGCGGCGCGGAATTGCTCGATCGCGCCGTGGGTGTCGCCGAGCGAATTGAGGGCCATGCCGAGATTGTTGTGCGCGCCCGCGTGGCCGGGACGGATCTGCAAGGCGCGGCGAAAGGCCTTCGCACCTTCGTCGAAACGACGCATGCCGAGCAACGCATTACCGAAGTTGTTCCAGGTCGCGGCATCCAGCGGTTGCAGGCGCAGCGCTTTTTCGAAGGCATCGGCGGCGTCTTCGTGACGGCCCGCCGCCGCGTACGCATTGCCGAGGTTGTACTGCGCGAGCGAAAAGCCGGGCTCCAGATGCAGCGCGTTTCGGAATCGCTCGATGGCGTCGTCAATCCGGCCTAGTGCCTTGAGCGCGTTGCCAAGATTGAGTTGCAGGCCCGCATCGGCGGGA
>Ga0153932_1000411_pt1 | contig 12360 bp, 16 predicted proteins | sample TSNJ016MetaG_FD_102273 | JGI IMG/M metagenome (GOLD analysis project Ga0153932, IMG submission 102273) | Attine ant fungus gardens microbial communities from New Jersey, USA - TSNJ016 MetaG | ecosystem: Host-associated > Fungi > Mycelium > Unclassified | place: USA: New Jersey, Wharton State...
CACACGCCGGCTGTACGCCGGCGTGTGATCTCCACGACTACTGCCTCTGGACATCGCCGACCTACGTTGCCGCGATTCGCGTTGGTTCGTCATGTCAACGTGGGCGAGATTGAGCGCTCACGTTTTAGCACACCCACGGGACAGTCGTGGCTCGTCGACGAAACGTACCTGAAGATCCGCGGTAAGTGGGTCTACCTCTATCGGGCGGTGGATCGGGCCGGCCAGACGGTAGACTTCATGCTGCGCGCCAAACGCGACGTGGCGGCAGCAAAAGCATTTTTCAAGAAGGCCATCAAGCATTAGGGGAGGCCACCGAAAACCATCACACTCGATGGCTATGCGGCCCCGCACCGGGCCGTGCGCGAGATGAAGGCTGACGGCTTGCTGCCCGCCGACACAGAAGTCAGATCCTCAAAGTATTTGAATAACTTGATCGACCAAGACCATCGAAACATCAAGTCCCAGACGAAGGTCATGCTTGGCTTCAAGCGGTTTAGGAGCGCCGCGACCACGATTTCAGGTATCGAGCTAATCCATCGGATTCGCAAAGGCCAGTTTAATCTCGCAACGGTCGACCTCAAAGACGCCGCCACACCGACCGTTTGGGATGCGGTCCTCTCAGCTCAATAAGCTATCCTCTTAAAATTTACTTCCTCGACTCCTACTGCTATTTGCTCCAGATCCGCGGATCGCCGGTGCTTGTGACGATCGCAATGATCCTCGTGATCACGATCGGGCACGGCGCGACCGATAGCGTCCAGGCCAGTTTCTTCTCGGAGCTCTTCGATACCAGTGTCCGCTATAGCGGTCTGTCGATTGCCTATCATCTTTCCGCCGCGCTCTTTTCCGGCCCTGCGACTTTTTTGGCTGCGGCGATGGTCGCACTCACGCACCAAACATGGCCCGTTTCCGCCGCTATCGTTGCGGCGTCGGCGCTTTCTTTTATCGCGATCTTGAGCCTGAACGAGACTCACCACCCCCCGATGGCCGACAGCCCTGAACCGGCAAACGCAAACTACGATGCGGAACACGCGGCGACGTCGCCCCAGGCAACACAGTAACTAACTCCCACAAGTTGCGCAGCTCTCTGCTACGTATGAACGGCAGCCCAGTAGCCACCGGAATCCGACCATATGGATCGTTCGCTCATGAACCGTCTGCGCAGACTCGCCGACTTCCTCTTGCCTCCCGACAGGGGCACTCGTGCCCTGCTGGCACTCGCGATCGTTTCCCCGGCACTTACTTGGCGGCAATGCCGACGCAGTAGGGCTGTGGCTTGAACAGCCGCCTCCTTCGTCGCCCTTATTCCACACCACACACCGTCACCGTCATACCACCACGGGGTAACTCGGATGGAGCTCATTGGTATTTCTCCAACCAGTTGCTAACTTGCTTTTTTGGCATGCAAATGTCACATGTCACGTGTCAGCAGACCGCAAAACCGGTCGTTTCTGTTTGTACCGGGCAGTCCTCAGCCGGATCGCTCCAGCAAGCCCCTCAGCTGCGGCGCAGACACCGTTGTTATCGTTTTGGAGGATGCGGTAGAGCCCGATTCGAAGGGGAACGCACGTCGCGCCGTGGCCGCATGGGTAGCTGGAATCGTGTTGCCGAAGGCCGAGAGTGCATCTGACGTAGTGGCATTGGTATCGTTGACGAAAGCAAAGATACCCGTCTTTCCTTTGATTGAAACGGCCTGTTGAAAATCAGCAGGATCAGATGAAAGCAGCGGAGAGCGCAACGAATGATGAGAATCGTTCGGAAAGCTTGTCGTAACGGGTATCCGCCGCCGCCCTCCGGTCATATCTTCGGCACGCGACGGACAAATCCGGTTCTACCCCTTTGCCGAACTGCGAAATGCCTCGACAAGTTTGTCCACAATACGGTTTAGTTCCTCACGCTCCTCTGAAGAGAGCATCGCCAGCATTTCCGCCTCCAATGACATGCCCAGTTCGTCACTGGTCGCTCGGGTCCGCTTGCCCGCAACCGTCGGCCATAGCTGGAAATGACGCGCGTCGTCGGGATGGACGGTGCGCCGCACCAGTTTGCGCTTGATCAGCTCTGCCATCACCTTGGACAGGAGCGTCTTCTCGATGAGAGTCCGGTCTTTCAACGTGCTCGCCGTGATGCCGGGCTCATCGCAGATGATCCGAAGCACCCGCAGTGAACGCACATCCAAGCCGCATGCTGGCCGGTAAACCGCATTGGCCTGTCTGATCATTTCGCCCTTGATCAGATCCAGCTTGAATGTAAGAAAATATGAAAACTTCGTCCCCGTGGAGACAACAGCCGTCGCTTTTTGTGTATTCGATGGCATACCCGATCGCATTCTCGTCCTGTTGTCCTGTTGTCCTGTTTGTAAAGCCTGCGTATCCCTGAGCCACAACGGCTCTGTTGCGTCGACAATCGATGCAATCTGGATGATAGCTCACGCGACCGCTCACACCGAATTTCTCGGAAAAGTCTTTAGATGCCATTTGCAACAATTGAACCAACTTCATTATCAGCGAGCTCGCCACACAGAACAAAGACTGGCACCACAGTCATAACAAGCAAGGGCTCGCGCATGCAGACAGACACTGGATTGAGCGCGCTCGCGCAACCAATGCGAGAGTAGTGCACAGATATCCATCAACATCCAAAACTCGGATTTCAGGAACATTCGCTTACTCTCCCACCCAAATAAACGCACGATACGGAATCGGGGGGCAGCAGTTGCCTGCATCACTTAGTTTCCGTTTTCAACTAGTGATGTTTGCTACAAATGCTATACTTCCATGGTCATGGCCGCCACCGACTTCCCCTGGTATGTGGCGAATTAGATCGGCTCTGCTATCACTATGCAGAACAAGTTCGAGAACCTCGATGATCAGGGCACTACGAAGAGGTATGTCGTCGATCAGCAGGCACATGCGCACTTCCAAGGATACGATGTCTGAGCAATGCCTCAACTTGAAGCTGGACCTTATCAAAACCGAGATGATCAACAAGGCAAACACAGCCTACAGGAAGGCGTGCGACCTCGACGTGCGTTTGCTGCGGGTGCTGCGTCTGATCTGCGATAAACCCCGCATCACGGCCACCGCCCTAACGGGTCAGACGCTGGTTGAAAAATCTCTGCTCTCCAAGCTTCTTGCTGAACTGATTGAGCGCAAGCTTATCCGGCGGACCATCCATCCGGGCGACGCGCGTCATTTCCAGCTTTGGCCCACGGCGGTGGGCAAGCGCACGCGTGCAAAGACCGGTGGGCTGGGCCTGATATTGGAGACGGAGATGCTGTCGACACTGTCGGTAATGGAACGCACAGAACTCAACCGTATTGCGGACAAGCTCGTCGACGCATTCCGCAGATCCGCAGCTGGTGGAAGGCGCGAGACCCTCGGGCCGAGGGGTCGAATAGGTGCGATGCCCAGCAGCGTGTTAGTAAGACAAAACGAAGCGGTGCCCGACGTGGGGCATGATACCCGCCCCACGCGTTGGAGGCAGGCGTTTCAACCAAGATGAGCAGGCAGCCCGCACGGCTGCATTGCTGCGCACACGCATGAATTGTCTATCGTTAAATGAGGCAGCGAAGCGACGGCCGAGGCATTGGGGATAACTGGAAAATACGGCGAGCGGTGCGACGCGCCCACTCCCTGCCGGTCGAAGGTCCGAATCTACTTTCACTTTAATAGGTCCGCGCGATCGACGGAGGCGGGAGCTACGTATCGCGAACATCACGACCGACGGTTTGGGATGCGCAGGGACACCCCCAGACAATTGGGGCGCGGGGTCGTCGTTTGGCACGCGGAGAATTCAAAGCTAGCCGCATCGGTCCAAATGCATAGGGTTGCCTTACCCATCATCATGACGAGTGTCCTCAGTAGTGAGCATTCCCTGCAGATCCCGTTCACAGCAATCGTAGAGGTGCTAATCGCCGGTTGCCGGAACGTCTCATCGGTCGGGAATACACCATCATGACGGAGCAGCGATGCGGCAACCAGAAGCAAATGTTTTACGCCTTCAATCTTGATAATCGTGCCCCGCCGGCACTGGCGTGCAACAAATGAGGATTACCATGCAAGAAACAAGCCATTCAACGCCATATCAAGGCACCGACAAACTCATTTTCGGTATCGTTCTCGCTGTCATCACCTTCTGGCTTTTCGCTCAGACTACCCTTAACGTCGCACCGACCATGGCATCGGATCTCGGCGTCACGACCAACGTCAGCAATATCGCAGTCAGCATCACCGCGCTGTTTTCCGGGATTTTTATCGTTGTCGCAGGTGGAATCGCGGACTCGTTTGGACGCGTGCGACTGACCCTTGCCGGCCTGGTGCTAAGCGCGATCGGCTCGCTATTGATCGCTGTCTCTCCGACCGGCACTGCCGTGTGGCTGATTACAGGGCGCATCGTCCAAGGCCTGTCGGCCGCATGCATCATGCCCGCTACGCTGGCCCTGATGAAGGCATACTACGATGGCGCGGCCCGCCAGCGTGCGTTGAGTTTTTGGTCCATTGGCTCTTGGGGTGGTTCAGGGCTGTGTGCGCTGTTTGGCGGCCTGGTCGCGTCAACGATCGGATGGCGCTGGATCTTCTGGATTTCCATCGCTATCTCTGTCGTTAGCTATCTTCTGATTAGAGGCACGCCGGAAAGCAAGGTGAGGCAGAGCAAGCCGATGCCCTTCGACTGGATTGGGCTGATCGCCTTCGTGGTGTCGATGGTGGCGCTGAATGTCGTGATCGGGCAAGGCTCTGCATTGGGCTGGTCTAGTCCGGCGGTTCTGGGTTTGATAGCCGTGTTCATGGTCGGTGCCCTGGTCTTTTTCCGCGCCGAGACCCACGGCGGTAATCCGTTCGTCGATCTGCGACTGTTGAGCAACAAGACTTATTCGGGTGCGACATTGTCCAATTTTTTGCTCAACGGCGCGGCAGGCACGCTGCTGGTGGCATTGTCCCTGGTCCAACAAGCTGCGGGGCTCTCATCGCTGCAGGCCGGACTGATGACCACTGGCTACTTGGTCGCCATCCTGGCCACCATCCGTGTCGGCGAAAAGCTGCTGCAACTTTGGGGGCCGCGCAAGCCGATGTTACTGGGCTGCGCGATCACAGTGTTAGGCATCCTGCTGACCACTTTCACTTTCCTGCTCGTGAAGCAATATATCGTCGTGGCGTTTGTCGGCTTTGCCCTGTTTGGCATCGGCCTCGGCTTCTATGCCACGCCATCCACCGACGCTGCTCTGTCAAACGTTCCCAACGAGAAGGCAGGATCAGCCTCAGGCATCTACAAGATGGCCTCGTCGCTGGGCGCAGCCTTCGGCGTGGCTATCTCGGCGGCGATTTTTACCTCGCTAAGCCACATGGAGGGTCTCTCTCCAATGGCTGAGATCGCCCTTGGGCGAACCGACAATCTTGTCGTGCGCTATGCGGCCGCCATCGCATTGTTGTTCAACGTGCTGATGGTCGTGGTAGCGATGATCGCCATCATGTGGACAATACCCAAAGGGAATTCTCAAGTGTCCGGCACCCCGGCAGCCTAAACTCGATAAGTGATCTCGCCTGTCGCGATTGTCACCGCGCAGAAGGTGGAAGTAGACTTAATAATTGTAGCCGTCCGTGTCTACTACCGGCAGGCACTCCGCATTTTTCAGCTTTGGCGCGAAAAATCGCGTCCCCCGCCATGGTGTTCCTATGGCAATGCAAGCTTTGTAACCATTGAAGGTGGACATATGAATCCGTTCATGACTGCGTTGACCGTTCGCGTTGACGAACTACTTCCGGAACTAGAGGCAATCTACAAGGATCTGCATCAAAACCCGGAACTGTCGATGCAGGAGGTGCGTACCGCGCGCATTGCAGCCGACTACCTGGCTGCGCAGGGATTCGAGGTAACGCGCGCCGTCGGCGTGACGGGTGTGGTGGGCGTGCTTCGCAACGGCGAAGGCCCGACGGTCATGCTGCGCGCGGACATGGACGCCCTTCCGATGAAGGAGGCGACCGGTCTACCGTATGCGAGCACTGTCACCGCCAAGGATGAAGATGGCGTCGAGGTGGGTGTCGCCCATGCCTGCGGGCACGATCTGCACGTGACGTGGCTGATGGGTGCTGCACGCCTGCTGGCCGAGCACCGGGAATCGTGGAAGGGAACGGTGTTAGCTGTATTTCAGCCAGGCGAGGAAGTTGGTCGCGGCGCGCAAAGCATGATGGACGACGGCATGGCGGAGCGGTTTCCAAAGCCTGACATTATTCTCGGACAACATGTGATGGTGGGAGAGGCCGGCACGGTGGGATACCGCAGTGGCACGATTCTCTCGGCAGGCGACAGCATCAAGGTGAAACTGTTCGGGCGCGGCTCGCATGGTTCGCAACCGCAAACATCGATCGACCCGGTGATCATGGCGGCAGCGACGACGATGCGTCTTCAGACTATCGTTTCGCGCGAAATCGCGCCGAGCGACAGTGCCGTGCTGACAATCGGAGCGCTGCAAGCGGGGACGAAAGAAAACATCATCCCTGATGATGCGACGCTCAAGCTGAACATTCGAACCTATGACGAAGACGTGCGTGAATACATGCTGTCCGCAGTTCGACGCATCTGCTGCGCCGAATGCGTCGCCTCCAACGCACCGCGGGAACCTGAGTTCACCACGCTAAGCAGTTATCCATTGACCGAGAACGACACGCAAGCCACCGCGCGTATTGCGCATGCGTTCGAGGCACAGTTCGGCGAACGCGCCTATGAAACCCGTCCTGCCGCGGCAAGCGAGGACTTCAGCGTATTTGGCCGTCGCTGGAACGTCCCATACGTATTCTGGATTGTCGGTGGCACGGATCCACAGGTTTATGCGAAGGCGAAGGCGGACAAACAGATCAACCTGCTTCCCAGCAACCATTCTCCAAAATATGCACCGGCCCTGGATCCCACGTTGAAAACGGGCCTGCAAGCCATGTTGTGCGCTGCAGCGGAGTGGCTCTGTGAAGGGAAAGTTTCTACGTGAGCGGACATGCGCTGTTTCTGTTGCTTGACCTGGTCGGTACGTTCGTGTTCGCCATCAGCGGGGCCGTGGCGGCGAAACAGCGCAATCTTGACCTGTTTGGGGTTGTTGTTATGGCGTTCGTTGTCGCATGCGGCGGTGGCATCGTGCGTGATGTGTGCATTGGAGCGGTACCGCCGGCGGGGCTGTCCAACTGGCGCTATCTGGTTGCCGCCATCGTCGCTGCATTGATGACGATCGTCGCGTACCCTCAAGTGAAGCGGCTGCGACACCCGGTGCTTTTCTTTGACGCTATCGGCCTCGGGCTGTTTGCGGTATCGGGCGCCCAAAAGGCGCTTGCTTATGGGCACAATGCTGAAGTCGCGATATTGCTGGGGGTGACGACTGCCGTTGGCGGGGGAACATTACGCGATGTGCTACTTGCACGGGTACCCGTCATCCTGCAAAGGGAGATTTACGCGTCCGCTGCACTGCTAGGCGCGGCAATCCAGGTCGCCTGCGAGCAGCTTGGCCTGTCCCAGCCGTGGACGCCTTGGGCTGCCACGTTTGTATGCGTGGGCTTGCGTCTCTTCTCGCTCCGCTTTCACTGGCATCTCCCCACCTTCGCTAGCGGCAATGCCGAAAAGACAGGATCTGGACAGTGATGAACGCTGATGACAGGAGTTGCACCGAACCATGCCGTTCGCCGGCGTTGTCGTGCGTGGATGGCCTCAGCTTAAAGCCAGTCCTGCTGCCGCAGCTTTTCGCTGTCACACACGGGAACTGCGGGGGCCAGGAAGATAACGATGTTGAAGTTCGTTAATTTTGCTAACGGTGTCAAAACAAGGGCAAGTCATGCACTTTAATTGCGTTAGCGCGGAGAAGGACTACTCGACGCGTCCCAATCTATATACCATGGTGTAGAAATTATATCTGTTCAGCCCGCGTCATTTTTTACGACTTTCATTTCTCGCACCCTCCCTCTGTTCTGTGCAAGGGGCAAGATACAAATGTCGTGTTTTGCAGCGGGTGGCAAGCTGGTAGCTCCTTGGGGGATCATGGGAGCCCGCCATGCGCGACGCTGCACCGGTGACACTGGACATGCGCGAACTCGACCGGTTCAAGGTGGTGCAGGCGATCGTTGAGACGGTCTGAAGACTGGGCGGGCTGCGGAACGGCGCGGGCTGAGTGTGCGGCAGGTGGAGCGACTGGTGACGCGATACCGCACATCCGGCGCAGCCGGACTGTGTTCCGGTAAGCGCGCCCGTCCCGGCAACCGCAAGCTGGACGAAGGTCTGGCCGTTCGTGCTCTGACCATCATCCGCGAACGGTACGCGGACTTCGGTCCAACGCTGGCGTGCGAGAAGCTGCGCGAGTGTCACGGCATCGGTCTGTCGAAGGAAACCGTCCGGAGCCTGATGACTGAAGCCAGCCTGTGGATTCCGCGCCGGCAGCGCCCGCCGAAGATCCACCAGCCACGCGCCCGGCGCGCGTGTCTGGGCGAGCTGATCCAGATCGACGGCAGTGACCATCAACTGATTCCGATCAAAACCAGCAATCAGTTGGTAAAGTGAGGACGTAAAAAAGCCTACGGCTGAGCACCTAGCCGCATGGCCAAAAGGTAACCGCTAAATAAAGCACACCTTGAGGAACATCGTCGTTACCGGGTAACGTTGGTGCATGCGTTGTTACCGGGTAACGGAGGAGTTTCAGGATGGCGCGGACGACAGCACAGCGGCAGGCGGCCTGGCGCGCAAGTCGAGCGACGGCGGGCAAGGACGGCAACGGAGAGCGGCGACTGGACATGTGGGTGAGCACGCAGGCGGATCTTGCGCTTGCTCGCCTGGCATGCCGTTACTCGGTAACGAAGCGAGAGATGCTGGAGCGGCTGATCGTGCGGGCGGACGACACTATCGTGCGCCGGCTCGATCCGGATTCGGAGCAGTGGGACAGCTATTTCAACGCGACCCGATAACACGTCGGCGTTACCGGGTAACGGATGACTTTTCCTGATCAACCGGGTGCCCGGCCTGGACACGCGATCGGCGTCTCGCTCAGGCAGGGGGTGGTGTCGCGGTTTGCTGTCGGGCGAAGTTGAACGGTAGCAGATCGCCGTAAGCGGTGGTTTCTCCACACCGCGGAAGAAGCATCAGGAACGGCGCTCCCCTAGAACGGCATATCGTCGAAACGCGGCGTGGCTAATGACCGTTTCACTGACTTTAGCCAGCCCTTAAGTTGCTTGAGGTCGTCGAATACGAGCAGGTCATGTTCAAGGGCGTGGAGGCTCTCCTGCAGCGAGAAGATATCAGCGGCAAGGTTGCGCATGATGGTGCCGGGCGACACGTCGATGAAGGGCGGAATTCCGTAACTGTGCTTGAATCCGTTCTCGACGTGCAGGATTTCGTGGTCGAGTTCGCCGACCTGTTCCTTCAGAATCTTGTTGTAGTGTTTCAATCGGTCTTCGCCGATGTTGTTGATGGCACTCTGGTCAATGTGTTCTAACTCCAACTGCAACTCAAGCAATTGCAACAGGCTATTTTTGCTATACGCCTGATTGGCCCTCTGCATCAAGGTGGTCTTCCGCTCACGTTCCTGCGGATCGGTCTCGCGGTCGGGATGCAAGGCGCTGGCCAGTTTGCGATAGACCTCGCGGATCGATAAGCTCAGTTCGGCCTGCTCAACTTGTTCTCGTGCCTCTGCTGCGAGTTGCCTGGGCGTCTTTTTCCGTTTGGCGCGGCGCGCTTCCCGAGCCTGGTTTTCGAGTGCATCTTGTGCCTGCAGCTGTTCCATTTGCGCGTGGACGCGCTGCAGTACATCCTCGGGAGAACTCATGTCAACGTCGTCGCCTAGCTCGACCCCGAGCATGGCCTCGAGCGCCGATTTCATGTCGTCCAGCTCGGCGGCAGCTTCACTGTCAAAGTCGGATTCGCCATATCGGTTGTAAATCGTTTTAAGCTCCGGATCGTCGCTTTCGGCGACCAGTTCACCTGCCAGGTCGCTGATCAGGTCTGCAATCGTGCGTCGCTCGGATTTGGTCAGCCCCTTCTGAGCGTACGCCTGGTCCAGGCGATGCACGAGCTTGGTCCGCAAATCGATCGAAGTTTGCTCAAGGGGAGCAAACTCGCTTAGGTATTTCCGATGGAAAGCAGGCATTGCAGCCTCCCAGGCACTCAGTCTGGCGCGCCGCTTTTCAATCTGCTTGATCAGCGTGTTGAATGCCTTTTGCCCTTTCGACAGATTAGACTTGTTATGGTCGGGAGCAATGCTGATGGACCTGAGATTTGGCCTAGTCATGGGATGATTTCCGCTGGTTGATGCGAGAACGAGCACGCCGCTATTTTAGCCGAGGCCGCGTTTGCACCGCGCTGGCGCCCGCGTTGCGATAGCGAGCACGCCCACGTTGCCGATCGATGATCGACTTATGCCGGAGCTCGTGGAGAACGCGGATTGAACCCCAGATCGGGGGGCTTCACGGGTGGGTTGTAGCGAGCTGCACTCGTTTGGCGAAGTTGAACGGCAGCAGGTCGCTGATGTCAGCGTCCGATGCCCGTTGTGGCATCTCGGTCAGCACATGATGCAGATACGCATAGGGCTCGACGTTGCAGGCCCGGCACGTCAGCACGAGGCTGTAGACGATGGCACTCGCCTTCGCGCCCGCAACTGTGTCAGAGAAGAGCCACGAATTTCTCGCTGTTGCAAATGGCCTGATATCTCTTTCTTATCCACGTAACCGAATTATGCAGAGTCCTACCTTCTGTGCCTTGCCGTCAGTCGTGCGTCCGACCGCCCTGGGGCCGGACGTCTCTCTTGAGGAGCTTCAGCAACGCAATACGTTCATGCTTTGCGGTTAATGAGGGCGCCCCCCAAGCAAGCATAATCATAGCCCGTCGAGAAAGGCGAGAATGTCTTTCGGCGGACAAAATCGGTGCTGTTTGAATTGCGGTGCTTGAATGGAGTTCAGTGCCCGCTGTTTCATGGCGAGATCGGCTTCGATGTACATATGGGTGGTGGCGGTACTTTCATGGCCAAGCCACAAGGCAATCAACGTGACGTCTACACCAGCCTGAAGCATGTGCATGGCCGTGGCGTGCCTCACGATATGTGGAGTGATGCTTCGAGGCTTGAGTTGGGGACAGCGGATTGAAGCGCCAGCCGCAGCGAGCTTAAGTCGATCTGTTACGCCGGACCGTGTCATCTGGCCGCCGGCACGATTAGGAAAGAGCCACTGATTCGGATCTGGATCAATCTGGTGTAGCCAGCGGCGGATTTGCTTCGCAGTACTAGCCCACAGTGGCACGGTTCGCTCCTTTCGTCCCTTGCCGTGCAGGTTTGCGCAGGCGCCACGGTCCAATACGACATCCCCGACGCGCATAGCTATTAGTTCAGATACGCGTGCACCCGTGTTGTAGAGCGTAGCCAGCATAGCCTGGTCGCGCTGACCGCACCAACTGTTTGTAGCAGGAGCTGCAAGGATGCACTGCATTTCGTCTCGACTGAGGAAACCGACCATGGGTCTGTCGAAGCGTTTCATGGGAATGGCCAGCACGCGCTGAAGCCCGGGCAGCGCCGAAGGCTCCTGTAACGCTGCATAGTGAGCAAAAGACCGGAACGCAGCCAGCCGCGCGTTCCGGCTGCGGATCGCGTTGTGACGTGTAGTCTCCAGATATTTGAGGAAAGCGAGAATCAACTCTGCATCGAAGTCGGCTAACCTGAGCTTATGTGGTGACTTGTTCAAGTCATTCTCCGCGAAGCTGAACAGCAACCGGAAGGTATCGCGGTAGCTGGCCACAGTGCGAGGACTGACGTTGCGCTGCTCGATCAAACGGTCCATAAAGAACTGTTGAATCAAGGTCGAAAACCGAACTGCTGGATCGGAGCTAGTCATTTGAAATCTCCCGTGCATAACGTTCGAAGCGTTCAGAGACTGAGGCCATCAGTTCAGGGACGGTGCTGACATACCAATAGGTGTCAGTGACGCGAACATGCCCCACATAAGTGGATAACGATACGATTGCGTTATCGACATTGATCTTGTGTCGATACCAGCGAAGCAGGCAGTTCGTGATAAACGTATGCCGCTAATTCCGAATGCGGAATTAACGCCATAACTCCGAGGCCAAGATTATTCCGAGTGCGATCTCGATCGTAGTTGACATCAGGCGTCGTTGCTTGACTGAACTCGGAAATGGCGCCCACTTTCTCGGCATTATTCTGTTGTCTCCATCCGGGAATCTTTCCGGATTTTTAAGGAGACGCCATGATGCTCACTCCCCACGTTGGAACAACCTTGGGCGTGACCCGCTTCAGTGGACGGTTTAGCGTTTGAATGCTGAATGCGATATCTGTAACCCTTTAAATCCCCGATGAGAGTTGTCCACGGCCGGCCGGCGGGTCGCCTCTCACGACCA
>Ga0153932_1000412_pt1 | contig 12344 bp, 13 predicted proteins | sample TSNJ016MetaG_FD_102273 | JGI IMG/M metagenome (GOLD analysis project Ga0153932, IMG submission 102273) | Attine ant fungus gardens microbial communities from New Jersey, USA - TSNJ016 MetaG | ecosystem: Host-associated > Fungi > Mycelium > Unclassified | place: USA: New Jersey, Wharton State...
AGTCGATGGACGGTCGCGAGTGCCGCTCCGATTCTTTAAGGAACGCGATGAACCCCGCCGCCGACGCAAGGCCAATGGGCACGTTCATCCAGAAGATCCAGGCCCACGAAAAATCGCGGATGATCAAGCCGCCGACCATCGGTCCGACGACCGCCGAGATGGCCCAGACGCTCGCCAGATAACCCTGCACCTTGCCACGTTCGCGCGCGGGATAGAGGTCGGCGACAATCGTCAGCGTGACCGGCTGGATCGCGCCTGCGCCCACGCCCTGGATCAGCCGGAACACGATCATGGCGGGCATCGACCAGGCGAAACCGGCAAGTATTGAGCCGGCCAGAAAGATGCCGATGCCGATTAGAACAATGGGCTTGCGGCCATACAGGTCCGCGAGTTTGCCGAAGATGACCGTCATGGCGGTCTGCGTCAGCAGGAAGGACGAGAAGACCCAGCTATAGAGATGCAAATCGCCAAGCTGCGAGACGATCTGCGGCATGGCGGTGGAAACGATGGTGGCTTCTATGGCGACCATTGCCATTGAAGCCATGACCGCTGCAATGACAAGCGGACGCGACGTTTGCGGGCTGCGGGACATGGAAATTGTGTATTGGGGGCGCGGACAAAGTCGCAGGATCTTTGCCCCGCGACGCGTGATGGGGTCGCGGCAGCGCGACCATCGAGGAGTATGCGCCTTGATGGAAATGTTCGCTGAGCGTGGATCGTCCTTTAGGCTCCTCTTGAGGTGCCACCCTTAGCAGCGCGACGGTGTTCAATGGCTAAGTAAAGCCTCATCAATCAAGCGCTTTTGTTCGTTCAGCATGTTGTGACACACTTGGATATCCGACGCTAAGGCTTATTTCAATTCAAGGACCCGTCAATGAATTCCACGCCTGTTCCACGTGACCCGGATTCGGCCGCCGCGCGCCTTGAGGCGCTTGGTCTCGTCCTGCCGAAAGTGCCTGCGCCTCGCGGCGCGTTCAAGCCTTTCTCCCGCTCGGGCTCGCTGATCTTCCTCGCGGGGCAGATTTGCGAATGGGAAGGAGAGGTTCGATACGCCGGTCCTGTCGGCACGGAGCAGGACCTTGAAGCAGGGCAGCGGGCGGCGCAAATTTGCGGACTTAACCTGCTCGCTGCACTTCATCTTGCGCTCGATGGCGACCTTGACCGCGTGGTCAGTTGTCATCGGATGGGCGGCTTTGTGTATTGCATGCCGGGTTATCCTGACGTGCCGAAAGTGATCAACGGTGCCTCCGACCTCATGTTCGCGGTGTTCGGCGAACGAGGCCGGCACGCCCGGACCGCGGTCGGCGTGGCGACGCTTCCGGCGGGGGCGTCGGTGGAAGTGGACGCGATCTTTGAAGTCCGCTGATTGTCTTTTATGTTTCAAGGAGTTCCAGTGCACGCTAGCTTGTTGATCACGAATATCCGTCTGCCGGACGGCACCCCCGTAGATATTGCTGTCAGCGGCGGACGGATAGAGGAAATCGGCCCGAACCTGCCGCGCGGCGCCGGCGTCGCGCGTGAAAACGGCCAGGGCGCGCTGGTCCTGCCGGGGTTTGTCGAAGGCCATACGCATCTCGACAAAACCAACTGGGGCTTGCCGTGGTATCGCAACGAAGTGGGTCCAAGGCTTATCGACAGGATCGAGAACGAACGATCATGGCGCGCGAGTTCGGGACACGATGCGGGCGCGCAATCTCTAGCGCTTGCGCGGGCTTTTCTTGCGGCGGGAACAACGCGCATTAGAACGCATGTGGATATAGACACGGACGCAGGGCTCAGGCATTTGCACGGCGTGCTGGCGACGCGTGAAACGCTGGCCGATGTCATGGAGATACAAATCGTTGCGTTCCCGCAGTCAGGCATGCTACGCCGTCCGGGGACCGACGCGTTGCTAAACGATGCGCTAAAGGCGGGTGCCGACGTGCTCGGTGCGCTGGACCCTGCGCTTATCGACCAGGATCCGGTTACTTCGCTCAATACCACGTTCGAGATTGCGAACCGTCATCAGAAGCCTGTCGATATCCATCTTCACGAGCCCGGCGAGGTAGGCGCGTTCACTTTCAATCTGCTGCTCGACCGAGTGAAGGCGTTGGGCATGCAGGGGCGTGTTGTCGTGAGTCACGCGTTTTGCTTAGGTCAGCTTCCTGATCGCGAGCGCAATACGTTGTTGGCAAGGATCGCGGATCTCGATGTTGCGCTGTTGACTACGGCGCCCCCATCTGTGCCCGTTCCTCCGATGCGCGCTTGCATCGAAGCAGGCGTGACGCTATTTGCCGGCAACGACGGAATACGCGATACGTGGACGCCATTCGGTAAACCCGACATGCTCGAGCGCGCCATGTTCGTCGGCATGCGCTATGACCTTCGCCGCGATGAAGACCTTGCACTTGCGTTCGACTGCGTCAGCACATTGGGTGCGTGGGCGTGCGGGTTCAAGGACTATGGACTGCACGAAGGCGCGCGCGCCGATCTTGTTTTGGTGGACGCTGAAACAGTGGCTGAAGCGGTTGTTTCGCGACCAGTGCGCAAGCTCGTGGTTTCGCGCGGCAGGATTGTTGCACGCGACGGGATTGCATCGATATGAAACTGATTGCCGATCGCCTTTATCTAAGAGATATCGAGCCGTCTGATCTTGACGCAGTGCATGACTATGCCAGCTTGCTCGAGGTCGTGTTGCATCAGGAATGGGGGCCTAACACGATCGAACAGACCAGGGAATTTATAGAAGGCTGTGTGCTGGGGAGTTCGCTGCCCGACAGGAGAACGGTGGAGCTGGCCGCAGTTCTTAACGATGGCAGTCTCATCGGCAGTTACCGGGCGACTTTGTCGGAAGATGAGTCGGAGGCTGAGATTGGCTACTCGCTTCATCCTCGTTATTGGAATCAAGGCTTCGCCACTGAAGCAGCGAAACGGTTGGTCGACTACCTGGTGCGCGAGCGCCACGTGCGGGAGATCTTTGCGACCAGCAGGCCGGAAAATATCGCGTCCATTCATGTGCTGCAGAAACTCGGGATGAGACAGGTGGACCTCTATCGCAAGAACGTGCTGATCAGGGGCGAGTGGCGCGACACGCTGGTATTTTCAGTGAAGGTTTAATAAACGGCACGCCGCGCCCGGCTATATTCCGCCTTCATCTTTACCCCGCTCGGTGTATCCCGTACTTCAGAATCCTTCCAAATTGCCGATATGCACACAGCGGCGCGCGATCCCATGCGCCAGTCGTGAACTGTGCCTCGCATCGGAGAGTAGATTGGACCGTCTCAGTTTGAACACCAAATTATCGCTGGCATTGCTCATCACATGGCTTGGCCTCCTGTTCCTCGGTGGATGGGCCGCGTGGCAGTCTCGCGTAACCATGACCGAAGGTCGCCAGACCGGTGTGCAGAACGTGGTCGAGTCGGCTTACGGCGTGGTTGCGGACTACGCGAAGCAAGTGGACAGCCATCAACTGACACTCGAGCAGGCCCAGGAGCAGGCCAAGGCGAAGCTCGCAGCCATGCGCTTTCCGGGTAGCGGTTACATGATCATCACGACCGCGCGTCCCGTGGTCATCATGCATCCCACGCTGGCCGATCTGCGCATGAAGGATGTAAGCGACTACAAGGATACTGACGGCAAGCTTTTGTTCGTCGAGATGGTCAAGGTCGCCCAGGCCAGCGGACAGGGCTTCGTGCCCTACATGGCGCGCTTGCCGGGTAAAACGGAACATGTGCCGAAGATCAGCTTCGTCAAACGGTTCGCGCCGTGGGACTGGTACCTGATCTCTGGTGTGTACGTGAACGATATCAACGACGCGTTCAAGGTGAACCTTCTCCAATACCTGATCGTGATCCTGTTGATTGGAGGCGTCAGCTCGGCGGCGTTGATATTGATCATCCGTAATGTGAAGCGCAGTCTGGGCGGCGAACCGGCGTATGCCACCAGCGTCGCCGAGGGCATTGCGAACGGCGATCTGTCGCACGATGTCACGCTGGGTGCATCGGATGAAAGCAGCATGTTGTCCGCCATGCAACGCATGCAGCAACGGCTCGCCGATACCGTCCGTCGGATTCGCGGCGGCACTGAAACCATTACCGTTGCCGCTCAGCAGATTGCAGCGGGTAACCACGATCTCTCTGCACGCACTGAGCAGCAGGCGTCGTCGATCAGTGAAACCGCGGCGAGCATGGAGCAGCTTACTGCCACTGTTAAGCAGAACGCAGAGAATGCGCATCAGGCGAACAAGATGGCGGCGAATGCATCGTTGATCGCAAGCGAAGGCGGGACGGCGGTGCAGCAGGTCGTCTTGACGATGCAAAGTATTGCGGCCAGCTCCACGCGCGTGGTCGACATCATCTCGGTGATCGAAGGCATCGCGTTCCAGACAAACATTCTCGCGCTTAACGCGGCCGTCGAGGCGGCGCGTGCGGGCGAGGAAGGGCGCGGTTTTGCTGTCGTGGCAGGCGAGGTGCGTAATCTGGCGCGCCGCAGCGCGGATGCCGCCAAGGAGATCAAGAGCTTGATCGAAGAGTCCACCGGCAAGGTCGATGACGGCAAGGCGCTGGTGGAACGGGCCGGTACGACGATGCACTCGCTGGTGCATGCGGTGCAGCGCGTGACGGATATCATCGGCGAGATTTCGGTGGCGTCCGAGGAGCAGAGCCGCGGCATCGAGCAGGTGAATATAGCCATTGCTCAAATGGACGAAACGACTCAGCAAAACGCAGCCATGGTCGAGGAAGCGACGGCAGCGGCTCAGTCGATGCAAGAGCAAGCGCAGATGCTGCGCGACACCGTTAATGTGTTCCGCTTGGCGAGTGTGTGAAATCGAGCAGGCGCTTTAGAGGCCGGCTTTAGAGGCCGCTTCTAGAGCGCACTTGCAACAGAAGCGCCCGCCTTCGAAGCACATCAAATGACTAAAGCGGCATCGATATAAAATTATAAAAACGGACGTTCGAGCTTTTTCAGTTGCGTCTGCGCTGACGTCCGAAAATCCATTATCGAGCTTATCGTCTGCTCCATATGAATGGAGCGCTCCAATTGTTTGCCAGCGCGTTATCGGATGTCACGCATATTGCAGTGAAGCCCCGACGTCGTCCGTAACCCCGTCGTTTCGAACACGTCGTCAGCACGTTTTGCCAATCATGCACCGGCCCTGTTTATTTTCAAAACATTAACATCGGGCGGATTCGATGGTGTATTTTGGCGGTGACCGTTGCATCATTGAGAGGCGATTTCGCAAAAAACTCCCGGCCTTTAAACCGCATTTTCGATACCCCGACCCCGGGGTCGAATCTACTCAGGCGTTTCCGAGCGTAAAAGGCAGCCCTTTTTACGATGGGTACCACGTTGCTTTGGTACTAAGGGAAAAGCACGCGCAGGTTAAAATCCGATCAGTATTAATATTATCAGTATTACGTACTAGAAGATTAAATGTCTGGAATTGCGAGCGCGGTATGGAGTTCGGATTCGTGTCGTGGATAATTTGTCTTGTCCTACCGATAGAGGGTTAGAAGACGGCTCGCAGGTACATCGCCAATTGCAAGCGTTGGCCGAGAACCTTGGGGCGGAATGTGCCGGCCGAATCCGAGGCCGCAGTCGGTGCTATGAGGTCGCTCATCCTTGCGACTAATTCGTTATACGAAACACTTAATAAAATACCCGGCGGGCCCTGGAATTTTCGTAAAGCAACTTTCATGCAGCAACGATTTCTGCTTCAAAGACGACCCGGCAAGCCGTCGAGAAAGCGTTGCTGGTGGCACAAAAATAGTTACGCGAAGGCCGAAGGGAGTTCTCCATGAGTGAAGCGTGGATGGTGTGCGTCGTTGGTCTGTTAGTGCTCGCGGGCGCGGCCATGATGGTCGTTGCCCACTATCGCCGGGAGCTCCTGCGCAAGCGGTTGCTTCGCCAGATGGATCATCGGCAATGCTGGGAGGTTATGCGTCGCAGGAATTGAGTGTGAGAAGCGCGTGGTCTTTTGCGCCAGGGAGCTCCAATTACCCTTTGTTGAGTCGGTATTGATGTTAATGACAAGTCCCTATGAGTCCCCGTCTTGCGATGCATCGCCGAGTATTACCGTGCGGGCTGCGACGGGCCAACTGAGAGTCGTGTCCGTGTGGCAGGCGTTCGGACCAAGCGCGGCGCAAGCACAGCGGACGAGCGTGCACTGCAAAAAGAACAAGGGCCTGGAAGAAATGACGGTTACGTTTGCTTCCATTTCGCTAGCTGAACTGACGGAAATCATTAGTCGTTTGAACGCCCTGACATGGGTGAGTGCTGCGTCGCTCCGTGTCACGACGGGCAGTAGCTTCCCGGAGCGTGGCCCATCGTGAATAGGGCAGCAGTGCATAGTGTCGCAGTTGAAAACAAGAACTGAGAGGTGACATTCATGAGCGTCGATGACCGTCGTCAACAGGATCTTTCTCACATTGAAAGAATAATTGGCCAACTTGAACGCCAGGCACCGGGCGAACGAGGGATTGCAGAACGAAACCCGGTCACCCGGCCTGATTACTGGCGGGAACGTATCCATGGTCTGGTGGCTTCTTCGGAGACGACCGTTCCAACGATCAAGCACGCTGCTGTCTTATTGGAAAGATTGGCGCGCCTGTCCGAGAGGCTGGAGCAACGCGAAAAACCGCTCACTGCAGGTAAATGATCCTGCCCAAGGGACATCAGTAGGACCCTTCATCAAAAAGTGAGGTTTCACTTGGAAGCGCTTAAGCTGGCGCAGCGTATTCGCACGCGTGCCAATGAACTTTGGAAGCAGGATGGCAGCCTGGAAGGTTGCGCTGACGAATACTGGAGGCAAGCACGACAACTCGTTGAACGCGAAGCGGAGACGGAGGCTGCGAAAATGGGGAGTGAACGTGTCGCCGGTTGGAGCGAACTTGATACTGTGTCGAGGCATGGGAATTGCGAAAAGGACGGCGTGCTTAAGCCTGAATTCGAAGCTACTTAGCTTTGAATCAATGAAATCACTGATCGATGTGGCGCGGAGGCGGATCTAGGCACACACTAATTTTTGCAAGCGCAAAGGTAAGCCCGCGCAGTCGACTCAGGAGTTGCTATGTCTAGCCACAGCTTCGCATCAAATCAAACGGTGTCCAGTCGGCCGGTCAGCAACGCCCTCGCACTCGGGGCAGACGCGCAGCCGTTGCTCAGCCGGACACCGGTGACACTTCGGCACGCTGACTTCGACCAATTTATCGCTGGGAATGGGTTGCCGGTCGTCGTTATTTTTTGGGCGCGATGGTGCAGCGTGTCCAAGGTGATGACATCCTACTTTGGCGCTGGCGCGCGCAGGTTCGGAGGGCAGGCGTTGTTCGCGAAGGTGGAAGCGGCAGATGAATCTCGCCTTGCAGAGCGCTACCAAATCCGCAGCGTCCCAACTATCGTCCTCTTTTGCAACGGCCAAGAAGCAGATCGTCACGATGGTGCCATGAGTGCTGATCAACTGGAGCTGTGGCTGCGCCCTCATCTAGAGATGATGAAGGCGCAGAGACCACTGCCTTGAGAAGCCGCGTCTTGAATTGCTGAATATCAAACACCACCTTTAATGCTTAAGGCAGGTGTCGGCGTTTTTCCACGTGCAGGTGTCAAGACCGGTGTGAATGACCGGCTTCACCGTCTTTCCTTCTGCAAGGTCGCGCATGATCATCGCTGCCTGATAGCCCATTTCCTCAGGCCGCTGTCCGACGAGGACATTGACCTTGTGTTCCTTGAGGGCCTGCAGTTCAGGCCCGAGCGTATCGGCTGAGACGATGACGAACTTGCCGCTCTGGATCTTATCCATGATCGGCGTGACAACTTGCGAATAGGCCTGCGGTGCAAAGAGCGGCCAGCCGCCTTCGAGCACGAAGGCATCGAGACCGGTCGCGTTGGCGGTCAGCGTGTCCTGCATCATCTGATTCGCCTTGGCTGCGTCGTCGTTCACGTAAAGCGGACAGGCGCTGATCTCTTTCCAGCCATTTTCTCCAGCAAGCTTTTGTATTCCCTTCTTACCGGAGAGCGCGTCGCGCGTGCCCTGGGCGCGCTGGTTGATATTCTCGGCTGCCGGATTGCCCATCACGAGGCAGAGATTGCCGCCCTTTGGCATGAGCAACTTCAACTGCTCGCCGAGCCTGACGCCCAACTCGTAATTGTCAGTGCCCACATAGCTCTTGCGCAGCGAAGCATCTTTCGGCAGTAAATCGGCATCGGCGGTGATCACTGGAATCGTCACATTGCGGCGGCGCAACTCTTCAGCTACGGCCGGCGCGTTCGCTGGAGAGATTGCCATTCCCGCCACGCCCTTGGTCAGCAAGTCGTCGATGATCTGCACTTCCGCGGTTTCGTCAGCAGCCGTCGCGGGGCCGGTGTAATAGCAGGTGTAGCCTTGGGCTTTGAGCTCCTTGTTCGCCCGCTCGCAACCTTGATGCATCAGGTCGAAGTAGGGGTTGTCCAGACCCTTTACCACTAGCGCCAGAGTTTTATCGGCTGCATAGGCGGAGGTAGCCAGCATGGCGAGCCCTCCGATCGCAGCGAGACACATCCAAGCTTTTTTCATTATTGCCTCCATGTCGACTGGCGTTAGCGCTTACCGGTTCCATGGCGCTTATTCCGGTCTTATACAAAGTTATTGGCGCCGGCTTTGCGGTGCCGCGTTTGCTCGCACAATTGTCGTAATAGCCGCAACGGAGCGCCGTAATCGAGTTTTGACCGCTCCCGCGGAACCTTGCGTTTCTTAACGAACTCTCGCGTCCGGCAGTTCCGCGTCTCGTCCGGTCGCGCCCCAGGCAGCGGCCAACTCGCATGATTCGGCCGCTGCGTCCGAAGACATTTCAATCGCCTTGCCGCTCACCGCCGAGCCGGTTAAACAGCACCGCGATGATGATGAAAGCACCCACGACCGTTCCCTGCCAGAACGAGTCCACGCCCAGCAGGATCAGGCTGTTGCGGATGACTTCGATAAGTGCCGCGCCCACGACAGTCCCGAAGGCACTGCCGATACCGCCCATGAGATTGGTGCCGCCGATCACCGTTGCCGCAATCACGCGCAATTCGTCGCCTGTGCCAAGGCCTGTGGTCACCGCGCCGAGCCAGCCGACTTCGAGGATTGCCGCAACGCCCGCCATGAGGCCGGCGAGCACATAGACGGAGCAAATGATGCGGCGCACCGGAACACCGGTGAGATTCGCCGCATGGCGGTTGCCGCCGACGGCGAAGACGTAGCGGCCCCAGCGCGTGCACGCAAACGCAAACCAGAAAAGCACGGCGAGCACGATCAGGAACCACACCGGGTTAGCAATGCCGAGGGTCTTGCCGCCGCCGAGCGCAAGGAGTTTGGCGCCGTCGGGACCGAAATCGAAAATGGTTCGGCTGCCAGAGAACACCAGCGCGAGGCTGCGGCCAACGCTCAGCATGCCGAGCGTCACGACGAAGGGCTGCATGTCCAGGTAGGCGATAAGCAGGCCGTTCACGAGGCCGACGATCCCCGCGGTCAGGAGCCCCATGCCGATGCCCACCCAGATCGGATAGCCGGCGTTCATGGTCACCGAGAGGACGATGCCGCTCAAGCCAATCGTCGAGCCTACCGAAATATCGATACCGCCCGTGACGATCACCGCCATCATTCCAAGCGCCACGATGGCGACGAAGGCGAAGTTGCGCGTAACGTTGAAAAGATTCTGCTGCGTTGCAAACGTCGAGGTCACGAACGAGAGCAGGATGCAGGCGATGATCGTTGCAAGCACCACCCAGAACACCTGACTCGCGAGCAGCCCCGTCCAGCGAGTATGAGTCCTCGCGGATTGCGGATCATCAAGCAGTATCGGCGTTGAAGCGGGCCTTTCCGGCGCATCGTTCAATTCGGGTCTCCTTTCCCCACGCATAGCTGCGCAAGGCAGATTCAGGCGGTGGAGATGGCTCCGGTAATGAGGCCAGTCACTTCTTCCGCAGAGGACGCTTCGATCTTCTTGTCCGCGACCTTGCGCCCACGCCGCATGACGACCACGCGGTGGGCGACATCGAAAACATCGGGCATCCGGTGACTAACAAGAATGACCGCGATGCCATGCTCGGACAGACGCCTGATAAGGCTAAGCACCTCCGCCACCTGCCGGACGCTGATCGCTGCCGTGGGCTCGTCCATGATCACGAGCCGCGCGTCGGAGAGGCGCGTGCGAGCGATCGCCACGGCCTGTCGTTGACCGCCTGACATCTGCCTGACGAGGTCTCGCGGGCGCGTCTCGGATTTCAGTTCTTTGAAGAGTTCGCCGGCGCGCCTGTACATGGTCGCGTGATCGAGAATACGGATAGGTCCGAAACCGATCCGTGGCTCGCGACCAAGGAAGACATTGGCAGCTGCCGTTAGGTTATTGCAGAGGGCGAGTTCCTGATAGACGACTTCGATCCCCTGAGCGCGGGCATCGACCGGCTTGCCGAAATGCACTGGTTTACCACTGATGAGAATTTCGCCGTGGGAGGGCGGAAAGTTGCCGGCGATGACTTTCACCAGCGTCGATTTTCCGGCCCCGTTGTCTCCCATCAGGCCGACGACCTGGCCCGGCTCAAGACTGAACGTCACGTCGGTCAGGGCGTGAATGGCGCCGAAGTGTTTGGAAACACCTCTGAGTTCTAAAAGACTCATGGACTGTCGCACTCGCTCCAGTGGTGTCACCCATTTCTTCGGCCGGGCGACCGATAGACATGCTAGTTAAATTTTTATAGCACAACGGTTCCTTTTAGCAAGGCTCGTTCGATTATCCGATTCATCATCGGATGAGTGATTGCTTTGCGGGTCGAATGTGTTGATGGATCTGTAAGGTGTCTTAGGGAAAACGCGCGCTGCTTGGTTAATAGCGCCTCATACCGTGCGTGCTGCAGTGCAGTAAAGAAAGCGTCCGGAGCGTTTCTTCGAGGTGCAGAAATAGTCGCCTGATTCGCCTGCGAACGGATTGCGCCGTCGGGTTCCTGCGAGGCCGCTGAAGGAAAATTGAATGCGGGCATTTGGCGATACCGAAACGTCAGCATTCGACTTCGTTGTGTTTGAGTGATCTTACTAAGGAAACCTACTCAAATAATAGCGTCGAAGTGATTGTCGGGTTGGGCGTTAAGTTGAGGGGCTGGTGCGCAACCGATACCGTGGAAAGTGCATGCATGTGTCCGACCTCGCTTCATCCGGGCAAAGCGCCGATACCCCTCGGGGACCAGGCTGGCTTACCCACGATTGCGTTCCGTTCGAGTTTCTGATATCGGTCGAGCTTGTTTTCACTCTTTAAGAATCCGTATTCGAACCACGGCACCCAAACGCTTCGAGTTGCTAAATTATTGACGGCGGATGAGCTAAACCTTGCATGACAGGATTCTTGTTGATGAAATTATGCAAGCGAGACTTAGGTGCTGCACTTGAATTGCGACGAAGGGTAGGCCCGCCACTGTTACTAAGCTGCGTTGTGCTCACTGCGTCTCTTACCGGTGTTGCAAGTGCCGAAGGCAAATTCACGGACGCTGAAGACGGCAAGTTCGACTTGAGCGACATGCTGCTGTCGCATCGAGGAGTCTTGCCGGTGCCCACTATTGTCACGGAACCCGCAGTTGGCTACGGCCTCGGCCTGGGCCTGCTTTACTTCACCATGCCCAAGCACGATCCCGATCTGCTTCAGGGCGAGGTCAAGAGCGCAGCGCCTCCCAACATCACGGGCGTGGGCGGCTTCGCCACAGGCACGCGTAGCTGGGGTGTCGGGCTGATGCATTTTCACACTTGGGACGAGGACCGGATTCGCTATCTCGGCATTGTCGGCAAAATCAACCTGCATCTGAATTACTACGGTTCAGAAGGCGGATCGCATGCGTATCAGCTAAGTGGTGTGGCCATTGTTCAGCAGCTCTTGTTTCGCTTGGGCAATAGTCCGTGGTACGTCGGCCCTCGCTACACGTTCCTAGATTCCAACACGCGGTTCGACGCCACTCTGCCGAGCGGGCTGACCAGTTTCAAGAACGAGCAGCGAGTCGCCAAGGGCGGTGTCGTCATTGACTACGACACTCGCGACAATTTCTTTTTCCCGGGCAAAGGAACCTACGCGGAGCTTGAGGCGGAAATCGCCCGAGGTGGGCTAGGCAGCACGTCAAATTTCCAGATGGAAACCGCGAGGGGCTACCACTGGATACCGCTCGGTTCATCGTGGGTGCTTGGGCTGCGCGCTGACACGGGATTCTCACAGGGCGATATCCCGTTCTTTGCGCAGCCCTATGTCTCGCTACCCTGCGTGCCAATATGAGATGCGACACCTGCCTTGGACCAATTAGAGTACAAAGACAGGATGCAATTCATGGCCAATCCGATGAAATCTGTAGTGAAGCCCGTACCGCAGCCCGCTGGGCTG
>Ga0153932_1000413_pt1 | contig 12341 bp, 17 predicted proteins | sample TSNJ016MetaG_FD_102273 | JGI IMG/M metagenome (GOLD analysis project Ga0153932, IMG submission 102273) | Attine ant fungus gardens microbial communities from New Jersey, USA - TSNJ016 MetaG | ecosystem: Host-associated > Fungi > Mycelium > Unclassified | place: USA: New Jersey, Wharton State...
CCGCTCCGCGACCGCAGCCTCGTACGAATCCGTGGGACCGGACACACCGTGTGAGCATCAGATCTTCAGTCGCGTGACCTTGGTGCCCTCAAGCGAGACACCGGCCATCAGGCCAGCGTTGGTCAGCACGAAGGCTTCTACCGGGGCGGTCGCCGTTGAGGTATCGACATTTCCGTTCGCCCCTATCTTCACCAAGGCCACCGTCGCATCAACTCCGGCAGCCCACCCTTCGCTATTGCGAAACCGGTCGAGCGCATCTTGAGTCATGAACAGGAAGATGATCGCTTTCGACTGCGCGCCGATCTGCAGGCCAAACGAACCGCCGGCCGTGCTGTAGTAACCGGCTGTCTGGCCGCCCACGCGCAATGCACCTTCGCCGTACTGCCCGCCAATCCAGAAACCGGCCTGGATGACCGATGGGAAGACCAGCACGCCCCGGGCTTTTGCGACGAGTTCGCGCGAGCCATTAGCGGTCGAATACAGGCGAGCCAGCGTCGAATCGATATCGGCGCTGATGGAACGGCGTTTATCGGCGTTCCCGGAAGTACCTGACGCGCTTTTCGGGGGCGTGGTAGTGCAGCCGGCGACACCGAGGCCGCTCACCGCCAGCGCAGCGCCAGTGGTTAAAATGAATTGTCTCCTGCGCATTATGAGTCTCCCGTGATATCAAGACGAGGGGCGAGGGTCAGCACGCACCTTCCCGTATCGATTTACTGCGTGGCTGTACTGCGTTCTTCCTGTATTGCCTGTTTTCTACGGAAATGGAGCGGACATATCGGCAAGCAGTGAAACGGCCGCGAGAAGTAAAAGCCGGACCAGATCGGACAGTGTCTTGAAACGGCGACGCAGTTTGTCCCCGCCCTGCAGAGCATTTTCATAGGCAACGCACTGCCTAACCATTCAAGCGCCTCGACACTATTACCCGCACAACGGGCGTCATTTTCCTCGCCACTTGCGATCGGTTGCCACAGGCCAGGAGGTCAGACTTAACTTCGACGAGCAGCATGGATTCATTCCATACCAGCCTTCGAATGAGCTTCTGGCATCCCTCGCATCACCGATAAGCAATACATGTTCCCGAGGCTGGAATAGAGGACGAGTGCACCCGTGATCGCAGTGCGTGAAGCCGGCCATGAGATCGCCCGGGTCGGCGATTTCATGGCCTAAGCGCGGAGTGGACCAAGCAGATTGCCGTCCTTGCCGAGTGGTATCCCGCCACACGACGAGATCTGACTGACCCCGCTCTGCCCCCATCCTTGGCGCCGTGGCTAAGGCAGGCGGTCGCGGCATGCCATTGCCAACGCTGTCGGAGGTGAGCGTCGATCGTACTCGGCGTACGATCTCAGTCGAACGAGATGCGTTGAACCGGCGTGTCTAGCTGACGCCCGATCGCCGTGGGTCTCGGAGAAGTCTCTGAACAGACAGGCGTGCATTCTTGATGGAGGGACCATTGGCCATGCCACTTCGCCGTCAATATGGTCTGAAGACCCCGCTGCGTGACGACCGGGATAAGCCGCAGCGAGTTGCTTTTCGCCTCAACGATCCGCTTCCTGCCGTCGCATGGCGGCCTCCAGGCTCTAAACTTCAAACCCAGTTGTCCTTCATCTTGAACGCCCCCGGCACCGAGACTTTCGAACTCTCAATTGAACCGACCACCTGAAAAAGCGCGCTCGCGCACAGCCGGGTTGCTACTCTCGGCATCACCCAACGCCAATCGTAGGTGAAGTGAAGCACTCCGACCGATTGCTTCCATTTTTTAAATTCATCAGACTAGAGTCGATATCAAGGTGTTACATGGATGTCACAGCTGCACGAATGCTGAGCAGTTCGTACGCGCGTCGCACAAGGGTCGACCTGCGTTCCGTCCTCGGTGCGCCTGAACGCGTCAAACAATTTCTCGACCGCGCTGCTCTTCTTCACACCATCCCAGTGCGTCTTGCCGGGTCATGGGGGCCGCCATGACGATTCCTTCCGAAACTCAAAGCAAAGCGGGTGCCGCGGAGGCGGAGCTGGGACATACCGGACGATCCCCACCTGCCACTACGCGGGCGGCAGGCGGCGTAAGTCGGCGCGTGTATACCGGTCGTCGATGAGATAGAGCACCCCTCGATCGGACTATCGTCGAATCACGCGCTCCGCAGCCCGCACCACTTTCCGCACGCCAGGATAGAGATATGTGTGGTCGTAGTCGGCGCCGAATAGCTTGTCCATGCGTGCTTTCATCTGCTGGTTCACGGGATTGAGTTGCGGCAGCCCCAGCGTGGCGATGAACGCGCCGATCAGCCGCGCGCCGGTCAAGTCGATGCCTTGTCCGAATGATCCACCGAGCACCGCGAAGCCGATAGCGCTGCCTGCCACGGTAAATCGCGAGAAATGCCTGCTGATCCGCTTCACTCATCGAACGTGATTGCGTCCACATCGGAATGTCCGGGTGCTCGCGAAGCAGCACGCTGGCGATCCGATTGAGATAGTCGAAGCTGCTGAAAAAGCTTAGATAGTTGCCAGGCGCACGACGGTATTGGGTAGTGATGAGATCGACGAGCGACGGCACCGATTGCACGCGATCACGATACCGCGTTGACACGTTTGCTATGGCGTGCACCGGCAACTGGTCGGCATGAAAGGGCGATTCCAAATCGATGCGCAGGCGGGTTTCGGGCAGGCCGAACAGGTCGCCATAAAAATGCATCGGCATGAGTGTGGCCGAAAACAGCGCGACCGAATGCGCCCGGGCAAAGCGCGATCTCAGATGCGACGCGGCACCCTGTTGCGCAGGCACATCACGGTGTTGCGCGGCGCAGCGGAAGCAGGGTTCAGGGAAGTATCGAAGAACGAGTGGGTATCGAAATGCTCGCTGATGTACACGGAAATGCACGGTATCGAAGTAGAAACGTAGGGTCTCGCGATCGAGTGCCGTGGATTGCTCGTCGACGAAGTCCGTCACCACCACGATCATGTCTCCTGGCGCTTCAATGAAGCGTCCGGGCGGTGCTGCGTGGATTTCATATTCAGCGATCTGCTCGCTGGAGATGGTCTTCCACGCTTGCGCGATCTTGTCGAACGAATGTTTTAGTGAGGGCGGCACAGTGCGGCGCACGCTGCGAAAACGCGCTTGATCGAGCGTGGCGGAGTACATCGCGCGCGCTCGAGGAGGTTATGCGCTTCATCTACTAGTACGCCGACGCGCCATTTCTTCGACTCGGTGAGGGAGAACAACATGGCATTCGTGTCGAAGTACTAGCTGTAGTCGCCGGCAATGACGCCGCTCCAGCGCGCCAGTTCCTGGCATAGATAGTATGGACATACATCATGTTCAAGGGCCACCTCGCGCAAAGCGTGAGGATCGAGTTGCGCGTGCTGCAGCGCGGCTTGCCGTGCAGCGGGCAAGCAGTCGTAGAAACCTCGCGCGAGTGGGCAGGGTTCACCATCACGCGCTTTATCCGGGGTGTTCGCAAGCTTCGTCGCGCGTGATTAGTTCAAGCATGCGTAGCGGCGTTTCACGACCAAGCGCAGTGAGTGCGTCGAGGGCTCTTCGCGGTGAGGAAGAAGATCTTGTCGAGCTGCGCGGTGGGCCATGCTTTCAGCAGCGGAAATAGGCTGCCGAATGTCTTGCCAATACCTCTGGCGCTTGCGCCCACAGACAGCGCACGGTAGATTGCCGCGGCCAGTTCCCGCTGCCCAGACGGAATGACGCGTAAGGGAAAAACCATTGCCGTCAGCGCGGCGTCATGCTTGGCGATGTGTTCAAGTTCCTCTTTTGCCCGCTCCAAAAAAGACGCTTGCAGTGCTCGCGAAAATGCGAGCAGCAACACGAAGGGACAGTAGAACGCCTAACGGGAGTAAAGGAAGGCGCGAGCCTGTGGCCGCACCTCTTTCGCTTGCAAGGGCACCGCCTTGGCGATAGGTTGAAGCAATGGTCGCGTGCGACGCGTCAGATCCACACGTCTTCGTACGCTGGTGGAATTGCCAATGTGTTGATGCGAGCAATCTCGCGCGTCGTCAATGCGGCCTGGGTCGGGTCGGTGGTAGCCATCGTTTCAGGTAGGAATTGCAAGCGGGAAGCGCAAGTTGCGCCGACGTTTCGCTGATAGCAATGACGGTGCCCGGCGCGCGTATCGTGCGCTGCCGATCCGCGGGCGGAACAGTCCTTGCGATCGCTCGCAGTGGGTAGCGGATAAACGAAGGAGGGCGCCATGAGCAGCACGCTTAATCCCGACGAGAAATCGCAACAGCAAGTTAAGCAATCCGACGGTGCGCTCGGTCCGAGCGATTCGTCCGATAGCGGCAGCGATGTCGCCGGTGCGAAGCGTCATGAATTCGATGTCGACTCTGAACTGGACAACCACGCGCTCGAAACTGGCGACACCGATCTCGGCAGTGACACGGACCACGCAGGCACAGGCGAGCGGGCTGCAGCCGACGGCGATTCGACGCTGGTATACGACGCCGACATTGAACCAGATCGAGTCGACGACCCATTGGCCGCCGATGATGACGGCTTCGACGAGGACCCAGCAGGTCGGTAAAGACCCTGCCGTCCAGGCAAACGGAGCATCGTTTTCCGCGCGATTTTGCGTCGGCATATCCGTTGCGAACCAAGCAGGGGGGCGAAGGGAACATGCGGTGTCGGGCGTGCGCTCCCTGCATCTACGTTGAAGGAGAAAACACATGGCTAACACGCTGAATGGTTACAAGGTCGCGGTACTCGCCGTCGACGGGTTCGAACAGGCGGAATTGATTGAACCGAAACGGGCGCTGGCTGACGCTGGCGCAACGGTACACGTGATTTCAGCAAAACCCGGCAAGATTCAGGGTTTCAAGCATGTCGATAAGGGTGATGCTGTCGCGGTCGATTCGACTTTCGACAAGGCGAGCGCCGACGACTACGATGCAGTCGTTCTGCCGGGCGGGGTGGTGAACGGCGACGCGATTCGGTTGCTGCCGCAGGCCCAGGTTTTCGTCAAGGCCGCCGACGGCGCGAGCAAGCCGATCGCCGTGATCTGTCATGGCACGTGGCTGCTAGTGTCCGCAGGCATTATCAAGGGCCGCACGGTGACGAGCTGGCCGAGTCTGCAAGACGACATTCGCAACGCGGGCGGCACGTGGGTGGACAAGGAAGTGGTCGAAGACGGCAATCTGATCACGAGCCGCAAGCCTGACGATCTTCCAGCCTTCAACAAAACGCTGATTGCGCAATTGGAGAGGCGCAGGGCCGCATGAGCGCCATGTGGAAAATAAGGCGTACGCATGCAATCTGACACGCTGCGCCGAATGTATCCGCGGCGTGTCGGTGAATACGTCGACCAGGGAGAAAAAGCATGAAATCCCGATATTTCCTTCAATCGATCGCTCTCGCGCTGGGTCTTGGCGTCGCGTTGACCGGCCCGGCGCATGCACAGACGAGCGATGCAACGGAGGGCGCCGCTAAGGTGTCGCCAGCGGAGCAGCAGTTCGTGCAGGATGCCTCGCAGGCCGACGCCACAGAAATTGCGGCAAGCAAAATAGCGCTCAGGAATTCGAGTGATCCGCGCGTCAAGACATTTGCGCAGCAAATGGTTACGGATCATACGAAGCTCTCGCACAGCATGGGCGTATTGGCTGCCAGAAAGGGTCTGGGCGCGGCACCGGCCGCCGATTCCGCGCTGGTCGGTAAGCTGCAAACGCTCAAGGGCAAGGACTTTGACCAGATGTACGTCGAACAGGTCGCGTTGGAAGGTCACCGGAAGGCGGTCGATCTGTTCCAGAAGGAGAGCGAGAACGGCACCGACGCGCAACTGAAGGCCGCAGCCACACACGCGCTGCCGACCATCAAACATCACCTCGCGATGGCGTACCAACTTGCTGGCGCAATGAAGACTTCGTAGTGGTTGCGATTGTGCCGCAGCCAGCCCACGAGGATTTCCTTTTGCACGGCACTTAGGGCAGCGTGAACTCGCTGGCCGAGGCGCGCGAGTTTCCGGGCGACCTTACGCGGAAAAAAGCCGGATTCGAATCGAGCACGCCGACCTCCCGGCCGAAGTGCAGTCCGCCAGCGGCGAGTTGGCCACGGCGCTCTTGATGCGTGCTGCAGAAGTGGCGCAGGAGGGCCTCGCCGCCACGCAGCACGAGAGGCAACTGGCCATTGCTGACGCGCAGGCCGGTTCACCGGGAACGGAGTACGCACATCTCCCATGGCGGATCTCGACGGCCCGCTTTTTGCTGAGAGCCGAGGAACGACTGACGGGAGTACGACATGGCCGGTTCCATGCAGCAAGCAGCGAAATTCGTCGATCTTCCCGAGGACCGCGGCACGCGCGTGACCGTTGCCGATACCCCCATCCTATTGATTCGGCAAGGCGACCAAGTGCACGCGGTTTCAGCCGATTGCCCGCATGCCGGCGCCCCCCTGGAGGAAGGCGCAGTATGTAATGGACGCATTGTTTGTCCGTGGCACAAAGGGACGTTTGCCATCGCCGACGGCAGCTTGATCGAGCCGCCGCCGCTGGCCGGTTTGAAATGCTACCCGGTCGCGATCGAAAACGGCAACGTCCTCGTCTCGCCGGAAGCGAAAGCACAATCTCAGCGCAAAGCCACCGCGGATACTCGCACGATGGCTGTGATCGGCGCAGGCGCCGCGGGTGCCGCCGCGTGCGCCACGTTGCGCGAAGCCGGTTTCGACGGACGCCTCGTGCTGATCGGGCCCGAGCATGTCGTGCCCTACGATCGCACGGCACTCAGCAAGTTCGTGCTTGCCGGCGACATGCCACCCGAAAAAATCCCCCTCCTTCTGCCCGACGATTTCCTTTCGGCACAGCGCATTGAACGTGTTGAAGCGGAGGTCGTGAAACTTGACGCTGGCTCGAAGCGAATCGATTTGTCGAACGAACTCACGTTGCATTACGACGCTGCGCTGATCTGCACGGGCGGCATTCCGAAGCCGATGGACGTGCCTGGTTCAAACCTGCGCCGCGTGTTTCTGCTGCGTTCGCGCGATGACGCCGCGGTGATTCTCGCGTCGCTCGAAGGTCTCCAAAAAGCGCTGATCGTCGGGGCAGGTTTCATCGGACTGGAAGTGGCTTCGTCGTTGAGAAAGCGAGGGATGGACGTAACCGTCGTCGCACCCGGCAAGGTGCCACTCGGCTCGCAATTCGGCGAAAAGCTCGGCCGCCTGTTCCAGTGGCTGCACGAGAAAAATGGCGTGGTCTTTCGCATGGAATCCAAGATCGCGGCGTTCCTGGGCGATGACATCGTGAGCGAAGCAGAACTGGAAAGCGGCGAGAAACTGCCGACGGAGATAGTGATCATCGGCACGGGCGTGCGGCCTGCTACTGACTTTCTAAAGGGTGTCAATCTTGCCGACGATGGCGGTGTTCCCGTGGATTCATCGATGCAAGCCGCCTCCGGCCTCTATGCAGCCGGCGATATCGCGCAATTTCCGGTGCCGCGCTCGGACCAGACACTGCGCATAGAACACTGGCGCGTCGCCCAACAGCACGCGCGTGTCGCGGCGTTGAACATGGTTGGCGGCGACGAACACTACACGGGCGTGCCGTACTTCTGGACTTATCACTTCGGCAAGCGCTTTGAATATCTCGGCCACGCGAGCGAGCACGACGACGTAGTAATCGACGGCGATCTCGATACGCATGCGTTCATCGCCTATCTGATGAAAGACGGGCTTGTTGCTGCGGCCGTAGCGTGCGACCGCGAAGCTCCCACTGCACGGCTGGCTGAAGCCATGCGATCCACACTAACGCTCGCACAAGCGCGCAGCGCTGCCGGTTGATGCAGCCATGGCCTCCTCCGCTCCCATAGGCATTCGTCCGGACCAGCAACCGGAGCACCTCGATCAATGCCGTCGCTGCGCGCTTTGGGAAGCAGCGACACAGGCCGTTCCGGGTTCGGGTCCGCATCGAGCGCCATTGATCGTGGTCGGAGAACAACCCGGCGATCAGGAAGACCTGCAAGGCAAGCCGTTTGTCGGCCCTGCCGGCGCCTTGCTGGACAGCGCGCTGGTGGAGGCCGGCATCGATCGAAAGCAAGTGTATGTAACCAACGCGGTCAAGCATTTCAAATGGGAACCGCGTGGCAAGCGACGACTGCACAAGACACCCGCGCAACGGGAGGTGGATGCCTGTCACTACTGGATCGAGCGCGAAATGGCGGAGCACGATCCCACTGTAGTCGTTGCGTTAGGCGCGACCGCGTTGAAGTCGGTGCTGCAAAAAACCACCGTGAAACTGCAGGCTTCGATGGGCGATGCGATCGAACACGATGGGCGTCTGGTAATCGCGACCTTTCATCCTTCATACGCGCTTCGCGCCCCCGATGCCGGGACGCGCGAGAGCGCGTATCGCGCGATCGTGAAGGCTTTCAAACACGCACATCGACTGATTGAAAAGCACTCGAAATAGCCAAGAAGGGACGACATGGCGACCGTATCGAAGAGCAACAGCACTGGCAAGCGCAAGACTTCGTTCGGAATACATTCTTGGAATGAGGGCACTCACGTTGAACTGTTAGCGACGCAATATCGGTTGGAACGCACCCTCGCTCAGAAAGCGGACGGATGGTGGGTGAGCTCAGTGAATCGATATCAAACGGCGAATGTTGTTTGAGCGCGAAGCGCTGTCGGATCGCGCCGAAGCTCTACAGGAACCCCGAGTTCGCGGTCCGCTTGCTGCTTCGTAAGCGAGGCAATGATTCTGGTGCGGACCGAAGCGGCTAGACGTCGATGACATTCGCCGGGGAGTAGGTGCCTAGCAGCACCCCAGCGTTTGTAAAGGATGCCGGAAACGACGTAAGGTTTTTCCGCTGAAATTCATTGTGCAACGCTGCGTAAGGCGATGCTCACGGGCATACAGATTCGGAAGGAGGGGCCGATATGCGATACGGGCGGAAGATAGAATGGGGACACTACGAGGCGTTCACGTTGGCGTCGCGCGACTGGGTGCCCAACAACCGCAAACTTGCCGTGGCGATATACCGAATGGCGATACCGGACTCCGGTATCGATCCGGTCAGCGAATTCGAAGCGCTTTTCGAGCATAACCAATGGCCACCGCAGTGGCGCAACGGTATCTTCGATTACCATCATTTTCACGCGACCGCGCACGAGGTGTTGGGCATCGCTTCGGGCTCGGCTGACGTCATCGTTGGCGGGCCCGGTGGACGCATAGTAGCGTTGCATCCCGGTGACGCACTGCTGCTGCCTGCCGGCACTGGACATTGCCTGCAGGCATTCGCCGGGAGTCTGCGCGTAGTGGGCGCTTACCCGGCCGGGCAACAATGGGACATACGCCGCGATCGACTAACGCCGACAGAACTTGCAGCGATGGAGTTGCTGCCGTTTCCTCCAAGCGATCCGGTGCTGGGCGAGCGCGGTCCCGTAATCGAGCAATGGCTCGGCATCGTTTGAACCGCGATTGTTAGGAACGTTCTCCAGACAAGAGGAGAACGCAGCGTTGTATCAGTCGACGATCGAGCACAAGATCCGTGTCGTGCAGGAAAATACCCTCGGCCGCGCAGATACGCCGCTCGCGAGCGCATCGAATGCATTGAAGCGTTTTACGCCGCCCCCTTGGCGACGCACACAAGATACACAATCCGCTTGCTTTGAGCGACGGCGCGCCGATGCCCGTCGAAGTGCAAAAGCCGGCTCCGTCCCCGGTCGAACTGGCGCAGCGCTATCTGTCACCGGTAGTCAGCCCGCTGGAAACAGCCGGTATCGTGCTGGTGGTCGCAATCTTCATCTTGTTGGAGCGCGAGTTGTTGCGCGATCGGATGATTCGGCTATTCGGCTCGGGTGATTTGCATCGCACGTCGACGGCAATCAGTGAAGCCGCCACCCGTCTGAGTCGCTATTTCGCGATGCAACTGACGATCAATGCCGGCGTCGGCGTTGTCGTCGCAATCGGGCTTGCGATCACGGGATGCCTGGCTCGCTGCTGTTCGGCGTCGTGACGGCGCTGCTGCGATTCGTGCCGTACGTCGGCGCCTGGATCGCCGCACTCATGGCGATGGTCATGGCAGCCGCGGTCAGTCCGGAATGGTGGATGACGGCTGGCGCGGCTGGTCTCTTTTTTTGTCCACCGAATTCTGACCCACCGTTGGACTGGCTCAGACGGGTCAATTTTGCGTGGACATCAACGCGCTGGTAGAAATGTAGGCTCCTAACAGTTGGATCGCCGCGGGTCATCACCAACTGCGATCGGTATTTGTTTAATAAACAAGGAACTGGAGGCGTTGTGACGTCAACGACTTGCATCAAGCAAATTTGCAAAACCCTTGGCACCTCAGTCCTCTGTATGCCAATCCTTTTGGTGAGAGTGGTCGCCGCATCGGCGTTTCTTGCCGCAACAGCGGCACTCGCTCAGACCCCTTCGCCGCTCGGCGAATGGCAATACTCGGCGGGCATTCCGCTCGAAAAGCTTTATCAGCCGAATGTTCCTGACTGGCAAGTGCGTGTTGGCATTGGATCCACCTTCGAGCCGCGCTATGACGGCTCGGATCGCTACCATACGCTTGTGGGGCCGAGCGTAGACATCCGTTACCGCGATCTGGCCTTCGCGTCGACCGGCGAGGGCGTTGGCGTGAACGTGCTTCAAGGGCCGAACTGGCGCATGAGCATTTCTGCCGTCTACGACCTTGGCCGACGCGGACACGACGATCCTTCGCGTTTGAATGGTCTCGGCAACATCAATCCTGCGCCGGAGATGAAACTGGCCGCCGAATACGTCGTATCCAAGGAGTTTCCGCTCGTTTTTCGTGCGGCCGTCACCCGTAGTGTCGGCGGTTCGGACGGCTGGATTGCAGACCTCGGCGCTTACATGCCTATGCCCGGCAGCTCGGAAAAATTCTTCTGGTTTGCCGGTCCTTCGGTAACATTTGCAGATTCGACCTACATGAACAGCTGGTTCGGTGTGAATGCGATGCAGGCCGCGGCTTCCGGGTATCGTCAATATGACGCGAGCTCCGGCATAAAGTCCGCGGGCTTTGGCGTGACGATGATCTGGTTCGTCGACAAGCACTGGTTTATCACCGCGGACGGAGCGCTCAAGCGCCTGCTCGCAAGCGCGGCACATAGCCCCATCACGCAGACGAAGACGGACGGCGTATGCGACGTGTCGATTAACTACCAGTTCTGATGCCATTGCTGGGCGCATGTCGCAGTACGTCCGGAGAGTACATGTACTGCTTCCTTAACCTGATGACTTCAACTCCGGGATGAGCGCCGTTAGGAAGAGCGATCAACGCGACGGCGCGTCGCAACGCATGGTAGTAGCGTTAGCATTCTCGACAGTCAGGTTGACCGAGCGAGCGCCAGCCGGCCGGGTGCGATGACGTGTCCTTGCCGGTACAGTCAGAATCTGGCCGGGATGCAATTCGACGGGGCCGTCATCGAAGTCAATAATCAGGATACCTTCCAGCATGATGAACGTCTCGTCGGACTCCGGATGCACATGCCAGAAGTAAGGCCCATCCATTACGCTGATGTGAACAGCATGATCGTTCACCGTTGTCAGAATCTGGTTCAAATACCCCTGACGCACCTCGCTTACCACGGAGCGAAAATCGGTTGGTTGGATCATCTTGCCTCCATTTGATACAGGGTGCTGACACTACGACTGCTAGCACATGAGTTTCGTATTGGGTGCAGCGCCGTTCGAATTCACCTTAACTCGTCGCAGTGAAAGCGCAAAGCGACAAGTATTCATATGCGTGTGAGGACATTTCACCAACCAGTCAGAGGCGTCAGGACGCGAAGTTGCTTGGGAAACGACAGGCGGGCGGCCCGGGCGTCGCCCCAGACAATGCGGGGGATTTTGATGGACTCAGGAGCGCGCGGAGCCGACCCGAACGAACCCAGAGCGGTCTATTACGCGCTGGCGTCGAATATTGCCGTCGCGGCTTGCAAATATATTGCAGCAGTCTTTACCAACTCGGGCTCTGCCCTCGCAGAAGCCATTCATTCCAGCGCAGACTGTCTGAATCAGCTGCTCCTGCTGATTGGTAGGCACGCAGCGTATGCACGCGCTGACGAGCAGCATCCGCTCGGGTTTGGCCGCGAGATACTTCTACTCGATGCTGGTCGCTCTGCAAATTTTTATCATTGGCGTCCCCTCCACGGTTGTCGGTGTGATACGACTGACGCATCAATCATCGTTGGAGCATCCGTACGTGGTCGTCGCGGTTTTGTGGCGAGCACTCAGGCGAAGGCTCAATGGCCGACCGTACATGACCCTCGTCGATCTGGGTTCGGACAAACTGTTCCGGCGTCCAGCAATTAAGTTCGCTACCGAGATGAAATCGGCAGGCAGCAACGTCTTCGTGTATCAGTTCGACTTCCAGTCGGCTCAGGC
>Ga0153932_1000415_pt1 | contig 12304 bp, 19 predicted proteins | sample TSNJ016MetaG_FD_102273 | JGI IMG/M metagenome (GOLD analysis project Ga0153932, IMG submission 102273) | Attine ant fungus gardens microbial communities from New Jersey, USA - TSNJ016 MetaG | ecosystem: Host-associated > Fungi > Mycelium > Unclassified | place: USA: New Jersey, Wharton State...
AGTGAGCCGAATAAACCGAATGGACTGCTTGAAGGCTAATTAAACGGTTAAGGGTTTATCCTGATCTAAATACGCTAAAGATTGTTTCGCTAATGCCGTTACGCATTGATGGACTCAATCATTGACGTGAAACAGCAGGGCGCGCCCTCCGCGCTGTTGGCAGACCAGGAACTGACGCACCTCGAACTGGTGCTACGGCGTTCACTGATCGACGACGCGTTGTGCCCCATCATGCCGCCCACCTACTGGCGCGAACGGCTCGCGGTCGTCGCGCGAAGCTCGCATCTTTCGCACACGCAGCTTCAGACGGTTCATCGGCTGTATGCGCAGATCGACGCCTACGAGGCCGGCAACCGGACGCTCGATACAGCGCCCGAACTCACGCCCGACCGAACGTCGTCGATACATCCAATGCCCCGCATGGTCCCGCACCTGACCCCGACGAATCCGTTCCGAAAAGACCGCTCGTAAACACGTCAAAGCACGTCAAAGCGGGCGCGCGGTTGCTCAGTGCCGATGTCGAAGCCACCATTCGCGCAAGCTGCCATAACCGGCGTGACTTCGGCGATGCAGCATGCGACCGCGGAATTCGTCACGCCAGTCGTGCGCAAGCACTGCTATCGCGAGCGCCGCAAGCGCTGCGAGCCCAACGAGGATATTCGCTAAACCCTCCATGGCGCCCTCCATTCCGGTCGACTGCCATGATTCAAGCATAGTTCAAACGCCCGGAATTGGGCATGCGCAGTGGATTTAATCCGCTTGTTTCCCGTACTCGACTCAAGCGATGCACTACCGCTGCATGAACCGCATGACAGCGTCGACAATCATCTGGCGATGCCGAACCCGCGATCTCGCGCCGGATGGATCGCGACCGAAAGCAACGGCGAACGTATGCCGGTTCGCGATGCGATGAAAACACAATGAACTGATAAACAGATGCAGATCCACGGGGTCTACATCGTCGCGAAACTGCCGCGCTTTCACGCCGCGCGTGATCAGGTCCGCAATGGTTTTCACCGCACTCGCATTACGCGCCCGGAAGTTTTTCAGCTGGCTGACGTGCTTCGCACCATGAATATTTTCGATGGTCACAAGGCGCACGAAATCACGATGTTTATCGTGGAAGTCGAACGTGAATTCGACGAGTTCGCGCAAGCCTTCACGCGGGTCCATGGTATCGAGATGGAGCGACTGTTCAAGCGCTCGGATCTTGCCGTACGCCTCCTCGATAACCGCCTCGTACAAACCTTCCTTGCTGCCGAAGTAGTAATACAACATGCGCTTCGTTGTATTGGTGCGCTCCGCGATGGCGTCGACCCGTGCGCCGCTTAAACCCATCGCCGCGAATTCCTCGGTGGCGATGTCGATAATATTGCGTCGGGTTTGTTCCGGGTCGTATTTTCGCTTGATATTGGCTGTCTTCACCGACCGAACTGGCGCCCCGACTTTGCTTGCCGTTTTCATCGTTTATCGTGCAGCGCGCCTTAGGTGAGCAAATAGTTTAGCAGGCGTTCATCGCAAGAAGCTTCCTTACGAAAACCCTCGTTTCAAGGGGTTTCGTCGGGGTTTCGCTATACTTCCGCAAGATTTTGCAGACCCCGGCTGCGCGCCCCCACAAGGAACCGAATGACTCACAAGCAAGCCCTGGCCCGCGTTGCGTCGGCCTTCAATTCAATGCTCAAGCCGACCCTGATCGCGGGCGCTATTGCAGGCGGAGCATGTGTCCTGCCGTTGAATGCCAACGCACAAAATGCGCCGGACCCGCAGCCGTTTCCCGCTCAAACATTGCCGCCAGGCCATCCCGCGGTGCAAGCACCCTCACCGCAAAGTCTCGCGGCCGAAGGCGTGCGCACAAGCGCCAACATTGCGCGCGGCGCCGCGGATATATGCCACATCGATCGCGTGAGAATCGACAAGTTCAAGGTCATGACGCGCAAGAGTTTTCCCGCCGCGCCCGATTTCGACGGCGAGTGGAATCTCGGCTACAAGGAAGCGCAAGCGACCGTCGATCGCTTCGCGGCGATGAAAACGAACAACCCAACCGAGTACGCGAAGGAGACCGGCGAGGCCTGCCCGGCGCTAACCCAAGGTATAGATGAAGTGACGAAGTGAAGAGCCGTTTGAAATGCCTTAACCGGGCTCGCCGTAATGGGCGCGCTTTTCGGCGTACATGGCGGCATCGGCACGTTGCAGCATGACTTCAAGCCGCTCGCCGTCCTGCGCGGTGGCTGCGCCCATCGCGAAACTCAAGGGCATGCCTGAGTAAAACTGGTTGTTGACCTCGAGCAGTTGCCGGATGCTGTCGATCACTGCAGCGCCACCGCGCTCGTCCATGCCCGGCAGGAGCAGCACGAACTCGTCGCCGCCAATGCGCGCGGCGTGGCTCGGCTTCTCCACCGCCTTGCCGAGCACTTCGCCCGCGCGCCGGAGTAGCGCGTCGCCGGCCGCGTGACCGAGTTGATCGTTGACCGCTTTAAGACCGTTCACGTCGACGGCCACAGCGGTCACCGGGAACGGGCCCTTGCGCTCCAGGCGGTTCATTTCATCGATGTAAAACGAGCGGTTCTTCAGCTTCGTCAGCGCGTCGTGCTTGCCGAGGAACTCCAGGTACGCTTCCGCTTTCTTGCGCGCGGTGATGTCGGTGAGCGCGACGAGGACGAGGTCCCAATTGGCTTCATGCCCAGGGAATACCGAGAACTGCAGATGCACATGCAACTGCTGCCCTTCCAGCGAATAGTTGACCACCTCGCGCTGATGGAACAGGCGGTTTTCCCATAGATCGATGAGCTGCTCCTGGAAATGGCTCACCATCTCGTCGCGGAAAACATCGCCCAGACGCCCGAGCAACTCCGCTTTATCGGTTGCGCCGAACATGGTCAGCGTGTGCTGATTCACATCGAGCACATGAATTTCCTGCATGCAGCGCTCGATGAATTCCGGATGAACATTCGTAAATGTCCGGAAGTCGACAATGCCGCGTTCACGTATATCGTCCAGCAGCGCCTTCACGCTGCTGAAGTCCTCGACCCACAGCGAAACAGGCGAATGCTCGAACAGGCCGCGCGCATAAAGCTCGCTCAGCGCGGCTTTGCGGCGCACATTCTCCAGTTCCGTAATGTCTTCCACGGTCACCAGCACGCGGTCCCAGGTCGCTTCGTGGCCGGGCAGGATCACCGCTTTCAGCAAGACATCGAGCCGCTTGCCGTCGAGCGTGTAGTTCACCGTCTTGCTGACGAACATCGACTTGCCGGACCACAGTTGTTCGAGTTCGTCGGCGTGGGTGAGCAACATGTCGTCGCGGAAAACAGCGCTCAGATTAAGCACCAGATGGTCAATATCCTTCGCGCCAAACAGCGTGAGCGTGCGCCGGTTGACCTTGATCACCCGGATGCGCGACGAGCATTCAGCAATCCGCGCCAGGTCTTCAAGCAGAAAAGCGCGCAGGTCGACAACGCCCTGCGCGCGCCAGCTTTCAAACACCTCACGCACGGCGCTGAAATCCTCGAGCCATAGCGAGACGGGCGCGAGGTCGAACATATCGGCATCGTCCGCCGGCGCAGCGGGTGCCGTCGTCGCTTCCGTCGTCGCCACGCTCTGCAAAACAACGCGCCCCTGGTTATTCGGCATGTCCATCCTTTTCCGCTAATCGAGCTTGATATGATCCGGTCCCGCCATTTTATGCGCAGTCGTGGCGGAAAAAAGCTGAAAGGAAAAAACCATGGGCTGCAAAACGCTGCGGCGTTGAGCAACAATGAAGGACTTCAGGCATGGTTGCTGCACCAAGGCGATGAACGGCCGCATGCGTTGCGGCCATCACCCGCCCGCACAAATGGCTGAACGCCGGCTAGTGTCAGTTGTTGCCGGGATATTAAAACCTGTTAAACCCTCAAAGGAGACACGTTGCCATGGCTGACTTTCGCATTTGGTCCGATGAATTCGCGGCCAACGGATATCTCTCGAAAAATCATGAGTTCGATCAGCAAGCATTCGGCGTAGACGGCGAAAATCTCTCGCCCGCGCTGCAATGGGACGGCGTGCCGCCTGACGCCAAGAGCCTCGCGCTGACCGTCTACGACCCCGACGCGCCCACCGGCAGCGGCTTCTGGCACTGGGTCGTGGTGAACATTCCGGTGGACACCCGCTCGCTGCCGCAGAACGCCGGCAAGGCCGACGGCAGCCTGCTGCCCGCCGGCGCGCTGCAAATGCGCAACGACTACGGCACGGTCGGCTTCGGCGGCACCGCGCCGCCGCGCGGCGACAAACCGCATCGATATATTTTCCGGATCCATGCGCTGAAGGCGGATCATCTGTCGCTCGACGTCTCCGCGACCAATGCCGTCGCGCGTTTCATGCTTCATCTGAATGAAATCGATTCGGCGACTTATACCGGCTTGTATCAGTTGAAATAAGCGAGATGAAATCGCGCCGGATCAAGGCGCGGCGCGCCCTGGCTTGCTAGGCGCCGCGCCGCTTCCAGCGATGTTTACCCGTGTTCAAGTAACCCGTCTGAAAGGCGCCGGCCTTACACTTCGGCGCTCCCCTCCCCGCTTCCCTTCTTCCCTATCGATGGACGCAGACCAAGGTCTTCCTCTTCCTCAGCGCTATTGGGCCATTCTGGTCGTGGCCCTCGGTATTACCCTCGCAGTGCTCGACGGCGCCATCGCCAACGTCGCCCTTCCTACCATCGCCCGCAACCTGAACGCCAGTCCCGCCGACTCGATCTGGGTGGTCAACGCGTATCAGCTCGCCATTACGGTCTCCCTGCTGCCGCTCGCCTCGCTCGGCGACAGGATTGGTTACCGGCGCGTGTATATGTCCGGGCTCGCGCTGTTCACCATCGCGTCCTTCGGCTGCGCGCTCTCCGGATCGCTGACCTCGCTTGCCATTGCCCGGGTGATTCAAGGATTCGGCGCGGCGGGCATCATGAGCGTCAACACGGCCCTCGTGCGCATGATCTATCCCAGTGAGCATCTGGGCCGCGGCGTCAGCATCAACGCCTCCGTGGTGGCGATCTCGTCGGTCATAGGGCCCACGATTGCTTCCGGCGTTCTGGCCATCGCCACGTGGCCGTGGCTCTTCGCGATCAACGTGCCGATCGGCATCGCCGCGTACGCGCTCGGCAGGAAAGCGCTGCCGCGCACGCCCGGGCACCGCCAACCCTACGACTATCTCAGCGCGCTGATGAACGCATCGGTGTTCGGCCTCGCGATCACGGCGATCGATGGGCTCGGTCACGGCGAACATCGTTCGTATGTGCTGGCCGAGTTCCTTGTGGCCGGTATCGTTGGATACTTTTTCGTGCGGCGGCAACTGACACAAGCGGCGCCGCTCTTGCCTATCGATTTGCTCCGGATCCCTGTGTTCGCACTGTCGATCATCACGTCTTTCTGCTCATTCACCGCGCAGATGCTGACCTTCGTTTCGCTGCCGTTCCTGCTGCAGAACACGTTCGGCATGAGCCAGGTCTTGACGGGTTTCCTGATGACGCCATGGCCGCTGGTGATCGTATTCATCGCGCCAATCGCCGGCATGCTGTCCGACCGGTATTCGGCGGGCATACTCGGCGGCATCGGGCTGGCTATCATGACGGCCGGCTTGCTGTTGCTCGCAACGACCGGAGCGCACCCCGCGCCGGTCGATATCGCGTGGCGCATGGCGGTGTGCGGCCTGGGCTTCGGTTTATTCCAGTCGCCTAATAATCGCCAGATGTTGTCATCGGCGCCTCGTCATAGAAGCGGCGGCGCCAGCGGCATGCTCGGCACCGCGCGGCTGTCCGGACAGACGCTCGGCGCGGCACTCGTCGCGCTGATCTTTGGCATTGCGCCGCAGCACGGCACGATCGTTACGCTGATCGTCGCGGCGGGCTTTGCAGCCACGGCCTCCATGGTCAGCCTGATGCGCATTTCGCGCAGCAAAACGCCCGCGGCGGCGTGATCTCCGCGCCTTTCTTCTCGTCATATCGCCCTGTATTAAAGCCTTGTAGGCACACCCTTTGCTGAAATGAACGAACGTGACTCTGTAGTCTGGAGCCGGTCCGTTCAATGCACTAAGGAGCTTATTCCATGGCTGATTCACTCACGGGTTACAAGGTCGCCATCCTCGCGGTCGATGGCTTCGAACAAGCCGAATTAATCGAACCGCAAAAGGCGCTGAAGGCCGCCGGCGCGCAAGTTCATGTGATCTCGCAAAAGCCGGGACAGATCCAGGGTTTCAAGCACGTCGACAAGGGCGACAAGGTCAACGTCGACGCCACCTTCGACCAGACGCGTGTCTCCGATTACGACGCGGTCGTATTGCCGGGCGGCGTGGTCAACGGCGATGCAATCCGCGTCGATGCGAAAGCGCAAGCCATCGTGAAGCAGTTCGATAAGGACGGCAAACCCATCGCCGTGATCTGCCATGGCGGCTGGTTGCCGATCTCTGCGGGCATCGTTTCCGGCCGAACGATGACGAGCTGGCCGACACTGCAAGACGATATCCGCAACGCGGGCGGCACCTGGGTCGATGAAGAAGTGCATCGCGATCGCAATCTCATCTCCAGCCGCAAGCCCGACGATCTGCCGGCGTTCAACAAAGTCATCATCGAAGCGCTCAGCGAGCGGAAGAAAGCGGCTTGAGTGCCGCTACGGGCGTCCCGATTGTTTCTGATTGGCCACGGAGAACCCAATGACGAAATCGATGCTGACGAATGCTCGCCACGGTCTGAGTGATTTGAATCGCGATCATTTCGGCGCAACGCTAGCGCCGGCGCGGAGCGTCAGTCCGGCGAGTCCGGCGGCGATGCACGCCTGAAAAATGTGGCCGCTAAAGCGCTGCCAATCATCAAGCATCACTATGCAATGGCGCAGCAGCTCGCCAAGCTCAAGGGCGTAACGTCATGACGGCCAGCTCGGCTTCGCTCGCGCTTTCATCCTTTCCGCAACCACGGCCGGCCTATGAGGACTCGACCATGCATATCCAGTTTTCCGATGCCGCGCCTACCTACGACGGTGACGACTACGCGCTCCATTTCACCGCGCTGATCGATGGAGAGCCGGTCGTATGTTCCATCTCCGCTGAAGCGCTCGAGGATCATTTCGACGCCGCTTCCGCACGGGAAGACGACTTGCTTCAGGCATTCGAACGGGGCCGCGCGAGAATCCGCTCGGTGTGCGCCGAAGCGCTTGACAGCAATGGTGGAGAGAGCGTCGTATTACGTAGCGGATTGTTCCGCGTGGCGGGCATGGACCCGGAGTGATCGCACGCTTCGACCGTCATCGGTTTTATTAACGCGATTGATTGAAACAAACGCTTCCCGGAGGTCCTCATGTCTCTGATCATTGCAGGACGGTTTCAAACCTTTCCGAATGCCGAAGCCGCAGCGCAACGTCTGTTCGCGGCCGGCTTTCTCGAAGAAGATGTGACGCTCTTTTATGTCGCCCCGAGCGGCCAGCACGCACGGCTTGAGACGGGCGGCGATCACTACGCCGACGCAGGTGCGAAAGACGCAGGCAAGGGAGCGGGCAAAGGTGCCACGATCGGCGCGGTGATCGGCGCGATCGTCGGTGCAGGCATTTTTGTGTTGTTCAAGACACCCTGGCTGGCTGCGGTGCTAGCCGCCGGCGCAGGTGCTTACGTCGGATCGCTGGCCGGTGCAATGGGGCATGCGAAATCCGGCAAGCGCCCCGCCGCCGATGCGATTACGGCGGAGAATCACGGTTCGTCCAACGCCCTTGATGCGAGGCATTCCGGCGTCGTCGTCGCGGTTCACGTCGGCCCGGAAATGCAGGCGCAAGCAGCGTCGATTCTTCGTGACGCGGGCGGAAAGGAAGTCGAACGCGCAACGGGTCAGTGGCGCAATGGCCGTTGGGCCGATTTCGATCCGGTCAAGCCGCCGGAACCAGTTCGTGAATTTGCGGAACCGCGTGCTTAAGATAAGGTTGGAGTATATAAGGCCGCTCATCGACCGGCCTTATGTACTTTGTATGTTTCGGAAAACTACGAATTACACTCACAATTGAACTCTCGTTCTTGGCGGAACGCTTTTGCCTTGCACACCGTTCGCCGGTTCGCAACCCGCGCGCAAAGGAGCGGTTCTCATTGCTGACAGCGCCGGATCGCAGAGGCCTTCATGCGTCGATCGCGCAGGCGTGGCTGCGAGGCTCTCGTCCAGACTATGTTGACGCACCTGCAATACGATTGCGGATGTGACGATCGCAACGAACACAAGACATTCGCGGGTACTAACGGTCATTGCTTCTCCGAGATTCACTTTTGGCGGTTCCCAGAGCAATGCACGTGCCACGCATTGGCGCTATTTCCCGGTGCTATTCCGCGGTTTCTTAAATCGCAAAACAACGGCTCCTCAGCATCGAATTTCAGAGTATCGGGCACGGCCATTGCAACTCATCCTTAGACTGCGATCCGGGGATCAAAGGATCGCAGGCCATCTTCGATTACTCACAGGAGGTTCATATGAGCACAAACGTCGTATCGGTACTGAACGATCTGGTTGAAACGTCGAAGGACGGCGAAAAGGGCTTCCGCAAGGCCGCCGAAGACACGAAGGATGCAACCCTGAAGCAACTGTTCACGGGCCGCGCCGAAGACTGCGCACGCGGTGCTCACGAGCTGCAGGATGTGGTCCAGCGACTGGGCGGCAAACCGGAAACTGGCGGAACCGTGGGTGGCGCGTTGCATCGCGGCTGGGTGGATCTCAAGTCAGCCGTGACCCATCGCAGCGATCACGCGATCCTCGAGGAATGCGAGCGTGGCGAAGATGTTGCGAAGAAGAACTATCGCGATGCGTTGGATAAGGAACTGCCAGCGGACGTGCGCGCCGTGGTTGAGCGCCAGTATCAGGGCGTAATCGAAAACCACGATCGTATTCGCGATCTGCGGGACCAGTACGCTGCTGCCAAGTCGTAATTACTGTCATTACTAGTTGCATGATGAAGTCAAGCCGGCGCGCTGAAAAGCGCGCCGGCTTTTTTTACTCGCGTTTATAACCCTTCGGGATCCTACGTTTTTGTCTTCAGTCGACCTGCAACAAACGCAAGAAAAAACCCGCCGGCTGCTGCCGCAGCCGGCGGGTTCCTGTCACGTTTCATAAAAACGGCATCGCAGTCTTATTGCGGCGAGCCTTTATCGTTAGTGCCCAGTGCCGATGCCGCCGCCGCTGCCGACGCGCCTCGAAGGTGCGCCGCCTTGTTCTGCTTGTGCAGGGTCGTACCGTGCGCGCCCTTGCTCATACCCATGCTTCCGGAAGCGGCCATGCCGCCTTCCGTGGGCCCGGCGGTGGCACCAGCATGTCCGCCCACTTCACTCGCACCTGCGCCAGCCGTCGGGCCGCCCGATGAACCTCCGGCCGATTGAGCCAGTACCGGACCTGAGAGCACCAGAGACAGCGCACCGAGCAACGCGAACTTTTTCGTTTGATTCATTAAAATCTCCTTTCGGGGGAACTGGTTCAACAATCGAGCGAAGACCAGGTCCTTATTGAGTGATGGCTACAAAATGGACTACAACCAACCTGCATATATTCGGACTTCTTATTAAATACTCCAAACAACCACACCGCGACCGACGAGATAAAAACAAAATGGACAGCGAGCACGCTGCCCATTCTGGACCAACTAACTCATGCTTACTCTACGATCTTCAGATGGTTGCGCACCGATGCTACGCCATCCACCTTCGAAACCACGTCTTCCGCGCCGCTCTTGTCTTCAGCCGTCGGCACCGTACCCGTCAGCGACACCACGCCAGCACGCGTCTTCACGTGGATATGCGTGGACTTCACATTCGTTGCGCCCAGCAGTTCGGCCTTAACCTTCGTCGTGATTGCCGAGTCATCGACCTTTGTACCAATCGACGTGGAGGCGCCTGTTGCCGTCGTGGCCGCTTGTGCACTGACGTTAAGCGCAAACACGACACACGCGATACTTCCGGCTGCCTTCAGGATTTGGGTCGATTTCATCTTTACGCTCCTTTAGTTGATTTAAAAAACTGCGGCGTACCGCTGTCTTATTTGAGCCAGGCCGCCTCGTACGGCCGCAGCTTTTTTGCTGCAAAGCCCCGCTCGTTTTCATACCCAGCGGCATCAAGACGCCACGAGTAGTAATACGTCAGACGCAAGGAGCGTGCCGGACCGCCCCTGCAATCGGAAAATGTAACCTCGAAAAGGGTCTTGAGACCGCGCGCGGCAATGCCCACCCACGGTTTTGTCCATGCGATGTTTAGCCGCGCCATGAGACGTTAAGCGCCCCTTCGTACCCGGAGTGCTTTTGCCCGGGCGCGTGTAAAAAGTGCGCGTATTTGCCATCTGATCGAACTGCTGGAGCCACTGGCTGCATGTGAAAACCGGTTTGAAATCTAGCGCTGACGCGCCCTGCAGCGCGCATGGCACGACTGTTGCTTTTAACGACGCACGAAAGTCCTAACGTTAAGGAACAACACGCAATGCCGCCGTCTCTCGAACTACGCACCAAGCAAAGTCTTGCGCTAACGCAGCGCCTTCAGCAATCGGTTCGTTTGCTGCAACTTTCATCGCTTGAGTTTCAGCAGGAGTTGCGCAACGCGCTGGATACGAACCCCTTCCTGGAGTACGACGAGACGCAGGCAGAAGACAACGCGCTGTCCACCGACAACGGCAACTCGATGGCCGACACGCCCGCGCCCGTTGATCAGAACACGCCCGTCGATACGCCGATGAGCGCCGAGAGTAGCTCCGACACATCGGACAGCAACGACTCGCAGTCGCACGACGACTCAATGAGCGAGTACTCGTCCGATCCGTTTGGCCGGACATCGACGCGCAATAATGGCGATGGTGAAGGCTCCGATCCCGCCGACTGGGTTCGCATCGAACCTTCGTTGCATGAGACGCTGCACGACACGCTCCGGCTCTATCCGATCAACGATCGCGACCGGGCGGTGGCGCAACTGATCATTGAAGCGCTCGATGATGACGGGTATCTGCGTCAGGATCTGCAAGAACTGTCGGAGCTTGTCGATATCGAGCCGGCATTGTCTGAAGATGAACTCAATATTGCCTTGAAGCTCGTGCAGTCGCTCGACAAGCCGGGCGTGGGCGCGCGTAACTTGTCCGAATGTTTGTCCTTGCAACTCGATGCACTCGATGCGGACACACCAGGACGTGCAGTCGCACTTGAGATCGTCACGCATCACCTGGAGCGCCTGGCGCGCCGTGAGCAAGCGGAGCTGCAGAAGAAGATTGGCTGCAACGCCGACGAACTGCGCGTTGCATGCGCACTCGTGCGCAAGCTCGATCCCAAGCCGGGCGCGAACTATGGCGCGGCGGAAGATAACTATGTCGTGCCCGACGTCATCGTGCGTCAGGTCAAGAAGAATTGGGTAGTAACAATCAACCCTGCCGTGCTGCCTCGCGCGCGTATTCATCGCATGTACGCCGAGCTGTTCGCGCAGTCCGCGGGTGCAAGCCGCTCGCCGCTCGCTCAGCAACTACAGGAAGCGCGCTGGCTGATCCGCAACGCGCAGCAACGCTTCACGACGATCCAGCGCGTGGCGGAATGCATCGTCTCGCACCAGAAGGCGTTCTTCGACTATGGGGAAATCGCCTTGAAGCCGCTGGTGCTGCGTGACGTAGCCGATGAACTCGAACTCCACGAGTCCACCATCTCCCGTGCGACGGGCAACAAGTACATGTCAACGCCGCGGGGCATCTTCGAGTTCAAGCACTTCTTCCCGCGCGAACTCAGCACTGAAAGCGGCGGTACGTGCTCGGCTGCTGCAGTGCGCGCCTTGCTAAAGGAAATGATCGCGAAGGAAAGCAGCAGCGAACCGCTGTCCGATGTAAGCCTCGCCAAGATGCTTGCGGATCAAGGTGTGATCGTCGCGCGCCGGACGGTGGCGAAATATCGCCATCTGATGAAGGTGCCGCCGGCGGAGCTGCGTCGCGGTTAAAGCAAACGGCTCGGCTCGCGGGCTGAAAACAAGCTGGAAGAGTGCCCCCTGGATATATTCCAGGGGGCGTTTTTTATCGCCAGCCAGAGGCTCGTTGCGTACGTCTGCGCGCGACCATTGCCGATACTTCCGCGCCCAGCAGGAACACCGCCGCCGAGTAGTACAGCCACATCAGGATGATCGCGAGCGACCCGGCCGCACCGAACGTATTCGCTGTGCCTGCGTGCTGCAGATAGAACGCAAAGAGCCGTTTTCCTGCTTCGAACAACACCGCGGCGGTCAATGCACCGAGTGCGGCATCGCGCCATTGCATGCGTGCGCTCGGCAAGAATTTGAGCAACACCGCAAACGCGAACACCATCATGAGCAAGGAAATGGC
>Ga0153932_1000416_pt1 | contig 12265 bp, 12 predicted proteins | sample TSNJ016MetaG_FD_102273 | JGI IMG/M metagenome (GOLD analysis project Ga0153932, IMG submission 102273) | Attine ant fungus gardens microbial communities from New Jersey, USA - TSNJ016 MetaG | ecosystem: Host-associated > Fungi > Mycelium > Unclassified | place: USA: New Jersey, Wharton State...
GGCGCCGAAACCCTGGCCGGTTGGCCAACGCCCCGCCTGTTCGAGATTCCATGACGTACCTTCGCTACAATGGCTTCTCCCTCCACCCTACCCGGAGCGCTTTCAAGCCTTGAACTTCGACACTCCGCCCGGCCTGAAGGTCGAGTCCGGCCAGCAGGGCAAGGTTGTCCGGCTTTCCGGCCAGTGGACGGCGTTCGCACTGGCGCGCGATCACGCGAGCGCGAAACGCGGCGTGGTGGACCGGCTGCGCAGTGTCGGGCAGGAGGCCATCAAGCAATGGGACTTGCTGCCAATCGAGCGGCTTGATCACGTCGGCGGGCAGGCGCTGTGGCGCGTGTGGGGCCGGAAGTTGCCGGAGCGCGTCACGCTCTCGGACACGCAAAGGGAAATTTTCGAACGGGTCGCGTTGCTCGACGCGAATCGTGACGAGCCCGAACAGATTGATCGTGTCGATCCCATCACGCGCTTCGGCCTGATGCTGTTCTCGTTCTTCGAGCATCTGTACGGCGGCCTCGCCCTGTTCGGCGGATTCGTGCTCGACCTGATCGGGCTGGCGCGGCGTCCGAAGCGTATTCCGTGGACGGAAATCTCCGCGAACATCTATGCCGCAGGCACGCAGGCGCTCGGCATCACGGCGCTCGTGGCGTTTTTGATCGGCATCGTGCTGAGTTATCTATCGGCGCAGCAACTGCGCATGTTCGGCGCGAATCAGTACATCGTGAATATCCTGGGGCTTTCGGTGATACGCGAGCTCGGGCCAGTGCTTTCAGCCATCCTGGTCGCGGGCCGCTCCGGTTCCGCCATTACCGCGCAGATCGGCGTGATGCGCGTGACGGAAGAACTCGACGCCATGCAGGTCATGGGCATCCCTCACGGCTTGCGGATCGTCTTGCCGCGCGTGTTGGCGCTCGGCATTGCCATGCCGCTGCTGGTCATGTGGACCAACATGGTTGCGCTGCTCGGCGGTGCGCTGGCGGCGAAGCTGGTATTGGGTATCGACTTGTCCTTTTTTGTGCGCTCGCTGCCGTCCGTCGTGCCGATCGCCAACCTGTGGATCGGACTTTCCAAGGGCGTGGTGTTCGGCATGCTCATCGCGCTGGCCGCGTGTCACTTTGGCTTCCGGATCAAGGCGAATTCGCAGAGCCTGGGCGAGGGGACGACGACCTCGGTGGTGTCGTCCATCACCATCGTGATTCTCGCTGACGCGGTGTTCGCCATCCTCTTCCAGTCGGTGGGCATCTGATGTCGGCTACCCTTGCATCCGCGGTTCGCGACAAACCTACGCCCGTCACCACGGAACCGGTGATCGAAGTCGTGGACGTGACGAAACGTTACGGCCGCACAGTGATTCACGAACACCTGAACCTCGAAGTGCGGCGCGGCGAGATCCTTGCGTTGCTCGGGGGCTCGGGCTCCGGCAAAACCACGCTCGTGCGGCAGATGCTCGGGCTGGAGTCGCCCACGTCGGGCACGATCCGAGTGCTTGGCGACGAGTGGGCGAACATGGACGACGAAACCGCGCGCATCCTGCGCACGCGCTCCGGGATGATGTTCCAGCAGGGCGCGCTGTTTTCGTCGTTGTCGGTGTACGACAACATCGCGCAGCCGTTCCGCGAACTGGGCAAGATTCCCGAGGACCTGATCCGCGAGTTCGTGATGCTCAAGCTGGAAATGGTCGGGCTGTCGTGCAAGAACATGAGCAAGATGCCGTCGGCGTTATCGGGCGGCATGGTCAAGCGCGTAGGGATCGCGCGGGCCATTGCGCTTGAACCCGAACTGCTGTTCCTCGATGAACCCACGGCAGGGCTGGACCCGAAGGCATCGGATGAATTTGTCGACCTGATCGCCACGCTGCACCGGGCACTGGGCTTGACCGTGGTTCTCGTCACCCACGATCTCGACACCATGGTCGCGCTGTCCACGCGGGTGGCTGTGCTGGCCGAGCGTCGCGTATTGGTGGCGGCGCCTGTGGAAGAGGCGGTGGCCGTGGACCACCCGTTTATCCGCGAATATTTTCTCGGGCGGCGCGGCAGGCGCGCGTTGCAGGCGCTGCCGCCCGAGCGCCGCGCAAAATTACCGGCGGTTGCACTGGAAGACGCGCCATGCGGTCCCTCACTCTAGCCGTTCTTACGAGCGTTCTCATGAACGGTTTTCAGGAAAGCTCTGGCAGTACGTAGTAAAAAAAGGAACCTGCTGATGGAAAACAAATCCCATGCTTTCTGGGCCGGTCTGTTCACTATCGGGCTGTTGGCCGCTATCGGCCTCGCGGTGTTCTTTTTCAACGTGGACCGCACCGTGCGCGTGCCGTACGACCTCGTGGCGCGCACTAATGTGACGGGTTTGTACACCGATGCTGATGTCCGCTATCGCGGCCTCGGCGTGGGCAAGGTGGAATCCATCAAGTTCGATCACGCCAATCCGGGGCAGATCCGCATTCGTATCGAGGTCGACAAGAACGCGCCGATCACGCAATCCACCTTCGCCACGCTCGGTTTCCAGGGTGTGACGGGGATTGCATTCGTGCAACTCGACGATACCGGCAAGAACACGGCGCCGCTGCCGTCATCGCCGCAAAAGGTTGCGTCGCTGCCGTTGCGCCCGGGCTTGTTCGACCAGTTGCAGCAACGCGGCGACATCCTGATCAGGAAGTTCGAACGGATTGCCGACGACGCAGACAAATTCATGTCCGACGACATGCGCGATCAGGTGCAGCAAACCGCGAAGAGCTTGCAAGGTGCAGCGGACAGCATTGCACTGCTGAGCAAGCAGGTCGGCCCGGTAGCGCAGCAACTGCCTCATACGCTGAATCAACTGGACCGCACGCTCGCGTCGACCAATGCGCTTGCGAATAGCTTGAGCCGGGCGGACGGGCCGTTCGTGACCAACATGAACAAGGCGGGTGAAGCGGCTGAACGTGCCGGCCGGGCGATGAACGAAGTCAACGAGTCGTTGCAGGAAATGGCGGCGCGCGTGGGTTACGAGACGTTGCCGCGCGTGAACTCATTGGCCGATGACGTGGGCAGTGCGGCGCGCTCGGTGGATCACGCTGCGGAAACTTTCAACCGGAATCCGCGCAGCGTGCTGTTCGGCGCGCCGCAGCCGGCGCCAGGGCCTGGCGAGCCGGGTTTCCAGTGGCCGACGGCGCCATCGAATTCGTCGAAATGACTGTGTGAATCGAGCCGTGCTACATGACGCAGAAGCGTCGGCGCCCGGTCCGCTGCCGAAGCGTTTTTTGATCTAGGAATAGGGAACTGTGATGCCACACACGATCTTGCAGGCGATGCGCTATCCCAAGCGTGCTGCGCGCCCGCTGCCGCGGGCGCGCTCCGGTTTTGTCAGACTCAGCCTGGCCGCGCTGGCCTGCGTTGCCATGCTCGCCGGATGCGCGTCGGGGCCGCCTGCGGCTATATCGAATATTCGCTACGACCTGGGTGCGCCCCCGCAGCTGGGCAACACCATGACCATGCCTCCAGTGAAAGTGCTGGCGGTGAGCGCCGCGAAGAACCTGGATACCGATGCGTTCGTGTATCGCCTGAAATATGCCGACGCCCAGCGCACCGCCATCTATGCGGACAGCCACTGGACCATGTCGCCGGCGGACTTGCTCACGCAGCGTCTGCGCGCGGCGCTGGCCTCGCACGGACCTGTCCTCACAGGCGCCGACGCCGTGCGCGCGCCCACGTTGCAGGTCGATCTGACGGATTTCGAGCAAGTCTTCGATGCCCCCTCGCAAAGCCACGGCGAGGTGTCGGCGCGGGTGACGTTGTCGCAGCATGGGCAGGTGGTCAGCCAGCGCGCATTCATCGCGCGGGCGCCTTCGTCCACGGCCGATGCCGCCGGTGGCGCGCGTGCGCTCGCCGCCGCTTCCGACGACCTGATCGCGCAAATGGCGGCATGGCTCGGCGTGCAGCCGCTGGTCGCTTCGCAATGACAGCGTTGCAAGTCGCGAGCTGCTTCAGGACCGCCCTGTGATTACCATGCAGGCTGGCGCGGCGCGCTGCGTTCTGGAACGAAAAAGAACGCGAGAACGAATGCATGGAGCAGGGCAAGGAGCAGCGCAAGGACAAGGGCGGCGCGCATGATTCTCAAGCATTGGCAGCGTCGGCCGTCTGCGCTCTCGCGACAGGCGCTGGCGGTTTATACAGTTCTGATCGTCTATGGGTCGCTGTATCCGTTTTCCGGCTGGCGAACGCTCGGAATCGGACCGTTTGCGTATCTCACCGATCCGCTGCCGCAATATCTCACCGCGTTCGACGTCATCACCAACGTGCTCGGCTACATGCCGTTCGGCGCGCTGGCCGTGCTTGCGCTTTATCCGCGCTGGCGCGGCGCGGTTGCGGCGGGCGTGGCGTTTATCGCCGGGGCAATGTTGTCGGGTTCGATGGAAGCCGTGCAGACTTATTTGCCGACGCGCGTGGCATCGAATCTCGACTTGGCCGCAAACGCGCTCGGCGCGCTGCTGGGCGCGGCGCTCACCGCGCCCGCGACCAGCATGCTGCTCGACCGGGGTTTGCTGCGCCGCATGCGTTTCATGTGGTTCGAGCGCGATGCCGCGTACATGATCGGCTTATCCGGGCTCTGGCCGTTCGCGGCCATGTATCCCGCCCCGTTCCTGTTCGCTGTCGGCGATTTGCCGCGCTTGCTGTGGTCGAGCATCGATCCCGTGATGCAGGACACGCTGCTCGCGTGGGCGCCCGCCGCGTGGAATGTCGTGGCGTGGCCGGCGCAACTGGGCGCAAAGCTTCCCGACGACGCCTGGGAAACGCTCATCACCTCACTGAACCTGTTTGCTGCGCTGGTGCTGGCCACGTTGCCCATGCGCAGCCGCGCGCCACGCGTGAGGCTGCTGCTCGGCCTGATGATCGCGACACTCGCCGCGAAAGCGGGCGCGACGTTCCTGCAGTCGCGCGCCGGGCTGACGTTTGACTGGGCGACCGACGGCGCCATTGCCGGCATAGCGTGCGGCACGCTGGTTGGTTTGCTTTCTCTGCGATGCTCGCGGGCGTGGCGTGCGACGCTCGCGGGTGTTGCGCTTATCGTGGCATTGGTGCTGGTGAATCTCCTGCCCGTCAATCCGTACTTCGATATCGTCCTCGCCGACTGGCGCCAAGGGCGCTATCTGCATTTCAATGGTCTTTCGCAGTGGCTCGCGTGGGTGTGGCCGTATGCCGCGATTGGCTGGCTGGCATCGACTGCGGAGCGCGCATTTCTGGCCCGGCGGCGTGCCGGCGGCGAAAAGCGCCGGTCGTTATAATCGGTTCAAAGCGACACAAAAACGCGACACAAAACTCCCACGACATCAATCCTCTTCCGGCCAAGCTCATGGACCCGTTCTACAAATATCACGTGTTCTTCTGCCTGAACCAGCGCGACCCCGACGCCGCGCGTCCAAGTTGCGCGAATTGCAACGCGCAGGCCATGCAGGAGTACGCGAAGAAGCGCGTGAAGCAGCTCGGGCTCGCCGGCGACGGCAAGGTCCGCATCAACAAGGCCGGTTGCCTCGAGCGCTGCGAGCTGGGACCGGTGGTTGTCGTGTATCCCGAAGGGACCTGGTACACGTATGTGGATGAAGCGGATATCGATGAAATCGTCGATTCGCATCTGGTGAACGGCAAGATCGTCGAGCGTTTGCTGCTCGATCAGCCTGTTGTCTGAGGCCTCGCGCAATGAACGCACAGAATGACAGGTTCCTGATCGACGGACCGGTGGGCAAGATTGAAGTCGCGCTGGATCGTCCAGCCGATGGCGCCGCCACGCGCGGCATTGCGCTGGTTGCGCATCCGCATCCGCTGTACGGCGGGACGATGGACAACAAGGTCGCGCAGACCCTCGCGCGCACGCTCGTGCAGCTTGGGTACATCACGTATCGATCGAATTTTCGGGGCGTGGGCGAAACGCAAGGCGAGCACGACAACGGCACGGGCGAACGTGATGACCTGCTGGCCGTGGTCGCTCATATGCGCGCGCAGCCGGACCAGTCAGATGTCCCGCTGGTGCTCGCCGGCTTCTCGTTCGGCACCTTCGTGATGTCGCATGTGGCGAAGCACTTGCGCGACTCGGGCGAGGTCATCGAACGGATGGTGTTCGTCGGGACGGCGGCGAGCAACTGGCAGGTTGCAGAAGTGCCGGACAACACGCTCGTGATCCACGGTGAAGTGGATGAAACCGTGCCGATCAATTCGGTTTACGAGTGGGCCCGGCCACAGGAATTGCCCGTGGTGGTGATTCCCGGCGGCGAGCATTTCTTTCATCGGAAGCTGCATGTGCTGAAGAAGATTATTGTCGATGCATGGCGCTGAGTTCGCCTCGCCTTTACGCTTAATTGAAACTTCACGAATACAAACCTTCTGTTGAATAAATGCACGGCGCGAGGCTTTCAAAGGCTTTGCGCCGTTGTCGTTTTTATCGATGTTTTTGTTCCTGTTTTCACGAATCCCTGGCACATCCAGCCACTTTCGCGGCAAAAGCGGTTTGACGCACGCGTATAATGGCGCAGACTTTTGCGCGACCGCTTGTCGATTTAGCGCTCGCCGTAGCGCTCTACTGGACTGACCCTCCGCCTGTACAACCCGCGCGTTGCGTATTTCCTTGAAGGGAATGCCTGACTCGCCGATGTTTTTTCTGCCGATCCGAACCTATGCGCTTTTCCCCTTCAAGCTTGTCTTTCGCCGCACCTTCCTCCATTCATCGCGCTGTCACTGCCGCTATCGTTTTGCCCGCCACACTGGTCGCGGCAACTGCATTTGCGCAAGTGCCGCCGCCGGATGTCACGGCGCGTTCCTGGGTTCTCGTCGATGCAACCAGCAATCAGGTGCTCGCCTCCGGCAATCCGGACGAGCGCTCGGAGCCGGCGTCGCTGACCAAGCTCATGACCGCTTATCTTGTCTTCGACGCACTCAAGTCGAAGAAGATCAACATGGACCAGACGGTCATGCCGAGCGAAGCCGTGCGCCGCGTGGGCACGGACGAGTCGCGCATGTTCATCGAGGCGAACAAGCCGGTGACCGTGCACGATCTCGTGTACGGCATGATCATCCAGTCGGGTAACGACGCGGCTATCGCGTTGGCTGAACTGGTGGGCGGCAGCGAGTCGAACTTCGTCGCGTTGATGAACGCGGCGGCGAAACAGATCGGTATGAAGAATACCCATTTCGCCGATGTGAACGGCATGCCCGACCCGCAGCACTACACCACTGCGGGCGATCTGGCCGTGCTGTCCGCGCGCCTGATCCGCGATTTTCCAGAGTATTACGGCATCTTCTCGGTGAAGGATTTCACCTATAACAAGATCAAGCAGCCGAACCGCAACCGCTTGCTGTGGATCGATTCCACCGTCGACGGTCTCAAGACCGGTCATACCAAAGCCGCCGGATATTGCCTGATCGCCTCGGCCAAACGTCCGCTGGAAGGCGTGCCCGACGCGAGCCGCCGTCTGGTCGCCGTGATGATGGGCGAGCCGAAAGAGCACAACCGGGTGCAGGACAGCCTGAAGATGCTGAACTACGGCTACACGGCCTATGACGCCGTGCGTCTGTACAAGGCGGGTCAGGTGATCGATTCGCCGCGCGTTTATAAGGGCACGGAAAACCTGGTGAAGGCGGGCGTGGAGACGGATCAGTACATCACCGTGCCGAAGGGCATGGGCGACAAGGTCAAGCCGACCGTCACGCACGACGACACCATCATCGCGCCGATCAAGAAGGGCCAGCAGATCGGCACCGTGAAGATGATGGCGGACGGCAAGGAAGTTGCGCAGTTCCCGCTGGTCGCGTTGCAGGAAGTGCCGCAGGCGGGTTTTGTCGGCCGGACGTGGGATTCGCTGCTGATGATGTGGCAGAAGAAGAAGTAAACAGAAGTAAACAGCCGGGCATGACGGTGTTGGATTTATTCGATCCGGCTCCATCTATGCAAGCTGTAAGACGCCCGGGCGGACCGGGCGTCCTGTGATGGAGAACACCATGAGCTCACCCGATATCGACGCCCTGTTCGATTTCCCCTGCGATTTTCCGATCAAGGTAATGGGCGCGACGCATCCGGAATTCCGCGATGCCGTCGTCACCGTGATCCGCGAATTTGACGACCAGTTCGACATCGAGCGCATTGAAGTGCGCCCGTCGTCGGGCGGCAAATACACCGGCCTGACCATTACCGTGCGAGCGCAAAGCCGCGCACATCTCGACGATATCTATCGCGCGTTGACCGGTCATCCGATGGTCAAAGTGGTGCTTTGAGCCGGAGCTCCGGCGCGGTCCGTGGCGGCCGCATCGGAGCATCGCAGGCAGCCGGCGTGCACTCGTAGAGCTGCTTGAAGCGCATGATTTCGTCGAACAGCCAGGTGCGAAAGTGTTGTACGCGTTGCGTTTCGAGCAACGCGTGCGGGCACACGAAGTAGTAGTTCCACGGGCTCGGCCCGTCTACGTTGAACAGCCGTACAAGCCGTCCCGCCACGATTTCCTGCATGGCAAGCGACCGGCGCACGAGCGCGATCCCCTGGCCTTGAATGGCCGCCTGCAGCAAATTCGACGAATCCTCGTATAAAACCCCGCGCTTCGGTTCTGGCAAGTCCACGAGTCCGGCTGCGTCGAACCACGGTTTCCAGAGCTCGTCGTGCGAGCGCAGCAGCGGCGCGTCGGCCATGTCGGCGGGCGTGCGCGGCAGCTTGCCGCCATTGAAGTTCGGCGAACACGCGGGGAAAAACACTTCATCGAGCAATTCTTCCGCATACAACCCGGCATATTTGCCGATGCTGCTAAAACGGATGGCGACGTCCACGTCATCGCGAGTGAAATCCGTCAGGGTGTTGGTCGAGAGCAGTTCCAGGTTGATTTCCGGATGCTCTTCGATAAACCCGCCAATCCGCGGTGTCACCCAACGCGCCGAAAACGACGACAGCATCGACACCACCAGCCGCCGGTCCCGTTCCCCTGAGCGCAGGCGGCGCGTGGCTTCGGCGAGGGCGGAAAGTGTGGCGCGCACTTCGGTGGCGTACTGGCGGCCAATGTCCGAGAGGCGGACGCGTTTGCCGTCGCGAGCGAATAGCGTGACGCCGAGATCAGCTTCGAGCGCGCGGATTTGGTGGCTGACGGCACCGTGGGTGACGAACAGTTCGTCGGCGGCGCGTGAAAAGCTTTCATGACGCGCCGCGGCTTCGAAGGCGCGCAGCGCGTTGAGGGCGGGGAGTTGTCGAAGGTCCACGGGCGTTCACTCCAGTTGTCTATGTGAATTTATCTCACAAACCGAAGAAAATTGCTCGTTTTGCTTAAAGCCATGCTGAGCCTATCTTATAGCCATCAACACGATTTTTGGCGGAGGCTGTCATGCGAGAAATATCCACAAGCATCACGTTTGAGATTGGCGATGGCGAAACGGTTCCGATGAAGATTGGCCGCAGCGTCAGGCTGGTCGTTCAAGGTGCACCGGTGTGGGCCACGCGTAGTAACGATACGGAAGATTACTGGCTTGTGCCAGGCGATAGCCTGAAGCTGCGTGAACATGAGCGGTTGTGGCTGAGTACCGAAAAGGGGAGCACCGCGCAGGTCGTGTTCACGTTGGCGCCGCGGGCGGATCAGCAGGCGATTGGCTGGCTCGCGCGCCGGTTCGAGAAGCTTGCCGGGCGGTTCAGGTCTGGATGGCGGACGATTTAACGAGGGTTTGGGTGCGTCGGTAGACCCGAGGGGTCTGCTGGCGCGACCGCCGCGTACGCACCCCGAAAACCTTCCAATCGGCGCGGATAACCGAATTTCGGTAAACTAACGGGAATATGTCCGCCCAGCCGGTAATAACTCCCCATCTAGCATCAACAGATTGCTCCGTCCCTGGCGCATCGACTCCTTCGGTCATATTCCGCTGGCGCGGGCTCGAGCCCTACACGCAAAGCTTCGACGCCATGCGCGCCTTCACGGACGCGCGTACACCCGACACGACCGATGAAATCTGGCTGGTCGAGCATCCGCCGGTTTTCACACTCGGCCTGGCCGGCGACCCCGCGCACCTGCTCAATCCCAATAGCGATATCCCGCTCGTCAAGGTCGATCGCGGCGGCCAGATCACGTATCACGGCCCCGGACAAGTCGTCGCGTACCTGCTGCTCGACCTTCGGCGCCGCAAGCTGATGGTCCGCGAACTCGTGCAGCGAATCGAGGGCGGCGTGATCGAAACGCTTGCATCGTATAATCTTGTAACGGAACGCAAGGAGCGCGCGCCGGGCATCTACGTCGCGCCAACACCGTCGCAACTCGCCCATGCAGGCGCGAAGATCGCAGCGCTCGGGCTGAAAATCCGCAACGGTTGCAGTTATCACGGTGTGAGCCTCAACGTGAAAATGGACCTGCAACCGTTTCTCGCGATCAACCCGTGTGGCTACGCCGGCCTCGAAACCGTCGACATGGCAACACTCGGCGTGGTGGCAGACTGGAACGACGTAGCGCAAACGCTGGCTGAAAACCTCACTCACCATATCGGCGGCCATCGCGCGACCGCCGCCCAACCACAGAACGGCGTGGCCGTCTGAATGGACCGACCGAATGACTGATGTAACTGGAAATCTGGCTGGCAGCACTGACGCATCAACCCCCGTTGCCGTCCCCTACGACGCCACCGCCAAGCAGAAAGCGCAGGCGAAAACGGCGCGCATCCCGATCAAGATCATCCCGATCGAAAAGCTGAAAAAGCCCGAGTGGATTCGCGTGAAGGCCGCCACGGGCAGTTCGCGGTTCACCGAGATCAAGCAGATCCTGCGTGAACACAACCTTCATACGGTCTGCGAAGAAGCGAGCTGCCCGAACATTGGCGAATGTTTCGGCAAGGGCACCGCGACCTTCATGATCATGGGCGACAAATGCACGCGTCGTTGCCCGTTCTGCGACGTGGGCCATGGCCGCCCTGATCCGCTCGATGCCGACGAACCGCTGAATCTCGCTCGCACTATTGGCGCGTTGAAATTGAAGTATGTGGTGATCACGAGCGTGGATCGCGACGATCTGCGCGACGGTGGCGCTGCGCACTTCGTGGAATGTATCCGGCAAGTGCGTGAGCATTCGCCGATGACGCGCATCGAAATCCTGACGCCAGATTTCCGTGGCCGTTTGGATCGTGCAATCGGCATCCTGACCGCCGCGCCGCCCGATGTGATGAACCACAATCTCGAAACGGTGCCGCGTTTGTACAAGGAAGCGCGTCCCGGTTCGGATTACGCGCATTCGCTGAAACTGCTGAAGGACTTCAAGGCGCTGCATCCGGAAGTCGCGACCAAGTCCGGCCTGATGGTCGGCCTGGGCGAAACGGAAGAAGAAATCCTTCAGGTCATGCGCGATTTGCGCGAGCATAACGTCGACATGCTGACGATCGGCCAGTATCTGCAGCCTTCCGAGCATCACCTTCCGGTGCGCTCGTACGTTCATCCCGATACGTTCAAGATGTACGAGGAAGAAGCGTACAAGATGGGCTTCACGCACGCGGCAGTTGGCGCAATGGTTCGTTCGAGCTATCACGCCGATCAGCAAGCTCACGACGCGGGGTTGGTTGGCGCGATGTAAGTTTTTTGGCTTGGTTTTGCTAGAAAAAAACCCACGGAAACGTGGGTTTTTTCGTTTCTAAACCTCTCCGATCGGCCGGAACGCATCACGTCGCCGACCCCCGCACCAAGCCCCCAAAAACCTCGGGAAAGCCCGTAGATAAAGCGTCTCAGGGATAACCCGAATGCCGTCTGAATGGTCGGACGACGTCATTCCCGAATTCCGGAAACACGGATTTTGACCGCTTCTTGTCAACAAAAAACCCTTAAAAATCAACGCTAAACTCAAGTCAAAAACTGGCATCGACCTTGCAATATGAAGGGCAGGCCAGACAGCCCACAAAAAAGACAGGGAGACGACTCGATGCACCCCATCCCATCCAGCTTGATCTGATTTTGCCGACGCCAGACGCGCATCGCCGCAACCTAGCGCCGGCGCGTTTTTGTCTCACCCTTTTGCGACTCGCCGACCATGCCCAGAACCACTGTGACAACCGTCAAGAAACCTTTTTATAAAGTCCTGTACGTGCAGGTGCTGTTGGCGATTGCCATCGGCATTGCGCTCGGGCACTTCTACCCCGCGCTCGCCACCGAGATGAAGCCGCTCGGCGATGGGTTCATCAAGCTCATCAAGATGGTGATCGGCCCGATCATCTTCTGTACGGTTGTGACTGGTATCGCCGGCATGGAAGACATGAAGAAGGTGGGGCGCGTGGGCGGCAAGGCGCTGCTCTACTTCGAAATCGTCTCGAC
>Ga0153932_1000417_pt1 | contig 12264 bp, 10 predicted proteins | sample TSNJ016MetaG_FD_102273 | JGI IMG/M metagenome (GOLD analysis project Ga0153932, IMG submission 102273) | Attine ant fungus gardens microbial communities from New Jersey, USA - TSNJ016 MetaG | ecosystem: Host-associated > Fungi > Mycelium > Unclassified | place: USA: New Jersey, Wharton State...
ATCGTGACGTCAAAGCCCTTCTTTAACAACGCGAGCGCAGCCGTCAATCCGCCAATGCCCGCTCCAGCAATAATTATTTTCATTCGTCTACCGATTTGTTTATCGTAAAAGTCGGTGTAATCGAGATTACTTATGAATCAATCGATAATTCCTATCAATCGTTCACTTTCTCGATGCCTGATTCGGTTACTTTAAAACAACCGTCCTTCCGGCTGAAGCAAATTAAACTGAATGACTTATCACTGAAATTTGATAATCGCGGAATAGGCGTGATTAGTCTGGGCATGACGATAGCGTCCGCAAACAAAGCCGGATTAATTGGGTGCGAGCAAACTTTTATTCAGGATTTAACAGGTGGAAGTCCAGGCGTGGCGTTTAAACGCCCCAGCGGCGCACGGTGCTTGCCTCCAGGCCGAACAGGTCGAGCACGCGGCCAAGCGTGTGATCGACCATATCCTCGATCGATTCCGGGTTCGCATAGAAAGCCGGCACGGGCGGATAAACGATGGCGCCCGCTTCCGTGACCGCCGCCATGCTGCGGATGTGGCCAAGGTGCAGGGGCGTCTCGCGCACCATCAGTACGAGCCGCCTGCGTTCCTTGAGCATGACGTCGGCGGCCCGTGGGAGAAGGGCGCCCGTAATGCCTGTCGCGATTTCGGAGAGCGTCTTGACTGAACACGGAGCGACGATCATGCCCATCACCGGATAGGATCCGCTCGAGATCGCCGCGCCAATGTCGGCATTCGTGTACGCAACGCTGGCCATGGCGCGCACGTCGGCCACGCTGTAGTCCGACTCATGCGCAAGCGTGACTTGTGCCGAGCGGCTCATGACGAGATGCGACTCGATCTCCATTTGTCTTAACAACTGCAGGAAGCGCACGCCGTACACGACGCCCGACGCACCGCTGATACCGACGACCATGCGCCGTGGCGGAATTACTCTTGATTGCATTAGCTTCTCCGATTCCACTGTCGATGCTTTTTAGATCTGCATTCACATTTTCGGCGGATAGTAGCATGCCGGAGTCAAAGCGGAACACGCTTAATCCATATCAGCCAGTTAATTGGTAAAAACCCTTGTCAAGTAATCGGATTCTTTGATGAATCCATCGATAATTCGTGATTCAAATGCGGAACTGTCTTCGCTACACTCCGAGCTGCGTACAAGCCGCCTTGCCCGAAATTACAAAATTCTTGTGCGTTCAGGTTCATCCGACATCAGAGCGGAATAACGTAAATAAAAATTGGAGACGTCTTTGAATAAGCGATTTTTGATCGGCTGCAGCGTCGCCGCGTTGAGCGCGCCCGGATGGGCGCAGTCCTCGGCCACGCTCTATGGGAGCGTCGACGTGGGGCTGGACTATGTCTCGAACTCCCGCAGCAGCCACCTGTTCCAGGAGTCGGCGGGCAAGCGCACGCCGGATCGTTTCGGGTTCCGCGTCGTGGAAGATCTGGGCGGCGGCAATTCGGTGGTCGCGCGCCTGGAGTCAGGCTTCCTGACCAACACGGGCGCGCAGATCAATCCCACCAGCTTCTTCAACCGGATGGCGATGGTGGGCCTTACGAACAACACCTTTGGGACCGTGAGCTTAGGCAATATTCCGGACTACATCTACGAGTACATTGGCGCGATCAACAACTCGGTTCCCGGCATTTCGTCGTTCTACACCGTGGGCAACCTGGATGGACTCGCGAACACGCACGCGCTGGTCAACTCGGTGAAATACGACACGCCGATTTACTATGGTTTCCAGGCCGGTGCGATGAACAGTTTCGGCGGCCAGGCGGGCAACTTCAGCGCAGGGCGCCAGTACAGTATTGGCGCGAAATACGCGCAAGGCGGTCTGAAGTTCGGTGTGGCCTACACCATGTCGCACAACCGTACCGCAGACGTATTTGGCGTGTTCAGCCTGCGGTCGCTGCTGGGACAGCAACTGCAGCAGGGGACCATGTTCAACGCCGCACGCTATAGCACGATTGCAGTGGCCGGTTCGTACGTGATCGGCCCGTTCACGCCGCATCTGACGTTCACCGACGTCAAGCTGCAGAACGCGAAGGGAAGCGCCTCGGAGCGCAATTATCAGGCGGGTGTCAACATCGACCTGACGGGCGAACGAATCTACGTGCTGGGCATTTCCTACAATCGCTCGCTCTTCGAGGACCTTACTTTCAATCAGTACAACCTCTTCCTCACCTACTTCCTCTCAAAGAGCACGCAGGTGTACGCGGGCGCCGGGCTGCAGCGTGCGTCGGGGCCGAACGCCCAGGCGGAACAGTTCGGCTACCTGCCCTCCAGCACAGGAAGCCAGACGGTGGCGCGCATTGGTATCAATCACTTGTTTTGAGGATGCAAGGCCGGATGTTGCGTCCGGCTCGAAAGAGGCATGCAGTTTCGTTCGAGGCTTTGTTCACCGTTTTCGATCACTTGATCACAAATTTTTGATTTTGTCGTAACGCAAGGCGCTTTATATTCACCTCGGCCCGATGGTCGAGTCCCGTACAAGAGAAACGAGCGTGTGCCGGGGCAGCCGAGGTGCATTTGACAATGAGGTTCATGGAAGACATGCAAGCAGATCGAACTTTCAATATCGCGAATCTGGTGGAAGAACAGAAGATCGGCCGGTTTGCCGTGGGCCTGTTGTTCTGGTGCTTTCTCGTCATGCTGATGGACGGCTACGACCAGACCGCCGTTTCATTCGCCGCGCCCTCGCTCATCAAGGAATGGCATGTCAGCCGCGGCGGATTCGGGTCCGTGTTCGGCGCCGGCCTGTTCGGTACGCTCATCGGCTCGTTCCTGTTTGGATACCTCGGCGATCGTCTTGGGCGCAAGAAGGCCATTGTGATTGGCACGCTGTTTTTCGGTGCGCTGACGGTGGCCTCGGTATGGAGCAACTCGCTCGACCAGTTGATGCTGCTGCGTTTTCTCGCGGGACTCGGGATGGGCGGCGTGATCCCGAATTCGGTGGCGCTGGTGGCGGAATACGCGCCCAAGCGGTTGCGCGCGACGTGGGTCACGCTGATGTTCTCGGGGTTTTCGATCGGGGCTGGATCGGGCGGGCTGGTGTCGTCGGCGTTGATCGGGCGCTTCGGATGGCCGGTCATGTTCGTGGTTGGTGGCGTCGGCTCGCTGCTTGTTGGCACATTGTTGATGTTCGTGCTGCCGGAGTCCGCAAAATTGCTGGTGGTCAAGAAGCGCAGTCCGGAGGTCGTGGCGCGGCTCGTTGCCCGTCTGCGCCCGGAGCTGAGCATCCCGGGCGACGCGCTTTTCATCGCCGATGAAGTAGCGCAAGTCAAAAAGCGTTTCGTGTTGAAGCTGATCTTCTCGGACGGCTTGCGCGCCATCACGCCGCTGCTGTGGATTGTGTTTATCGCCAATTCAATGGCGCTTTATTTTCTCCAGAACTGGTTGCCAATCCTGATGGAGGGTGTCTGTGTGGGCGCCCAGCATGCCAGCTTGATTACGGCGATGTTTTCGGTCGGCGGCGTGATCGGCGGTCTGATCCTTTGCCGCCATGTCGATCGCCACGGCGTGTTGGCCGTGATCGCGCTGCCCGCCATCGGTTGCCCGATTGTCGCGCTGCTGGGCACGGGGATGTCGGAGACATGGCTCACTATCGCCGTGTTTTTCACGGGCTTCTGCGTGGTCGGTGCGCAGTACGGACTCTATGCGGTGGCCGGGATGATTTATCCCACGTCGTTTCGTTCAGCGGGTGTCGGCAGCGCGATTTCGATCGGCAAGATCGGGTCGGTGTCGGGGCCGGTCATCGGGGGAATGCTGCTCTCCATGCATCTGCCGGTATCGGACCTGTTCTACGCAGCAGCGGTTCCGTTCGTCATCGTCGCGGTTTTTTCGGCCGTGCTAGCAACGTTGTATCGCGCCCGGTTCGGCGCTGATCACGCCGCGGGTGCCGCTTCGTCCGAGCGTGTCGAGCACTCAGTCAAGCCGTCGTAGCGCCTGTCGGTAATGGCTTTTTCTAATTGACCCAGAAGGGAAGTTGATGGGCCGTACCCTCTACGACAAGATCTTCGAGGCCCACACGATCCGCGCGCAGGCGGACGGCATGTGCCTGCTTTACATCGACCGGCATCTGATCAACGAGGTGACGAGCCCCCAGGCATTCGAGTCATTGCGACTTGAACGGCGCAAGGTGTGGCGTCCGCGAGGGAACTTCGCGGTCGCCGATCACAACGTGCCAACCACCCGCCGCGACGAAGGTATCACCGACGAAATCTCGCGGATCCAGGTCGATGCATTGCGCGCGAACTGCGCGGCAAATGAGATCGTGCATCTTGGTATGGATAACGAACGACAGGGCATCGTCCATGTCGTTGGTCCTGAATTGGGCATCACCTTGCCAGGCATGACGATCGTGTGTGGTGATTCGCATACCAGCACCCATGGCGCGCTTGGGGCACTCGCGTTTGGAATAGGGACCTCGGAGATCGAGCACGTCCTCAGTACACAAACGCTGCTGGTCCGGCGCAGCAAGAATCTGCGCGTGACAATCGAGGGTCGTCTACCGGCAGGCTGCAGCGCGAAAGATCTCGCGCTCGCGGTGATCGGTCGTATCGGCACGGCCGGCGCGACGGGCCATGCGATCGAGTACGCCGGCGCGGCAGTGCGCGACTTGTCAATGGAAGGGCGCATGACACTCTGCAATATGTCGATAGAAGCGGGCGCCGTGGCCGGGCTGATCGCCGTCGACGCGACCACTCTGCAGTACTGCCGTGAACGGTTCTATGCGCCTCAAGGCAGCGACTGGGATCGCGCGGCGCTGGAATGGAGGGCGTTGCAGTCGGACCCGGATGCTCGATTCGATGCCGATGTGGTGATGAATGCGTCTGAGTTGTCGCCGCAGGTCACGTGGGGCACATCGCCAGACATGGTTGTGGATATCACCGGCGTGGTGCCCGATCCTGCTCTTGTCAGCGAGCCTGGGCGGCGCGCGTCCTGTGCGCGAGCACTCGAGTACATGGGTCTGTCGGCAGGCGTCCCGATCGAAAGCATCGCGCTGGATAAAGTGTTTATCGGTTCATGCACGAATGGCCGGATTGAAGACCTGAGGGCTGCGGCGAGCGTGTTGCGCACGCTCGGTGGCCGTGTTGCTTCCACCATCAAACTGGCGCTCGCGGTCCCGGGTTCAGGCGCGGTCAAGCGTGAGGCGGAAGCAGAAGGATTGCACGGCGTCTTCATGGCTGCCGGCTTCGAATGGCGTGACCCCGGTTGTTCGATGTGTCTCGCGATGAACGCCGACCGCCTTGAGCCGGGAGAACGGGTTGCGTCGACGTCCAACCGCAACTTCGAAGGGCGCCAGGGCGCCGGCGGCCGCTCGCATCTCGTCAGCCCCGCGATGGCAGCCGCCGCTGCGTTGCGCGGGCATTTCACCGATATCCGTACTTTCGCCGTGAACGGGACGCTGCAATGATCGAAGCTTTTTCCAGCCACACAGGTTTGGCGGTGCCGCTGGATCGCGATAATGTGGACACCGACGCGATCATGCCCAAGCAATACATGAAGTCCATCGCACGCCTGGGATTCGGTCCTTATGTCTTCGACGAATGGCGCCATGAGGATGTTGGCTATTACGGCAAACCGGCGAGCGAGCGTGTCATAGCAGCGGGTTTTGTGATGAATCAACCTCGTTATGCCGGCGCGTCGGTGCTGCTGACACGACGCAACTTTGGTTGTGGTAGTTCACGCGAGCATGCGCCGTGGGCGCTGTTTCAATACGGTTTTCGCGTGCTGATCGCCGAAAGTTTCGCCGATATTTTCTATAACAACTGCTGCAAGAACAAGATGCTCCCCATTGTCTTGAATGCGCAGGATATAGAAACGTTACTGGCACAAGTCAGTGCTGTTCCAGGTTACGCACTGAAGGTCGACCTGCCGGCTCAGACTGTCACTACGCCAGATGGCACGACCCTGCATTTCGATATTGCGGCCTCGGTCAAGGCGCGCCTTCTTGACGGCACGGACGACGTGGATGACACCTTGTCGCTGGCATCGGAGATCAAGGCGTTCGAGGAGCGGCGGCTGAACGAGAGGCCGTGGTTGTGAAGCTTTGGCGTGGTTCCGGGCGTGATGCCGACACGCGCTTTAGTCGCCGGATGTTGATGTACCGCTTGTTGACGCACCGTAAGACGTGCACTCAGTTTGCCTTTGCGCGGTCAATTTCTGTTGCGCCCGTTGCAGACTTTCGGGGTAATCAACCTGGTCGTTCGCGGTTGGATCGAATCCTGCCTGCTTGAACTGGATAAAGTCCGCCTTCACTGCTGCGCGAGTGGGTGTGCCGTTGTCTTGAGCGACGGCCAAAGCAGGGAATACGATTGCGAGGGCGAGCACTGCCGACGTAAAAAATAACCGGGTCATTTCATGTTCTTGCGAGCGGTGGTAGTAGTGGAGAATTTTTTTGTCAGCTGGCATCTTTTGCGATTCAGTATTTTATTAGTATAACTACCAATTGTTTTTTTTAAAAACTAAATAGTTGCAGAAAATTACACTTTGACCCAGCCGTAAAGCGCTCGACGGGCTTTAAACGCCAGCTTCTTTATGCGCGAGCCGTGCTTCGGTTTCGGCGAGTACGGTTATGGTGTGTTCTCCTGGCGCCGGAGTCCGAAGATCGGGTTTGCCGGGTTCGCGCAAGAAACGGATCGGCGTATTCAGGTGCAGGTCGCCGTTGCTGTCGGCGAGCAACATGCCTCGTTCGCGCACGTGCGGATGCCGCAGGGCCTGTGCGTAATCAATAACAGGCGCAACACCAATGGATCGTGCTTCCAGCCATTCGATCCACGCTGCCAGCGGTTTGAGCTTGAACGTCTCTGCCAGCAACTTGCGCAGGGGATCTTGTGCGGCTCCCGGCTTGCCCAGCGCCACGCTTATCAAGTCCGGGTGCCCGAGCCCTTCAAGCAAGGCCCTGGCAAAACGTGGTTCGCCAGCGCCCAGGCAGAGCCATTCCCCGTCAGCGGTCTCATAAGGTTCAAGCATCGCTTGGCCAAGTGCTAGCGTGGACTCCTGATGTTCTTGCGCGAGGGCGCCGAACAAGGCCCCCGGACGCGCGTTTAGCGCGACATCGTGCATCGACACATCCAGATAGTCGCCAAGACCCGTTGTCCGCGCCGAGAGCAATGCCATCAGAATGCCGGCGAGGGCACTGTGGGCACTGCACCAGGACGCCACCGAGACTGGCGGAATGACTGGCCTATGGGCGTCATCTCGGGGCAGGATACCCGCCAGCGCTTGCACGGCGGGATCGTGGGCCGCCATGTTGCGCAATGAACCGTCCTGACCAAATGCAGTGACCGAGCAATACACAAGCCGCGGATTGATCTCTCGCGCGATAGCCTGGCCGATACCGAGCCGCTCGGCGACACCGGGGCTGAATGATTCGATCAAAACGTCCGCGTCACGAATCAATTGTTTCGCCATCTCCCGGCCGTGCGCCTGCTTCAGGTCGAGCATGACGCTACGCTTGCCGCGGTTGAACACTGAAAAAGAGTCCCCCGCGTTTTGCGATGCGCGGCTGCGGCGGCCGCCGCGCGTAGGGTCGCCCTCCGGCGCTTCGATCTTCGTCACCTCGGCACCGTGGTCGGACATGATGGCCGAAATCAGCGGGCCGGCCATAAACCGGGAAAAATCCAGTACGCGGATGCCTGATAGTTTCAAACCGAACCCTCTGGTGAGATTGGAAAAAACTCACCGCCGGTCAGCGTGGTTTTGCGTAGACCGACGGTGCACGGATTGCAAGCGGCGCTTAGCGGCCCGTGAACTTGGGGGGACGTTTGTCGAGGAAGGAACGGATGCCTTCGGTGGAGTCACTCGATCCCACCAGCGAGGACTGCGCGAGGCGCTCGAATAGCCGTCCAGTTTCGGTATCGACGTTCTGGCAGGTATTGGTCACATGCTTGGCGATACCTACCGCGAGCGGCGCGCCGCGCATCAGCAGCCGCGCGAATTCGAACGTTTTTGCTTCGAGTTCTTCGTGCTCGACGACTGAGCGCACGAAACCCATGCTGCGAATTTCATCGGCGTCAATGGTGCGGCCGGTCATCACCAGATCCTTGACGTTTTCGATTCCGATCATCTGGATCATGCGCGAGCACGCGCCGGAAGCGGGGATCACACCGATAAAAATTTCCGGCAGCAAGAAGGTCGCGCGATTGGACGCGAAGCGGAAATCGCACGATGCGGCCAGTTCAATCCCGCCGCCTGCGCAGACACCATTGATTGCCGCGATGACAGGCTTCTCGATAGCCTCGAGATCGTCGAGCATGTCGTGGTTGGCGCGAACATAAGCGCGATAGTGCGGCAGCGGCATGCCGCGTTCGCTTTGCAGTTCCTTGACGTCGCGGCCCGCGCTGAAACCACGGCCCGAGCCGGTAATCACGATGACACGTACGCTCTCGTCGTAGTTCAGCCGCCACATCGCAGCGCGGATTTCACCGATCATCGCGGAGTTGAATGCGTTGAGTTTATCCGGGCGGTTCAGCGCGAGCTTCGCGACGCCTTCCACCGGCATCGTTACTTCGATCGTCTTGAATTCGTCGCTTTCCACCAGATATCCGCGCGGCCCCGCGGCCCGGTTCAATGTCCAATCCATGTGTGTCTCCTTCAGGGTAGTGTAAGAAAAACTACTTTGCTTAGCGGACCGCCGCAAACTGATCGCGGAGTTCGCGTTTGAGAATCTTGCCGACACTGTTCATCGGAAAAGTGGTGACGAAATGGATGGCTTTAGGAGACTTGTAGCTGGCAAGCTGCTTGCGCGCAAAGCCGATTAATTCGCTCTTCGATATAGTCCTCCCTTCATGCAGTATGACCATGGCAGTGACGGTCTCGCCCCATTCGTCACTGGGCAAGCCAATCACGGCTACGGCCTTGACGTACGGATGCTCTGACAGCACGGCTTCGACTTCCGCTGACGAAACGTTCATGCCGCCCGTCACGACCATGTCCTTGGCTCGATCTATTGCAAAGAGAAAACCGTTGTCGTCGAGATAACCAATGTCGCCGGTGTAGACCCATTCGCCTCGCAGCGTTTTTGCGGTTTCTTCCGCACGGTTCAGGTAACCAGAAAAATTGCTGGGCGAGCGCACCGTGATCTCGCCGGGTTCGTTGGCCGGCAGCGGCGTGCCATCCTGCAGATTGCGAATACAGATTTCCGCATACTTCGCGGGGCGACCGACCGACGCCAGCAACCGCGCGGGATCTTCCTGCAGGAGTGTCTCGCGATGATGCTCCGGCATCAGGTAAGACACGAGGCCGCCCATCTCGCCTCCGCCGAAGCCCTGGTAAAAGCCGCAAGGGAAGAGGTCAAGCGCGCGCTGGATGGTGCCCGGCGGCATTTTTGAGCCGGTATAACCAAACAGTTGCAACGAGCCGATGTCATAGGTCCCTATTCTCAGTTCATCGGCCAGGCGGCTCATCATGGTCGGCACGCCGCAAGTGTGAGTGACACCGTGGGCTTCGATCTTGTGCAGCGCATCCTGCGCGTCGAACTCGCGCGTCAGTACGTTGCCGACGCCGTGGTAAGCCGCAGCGATAGCCATCCAGATCCCGGCGCCTGAAAAGAGCGGCAACATCTGTAGGAACGGTCCGGTTTTCTGCACCGGGATCTGCGAGAAAAAATTGTCAATACTGGAGAGGATTTGCCGATGGGTCCCAAGACATCCTTTGGGTGCGGCAGTCGTGCCGCTCGTATAGCGGATCGTGCGGATTTCGTCGGGATCAATATGAACGGGTACCGTATTCTCGTTGCCGCGTTCCTCAATACTCCGATAACTCAGCCATCCTTCCGGCACGGCCGCCTCACCCCGGACAATGACCGTAACGCCGGGACGCTTCAGAATACTCGCCAGGTTGTCGACGAATTCCGCATCAATGATGATGGCGTTCGGCTTTGAGTCGTCGAACAGGACCCCGATCTCACCGGTCGTCAATCCGTAGTTGATTGGCACAGCCAGCATGCCCACCTTGGCGATGGAAAATATCATCTGAACCGCCGATGCGCCGTTGCGGATAACGGTAGCAATACGGTCGTTCTTGGCAAGTCCAATGGCTGCCAGTCCATTAGCCATTCGATTGGTGCTTCGATCAAGCTCGCTCCAGGTGAGCACCTGGTCGTCTTCAATAAGGGCTACGGCATCGGGCGAGATCTTCGCGTTGCGAGCAACAAGATCACCGACTCGCAGATTAATCATCTTTCGTCTCCTTCAGTATTGGCGTGTAGTTCGTCAAGGCAGATCGGAATGTTATATCCGACTGTATATAACGTGAATCAAATTATTCGCATTAATCCATAGCAATCACCGAATAGTTGAGTTGCGCCGGGGAGCGGGGACGACGTAGCGCTCACCGGCTGTCCGCCGTGCCCATTTATCGACTTGTTCGATGACTTGATAAAAATTTGGTGATTCAGTGTGCGGATTACGTCCGCTACACTCGAATAGCATTCTTGCTGGCACTTCGCGCCCCGCCAAGTCTGGCGTGACCTAATAAAATACTCACAAAATATTCAGGAGACGAAATGCCGCTAATCCACGCACATCCGCTTTGGCTGGTGAGTTCATGTTAAATGTTTCTCAACTCGTGGAGGAACAAAAACTCGGTCGTTTTTCGATTGCGTTACTCGCATGGTGTTTCCTGATCGTACTGCTGGACGGCTATGACCAGATCGCGATTGCGTTTGCGGCGCCCGCCATCGCCCAGGTTTGGCACGTCAAGGCAGGCAGCTTCGCGCAGGTGTTTGGTGCGGGCTTGTCCGGCGTGCTGATCGGCTCGCTGGCGTTGGGATTCGCCGGTGACCGGTTCGGCCGGAAGCGGACCATAATCTATGGTTCCATATGGTTTGGCATACTAACCATAGTGTGTGCGTGGACCCAATCGATCGATCAACTTGTCGCCTTACGGTTTCTTGCCGGCATCGGGATGGGCGGCGTTGTACCCAACACGGTCGCGCTGGTGGCCGAATACGCACCGAAGCAGCGCCGCGCCACCTGGGTGACATTGATGTTCTCGGGGTTTTCGGTAGGAGCGGGAGGAGGGGGCGCGGTTTCATCGTGGTTATTGCCGCATTTCGGGTGGAGCGTTTTTTTCTGGTTCGGCGGAGCGGCGGCGGTGCTGGTCGCGCTGGCATCAATCTTCGCGTTGCCTGAATCGATTCGATTTCTAGTGCTCAATCAGCGAGATCTTGTTCTGATCAAGCGACTCGTGCATCGAATGGACCCGAATCTCGACGTGTCGCAGATCACTACGTTCGTCCTGGACGATGAACCTGTGGGACGCGCCGGACCACGCGCTCTTTTCAGCGGACCGCTACGTTATGTGACGCCTCTGCTGTGGGTGGTTTTCATTCTTAACTCGCTGGCGTTGCATTTCCTGCAGAACTGGCTACCGCTGATTTTCGGTATTGCGGGGATTGCGCCTCGACAGGCCGCTATTGTTGCGATGATGTTTCCGGTAGGCGGGACCATTGGCGCGCTCGTCCTCAGCCGTTTTGTTGACCGTCACGGCATGGTGGCGATCGTGGCGCTGGCCGCGCTAGGGTGCCCGATCGCAGCGTCGCTCGGGCACCCCATGCCGCAACCGTTGTTGATGGCGGCCGTGTTCATGAGCGGCGTGTGTGTGATCGGCACTCAGTTTGGTCTTTATGCGCTCGCCGGCATCATCTATCCGACTTCGCTGCGTTCGGCGGGCGTCGGGACAGCAATAGGGATAGGCAAATTCGGCTCCGTCGCGGGTTCGATGCTCGGAGGCGTATTGCTCGCGATGCATCTGCCAATTGAAAGGTTGTTTATAAACGTGTCGATCATGTTTGTGTTCATCGCGGGATTTTCGATGATGCTCGGTTGGTCGCATCGGGCAAGCAAGGATTTGGCTACCGCGGCTATTCATCGCTCTTCATGATGTCAGATTTAGAGCGACTGAAGCGTTAAATTACGAGCAGGTGAGTCCGGAAATCACAATGGACCGGGAATACATGGAAGACGCTCCCATCACGACCGGCGACGATGCTCTGCCACATTCGGATGACTACTTGACATAATACAAATTATCAACTTTTTCGATGTAGGTCCCAAGTTCAGATGTCGCGTTTCCGCTAAATAGAAATGTCGGGTTTGGGCGTAGTTTCATTGCCAGGCAAGCACGTGTGGAGCGTGGGCGATGAACACCAATGGGACGATCACGATGTCGATGCGTGAGTTGGATCGGTTAAAGGTCATTGAAGCAGTTGCCGAGGCGCGACTCAAGCCCGGTCGTGCCGCAGAA
>Ga0153932_1000418_pt1 | contig 12213 bp, 15 predicted proteins | sample TSNJ016MetaG_FD_102273 | JGI IMG/M metagenome (GOLD analysis project Ga0153932, IMG submission 102273) | Attine ant fungus gardens microbial communities from New Jersey, USA - TSNJ016 MetaG | ecosystem: Host-associated > Fungi > Mycelium > Unclassified | place: USA: New Jersey, Wharton State...
CGCTATTTCTATGTTGCTCATTCCGGCCATCGATCTAAAAGACGGTCAGTGCGTACGCCTCAAACAAGGCGATATGGACCAGGCGACCATTTTTTCCGAAGATCCGGCGGCAATGGCCCGGCTCTGGCTCGAGCGAGGCGCGCGGCGGCTGCATCTCGTCGACCTGAACGGCGCATTTGCCGGCAAGCCTAAAAACGAAGACGCCATCCGGGCAATCATCAAGGAAGTCGGCAGCGACATCCCGGTGCAGCTCGGCGGCGGGATTCGCGACCTGAATACCATCGAACGCTATCTGGACGATGGTCTGGAGTACGTGATCATCGGCACGGCGGCGGTCAAGAATCCAGGTTTCCTGCAAGACGCGTGTACCGCTTTTGCGGGCCATATCATCGTCGGTCTGGACGCGAAAGACGGCAAGGTCGCAACCGACGGCTGGAGCAAGCTGACCGGTCACGAAGTCATCGACCTCGGCCGCAAGTTCGAGGATTACGGCTGTGAAGCGATCATCTACACGGACATTGGCCGCGACGGCATGCTGCAGGGCATCAACATCGAAGCGACTGTGCGGCTCGCCCAAGCCGTCAAGATTCCGGTGATCGCAAGCGGCGGCCTGTCCAATATCGGCGATATCGACTCGTTATGCGAAGTCGAAGACGAAGGCATTGAAGGCGTGATCTGCGGGCGCGCGATTTACTCGGGTGACCTGGATTTCACCGCTGCGCAAGCACGCGCCGACAAACTGCGCGAAGCGGACGACGCCTGAAGCAGCGCTGCTGCGCAGCGCTTCATTCAAGCCCGCCAGCGTCTTTGGTGGCCGCTCAATGCGCATTTGCGCCGACGCAGCATCTTTTCCCGATGTCGGTTTCAAGTCTGAGACCGCCGCGCCTTCGTCAGCATTCACACTCGCAGCAAAACGGCAATTGCAAGACTATGGCTCTCGCTAAACGCATCATCCCGTGTCTCGACGTCACCGCTGGCCGCGTGGTCAAGGGCGTCAACTTCCTCGAATTGCGCGATGCAGGCGACCCCGTGGAAATTGCCCGTCGCTACGACGATCAAGGCGCCGACGAGCTCACGTTTCTCGACATCACCGCAACTTCCGATCAACGCGATCTGATCTTGCCGATCATCGAGCAGGTGGCGTCGCAGGTTTTCATTCCGTTGACCGTTGGCGGCGGCGTGCGGGCTGTCGAAGACGTGCGGCGGTTGCTGAACGCGGGTGCAGACAAGATCAGCATGAATTCATCGGCGGTGTCGAACCCGCAACTGGTGCGCGACGCATCGGATAAACATGGTTCGCAGTGCATTGTGGTCGCGATCGACGCCAAGCGCGTCAGCACTGGCGACGAAACCCCGCGCTGGGAAGTGTTCACGCACGGTGGACGCAAGAACACCGGGCTCGATGTGATCGAATGGGCGCGCAAGATGGCGGAGTACGGCGCCGGCGAAATCCTGCTGACCAGCATGGATCGCGACGGCACCAAGAGCGGCTTCGACCTTGCGTTGACGCGGGCGGTATCGGACGCGATCTCGATTCCGGTGATTGCGTCGGGCGGCGTGGGGTCGCTTGCGCATCTCGCCGACGGCATCACCGAAGGGCACGCCGATGCGGTGCTTGCCGCCAGCATCTTCCACTATGGCGAACACACGGTCGGTGAAGCAAAACGCTTCATGGCAGATCAGGGTATTTCGGTGAGGATTTAAGCGGTGACTGCACAAACTGAAGCGTCGGGCTGGCTCGACAAGGTCAAGTGGGACGACAACGGACTCGTGCCGGTGATCGCGCAGGAATCCGCCACGGGCGACGTGCTGATGTTCGCGTGGATGAACCGCGAGGCGTTGGCAAAGACCATCGAATTGAAGCGCGCCGTGTATTACTCGCGCTCGCGCAAACGCCTGTGGTTCAAGGGCGAGGAGTCGGGACACGTGCAGCACGTCCACGAAGTCCGGCTCGATTGCGACGAAGACGTCGTATTGCTGAAGGTCGAGCAGGTATCGGGCATCGCTTGCCATACCGGCCGTCATTCGTGCTTTTTCCAGAAATTCGAAGGATCGGTGGAAACGGGTGACTGGCTCGCCGTAGAACCGGTCTTGATGGACCCCGAACATATCTATAAGTAATGACCGAATCCACGACTTCCACGCAAGACACGTTGCTGCGCCTCGCGGCGATTATCGACAGCCGCAAGGGCGGCGATCCGGAACAATCCTACGTTTCACGACTCTTTCATAAAGGTGACGACGCCGTTCTGAAGAAGATCGGCGAAGAAGCCACCGAAGTCGTGCTGGCCGCCAAGGACGCTCGGCACGGTGGTGCGCCCAACGCGCTGGTCGGTGAAGTGGCCGACTTGTGGTTCCATTGTCTCGTGATGCTGTCTCATTTCGATCTCGGTCCAGCGGAAGTCATCGCGGAACTCGAGCGGCGCGAAGGTACGTCGGGGATCGAAGAGAAAGCGTTGCGCAAGTCCCGCGACCGCGAGCAGGACGAAAACGGCCGCTGAAAAGCGGCGCCGGTTCGCATCGAAGGGCATCTGGAGGATGAAATGAATCAGCCGTACGAACCTTATCCACCGCCCGTCTACGAGAACCCGGCCGATTCCGAGCGGTTGCGCGGACTGCGCACCCTGACTCACGTGCTGTACGCGCTCTATGCGGCCTATTGGCTGACCGGCGGATTGACGGTGCTGATTGCGATCATCATCAATTACCTGAAACGCGACGACGTCGTCGGGACGCCATATGAAGCGCATTTCCAGTGGCAGATTCGCACTTTCTGGTGGGCGTTGCTCGGGCATGTGATCGGCGTTGCGCTGATCTGGGTACTGATCGGTTTTCCCGTTCTGGCCGTGGTCGGAATCTGGACCTTGTATCGGGTCATAAAAGGCTGGCTGTTTTTGTACGAGAACAAGCCGTTGCAACCGCGCGCCTGGGTTTGAACCAGAACTTAACCGCGCACTGATAACCGGGATTTACCCGCGAGACACATGAGCCAAGAGAACTGTATTTTCTGCAAGATCGCCGCGGGAGAAATTCCGAGCAAGAAAGTCCATGAGGACGATGAATTCGTTGCTTTCCACGATATCAATCCGGCCGCCCCCGTCCATGTGCTGGTGATTCCGCGTAAACATATTGAGACACTGTCGAGCTGTACCGAAGCCGATGCGCCGCTGCTTGGTAGAATGCTGAGCCTGACGGCGCGCCTCGCCAAGGAACTCGGCGTTTCGTACACCGGCGGCGACACAGGATTTCGTACGGTCATCAATACTGGGCCGGGTGGCGGGCAAGAGGTTTATCACATTCACGCACATATTCTTGCGGGCGAGCGGCCGTGGCGCCGGATGGGCTAGGAAGGCTGTTTTCATGTAATGAAATCGAAAGCGTCTTTTCATCGCAATATTGCGCGCGCAAACTGTCGGTTTAATCAGCGGAGCGTCAGTGCTCCGACTCGGGCCGAAAGGTCCACATTCTTCGCTGCGGGCAGCAATCCCGGTGAAGCCAAGGAGAGTTTTCAGTCATGGGTTCGTTGAGCATTTGGCATTGGTTGATCGTGTTGTTGATCGTGGCGCTGGTTTTCGGCACGAAGAAGCTGCGTAACATCGGCGGCGATCTGGGCGGCGCGGTGAAGGGATTCAAGGAAGGCATGAAGGAAGGCGAGACGCCGGCCGAGCAGCGCGAACTGCCGCGCAACGGCGCGGTGGACGTGGAAGCGAAGGACAAGACGCGCTCGAGCGACTACCGGTAAGCCAAGCCCGGCTCGGTTCTCCGTGTAGTTCCAGCCGTATTCATTCGTCACCTTCAGGATCTTCGATTCCATGCTCGACCTTGGTCTGACCAAAATGGCGCTGATCGGCGTCGTCGCGCTGGTAGTGCTCGGGCCGGAGCGTCTGCCCGGCGTGGCGCGGACGGCCGGCGCGCTGTTCGGGCGCGCGCAGCGGTACATCAACGACGTCAAGGCCGAAGTCTCGCGTGAGATGGAACTCGACGAGCTGAAGAAGATGCGTACCGAGTTCGAGACGGCGGCGTCGAATGTGGAGAACACGATTCACGACAACCTGCGCCAGCACGAGAACGAACTCAACGACGCCTGGAAGCAGGGCACGTCGGTGTCCGACAGCGTCGCAGGCGGCGGCGACCCGGATCTGACGCATGTTTCGGGCGACACGTGGCGGTCATCGTCGGACAGCGGCGCGTCGTCCGGCAAGCGCAAGAACTGGCGCGTCAAGCAGAGTGCCATTCCAAACTGGTATAAGCGTACGTCTTTACGCAAGACGCGCGTTCAGTCGGGCGCGGCGCGTGTAGCGCGGCATACGCCAGAAACGCTGCGCCGTCCGACGCGGTTTTTCTGATGACGCAGCCGCTTTGAATTCGCGAACACCAACTTCCCTTCCATCGATGAATCCCAGCAGAGGGCCGGCGTGAGCGACCCGCAACAGATTAAAGACGAGGCCGTCGAAGAGACGTTCATCTCGCACCTGGTCGAACTGCGTGACCGCATCATCCGCGCAGGCGCTTCAGTCATCGTCGTGTTTATCGGCCTGGTTTATTGGGCGCCCAATATCTTCAGGTTGCTCGCCCGGCCGCTGATGCAGAACTTGCCGAAGGACGGCAAGATGATCGTCACGGACGTCACCGGCTCGTTCTTCGTGCCGATGAAAGTGACCATGATGGTCGCGCTCGTGATCGCGTTGCCAATCGTGCTGTACCAGATCTGGGCGTTCATCGCGCCTGGGCTGTACCAGCACGAGAAGAAGCTGGTCGTGCCGCTGGTCGGAAGCAGCTACTTCCTGTTCCTGTGCGGCATGGCGTTCGCGTATTTCGTCGTCTTCCCGACCATTTTTCGCGTGATGGCGCATTACAACGCGCCGCTCGGTGCGGAAATGACGACGGATATCGATAATTACCTGAGCTTCGTGCTCACCATGTTCCTGGCGTTCGGCGTGACCTTCGAGGTCCCGATCATTGTGGTGATCCTGGCGCGCATGGGATTCGTGACGATCGCGAAGCTCAAGCAGATCCGGCCGTACGTGATCGTTGGCGCATTTGTGATCTCAGCGGTCGTGACGCCGCCGGACGTGTTCTCGCAATTGATTCTGGCGGTGCCGCTCGTCATTCTTTATGAGGTCGGCATCATTGCGGCGCGAATCATCGTCGGGAAGGACAAGATCAAGGTCCAGGAAGCGGATGCCACCGAGGACGCTAAAAGGGACGCCGAGTAAGCGGTTTGTCATCAGCTAACCTAAAGCATAAAGGCCGTTCCAACGTCGAGTTGGAACGGCCTTTTGATTTGCATCGTCCGGATAAGTCACTTACTCGTCGCCCTGATCTCCGCCCTGGTCGCCGCCTTCGTCGTCCGGTGATTGAGGCGCCTTGGGCTGCATCGGCCGCTTGCCGATCACCACATTCAGGTCCAGCTCCTTGCTCTTTCGCATCAAGTGAACCTTCACCGATGTCCCCGGCTTGATCTGCGCGACGACGTTCAGCAAACGCGTCGTGTCGGTGATGGCGTCGTCGTTGATGCTGATCAGGATATCGCCTGGCTTGATGCCGGCTTTGTCGGCGGGGCCGCCTTGCAGCACGCCCGCCACGATTGCGCCGGACTTCTGGTCGAGTCCGAACGATTCCGCGATTTCCGGCGTCACATCCTGCGGTTCAACGCCAATCCAGCCGCGGGTGACCGTTCCCGTCGTAATGATGCTTTCCAGCACGCTGCGCGCAGTCGATACCGGAATCGCAAAGCCGATTCCGAGCGAGCCGCCGCTGCGCGAATAAATCGCCGTGTTGATGCCGAGGAGATTGCCGTTCACATCCACGAGCGCGCCACCCGAATTACCCGGGTTGATCGCGGCGTCCGTCTGGATGAAATTCTCGAAGGTGTTGATGCCGAGGTGATTGCGCCCGAGCGCGCTGACAATCCCCATGGTCACCGTCTGCCCGACGCCGAACGGATTGCCTATGGCAAGCACCACGTCGCCCACGCGCGTCTGGTCCATGCGGCCGAGCGTGATGGTCGGCAGGTTCGTCATGTTGATCTTCAGCACGGCGAGGTCGGTTTCAGGATCCACACCAATCACCTTCGCCGATGACGTCCTGCCGTCTGCGAGTGCAACTTCAATTTGATCCGCCCCGTCGACGACATGCTGGTTCGTTAGAATGTAGCCTTCGGAGCTGACGATCACGCCTGAACCAAGATTCGACGCGGGAGTCTCGTCGCCTTTGCGCTTGTTTTTATCGCCGAAGAAGTACCGGAACAACGGATCTTTCGCGCGCGGGTCGGGCGGCAAAGTGCCGTCCTTGCTGGAAAAAACGTTGACCACGGCGGGCATCGCTTTTTGCGCGCCATCCGCATACGACGACTGAGCAGGCCGGGAACCAATGCTGGGAGCCACTTCCTGCAACGCGACGATCGGTTCGGCAAGCTGCTTGCCGAACGTTCCCTGGCGTTGAAGCCACTGCGGTTTCAAGGTCGCGACGATGAACATCAGCGCCAACAGCACGGTCACCGCTTGGGCAAAAAACAGCCAGAAGCGTCTAAGCATTTGATGGAATAGAGGAATTCATGGATCGGATTGAACTCGAATTGTATCTGAACAATCTGTTGGAAATAGGACGCTTCAAGGACTATTGCCCGAACGGATTGCAGGTTGAAGGCTCGCGTCGCGTCGGGAAACTGGCGACGGGCGTGACGGCATCGCTGGCGTTCCTCGAAGCCGCGATCGAATGGGGCGCGGACGCCGTGCTCGTGCATCACGGCTATTTCTGGAAGAACGAGGCGCCGCAGGTCACGGGACGCAAATATCAGCGGCTGAAAACGCTGCTTGCCAACGACCTTAACCTGTTTGCCTACCACCTGCCGCTCGACTCGCATCCCGAGTTCGGCAACAACGCGCAGCTCGGCGCGCGGCTCGGATTGATCGCGGACAACCGGTTCGGCGACCAGGACCTCGGCTGGATCGCGTCATTGCCCATGTCGCTGTCGCTCGAACACTTCACCGCGACAGTCGAGAACGAGCTCGGCCGCAAGCCGCTCGTGTTCGGCGACCCGGATATGGAATTGCGTCGCGTGGCGTGGTGTACGGGCGGCGCGCAAGGTTTCTTCGATGAAGCGATCGCCGCCGGCGCCGATGTCTACATTAGCGGCGAAGTGTCGGAGCAGACCATGCACATTGCGGCGGAAAGCGGCGTGGCATATGTTGCGGCCGGGCATCATGCGACCGAGCGTTATGGCGTTCAGGCACTCGGCGCCCATGTGGCCGAACATTTCGATATCGAGCATGTGTTTATCGATATCGATAATCCGGTCTGATTATCTTGCACTGCAATAATTAATCGCACTCCGTAAATAACCCCTTCATTTGAGAGTTGCCTAAAAGTGCGGGGAAACCCTTAAGAATGAAGGACTTCGAGCGTTTTTTGCTATTCAACTCTTGTAAATGACGACTCCATTCGCGCACACTAGCGTCGGTAGAACGGACTGACGGTATAAATCCAACTCAGAAGTGGGGCGTGTGATGCGAGACAACGAAGATCAACGCGTCGACGGCGGCCGCAGGACCTGGCTGATTGCGACAACCGTAGCAGGCGGACTCGGTGGCGTAGCCACGGTCATCCCGTTTGTCGGTTCGTTTGCACCGTCGGAAAAAGCCAAGGCGGCAGGCGCGCCGGTCGAAGTAGATATATCCGGTCTCAAGCCTGGCGACATGATGACTGTCGCCTGGCGCGGCAAGCCGGTGTGGATCGTGAACCGCACTGACGAAATGCTCGCCGACGTGAAGAAAGCCGATCCCGAACTCGCCGATCCGCATTCGAAAAAAGAATTCACGATGCCGCTGCCGGAATACTGCAACAACGAATTCCGCTCGCGCCCGGAGCACAAGAACCTGTTCGTTGCCGTCGCCGTTTGCACGCATCTCGGCTGCACACCCACGCCGCGCTTCCAGGAAGGCGCGCAACCCAATCTCCCCGATGACTGGCCCGGCGGTTTTCTCTGCCCCTGCCACGGTTCGACCTACGACATGGCCGGCCGCGTCTTCAAGAACAAGCCAGCGCCGCAGAACCTCGACATTCCGCCGTACATGTTCACCTCGGCGACGTCACTCGTGATTGGCAAGGACGAAAAGGGAGAAGCGTAATGGCGACGACCGATAAAGACGTTGAGACAAGCGGATTCCTGGGCTGGATCGACAGGCGTTTTCCGCTGACATCGACCTGGAAAGCGCATGTCTCCGAATACTACGCGCCGAAAAACTTCAACTTCTGGTACTTCTTCGGCTCGCTTGCACTGCTGGTGCTCGTGATCCAGATCGTCACTGGCATTTTCCTCGTGATGAACTACAAGCCCGACGCGACGCTGGCGTTCGCATCGGTCGAGTACATCATGCGCGAGGTGCCGTGGGGCTGGCTCATCCGCTACATGCATTCCACGGGCGCGTCGATGTTCTTTGTCGTCGTCTATCTGCATATGTTCCGCGGACTGATGTACGGGTCGTATCGGAAGCCACGTGAACTTGTCTGGATCTTCGGCTGCGCTATTTTCCTGTGCCTGATGGCCGAAGCGTTCTTTGGTTATTTGCTGCCGTGGGGACAAATGTCGTTCTGGGGCGCGCAGGTGATCGTGAACCTGTTCTCGGCCATCCCGTTTATCGGCCCGGATCTGTCGCTCTGGATTCGCGGCGATTACGTCGTATCCGACGTCACGCTGAACCGGTTTTTCGCGTTCCACGTGGTCGCCATTCCGCTGGTCCTGATCGGGCTGGTCGTCGCGCATCTGGTCGCGTTGCACGAAGTCGGATCGAACAATCCGGACGGTATTGAAATCAAGGCGAAGAAGGACGAGAAGGGCATTCCGCTCGATGGCATCCCGTTCCATCCGTACTACTCGGTCCACGATTTCATGGGCGTGTGCGTGTTCCTGTTCATCTTCGCGGCGATCGTGTTCTTCGCGCCGGAAATGGGCGGCTACTTCCTGGAAGCCAACAATTTCGTTCCGGCGAACCCACTGCAGACGCCAAACGAAATCGCGCCGGTCTGGTACTTCACCGCCTTCTACGCAATGCTGCGCGCGACCACCGATCCGTTCAAGATCGTGCTGATGGTGATCATCGCGTTGCTTGGCGTTCTGGCGTTGTTGCGCGGGCGCGGCAAGTGGCGCTTCGGCTTGCCGGTGCTGGCGTTGCTCGTGATCGTGTTCATGGCGCTGACCGAATCGAAATTCTGGGGCGTGGTGGTGATGGGAACGGCAGTGGTATCGCTCTTCTTCCTTCCGTGGCTTGACCGGAGCCCGGTCAAATCCATCCGATACCGCCCGCTTTTTCACAAGGTTTTCTACGGCGTCTTTGTGTTCGCGTTCTTCGTGCTCGGCTATCTCGGCACAAAACCGCCGTCGCCGGCCAGCACGTTGATTGCGCAGATATGCGCACTGATTTATTTCGGCTTTTTCCTCGGCATGCCTTTCTGGACGACGCGCGGCCGCTTCAAGCAGCCGCCTGACCGCGTTCAGTTCAAGCCGCATTGACCTCGCTTGGGATATGGCCGCAGCCAGATTGCATGGGACCAGGGTAAAGCGCTCAAGCGCCAACTCTGGTCGACACAGGAGACACAACGATGAAAAAATGGCTTTCTGCCCTCGTGCTGATCGGGGCGTCGCTGGTCGCGTTCGGCTTGACGCCGGCGCACGCGCAAGAAAACCCGCAGCTCGACGCCGCGCCCGACAGTTCGGAAAATTTCGCTTCGCTCCAACATGGCGCAAAATTGTTTGTAAACTACTGCCTGAATTGCCACAGCGCGAATTTGATGCGTTACAACCGGCTGACGGACATTGGCATCGATCCGAAGGAAATCCAGGCGAACTTGCTGTTCACCACGGACAAGATCGGCAACACGATGACCGTCGCCATGCGTCCGGACGATGCAAAAGCGTGGTTCGGTTCGGCGCCGCCGGATTTGTCGGTGGAGGCGAGGGCGCGCGGCAAGGACTGGATCTACACGTATTTGCGCAGTTTTTATCGCGACGACACCCGGCCGACCGGCTGGAACAACCGGGTGTATGAAAACGTCGCAATGCCGCATGTGCTTTGGGAGTTGCAGGGCACGCGCACCGCAAAATTCGACACCGAAGTCGACGAAAAAACTGGCGAAAAGGTGAAACATTTCGCGGGTTATACCCAAGTCACACCGGGGACGATGTCGCCAGTAGATTATGATTCGGCTATGGCCGATCTGGTTTCGTACCTTTCGTGGATGGCGGAACCGGCCCAGCAGACGCGAAAACAGCTGGGCGTCTGGGTCCTGATGTTCTTGGGAATTTTGAGCTTTCTCGCATGGCGCCTCAACGCGGCATACTGGAAGCAGATTAAATAACACGCCGCGATCGGTGTGGGTCAGCGTCCACAAAGCGCCTCGCAGAAGGCGCTTTTCGCACGCTGGCCCTTATGTTTTCTGAAGGGACTTTTAATCATGATGGTTTTGTACTCCGGCACTACTTGCCCGTTCTCCCAGCGCTGCCGGCTGGTGTTGTTCGAAAAGGGCATGGACTTCGAAATCCGCGACGTTGACCTGTTCAACAAGCCCGAAGACATCGCAGTGATGAACCCGTACGGCCAGGTGCCGATTCTGGTCGAACGCGACCTGATCCTGTACGAATCGAACATCATCAACGAATACATCGACGAGCGCTTCCCGCATCCGCAACTGATGCCCGCCGATCCGGTCCAGCGCGCGCGTGCCCGGCTGTTCCTGCTGAATTTCGAGAAAGAGCTGTTCGTGCACGTCGGCACGCTCGAAAACGAAAAGGGCAAAGCCGCCGAAAAAAATCACGAGAAGGCGCGCAACGCGATTCGCGATCGCCTGACGCAGCTTGCGCCCATCTTTCTCAAGAACAAGTACATGCTCGGCGAAGAGTTCTCCATGCTCGACGTCGCCATTGCGCCGCTCCTGTGGCGCCTGGATCACTATGGCATCGAGCTCTCGAAGAACGCCGCGCCCTTGATGAAGTACGCCGAGCGGATCTTTAGCCGGCCGGCTTATATCGAAGCGCTGACGCCTTCGGAAAAAGTGATGCGTCGCTGACGTATCCGATCGCGGAGCGCGCCGGGTCGACTGGCGGCGTTTCGCATCGATAGAGGACAAGCCGATGCAAGAAATCTCCACCAAGCCGTATCTGTTGCGCGCGCTCTATGAGTGGTGCACGGATAACGGCTTCACGCCGCACATAGCAGTTCGTGTGGATAACGGAACGCGCGTGCCGCGGCAATTCGTGCGTAACGACGAGATCGTGCTCAACATCAGCTTCGAGGCGACGAGCCAGTTGCAGATGGGCAATGAGTGGATTGAGTTCAGCGCGCGGTTTTCCGGCAAGTCGCACAAGATCGAGGTGCAGGTCGCCAACGTGCTCGCTATCTACGCGCGTGAAAATGGCCAGGGCATGGCGTTTCCGGTCGATCCCGCAGCACTGGGCGCGGCGCCCGATGTCTCGGGTCTGGATGGACCGCGTTCATCGGAATTGGGTCCGGACGAGAGCGGCGCCGAGCGGATAGAACGCCGTGAACCGGCCGCGTCAACACGAGATGACGACGAGTTGCCTCCCGACGACGATGGATCAAAATCCACTGGCCGGGCTCACCTCAAGGTCGTCAAATGAAGTAATATCGCTGACTTCGCCGGCTTAGCTCATCAGGTAGAGCAGTTGATTTGTAATCAGAAGGTGGCGGGTTCGAGTCCTGCAGCCGGCACCAGATTAGCTTCAAGAAGTAGTCAGATGTAATTAAACCCCGCGCCCGGCAACGGTCCGCGGGGTTTTTACTTTGCGTCCCTCGACGCAGCGCTTACGCCGCGTTCCTGACCCATTCCCCGGGGAATGCCTGCGGCTTGATATTCTTTTCACAAACCCCTTGCGCAACCCGTGAGGGCGCACTAGAATTCGGCCTCTTCGCTTCTGGGTGAGGTGAAGAGAAGCGGGAAGTAGGGGATTCGCAGTTCTATTCCGGTAGCTGGAGAGCCATGCAGGACGGCCTTCGCAGGGAATTGAGGTCCAGGTGGTCGTGATTTGGAGTTTGTCACGATGCGGTAAAAAACCTGTTGACGAAAAGCGAAACGTTCTACATAATCTCGTTTCTGTGCTGCAAACGCAGCGACGCGAAAGCGGTGGTGTTCTGAGGGTTGGGATGCTGCGGTTTGGAGCGAATGTTCTTTAAAAACTAACAGCCGATAAGTGTGGGC
>Ga0153932_1000419_pt1 | contig 12161 bp, 7 predicted proteins | sample TSNJ016MetaG_FD_102273 | JGI IMG/M metagenome (GOLD analysis project Ga0153932, IMG submission 102273) | Attine ant fungus gardens microbial communities from New Jersey, USA - TSNJ016 MetaG | ecosystem: Host-associated > Fungi > Mycelium > Unclassified | place: USA: New Jersey, Wharton State...
CGTCCCCGATTGCACCTCGATCATTTCGAGCGGCGTCTTGCCCGGGTTTTCGAGCCTGTGCGTGGTACCGAGGGGAATGTACGTGGACTGATTTTCGCTGACCAGAAAGGTCTCTGTCCCGCGGGTGACGAGAGCGGTGCCGCGGACGACGATCCAGTGTTCCGCACGATGGTGGTGCATCTGCAGCGAGAGCCGCGCGCCCGGTTTCACCACAATGCGCTTTACCTGGAAACGCTCGCCATGATCGATGGAATCATAGAAACCCCAAGGCCGCTGAACCTTACGATGATCATGCGCCTCGGCGCCTTTGGCGGCTTTCAGGCGCCCTACCATCGCCTTCACTTCCTGCACGCGGTCCTTCGATGCAACAAGGATCGCATCCGCCGTTTCCACGACGACGACACCGGTCACGCCGACGCACGCGACCAAGCGGCCGTCGGAATGCGCGAAACTGTCTGTTGACCCTTCGAAGATCACACGACCGCGAGCAACGTTGCCGTCGTCGTCCTTGTTCGACAGGTCCCATACGGCGTCCCACGCACCGACATCGGACCAGCCGGCGGTGAGCGGCACCACGACGCCTGGAAACTGAGGCGTCTGCGTTATCCGCTCCATGACGGCGAAATCGATTGAATCGGAGGGGCACGCTTCGAACGCGCCGAGATCGAGTTGTGTGAAGCCGTCCTGATGCAAACCACGTTCAGACGCGCTCACGCACGCGGCGTAGATAGCGGGCTGAAAGTGCTCGATGGCGGCAAGCCAGACCGACGCCCGACATACGAAAATGCCGCTGTTCCACCAGTACTCGCCGGACGCGAGATATTGCTCGGCAATTTCCCGGCGCGGCTTTTCGACGAACCGTTCGAGCACCCGCGCTTGAGGGGCGCCATCATCAGCCATCCCCAGAGCGGCGCCGGCCTTGATATAGCCGTAGCCTGTCTCGACCTTGTCGGGCACGACACCCAGCGTAACGAGCGCGCCGCTTGCCGCATGTTCGATCGCCTTGGCGATCGTTCGACGGAACGCATCGAGGTCGGTCACGGCGTGATCGGCGGGCATGGCCACCATGACCGGGTCATCGCCCGATCCGGCAGCCACTGCCGCCAACGCAGCGAGCGTAAGCGCCGGTGCAGTATTGCGGGCGCAGGGCTCGAGCACAATGCGTGCTCGACGGCCATTACGCTCGATCTGCTGGGCAATCAGCAACTTGTGCTCACTGCCGCAGACCACGATCATTTCTTCGCTGGTCGCAAAGTGCACCGTGTCGCGGTCGTGGGTCGCCACATCCAGACCGTCAAGACGGCGGAGCGTGGCTTCGAGCAACGATTCCGCGCCCATGAGTTCGATGAGTTGCTTGGGGAACTGCTGCCGCGATAACGGCCACAGACGCGTGCCGGAACCGCCGGCGAGAATGACCGGCTGCACGCGAAGACTCGCAGCACCCGTCTTGGGGGTACCGGTAAGCGGATAGTGGGACACGTCCACGGTGACTCCTGAAGCATTGAAGCTGATTAAGGGCCGAACGCGTCATACAGGTACGGACGCGTGAAGAACACGCATCGATTGATGCGCTATTTAAGCAGGTAAATTTATTTCGTTGTGTGCGCGTGCGAACGCCCGCACGCTATTCGGTCGATCCGCCGTTCAAGGCACCCGGCCGGCTCGCGTGACCGGGATGCGCGCCTGACCTATTCGATGAGTCGCGCCGAGTGCGCCCATTACACTTTCACTAGACCGATGATTCAGTGCGCCCGCACACACTGCACAAGCACACCCTGATATTTCCGCCATCGTGGGGCAACCGCGCTGCAGCGCAATGCGTAATGAGCAATGCGCACCGGTGTGGCCGTGCAGCGCTGCCCGTCACGTCACTCACGCAGCCGGCGCACGCCGTGTCGACGGACGGTTCTTCCGTTCGCACCGCGCGATCGCTTGCTCATAGACCGCCAGATGCTCCGTGTACACGCGCTCAACCGAAAAGCGCTCCAGATTCAGCTTCGCACGCGCGGCATATTGCGCACGTATCGGTGAATCCATCAGCAGCCATCCCATCTTGGCGGCCAGTTGCATCGGCTCCTGTGGAGCAACGAGCACGCCTGCACCGCCGTTTTCCAGCATCTCCGGCACACCGCCTACTTTGGTCGCGAGGATCGCACAACCCGCCTCCCGCGCTTCGCTGATCGCCAGCGGCCCGGGCGCCTGGTGAGCCGCGAACACGAAGAGATCCGCTTCGTTCAGATACGCCCGGGGATCCGCGACGAACCCTGTGAACCTGACATGATTCGCAATGCCAAGTTGTTCGGCCAGACTTTCCATCATCCCGCGATCAGCTCCCTCTCCTACCAGATAAAGCTGCGCGTCTTGCGCCTGCTCTTGGGTCTGCAGCACATGCGCAAACGCGTGCAGCAGATCGGCAACGCCGTTACGCTCGAACATCGCTGCCACGCACACCACGTTCGGATGCTGCAACTGCAATGGTGATGGCTGCCGTGCGGGGAAACGCGGCGAACCGATCGTGCCGCTTGCCACCACGCTCAAGGTGTTCGCGAGCACGCCACGCTCCAGCATCGCGTCGCGGGCCGCGTGGCTCATCACGATCACGCGATCACCGAACCGCACCATCGAAGCGCCTTTCTGAATATCGTGATGAACGGTGGTGACCAGCGCGAAGCGGCGGCGCATGCTGCCGAAGCGCGAGATCAATGCGCCGGTCATCATGTGCGCGTGCACGACGTCGGGATTGAAGCGTTCGATCAACCGGCCAAACCCCGCGATCATGGCCGGCACACGCCAAGGCTGGCGCGACTGATGCAGCAGCGAATGCGTGACGCCATGGCGACGCAGCAGCGGCTCAAAGGTACCGCCTGCTGAAGCAACCACGACGTCGTGTCCGGCGCGCGCCTGCATGCACGCCAGATCGACCATCGCGTTGACGGCGCCGTTGCCGTTGCATTGCGCATGCGAGGCCAGGTGAACGATTTTCATAACTAGGTCTGGTTCGAGGTTAAGCGGCGCCTGGCGCGCTGGGGCCCTTCTTTCTTATGCTGGTGACTGCGGGGTACTTCTGGCTACAGCGTTTCAACACGCGTCGATCAGTTCATCTCTTCATCGATACAGCCTCTTGGCGAGTCCGCGCGTTGCGGCCAGCGGCCTTGCGCGTTTTCGTTCTCGCAATGTCTTCGAACAGCGCGAGATAGCGGGCTGCCATGGTCTGCCATGACAGCGTCGCGGCCAGCGCCTGAGCTGCTTGTCCCATTTCGCGCGTACGCAGCGGGTCGGATGCAATCAGCGAGATGGCTTCGGCCATCGACGTTTCGTTGTCGGGATCGTCCAGCACGATGCCGCACTCCTCCGTGACCACTTCCGCACCGCCGGTCGTGTGCACGGTGATCACCGGCAACGCGCAGGCAAGCGCCTCGAGCAGCACGACGCTCATGCCTTCGTAACGCGACGGGAACACAGATGCATCGACGCAACGCAGCAGCGTGGGCATATCGCGGATCATCCCGACGAAATGCACGCGATCCGCCACGCCAAGCGCCGCGGCCATTGCCGGATACGGACTGTTCGCCACGCCGCCGGCCACGGCAAGATGAACATTGGAAGGACACTTCACGAGTGCGCGCAGCACGGTGTCGAGGTTCTTGCGCGCGTTGCGCAGGTCGCCCGTGAACAGCACCATGAACGGGTCTTCGGGCAACTTGAAACGCTCGCGCTGCGATGTCTGCGACAAGTCCGGCGAGAACTCGACGTTATCCACGCCGTTATGGATCACGCGGATCTTGTCACGCGACATGCCAAGCGATACGAGTTCCGAACTCACCTTCTCCGACACCGGCACCAGCACGCGTGCACGACTGAACGCCCAGCGTTCGCACCACGCATTGAGCCGCGTGAACAACAGTTGATACGCGGCATGCAGTCCGCCGGTCAGCTGAAACGGGTAATAGCCGCTCTTGTACCAAGCGTTGTGGACGAAGTGGATGACGTTCACATCGGAATCCGTCCACGCGATAAAGCCATTGACCTGCACCACATCGAACGCGTGACGATGAGCGCGAATCCACGCAGCGGCGCGCAATGCGAACATCTGGTATTGCAGCAAGCGCGTGGGCACCCGGCTCGCGGCTATGCGAACCACGGTCACGCGCGAATGCTGGCTCAAGGTTTCGTCGACACCAGTGCTGAGCAGCGTGACGCAATGTCCCGCTGCCAGCGCCGCCTGGACGACCTCGTAGTTGACGCGCCCTTGGCCGTCGTTGCGGCCGACGGTATGGGTGACGATAAGTAGATTCAAACGGCCCTCGCTGGATACTGAGTGTTCTGTCGTGCTTGTCCGGTACCCGGCTGGCATCCAGCTAAATCCGCCAGCCTGATCAGGCCGATCGGTGACGGCGGCTGCGTTCTGTACAACTTCAAACTTCTTCGACCACATCGATGAAATCCGCTTCGCCGGCCCGCTGGTTCGTCCGGGCGTTATATCGGCTCTTGCGTATCAGCCCGATCAAGCGAACCCCGCGCTCGACGAATGGGCCCTGATCCTTGCGAAATCCGAATGCCTCGTAAAATCCGCGCAGACTCACCGGCGCCAGCAAGCGCACACCGTGTCCGGGCCACCGTTCGCCCGCTGCCGCAAGGACACGTGTAATCAGCGCCGCAGCCGTGCCGTCGCCGCGCCGTAGCGGGCTCGTGAGGATCTTGTCCACCATCACCACGTTCGACGCGTCCGGCCCCATGCTGCCCTCGTGCAAGCGCGCGTAGGCCATCACCGGCATCGGCCGCGAGATGTCGTCGACTGCAAAGACATGAAGCGATGTTTCATCGCGTCCGTCCGGGTCCAGATGCACATGGGACTGTTCGACAACGAACACAGCGCTTCGCGCCCGCAGGATCAAATACAGCTCCCGTGCGGTTATTTGCTCGAAGTCGAGTGCTTTCCAGTTCATGTTCCGGTCCCGGTCCAGATGAAGCCGGCAGCACCGGCTTATTCGATGTTCATACCTTAAGTCGTAGACCGCTTAACTTCCGTGCGGCATCGCACCGACGCAACCCCTTGTCAATCCGTCAAATACGGGTATCCGAACCGCAATCGGTGAATGACGAACTGCCGCGATAAAGAGCCTGGAACAAGAGCCTGAAACAAAAGTCCCACACCGCCTGCGCGGGATGAGCTTCCAGGTTTCAAAACAAATGTGCGCCAGGTTGCCGATTGCACGACCAGCCCGTTCCTGCCATGCCCCGGTCACGCGACCGAGCCGATATCAAGCGGCTGCAACTGATCCTGGGTGAAACACCTTTAGTGACGCTTTTTTGGGGCTATTACATGAAATCCGCACTGCGTCGCATCCTTACCGAATTCGCCCGGCGAGACGTTCCCACCTGTTCGCCTATCCGCGCCGGACTCGAGGTACTGTCATGACTGCCGTCCATGGCAGCGGCGCCACGGGTTCAAGCCGCGAGCGCGCCCGGGTCGTGCAATTGCACCCGCTCCACACGCGTGTGCGCAAACACCAGTCGCACTCGCTGCACCAGGGCGAACGGGTCTGGGCGGAAACGAATTGCTACGTGGATCTGTGGATCGAGCTGCTGCACGGCTATGGACTCGATCCACGCGCAGCGCTTGCCTTTACGGTGACGCAAGACTTCGAAGGGGACCAGTTCACGTTCGTCAAGTTTCCGCTGGAGGACCTCGACAAGCTGTACGGTTTGCAGGTCCAGGAACTGGCCATCTACGATTCGCTTGAAGACCGGGTGCGTACGCAGACCCAGCGCGGCCATACGGTTCTGGCTCAAGTCGATGCGTTTTACTTGCCCGATACGCGCGCCACGTCATACCGGAACGAACACACGAAGACGACTATCGGCGTGGATTACATCGATCCGCGCGCGCGCCGGCTTGGTTATTTCCACAACACGGGTTACTTCGTGCTCGACGGCGAGGACTATGAAGGCGTGTTTCGACGGCTGCCGGAACTCGATGGCCGTCCCGAGCTGCTGTTTCCCTACGTGGAGTTCTGCAAGCGCGTCCGGGCGCCGCTGAGCGGCACGGAACTGGCGGAAGCATCGGCGGATCTGCTGGTCGCGCATTTGCAACGGCGTCCGGCGCGCAATCCGATCACGCAATGGCGCGCGGCTTTTCCCGAGCATCTGGAGATGTTGTTCGAGCGCGGCGCCGATCACTTCAACCAGTACACATTCAACGTCATGCGCCAACTCGGCTCGAACTTCGAATTCATGTCGAGATATCTCGTCTGGATGCGCGAGCGCGGTTTCGCTATCCCTGAGTCGATGCCGACGGCCGCGCAACGTATCGCGACCGAGTCGATGGTGATGCAGTTCCGGCTGGTACGGGCCGTTGCCCGCGGCCGGCGCGACCCCTGTCACGAGTGTTTCGATGTACTGGAAGAGTCCTACGCCAAAATCGTGGAGCCGCTTGCGGCGCTGATCAGCTAAGGGCCCGTCATCAATCGCTGGCCTTTGTCATCCGCCGTTACTCGGGCGGACTACATCCCCTCTCGACGAAATCGTCATGAGTGGCCCGGGCCAGTCCTTTGGCGTCCGGCTCGCATTTCGAGAGTTCGTCACCACGCGTACCGAAGGCTATGCCAGGCCACTGCGTTGAGTGCTAATGGACAGCTCGTCGGATCGCTTTCAGCGCCCGTGCCAAGCACGTTTCATCGTGCGCGATAAGAGACCGGCAAAGTCCAATCTGACACTCCGTCGCCGTGCGCTTTTGATGACCACTGGTATCGACTGGTCCTATGCAGAAAAAGGCCGCGCGGACTACATGCACAGACTTGCAACACTTTGCGAAGCCCGGCTCGACGACACAAAACTGCTCGATTTCAATTCGATGTTTGTCGCGCACGATCGCGAACTTCATCGCGATGGTCACAGCACGTTCCACCTCCGCGTTCGCCTTGCAATACGCAAACGCTTGCGAGCTCCGATGTGACACGCTGATGACCGCATACACATGACGACGGGTCTTGCATCTGCGATACCTTGCCCGGAGCCTCAAGGTTCGATTCGCGGTTTTCGTCGAGCAAGCAGCGAAGAAAGTTGCGGGCTGTTAGTGCATGCCAAACGTTTGGCACGCTGGGCTCACGTTGTTGATCCACGCTACCTTTTGATGCTCGACGGGTTCCCTCTTTCACCCGGCCGTGATCGCCATATCCCGCTAGCTGCTCGCCGACGCAACACTTCTCATCCGCCAAAAGGCGAGGTTCGTGCACTCAACGCAACGTTTTCAATACACGGCTCGCGTAACGAAAAGGCCAACCGAAACAAGGCGAGTTGCCTCCCATCAGGCGGTGCAAGCGTGTCAAGCGGTGCTCGAAAGCAACTGCGTTCGCTAGCGCACCAAGTTGATGGAACAGTTCTGAATCAATTATCAAACAACCGATGATTGGTGGCTCAAGCCCCCGGCTCATCAGCTCGCAAGGTCGCTTCGCGCGTTCAGAAAAAACTCAAATGGGCCACCAGCAAGGCATTGCGCAGACAAAAGCATGCGCTGCATCAATCGCATCAATAGTGGCCGTCTAACGACGCCATGTTCAAGAGTGAAACAAAAATATCCATCTGCTGATTTGCGCTCATCGTGCTTGATACACGAGCCCATGATGGCATTGAGAATGCACATCGCTGGCACGGTCCTCGCTAAATGAGTCTCGCAGCACTGGCATTGTTCCAAAACGAATTTAACTAAATGACGATGCCGGACTGCTTACGGGGCTGGTCGCGACACGTTTCGATGGATGCCGTCAGATGCATCCGCGAAACGAATCGCTGACCGGTAAATAACAAGTAAGGCGCAACGCGCAAAGTTACGAGAGAAGAACATCATGCTGACCCTTCAGTCCGACCTGCATGGCAATCATTTGTTGGGTGCGCTTCCCGCACACGAATGGCAAGCCCTCACGCCGCACCTTGAACTGGTTCAACTTCGCACCGACCAATTGCTGTGCGATTCGGGACAACGAATTCATCACGTGTATTTCCCCACCACCGCCATCATCTCGTTGCTGCATACGATGGAAGACGGCGGTTCAGTAGAAATCGCAGCAGTCGGCCGCGAAGGCATGACCGGCGTACCGGTACTGACTGGCGGTGAAACCATGCCGACGCGCGTCCAGGTGCAATGCCCGGGCTTCGCTTATCGCATGAGCGCATCGGCATTGCGTGAACAGTTTGGCCGCTCTGACTTCCTGCGTCGCCTGATGCTTTTGTACATGCAAGCACTCCTCACGCAAGTTGCGCAAACGGCAGCATGCAATCGTCATCACTCGCTCAACAAGCAACTGTGCCGCTGGCTTCTCATCGAAATCGATCGCACCACGTCGAACCAGTTGCAAGTCACGCAACAGTTGATCGCCGACATGCTTGGCGTGCGTCGTGAAGGCGTGACAGAAGCCGCAGGCAAGCTGCATGACGCCGGTCTGATCCATCACAGCCGTGGCTGCATCAAGGTCCTGGATCGTGAAGGCCTGGAGTCGCGTGCATGCGAATGCTACGGCATCGTCAAGCGTGAATTCGACCGGTTGCTGCCGCGCCTGCATCAGGTTGAAGCGGTTCACTGACCGCGGGAAAGGAGCAGGAGCGAAGGAGTTAGAGCATGGCCTCAAGTGTTCGGCGCTTAGCGCCTTTGCAGCCTGCCCAAGCGCAAGACCGTGTCGATCATCGCCGCTAGAGAGTATCCCGGGGTGATCGTCCGATTGCGTTCCCCTTAGCGAAGGGGATGGCGAATGCCATTGAGCGATCGCGTACGCAGTCTGTGAGAGATGGACTCTGTTCGACGCTTGGGTCTTCCCGCGAAAAAGCCCATGACAATGGTGCTTGAGAACACATCTGTCTGCCGGCCTCACGCAATGCCGTGCATCCTTGGCTTTCAACAACGCACCTTTCGAGACATCGATCGAAGGGCTTCGCGCTTACCCATGTATGAACCGGCACGCGGTGCTGAACGGCAAGGGACTGTTGTGTACGTTGACGCAGGCTGCAGTGGCGGACGGAGACGGACGAACGCCAAGGCAGTGCAATGGATGGCCGCTATGTGCCTCGGATAGCGATAAAGAAAATAGCCGACTCACGCAGACCGCCAAGACCGAAAGCAGTAACCCAGACCACCACTCCCAAAACCGGCAGCACCCAAATCAGCCCGCCGGCGCAGCCCGCCGGCGCGAACGAATAACCGTCGCTCTATATGACCTTGACATACACCGGCGGCATAACGCTCGTCAGCTCGCTTTCCCGGCTAGGACCGGCCTTGGCCATTGCGTTCAATACCTCAACGACAAACCGGCGGCGAAAGTCGGCAGCGCCGAACCGTTCAGCATTCTTGCGGCACGCGGCAATCGTAAAGGCATGCGAGGAATCCTCGAACCGCTCGACGGCATCACACAACGACGCCGATGTCTGAGTCATGAAATGCAAACCCGTCGCGCCGGGAGATCCGAGCGGAACCACCGACTCCAGCGCCCCACCCTTGCCATAAGCAATCACTGGCGTGCCACACGCCTGCGCTTCCACGATGGCAATGCCAAAATCCTCTTCCGCGGCATACACAAAGGCCTTGGCACGCTGCATATGGTCCTTCAAGACATCGAATGACTGATAACCCAAGATGCTCACATTGGGTGTCGCCTTCGAACGTACCAAATCCATCTGCGGTCCATCGCCAATCACCACCAGCTTACGATCGGGCATGGAAGCAAACGCTTCCACGATCATATCGATACGCTTGTAAGGCACCATCCGCGAAGCGGTCAAATAAAAGTCGCCCTTCTCGTCCCCCACCTCGAATGCCTGGACATCAACGGGCGGCGGAATCACAGCCGCTTCTCGTCTGTAGGTCTTCAAGATACGGCGCGCCACGAACTGCGAATTTGCAATCAGGCGGTCGACGCCATTAGCTGAACGCGAATCCCAGTTACGCAGGTAATGCAGCAGCATGCGAGCCGCCCATGATCGCGGTCCATGATCGAGACGCGCTTCACGCAAATACTGATGTTGCAAATCCCACGCATAACGAATGGGTGAATGCACGTAGCTCACATGAGTCTGGTCGGGCCCGACCAGCACACCCTTCGCTACCGCATGCGAACTCGAGAGAACAAGGTCATAACCAGACAAGTCAAATTGTTCGATAGCAAGCGGCATCAGCGGTAAATAACCCCGATACTTTTTCTTTGCGTAGGGAAGCCGCTGAATGAAGGAGGTCTTTACCGGCTTGTTATGAACGATAGAGCGATCTTCGAGGAAGTCTACGAGACTGAAAATATCTGCCTGCGGAAAGCATGCAATCATTTGCTCCAGCACCTTCTCTGCGCCGCCCGTCGTCACCAGCCAGTCGTGAACAATAGCCACTTTCATGATGAAACCCGTCTGCCGCAGCGTTTGCTGCCAATGAAACGAGTTTAGAGATAGTCACTACATGCTTACGTTCGTACGCCCACACAGATCAACCATCGTGTTACGAATATTGAGCGCGGTGCCCGCTTGCCCACGGTTGATGCATTTATCGGCTTCGGTTCGCCGATCGTTTATTCGACTATCCGCGACGCGCTGTTATCGATGCTCATAAAATCCGCAGCCAGCTTATCAATTTCATAAAGGGGCTTTATTCCTGGAGCGTTGAAACGAGAACTACATCGCAAGTTCACTTGGCGTCGTCGTTAGAAGTGGTCGTGCATGCGTCCACGCGTATGGCAACGTGAAGCTGGCAAAGCATCACTCAGTGCTGATGCTAATGCAAAGACCAAAACACACTCAAAGAAAAAATAAGTAAAACAGTTAAAGATTAGAAACCCCCGATCCATGATATGCCGAGCTCTTTCAATAACCTGCTTACGTGACTGCTTTAACGCTTGCTTAGATTGCGTGGCATGGCGAGTTGAATCTCGTACAGGGCGGCAAGCATAGCCAGGTAAGCACGTTCGCTTTCTGCCTCTTCAAGCGACATTCCCTTGCAGGTCTGCCCGCCCATGATCATGCCAAGGCACAACGCATAGTTGCCTGCGAATGCAGTAGGTGATGGCTCTACGTGCTTGAGCCGCGAGTAAGACGCATCGAGCGTCTTGCGAAGATTGGTTTGCATCGCCGAACTCCCCTTATTGTTTAGACCTTTGACTTCACGCCCACGCATCAGCCGCTATACAAGCTATTACGCTTTTTAACGCAGACAGAATGTTCGCGGTCGCGCAATAAGTGGGCTTGGAGCGTGTTGCTCTGGGGGACTGGCTTATTTTGACTGACTGCCTGTTCTTCTCGATCAGAGATATCTTACTAACCACATACAACATTGAAGCGCTTTGTTTCGCGCATCCGGGCTTGAGGCCGCGTTCAGATCGCCCTTCCTGGATTGCAGCAAATTGCAAAGCGCAAAAAAAGCGCGGCCAGCCTGGAGCCTCCGCGCAGGGTTAGAGCTTGTCGCAAGCCTTAGCGCTGCGTGTAATCGATCCGTTCCACGCCGCCAGGCGTTCCTAGCAGACATACGTTCGCGCCACGCGCCGCGAACAATCCAACCGTCACCACGCCCGGCCAAGCATTGAGCTGCGCTTCAAGCGCGAGCGGATCGTCGATCTTCAACGTCTTCACGTCGATGATCTCATTGCCGTTGTCGGTGATAAACGGCGAACCGTCTTGCGTCACGCGCAGCACCGGAACACCGCCCAATGCCGTGATGCGCCGGCCGATCGCCGTGCGTGCCATCGGCACGACTTCAATGGGCAACGGAAACGTCCCAAGCACCTCGACGCGTTTGCTTGCGTCCGCGATACAGACAAACACGTCCGCCACCGACGCCACGATCTTCTCGCGCGTCAGCGCCCCGCCGCCGCCCTTGATCATCGCGCCATGCGGGTCGATTTCGTCGGCACCATCCACGTACACCGGCAACGATTCGATCTCGTTCAACTCCAGCACCTTGAAACCATGCGCTTCGAGCCGGGCCGTAGAGGCAAGCGAGCTCGATACCGCTCCACGATACCGCGACTTCGTGCTGGCGATGGCATCGATAAAACAATTCGCCGTCGTGCCCGTACCGACGCCGATCACCGCGCCTTCGGGCACGTTGGCGTGGACATAAGCGGCCGCTTCGGCAGCGACCAGTTGCTTCAGTTCGTCTTGGGTCATGGCGAGGGTGACAGCGTAGAGGGGAAAAG
>Ga0153932_1000421_pt1 | contig 12127 bp, 12 predicted proteins | sample TSNJ016MetaG_FD_102273 | JGI IMG/M metagenome (GOLD analysis project Ga0153932, IMG submission 102273) | Attine ant fungus gardens microbial communities from New Jersey, USA - TSNJ016 MetaG | ecosystem: Host-associated > Fungi > Mycelium > Unclassified | place: USA: New Jersey, Wharton State...
AAGCCCCACAGAAGTGAAAATTCTCAGCGGCTGGTAGGCAAATCCGCTGCCGGTTCACGAAGGAATCCGCATCGTGCGCACAGCGTTGCACGATGCTGCTTTGTTCAGCGTTTCCCTAGCGGTTGACGAGCGAACGAGGTAAGGCAAGCACGAGAAAGGCGCCGACTACCGAGACTAAGGACACGAAATAAATGCCATACACATTTGAACCTGTTAGATCTTTTATCGCACCGATAACAAAAGGGCTAAGGAACCCGCCAGCATTTCCCATCGAGTTAATCAGCCCAATAGCGACTGCTGCTCCGACTCCCCCGAAGAACTGTCCTGGAAGCGTCCAGAACAAAGTAGTGGCAGAATATGCGCCAGCCGTCGCAACGCTCAGCGCAATGAGCGAGCAGACCATGTGATGACCGGTCCACATACTGGCACTGAGACCACCGGCTGTCATCAAGAAGGGGACCACCGTGTGCCAGCGCCGTTCGGCGCGTCGGTCCGAACTTCTGCACAGCAGATTGAGTACAACGGCGCCAACCGCGAAGGGAACCGCGGAAATCCATCCTATCTGCTCAAGCGTCGAAAACCCAGCATCTTTGATCAAAGTCGGCAGCCAAAACGAAATCGCATACAACCCCGCGGTCTGGCAAATCCCAAGAGCGATCAGGTGCCACGCACGTCCGCTCACAAGCACTTGCCGGATTCGCGCATCACCGTGCGCCCGCGCGGTTTTATCGAGATCTTCCGCCTTCAATGCTGCTTCGACGTATTGCTTTTCCTCTTCGGACAACCACCGAGCAAGGTGCGGTCGGTCGACCATCAATACAGAAATCAATGCGCCCATGGCGATGGTAGGGGCCGCTTCCAGCAAGAACAACCATTGCCACCCATCCAAACCACGTGAGCCGTGGTAGGCCGTCATGATCCAACCGGAGACTGGCGAGCCGATCAGACCGGAAAGCGGAATCGCTGTATAAAAGAAGCCCGTCATCCGACCGCGAACGTGAGAAGGAAACCAGTAAGTCAAATATAGGATGATGCCTGGAAAGAAGCCCGCTTCCGCCGCGCCTAGCAGCACTCGCATTAGATAGAATTGCCACGGCGCGTGAACGAATGCAAACCCAGCCGATATCACACCCCACAGCAGCATAATGCGCACGAGTGTCCGCTTCGCGCCGATACGCGACATCAACAGGTTGCTCGGGATTTCGAAGAGAAAGTATCCGAGGAAAAACAGTCCGGAGCCCAAGCCATAAGCTGTTTCGGAAAGATGCAAGTCGTTTAACATCTGCAACTTCGCGAAGCCAACGTTGATGCGATCCAAGTATGCACAGAAGTAGCAGATCATTACCAACGGTATGATCCGCCAACCGATCTTCCAGTACACATGGTCGCCTATAGCTTTGCTCTGTGCTACCTTCGGTAACGAAGTTTCGGCGGACATTCGGGTCTTCAATAATTATAAGAACAGCTGTTTATGTGCGCCTTGATGTAAGGCGGGAGCGGCAAACCGGATTCTGTGCTCGGCGGCCAGTCGCCTCTCTATAATTGAAAGAGGTGGCTGGCACCAACAAACGTGCTGTCAGCCATTCACAGTGGCGCGCTCTAATATCTCATTCGTCGTCGCCAAAGAAGCGCAGCAGTTCGTTGCTGATGCGTTCCGGGTCCTCTTCCGGCAGATAATGACCGCTTCCGCCGACTTCTCCGCCTACCACATCAAGCGCGAACGCTCGCATCGCTTCGACCATGCGCGGACCGTAACCGCGCTCGCCACCCAGTGCAAGAACGGGCATCGTAAGCGGCCGTTTGGACCGTTCGATGTTAGACGCAACATTAGCCGGCTCGAAAGCCGCCTTGTAGTACGCTGTCGCCGAGCGGATCGCTCCGGGCGCGGCTAGTTGCCTCGCATATTCTTCGATGGCTTCGGCATCAAACGACCACGCCCGCATGGATTTCGTGCGAAAAAGCCAAGTCAAAAACAGCTTTTCGCGGCCTGCTAGCAACACTTCCGGTAAATCGTCAAGGCGGTTGAAACCGAAATGCCAGCTTCGGAGATTCGCCTCGTCCGGCGGCAGGTCGGTGCGCGGCGTCGAGATGCCTGGCACGAGCGAGTCCATCACAGCGAGGCGCTGGATGTCGCCTGGCCAGTCCGAGGCGTACACATATCCGATCCAGCTACCCACGTCATGTCCTGCGACTGCAATCGGTCCGCTCTGCAAAAGTCCCAACGTCTCGACAAATCCATGCATGTCTGCAGCCACCGTTCCCAAGTCATATCCGCTTGGCGGTCGATCCGAGCCGCCCATACCGCGCGGGTCCACCGCGATCACGCGATAGCCACCTGCGACGAGCCGCGGCATTACATAGCGCCACGCATACCAGCTCTGTGGCCATCCTGGTATCAGAAGGATGGGTTTGCCCACACCACCTTCGACATAGTGGAGATGAAGACCCTTCACCACTGCGGTGCCGTGCTGAAACGTTTTCCAGAATTGGGGCCAGTCGACGCGTTCGCTTTGTACTGCGCGATCTGCCGTTAGTTTGTTGTTCATTTCAGATCCCTTTAAAAAAGGGCATTTGGAGGTCGCGCCGGCGAACATAAACGCGCAGGCGCGAGCGCTATGACGCTTGCGGATCGAGCTTCGCTAAATACTCAGCATCTTCAATTCGAAAGCCGCCCGAATCGAGTGCGTCCCGAAGCATCCGACGCTGCGTCGTATCGAGTTCGACAAGTGGCGGTCGAACGAGAGTCCAAGCGTCATCGCCCGACGCAAAGGCGACCGCCGCTTTCATCGCTGCAATCATCGGGAATTTCTGGAATATGGAACGCACGATATCGAGTCTGTTCTGTTGAGCCTTCGCATCGTCGCCTTGCCACGTTCGTGCGAGATGTGCGATCGCAGCCGCGTTGACGTTGCCTGTCGCGGTGATGCACCCCGCCCCTCCCGCTTGCAAGGTACGTAAAAGGAAAGTCTCGCTTCCAGCAAACACGTCAAAATCCTCCGAGCCGAACCGATTGAGCAGTGCCTCCGTGTTCGTCCAATCACCCGAGCTATCTTTAATGCCTGCGATGGTTCGCGGATACGCTTTCAGTAACCGTTCGATCAGATCGCCGCTGATGCCAACGGATGAGACTGGGGGGATGTGATAGAGATAAATTCTCAGACCCTCGTCTGCAATTGAATCGATCACATATGAGAACGCGCGGAACAAGCCTTCGTCACTTACACTTTTGTAGTAAAAGGGGGGCAGCATCAACACACCAGCGCAGCCGCTATCGACCGCATGGCGGGTGAGCTCGATAGTGTCTCGTAAGGCGCATGCGCCCGTTCCCGGCATCATTTTCTCAGCAGGTAAGCCCGCATCGAGCAACGTATCCAAGAGAGCCCGCTTCTCAATGAGGGTTAAGGAATTTGCCTCAGAGTTAGTTCCAAAGATCGCGAGCCCGACATCCTGACGCAGTAGCGATTCGCAAAGCTTTACAAATCTTGTTGCCGAAGGTGTCAGGTCCGCATTGAACGGTGTCAATACTGGCGACAACACGGGCGGTAATGAAGCTTGGCGTTCTTGATTTAGAGTATTCATAATTATCGTGTTCTACTTTAAATGGTCGACGATGAAGCTACGTACCGAATGGGGACTTGAATGGCCACCCTGGAAGGTTCTTATCTTCCTCCACGGCTGCATGCTGAGCACTGATGTGGGCGATGCCATCAATCTCCACCATCACCCCTTGCAAGCCACACTCGACCGTCGCGCGCGCGGGCTTTGCTTCGCAGAAGCGACTTGCATAAACGGCGTTGAAACGTGGAAACATACTGAGGTCAGTTAGATAAACCGTTACCTTGACGAGATCTTTCAAGGACCCGCCAGCGGCTGAAAGCGCGCATTCGAGATTGTCGAGCGTCGCTTGCGTCTGCTCTTCGATCGTTTCGCCGATGACTTTCCTGTTCTCGTCGCGAGGTGTCTGCCCTGCAAGGAACACAAGACCGCCTGCAATAACCGCAGCCGAGTAATGTCCGCCGGGGGCGCGGCCGGCGACGTTCAGTTCCCTCCGGCGTGTAAAAATTTCATTCATCACATTTTTCTCCGAGGAGACACTGGAAGCATTCTGCTGATGACATTAACGCCGGTTGCCAAGCTGATCGCGATACGTCCATAAACCGTCGCGGCCCAAGACAAGCGCTTTTTCGTAAAGGTAGGCAGTCGTACAGGCATGTCGTGGCATCAAGAAAACGCGGTCTCCTACCGTGAGGCCATCGTTTTCCACTACCACATGCTCCTCACTCATCGATAGGATGTCGCCATTCCATCGGAAGCGATCTTTCAACGGCTTGTCAGGTGAGATTGCCTTCGCGCCGGCGTCGAGTGTCGCGGTGTTGCCCTTTGTCGCAATGACTGTTGCGATGACATAGGCACTGGGCATCCAGCCCAGTGTCGCCAGCTCGGAATCATGTTGATCGCTGGAAAAGGTCCAGCTTCCTGGGCCGACATACTTTGCGACTTGCGACGGCCAGACGTCGAAGCTGTAACTGCCGCCTGCGATGAGCTCGGTTGGCAAGCCCAGCGTGGCCGCGCGTATCATCAGCTTTTGCACGTCATCAATAACCGCGTCGATACGCTGACGCCGGCTTGCCGCGTCGCTTCCCTGAATATGGCCATCGTAAACGTGGAAGCCGCCGAAGCAACCCCACGTGTTGATCGCGTTGGCGAGATCAAGTGCCGCTTGCGAGATGGGAGCGCCCGTACGCCCCATGCCTGGATCGAGGTCGACCATCAGCTTCAGATTAATCAATTCCTTGCCGTCGGAAACGAGCGCCTTGCGCCAGATTTCCCAACCCGCCATCGAGTCTACGAGGGCCCCAATGCGTGCGTGCGGAAATTCGCGCGCGGCCTCGATCACACTACGGATGTTGGTTGCATTTGCGCTGGGATAGGCCCACACGACGTATGGAGCAGCCGCAGCGAGTACCATTCTGACTTCGACAGCCGTGGACGCTTTGAAGGCGGATACTCCCTCTATAAGAAGGCGTTCGACAATCCATTGGGCACGATGCGTCTTTACATGCGGCATCAGACGATCCACTCCACCGCAAGCTCGTGCCGTTGCACGCAGGTTGTCGATCACGCCCTTTTCATAGATCGCGAAGCAAGGTGTCGAGATATCTTGGGGTAACAAATCCGCCCATGCGGGCGCGTGTTGAAGCGAGGTTAGTGTGACTTTTTCCATGATTGGGAACCGTCGGCGTATCTTGTGATTGACATGTAGGCGTGTGGCGTCGGCTAGCCCGTCACTCGTGTGTCGGCAATAGGCACGGTGCGAACGGTATGCGTGGCTAAAGGGCTAAAGGTGCTTCGACGACACGCCGCAATTTCTCCAGCACGGCTGCATGCGTTTCCAAAGACAGCCGGTCCACGCTCATGACAGGTTCAGCGGCCTTGTCGATTCGACTGTCGTCGACGGCTTGTCCGATCTCGACTGCCGCCGTCAGGAAAGCTTTGTCTTTTTCCGCAGTGAAATCCTTGAGGAGCGTCGCAGCGAGCGCAGGTTGGATCAAGGCGATTGCAAGCAACAGGCCCCACCCGCCCCAATTTGAAACCCCGGCTACGATCAGATGATCGGTCGGCGTAGTGGCCGCGATGAGCGTGCCATTGGGAATGTCGTCACGAACGATGTCCTGAGGCAATGCGGCCATGCCGATCTCGTTGCCGCCGTCGCCGATGCCGATCGTGACCCAGGGCCGTTGCCAAGCGAGGTCGTCGAAAAGCAGATGCAGTGGCGCGGTGTCCTCGGTCATCTCGGCGCCGTACTCGCGATGCGGCTTGCCATCCTTTGCTGGCGACACACGCTCGATTGAAACCAGATGTGTGACCGGCCGGTTACCTGAGGCCAGTCGCTCGCGCAGCGCCACAACTGAACCTTTACTAAGTGATGTAATTTCGAGCGAAACGCTCTCGGGCAGCTCGGTGCTGATTGCCCACACGGCCTTCGCGCAAGGCGCGTCCGTAATTACCGTAACCGGGATGCCTGCATGAGCCAAACCCGCCGCGAGATGCGCCATGCCCCCCAACCCGTCCGTTTCCGGCGAAGGCGGTATCGCATTCCGGATAAAAAACCCGGTGACGATCGCCACATGTGCGTCGGGCGTTTGTGCGATGGATCGCGCAGCCGCTTCCAGACCGCCGTGCGCGAAGCTCACCATGCGGCTGATATCCCGCCTCACCGTTTGTCCAACAATAGTCTCGATTGAATCGAATGTCGTAGTCATGTCTTCTTTTTCAAAAAAGGGTGCTGCGCCCGTTCGCGCAGCGAAGGCCATCTCGTCATGTGCGCTTGACCCGGCCCCTGGACTTCAGGGACTGCAACAAGTTTTGATGACCCGCAGCACTGTCTCCGGTGCACCGCCGAATTCACAAGCATGAAGCCAGTGTAGAAGGCTAAAATTGATAATGGGTAATCGTTTCTCAGCCTGATATCCGATAGAAAAAAATGATCATGAGACTCACACTCCAGCAAATCGAAACGTTTTACTGGGTTGCGCGGTTGGGCGGCTTCCATGCCGCCGCGCGTCATCAGCATCTGACGCAGCCGACTATTTCGGCGCGCATTCAAGAATTAGAGACGCAACTGGGAGTCGAGCTATTCGAAAGGGAGCGTGGGCGCAGCGAGCTCACTGTCATCGGTCGCGATGCGCTGGCGCAGGCCGAAGAGCTGATAAGAAGGGTTGATAACTTTGGGCGGCTCGCGACGCAGCGAGATCCGATGCTAGGATTGCTCCGTTTGGGAGTCAACGAATCTACAGCGCTAAGCGGCCTCACCGAACTGCTGACGCAGTTGAAGACGATCTACGGCAAATTGCGAATAGAAATTACCGTTGATCTTGGCGTGGAGTTGAGCCGCAAGCTTATTTCCCGTGAGCTCGACGTTGCCATACTGAATGAGCCATCGAGCTCCCGACACGTGCGCGAGCACGCCATCGGTCTGTCCAACCTGCATTGGATCGCGTCACCCAAACTTGTACGCAAGCGCGAGGTCACGCCCGCAACGCTCGCCGCGCTGCCCGTCATCACCGTATCACCGCCCTCGTCGAATCATACCCTTGTGATGAACTGGTTCCGCGACGCAGGCGTTGAGCCCTCGAATATCAGTTCCTGTAACTCACTCTCGACAATGCTGCTACTTGTTGCGGCAGGACATGGCGTCGCTGTAATGTCGCCTGCGATCATGAAGGACAAGATTTCCGCTCGTGCCATTCATACGCTGAGTACAGCACCGGCGCTGCGTCAGCAGGAATATCTTGTCGCTTACCAAAACGAGCGGCACAGCGCGGGCGTGAACACTATCATTCATCTAACCGCTGAAGTTCTCGGACGCATCGGTGTCTTGACGCCCCGGAATGCGCCGAACGCTAATGTCGGTGACAAACATCAGTAGTTTTCTAGCTTGTCGCCGCGACGCATGAGATTTTAAGCTGCTTTTAGCTCCCGGTTACGTGGTTGTAGAACGGCGCTGATTTCGTTGTCTCGATCTGGATTCAGATGGACGACATCGATGCGTCGCCGGTTGCGCGTTTAGCCTTTCCACCGCGGCGGAGTGCTCCAGCGGGCGCTCTCGTACGCCAACGCCCTGGTCATTGCAAGCTTCACCGCGTCCTCACGGAATTCCTTCGTGTAGACGGCTTTGGGGATTCGATTCATGTGCCTCCATTCCTTTATTTTACGGAATGTTGGCGTCCACTTTTGCCGGCGGGCCTCACCGACTGGGTAGCGACGACACTTCTACGCCACGCCTTGCGACTACCCTTATCAGACCGTCGTGACCCGAGCAATAATCTTCTGTCGCAGCCAACTTCTTCTTATCGCCGGTGCATAAAAGCACCTCGAATGAGGTCCAACTTTTGGGGTGCGGTTTATCCTACCGTGGCAGGTTTGCGACATAGCGTCTCAAAGTCTTACCAGCATCTTGCCCATGTTGGCACCCTCGAAAAGGCCCAGGAAAGCCTGCGGCGCAGAGTTCAACCCATCAAATATAGTTGAGCGCGACCGAACGATTCCGGCAGCGATCAACTTTTTAACGCAATCTTCAAACTCTTCGGTCCGATGCAAATAATCGAACGAGATGAATCCGCGCAACGTCATTCGGCACATCACCGCTTGCGTAAGATGTTGCAAGGAGGTCGACTGGCTGTCACCGTTATACTCGCTTGTCATTCCGCATAATGCGAACCGCGCGTGTTGATTTCCCATGGCAAGGGCGGCGTCTAGATGGTCGCCGCCAACATTGTCGAAATAGATGTCGATACCCTGCGGGGCAGCCCAACGAAGCTTGTCGAGGAGCTTTCCATCGGCTTTGTAGTCAATTACGGCATCCGCTCCGAGGTCGCGAATCCAATCGCATTTGCTTGCACCCCCCGCAGAGGCGATTACGGTCAATCCTCTCGCTTTCGCCAGTTGCACGACAACGGAGCCAACCGCGCCGGCAGCACCCGAAACGAACACCGTATCGCCCGCCTTGGCCGAAGCAACATCGAACAACCCGAAGTAAGCGGTCAAACCCGGTCCGCCCAAAATACCGAGAAATGCGTCAATTGGCACACCTTGGATCGGCTGGATCCTGGTAGCTTGGCTGGCCAACATTACGGTTTCGTCCCGCCAACCCATCATGTGTTTGACCAGGTCGCCAGGTGCGAAACCCGTCGCTCGCGACTCTACGACTTCGCCGATCGCGCCGCCGTCCATAGGTTCGCCAACCTTGAACGATGGGATGTAACTTCGCGGATTGTCATTCATGCGCGGACGCATGTATGGGTCGACTGAAAGCCAGAGGTTTCTTACGTGGATCTGATCTTCTCCAATTCTTGGAAGGGCGACTTGCTTCAGTTCGAAATTCCCCAGATCGGGCCTGCCGATCGGTCGTGATGCAAGGTGCCATACGTAGGCCATTGTTTGTCTCCGGACCGGTGCAGGTTTGTCGGCTGCCGTTCATCATGTCCTAGGCGTGCCCTTCTTTCGTGGAGCCCAGTGTCCTCGAGCAGCGCTTCAATACACGATCTTGATTCGCCTTATATCCCCCTCCAGCGAAAAGGCTGCAGAAGTGGGGGCTATGGGTTTCGATCAGTTCGTAAGATTCAAAGCTTTGCGCTCCATGTATAAAATGTCTCGCACTCGTTTTTGTCCGCAACTGACTGGAGGTAACGCGGCTTCCAAACATCGCTGATGATGGATTCCATCTTTGTCGGCAATTGGGGACGCCGTGGTGGAGTCGCGCTATGGAAACGTACAACCCCGTTGTTGTAGGCGTCAGCAGTCAGATCGTCATCACGCCATCTATCCAGCGTTCCAAAGCGCTTGAGGAACTCGACTTGAATGTCCTTGCGCTTTCTGTCGATGCAGCGGTACTCCACTGGTTGGCCGATCTCTCTGCCAATCATCGCAGCTAACTCAGTCATAGTAAGTTCTTCCGAACCGACCTCCCGGATCACACGGTGCTCGCCTGTCGGATTAGTTAATTCCTTCGCCGCGAGATCAGCAATGTCACCCGTCGCTACCCACGGCATTTTTAGATCTGGCTTAAAGAACCAAGCCATCCGCCCATACCTTGCAACTGACTCCGTCCAGGCCGCCGTATTCTCCATGAACCAGGCCGCGCGCAAATGCACCAGATTGATATCGCTGAGTTCGTTTAGCTTTTCTTCGAGAATGTAGAAGCACTCCGAATGGCCAGTTTTTCCGTTTACGTCCGAACCCAAAGCCGACAAACTGACAGCCAGCTTGACAGTAGAATGGCTAAGCGCATCGTTGAAGCGTTGGGCAACCACTGGATAGTGCTCGTGAATGTTATTCCAGTCGGTTTTGACCATGAGGAACGCGGCATCGGCATCTTGAAAGAACCCGTCCAGGTTCCCAGCGCCTGTATCGAAGCTACCAATGACCGGCTCTGCTCCCATGTTGGTCAGTTCATCGAGAACTGGACCGCCCCTAGACAGGGCCTTTACCTGATGCCCGGCCCTTAACAATACCTTTGTAAGTTGTGCGCCGATTCTGCCGGTCGCGCCGACAATAGCTATTCGCATGACCTCTCCATCCGCTTGTTAAAACTAATATTAGCGGATTGCAGAACTTATGAATTTAAAGATAATGCCATATGATCTTCAAATCAGGCCTATCCGAAAAGACACTGCGCCCCTGCGGCGCAGACTTCGAACCCGACCGGTCGGATCGCGCAGCGGTAGCCTTACATGTTGACTTCAGCTACTACGAAGCCGAGGTGCCCCTACACCAGCACCGGCAGGGCCAGCTTGTTTTGGCCTTACATGGGGCCGTCACCTGCAGGACGTCAAACTGCATCTGGATCGTCCCACCGGGCTGCGGGATCTGGATCCCAGGTGGTGTACTGCACAGCAACCAAGTCACGCCCAACGCCCGCTTGTCCTACCTGTTTGTGGAACCTAGCGCGGCGGCGCTTCCGCAGGAATGCTGCACGCTGTCCGTGTCGCCGATGCTCCGCGAGATGATCCTCCGCCTGGCGGATGTGCAGGTCGCTTATGCTCCGGACGACCACATAGGACTCCTCGTGCGAGTATTGCTACAGGAACTGACGCTCATGCCGAAAGAGGGGTTGGAGTTGCCCGTGTCCGACCACCCCAAAATCGCCATGATCGCTGCGGCTCTTATGGATGATCCGAGTGACCGCCGCGTCCTTGGGGAATGGGCCGCCCACGTCGCCATGAGCGAGAGATCCCTAAAGCGACTAATGGTCAAGGAAACGGGGCTGACCTTTGGTCAGTGGCGGCGGCAACTGCACCTAGTCATTGCGCTGCGCGAACTCGCGAGCGGCGCGACAGTCCAGCGGGTGTCGAGCGACCTGGGGTACGAGTCCACCACCGCCTTCATCATAATGTTCAAGAAGGCACTCGGGACAACGCCAACTCGCTACTTCCAACCTGACCCGTCTCCTTGAGCTCGGACGAAGCGCATTACAAACTTCGCGCGGAACGAAGTTGCCACTAGCTAGTCCTTGTTCTCATACGAAAACCACATTTTTCGGAACCACGTCTGCCGGCGAACATCAAGGGCCTTGCCGAACCCGCGTCCGAGATGGCGCGTCACGTCGTCCACAAGTCATACGATGAGCGTTTGCGCATAACTGGCGCGCGCAGCCCGCCCTGCTCATGCCAACAATCGGCCGCCCGACCTCCCAGTAGGCGGCAGACAATTAGGGCGTTGAAATATTGCATGTTGCCGTGCGTCGCACCGACTTGACCACGCTGACCACCTTTTGATGCAGCCGGGATAGTCGCCGGGCGCGATCGTTGGCTTCATCAACGAGTGACGTCGAACCAGAGACAGCGACCGAGACCAAGCAGCCCTCTCCTCAACGCACGCAGACACCATTGAGGAACAGGCCGATCAGATGAGCGATGCGCTCTCTCGACAAGCCGTCCTGCCCAGCGGCAAGGGAGGTCGCGGTTGCTACGCACACGAGATCGTCAAAAGTAACGTCAGGACGGACAACGCCTGCCTTCTGCGCATGTCGGAGCAGTCTGCGTCCTTCTTCGCTTGTGGCTTGGCAACCGGGCGAACCGATCTGGAGCACGATGCCAAGCGAGGCTGCAAGGCCTCGATAGGCATTGCTGTGCACTACCAGCTCTTCAAGGTAGACGCGTATCGCGCACCACGGACCGGCCTCGGCTTCCCGTGCATGACTCGCCGCAGCAAGCGCCAAGAACCGCTCGTTGAATGACGCTGCTAGGAGTGATTCGCGCGTTGGAAAGCGTCGATAGAGGGTTGCGATTCCGACTCCAGCGCGCTTCGCGACGTCATCGAGCGACGCCCCAGCGCCGCGTTCAAAGAACACTTCCTCCGCCGCCGCAAGGAGCAGATCTCGGTTTCTTTGCGCATCTACGCGTAGAGAAGCTTTCCTAATCAAAGGTTTTCACTTTTTACACTTGAAAGTGGAAGATAACTCCATATTATAAATGGATAAATCCTCCACTTAGGAAGCGAGATATAAGATGACCAAGCGTTTCGAGAACAAAGTCGTGGTGATTACGGGTGGCAGCGAAGGCATTGGCTTGGCGACGGCCCGACATTTTGCAGTAGAAGGCGCTCTTGTTTACGTGACCGGGCGGCG
>Ga0153932_1000422_pt1 | contig 12120 bp, 13 predicted proteins | sample TSNJ016MetaG_FD_102273 | JGI IMG/M metagenome (GOLD analysis project Ga0153932, IMG submission 102273) | Attine ant fungus gardens microbial communities from New Jersey, USA - TSNJ016 MetaG | ecosystem: Host-associated > Fungi > Mycelium > Unclassified | place: USA: New Jersey, Wharton State...
AGGCGCCACCGGAATTGCTAGGCATTCACGTTAATTTTCCCGCGACCGTTCCGCCCGAAATTGTAAAGGCGCTTCAAGCGGGAGACCCGCCGCCGCCCGGTCTGTCGGATGACGAAAAGCACGCCTACGAGCAGCTGAGCAGCGCCGCCAAGAAACGACGCGCCTATGCGTTGGAGATGGGCACACGCCCTCAAACGCTCTACGGATTGTCGGACTCGCCCATTGCGCTGGCGAGCTGGCTGCTCGATCACGGCGACGGATATGTTCAGCCTGCGGCCGCACTGACCTCGGCCGTATTCGGGCACCCCGTTAATGGAGAGTCCGCGGGCGAGTTGACGAGAGACGACGTGCTCGACGACATCACGCTCTACTGGTTGACGAATACAGGAATCTCCGCAGCGCGATTTTATTGGGAGTCTCACTTCAACTTTCTGGCCGCAGCCGATGTATCAGTCCCGGCGGCCGTGAGCGTGTTTCCTCGTGAGAACTATCAGGCTCCGCGGAGCTGGACAGAGCGTGCGTATCACACTCTCATCTACTACAACCGGGTCGATAGAGGCGGGCACTTCGCCGCGTGGGAGCAACCGCAACTATTCGCAGAGGAGGTTCGCGCGGGTTTGAGACCGCTGCGTACTTGAAAAGAAACAGCCAAACGCCGGAGGACACATGCTCCGCGCGTCAGGGGTCCAGACACGCGCGCAATATCCGCTCACGTCGACAAGATATCTTGTGACTGGATCCGCTTTACGCCCACGCGATCCATGTTTTTGCGCGCGGCCGCAAGCGAGCCGTTGAGATCGATCGGACGCGTTGCATCCTCGATCACATAAGCCTGGAACCCCGCCTTGCGGGCATCCATTGCTGTCCATGCAACGCAGAAATCAGTCGCCAGTCCGGTCACGAACACGGTGTTAATACGCCGCTGCTTCAGGTATCCCGCGAGGCCGGTTTCTGTCTTGTGATCGGCTTCCTCGAACGCGGAATAGCTATCCATGTCCTTGTGAAAACCCTTGCGTATGACCACTTGCGCAGTCGGCAGCTTGAGGTCCTTGTCGAGCGCGGCGTCGTCTGTGCCCTGGATGCAATGGTCCGGCCACAAGACCTGCGTGCCGTATGACAACTGCGCTGTCTCGAACGGCTTCTTGCCGGGATGGGAACTGGCGAACGACGCGTGTCCCACCGTGTGCCAGTCCTGCGTGATGACAATGTTCTCGAACTTGCCGGCCAACTCGTTGATGAGCGGCACGACCTCGGCGCCGCCTTTCACCGGCAACGTTCCGCCATCGATGAAACAATTTTGCACGTCCACAACGATCAACGCAGACTGACTGCCGGGCTTGATGTGCTTGCCTGATGTTGCGGATGCTGCCAAGACGCTCAGGCTTCCAAGGCCAAGAAGATGGGCCCGACCGAGCGCGGCGGTCGACCTGATCAGTGTCCTGCGATGGTTTTCTCCCACGGTGACTCCCCTTTTTGATTGAAGCCACGATCATAGAGGCGCCAAATTTATTCCACGCTCCATTTTGATGCATGTGTCTTATCGAAGAGCCCGGCATAAGCAGTTGCATAAAAACGCAAACAACCGGCCTTCGCGTCGCCGGGGCCAGACGCAAATCCCGCGATGGGATTGACTGCGTGAGGCACCGGCGGTATCTTTTTCGCCGGAGTACTACTTCCCCTGCGCCGCTTCGCAGTCCATTTTGATTCCGTGCCGGCTGTGGAGGCTCGTTTGCACAGAAACCTGGACCGAAGTCATGCGCATTTACTTCCAGAACGCGTCCATCCCGACGCGGGCCGTTGATCGGCTCAAATACCGCCTATCGCTGAAGGAATCCCAGGCGCGACAGGTGACCTCCGAAGTCTTCGGCTATAAAGACTGGACCGAGCTTCACAGCGAGCTGGGCAGCAAGGCAGCGTCTGCGCTCGACGAGGCGTGCGACTGCACGGCCCTGACCGAGAGACGCGTCTATCAGGCATCGCAATTGGTCGCATCGCACGTTGATCTTCAAGGTGAAGCCGCGGACGACTTGGTTCATTGGTGGCAACCATCGGCCGCGAATCCGCAAAAAGAGGGCGGCGACTCAACCGACACGCCGTTTGCCGGTTCAAAGGAAGAACTAAGTTTCCAGGAAGCGCTAACCACGTTGGCTCACGCCGCGAACCAGTCCGTTGGCCACTTCGAACATGCGCTCACGACCGGTATACGCAGGACCGAAAACGATAGCTCGCTGAGGTTTGCGGAATCGATTACTGATGAATTGCTAAGCGGCAACCGAAACCGGGAACCCGAAGTGGCGCGTCATCTCCTCGAGGCGTTGGCCTCGCGAGGACTGCCCCGGTCGATACTCAACCTCGCGATGAGCCTGGATCTTGGCGATGGTGGACCGAAAGACGAAAAGAGAGCCGCAGCCTTGCTTGAGCAGTTGGCTAAATCTGCATCAACGCCCGATGATCTGAAGCGGATTGCCGAATCACGCTTAGGGGCCTAGCGCCGGCGGAAAACAAGGTCGTGAACAGGATGCGGTTCGATCCCGATCCCGATCCCGATCCACGCTACGAGAGGTCACCATGCATCTCGCCGGCACCATCCTTCCGATCTTTGAGATCATCCTGACGGGATGGCTTGCCGGCGCCTCCGGCTATCTACCGCGCCGCTGGTGCGGCAGGTCGCCACCAACCCCGTCATCCTTGCGACCATTTTCGGGCTGCTTTGGTCGATCCTCGGTTCGCCGCTGCCCAGGCCGGTTGCGTCGATTCTCACGATGCTTGGCGAAGCCTTGACGCCATGCGCGCTGTTCGCCATTGGACTCGATCTGACACTCACCGAACTGCGCGAACGCCTGGGTCTTTATGCGCTGCTGACGGCGCTCAAGCTGGCTGTCATGCCGCTCGTGGTCTACGCGCTTTGCGTTGCAACGGAACTCGACCGGACCGCGACCATCGCCGCCGTCGTGTGCGCGGCCGCGCTCGCGGTTGAATACGATGTTTTTTAAGCGCCGGTGCAATTGGCTGTCGAATTTGGGCGCGCTCACTCGTCGTTGTGCTGAAGACCTCGCAAGTCTTCTCGAGATAATCAGTGAATCACTTTTTGCACAGGAGAAACGAAATGCGCGTGATGGTCATGGTCAAGGCGACCGCCGAATCCGAAGCAGGTCAGATGCCGAGCATGGAACTTATCGAAGCGATGACCCGATACAACGAAGAACTCGTCAAAGCGGGCATCATGCAAAGTGGCGATGGACTGAAACCGAGTTCGGCGGGCGTGCGCGTCAAGTTTTCGGGCAAGGACCGGACCGTCATTGACGGTCCCTTTTCCGAAACCAAAGAACTGATCGCCGGGTATTGGCTCTGGCAAGTCCAGTCGATGGACGAAGCGATCGAATGGGTTCGCCGCTGCCCGAACCCGATGCCGAGCGAATCGGAAATCGAAATTCGGCCTTTCTTCGAACCCGCGGATTTCGGCGAAGCGTTTACGCCTGAACTTCAGGAGACCGAAAGCCGGTTGCGCAAGGAGATCGACGCGCAACGTCGCTAATGGCGCTACGCGACGCAGTGCGCGCGGCCTGACGTAAATTGACTTCCACGGAGGGAAGCATGGCTCGACTGTTATCGGTGAACGTCGGACTGCCGCGCGACATCGACTGGAAAGGCCGCACGGTCCACACTGCAATCTGGAAGGAGCCGGTGCATGAGCGTTGCTGGGCCGGCCGGTTGAACCTCACCGGCGATGGTCAGGGTGACCTGGGCGGACACGGGGGCGAGCAGCGGGCCGTGTTCGTCTATCAGATCGAATCGTATCGCCATTGGCAGGCGCAACTGAAGCGCACCGGTTTTGTCCACGGCCAATTCGGCGAGAACTTCACGATCGAAGGCATGCCGGACTCTGCGGTGTGCATCGGCGATCGCTATCGGATCGGTACCGCGTTATTCGAAGTGACGCAACCGCGGGTCACATGCTACCGCGTCGGCATCCGGACGAACGAGCCCCGCATGGCTGCGTTGTTGACTTCCGGCGGACGGCCTGGGTTCTATCTCCGTGTCTTGCAGGAGGGTGCCGTCGGCGCTGGCGATGACATCATAAAAGTCGGTGAGGCAACAGAGCGCATGAGCGTCGCCGAGATCAACGCGCTTCTGTATTCGCCCCATCATCCGCGCGATCGGTTGGAGCAGGCGTTGCGTATCGATGCCCTTTCGCCCGGGTGGCGCGGGTCGTTCGAGGCGTTGCTGCGGGACCAGACGACGGGTGGTGCTAGCGGGAACGCAGGACTTGCGCCTGCCGTCGCTGCGCATCCGGTCGCGCCAGGATTTCGACCGCTCACGGTGACGGCGATTGAACCGGCGTCCGCCGATGTCCTCTCGCTGACGTTGCGGAGCACGAGCGGTCAGTTGCTGCAATCGGCACTGCCGGGCCAGTACGTGGTGTTGCGTCTGCCTCGACCCGACGACGGGCCGCCACTCTTTCGCAGCTACTCGCTTTCGGGCGCTGCATCGACGGAACGCTATCGGATCAGCGTCAAGATCGAGCCGAATGGGGCAGCGGGAACCTACCTGCGAACGCAGCTTCATGTGGGCGATGCACTCGATGTCAGCGCGCCGCGCGGCAGTTTTGTCCTGCAGCGGGGAGACGGTGCGCTGGTGCTGCTCAGCGCTGGAATAGGCGTGACGCCTGTCCTTGCCATGCTGCACGCGCTGGCCGCAGAGGGCTCGACGCGGCAGGTTTGGTGGCTCCACGGCGCTCACGATGGACAGCACCACGCATTCGCCGATGAAGCCCGCGGTCTTGTGCATGCACTGGCGCATGCGCGCAGCTATATCTGCTACAGCCAGCCGGAATCGAGAGAGCGCGTTGGGACGGCTTTCGATGCGACCGGGCATCTGTCGCGGCAGGCTCTTGACGAGGCAGGTGTGCCGCGAGACGCGAATTTTACCTCTGCGGCCCGTCGCGTTTCATGGCGGACATGAAAGTGATGCTCGCCGGTCTGGGCGTCGCACCGGAGCGGGTTCACGCTGAAAACTTCGGCGGCGGTCAGGCGATGACACCTGGAATCGTCGGCGCTCCGATGCGTGCGCCACACCTGCCGGAAGACGATGCCGACACCGGGCCACTCGTTTCATTCGCGCGCAGTGGTATTGCAGCGCACTGGAATGCGGCGGTGCATCCGAGCATCCTGGATCTGGCCGAAACGTGTGACGTACCGGTTCGATGGTCGTGTCGAACCGGGGTGTGTCATAACTGCGAAAGCGGACTGGTTTCGGGGACGGTCAGCTATGGTCCAGAGCCACTCGACATGCCTGCGCAAGGGAACGTTCTTATCTGTTGCGCGCAGCCGGGTGGGGATATCGTTATTGATCTGTGAGCGCAAATCCAGATCAGCCGAGCGGAGACACTCCCACCACGCGTGCATGGGCCCACAGCAGCATGAACGCGTACAGCCCCAACCCCACGACGATAACGATTACATCGTTCATGGCCGAAGGCGGCGCGCCCGGCACCGGGCGGACGTTGGCGCGCCGGCTAACCGAGATCAGGTCCGCCACTGCCCAGAGGAGGAACGCGCCGAACAGCAGCAGATCGTTCAGCGTACCGTTGGCGAGCAAATGCGCCACCGCCCACAAGATAACGGCGAGCAGCATCGGATGTCGGGTCAGGCGCTTGATACGACCCGGCAGATAAGCCGCGACCAGCAGCGGAAATACCGGCAACATGAGCAGCAATGTGAGGTGCCGCAGCGGTAGCGGCGGCGCGTAGACCACGACCGGTGTCTGCCGCGCGATGCCGTAACCGTAGATCATCGCGACCAGAGTGACGATCGACACCAGTGAATACAGTGCTCTCCATCCGTTCTTGCCCATGCGCGCGGCTTGCGCATCCCGCCAGAGTGGCGCGACGATGGAGACGGAATGGATACCGAGGAAAACCAGGAGACCTGCAACGAAGATTGTCATAGGTTCAATTGAATGTTGACAATAGCAATATCTAAAATAGATGCTGTGCTTTAGTTCGTCAAGATAAAATTGACGACGTCAACATTGGCGGAAACAGATGACTATCAAGAAGACGGGTAAGCGAGCCGAACAATCCAAGCAACCATTGGCCGCTGAGGCCAGGCGTCCGTATCACCACGGGGCATTGCGTGAGGCCATGCTGGAAGCAGCGGAGCGCATCCTGGCCCGCGAGGGCATCGGCGGGCTTACGTTGCGAGCCGCCGCGCGCGAGGCCGGCGCATCTCACGCCGCCCCCAAGAACCACTTCGACAATGTGACCGGACTGCTCAGCGATTTAGCAGCCGTCGGTTTTCGCCGCTTCGAAAGCAGCCTGCTCGAAGCGTCTGCGGCGGTCGCCGCTCCCGAGGCGCGACTTGCCGCGCAAGGACGCGCCTACGTTGAGTTCGCGACAGAGTTTCCGGGTCTATTCATGCTGATGTTCCGCAGCGAGCGGCTTGACCTCGAACGACCGGGTTTGCGCGAAGCGATGAGCGGCGCGTTGTCGGTGCTGCGCGCGACCGTCGGTGCGCCGCAAGAGCCTGACGCTCCGCTGTCCACAGAGGGCGCCGCGCGCGTGGTGACCGCCTGGGCACTGGTCCATGGATTTGCCATGCTCAAGGTCGACGGGCGTCTCGACGGCATAGTCCGCGGCTTGGCTGAAGGCATGGACGCAATGTCACTGCTTGATGTCATTCTCAAGTCAGGCGGCGGGCAACTGAGAAGTGGCGACCCGCTCGCGTGTTAGGAAAAAACGAGAAGAACAAACTGCACTTCTTCCGGTCCAACGTGTCCTTATCGTTCAAATGAAAACTTGCATTGTGTAATTCAAGGCATTTCAGCATTTCGATCGCGTTACGCTAACCCGAGTCGCGATTCTTTCTAACTCCACCCGCTTTTTGCTTCCGCGACCCTTAAAGAACGCCACGACCCAAGACGCTTCTCCGACACGCTTCTCTTGCCACTAAAGGACAATCGATGCTGAACGAATTGAGTGATTTTGATGCTTTGATGGAGAAGCTGGTTAGCGAATGGAACGTACCGGGTATTGGCGTCAGTATTCTTAAAGACGACAAGGTCCTGCTCGCCAAGGGATATGGGTATCGCGACTATGCACAGAAGCTGCCATTTACGCCGGCGACCGGGTTCCCGATTGCGTCGAACACAAAGCTGTTCACTGCCGTTGCGGCCGGCTTGCTGGTCGATCGCGGTCTGCTGAGCTTTGACCGTCCAATCCGCGATTTCGTCCCAAGTTTGAGTTTCTACGATAAGTCACTTGATGAAACGGTGACGCTGCGCGACATGCTGGGTCACCGGACTGGCGTGCCGCGACACGACATGATCTGGTACGAAGCGCGCCTGTCGCCGAAGCAATTGTTCGAGCGGATCAGGTTCATGAAGCCGGAAGCGCCATTACGCACCAAGTTCATCTACAACAACATGATGTACGAGGCAGTGGGTCACATTATCGAATTGTTGACCGGGAAACCTTGGGATATCTTCGTCCACGACGAGATCCTGACACCGTTGGGCATGACCCGGACTGCCTTCTCGATTACCGGCATGCTTGCGCAGCCGGAATTTGCCGTGCCCTTCCTCGAGAAGCGCGACAGCAGTGAACTCTGGCAGCCGCCCTATATGGACGCTGACGAGTCGAGTCCCGCGGGAAGCATGGTTGCCAGTCTGGATGACATGTCTCGCTGGCTTGTCATGCTGATGAATGGCGGCCGACTCGATGGGAAACAGATTATTCCTGAGCGCATTTTGAAAGCGACGCTGGCACCCGGCTTGCCAATTCCCGATGCGATGGGCGAGGCCATGGGATTCTCGCCGGAGCTAAACGTCATCTATGGCATGGGCCGGCAAACCGCTTCGTACCGAGGGCATTTGCTCACGAGTCACGGGGGCGACCTGCGTGCCTTTCACTCCCAGATCTCGTACTTGCCACGCGAGAAAATTGGCGTGAGTGTGTTCGTTATTGGGGATCATTGCGCGATGCTGCGCAATGTCGTTGGCTACGAAATTTGCGACCGCATGCTGGGACTGGCTCCTACGGACTGGACCGAACGCATGCTGGACTTCAGCAAGAAGATAAGAAGCACCATGCGCGAGGCGCGTCAACGCGTGACGCCTAATGCCGTGCCGAACACATGCCCGTCGCACGACCTTGCGGAATATGCAGGGCATTACGGCCATCCTGCTTATGGCACGTTGACTGTCGCGCTACATGACAAGCAGCTTCAGTTTGAATTCCGCCATGCCAGGCTCGCACTGAATCACTTTCACTATGATCGTTTCGACACCCCCGATGACGAGGCCGAAGGTGCCTGGTCCGTATCGTTCCAGACGAGCCCGCTAGGCGACATCGACCGCGCGGTGCTGTGGCTGGATGAGGCCGATGCGGTATTCGTGCGTGTCCCTGATTCACTGCCGGCTAGCGTGATCGAAAAGCTCGTGGGGACCTACGTGACGGCGTTCGGGATCAAGGCGGCGGTCCAGATCAACCGTGACGAGAAGCTCGTGCTGCGCTTTCCGATGTCGCCCGCCGAAGTCCTCGTGCCGCTCAAGGATCTTCAGTTCCGAAGCCGGATGAGTCCGGAAACCACGTTTGAATTTGTGATGGAATCAGGCTGCGTGACCGCATTGAGGCACTGGAACTCGCGAGTGGAAATGATCCTGACACGTATAGAGGATGACGAATCAATCGATGCCATGGACGAGGACGCGTCAACCTGAGGCCCCTCGTTTTTACAGGACGTTTACGGCGGCAAGCGTTCTTTCGACACGGCTGTTACTGCGGAAGGTCAACAATAGGAAGCGATCCGAAGACGCTAAGGTTTTCGCATGATCGACACTATAGAAAGCGGGAGCACCATGACCGACGACGTTACGGCTTTGATCGAAGAAATTCAGCGATATGCAAGAAACCGCGCGCAGGATGTGACGCGCGGCGCGGAAACGCCGGCACTGGCCGCGTTGATGACCGAGAAATTCGGTGAAGGTTTGGTAAAGGCGGGGCACTTGCTGGGCGTTGAGAGAGTCGATGCACTGAAGGACGAAATCAGCCGTCTGGTTCGCGTGATCGACGCGCAATACCCCAAGCATCTTCAATACCGTTTTGAAGCGCGTCCGGCGGGACTTGCCATTAATGGCGAGTCCCATTGAGCGTTGCCTGCGCCAATTTTTCTGGAGAATGTGATGGCTTTCAAACAAACCAAGGGCAACATGACGGTTGAGGCTTGCGTCCTGCCGTCTCCCGGCCAGATGTTCAAAGGCGCTATTCGGGTGACTACCATTCGAGACACGAAGAAGATTGAGCGAGTGACGGGTCGCGGTTGTGGTCGCCCGGTGCGCGAGGCCGACGCGGCATTGGCGATGGCTGAATCTGCAGCTAGGCAGATGATCGGCGCTTAAGCGTTCACAGCTTTAACCGGTACAACCAAGCGTTCCGTTTGCTCATGAGGGCAATGCTCTGCAGCCACAAACGGTCCGGAGTAGGATAGACGGCGCTTATGTGAATTAGCAGAAGCGCCTCATTTCTGCCTGACCCCTTTCTCCATCCAGCTCAAACGAGCCAAAACGAGTCCAAACATGAGCCAGACAATCTACGATATTCCCGTGAATTCCATCGACGGCGCAGCGCTTACGCTTGAGCCGTTTAAAGGCAAGGTTTTGTTGATCGTGAACGTAGCCTCCAAGTGCGGGCTTACACCGCAATATGAAGCGCTGGAAAAACTCTATGAAGACAAACGAGCCGAGGGCCTTGAAGTGCTGGGTTTCCCGGCGAACAACTTCAAGGGGCAAGAGCCGGGGAGCAATGCCGAGATCGCGGAATTCTGCAGCTCGACCTACGGCGTGAAATTTCCGATGTTTTCGAAAGTATCCGTAGTTGGTGCAGACCAGCATCCGCTGTACCAGACGCTCACCAGCACACAGCCGGACGCAACTGGCGACGGCCCGTTTCGCGAGCGCCTCAAAGGCTACGGCATTGAACCTAACCCCGCGCCTGACGTGTTGTGGAACTTCGAGAAGTTCGTGATTGGCAGGGACGGGCGCGTGGCAGGCCGTTTCTCGCCGGATGTCACGGCAGATGATCCACGCCTGCTTGAGACTATTCAAACCGCACTGGCGAACTAAGCTAGCGACGCCTTCGCGCGGTGAGACCGCCGGCAAGACCGGTGATCGCATCACGCAAGGGCTTAAATTGGGGCCGTCACGTCACCCAAGCGCTCCCGCCATTGCAAGGAACGCTCAACTCTATTTCGCTTAAGCGGTCGCTGTCGCAACCGACCTGCCGACCATCAGGTAATGAATCAGCGCGATGATCGGGAACACGCTCGCGACCATGGCGGTCAACGGCCATCCACCATGGTCATACAAGCTGCTGGCGAGCGCTGACCCAATTGCGCCGCCAATGAAGATGCTGGTCATATAAAGCGCATTCAGACGATTGCGGCTGGCCGCATGCAACGCATAGATCTCACGCTGGCCGAGCACCATGTTCATCTGCACGGCGAAGTCCAGCACAACGCCGGTCACAACGAGTCCACCCACGCCCCACGCCGGATGAATCAGTCCCGGTGTGAATGCGAGCGCCCCGACGACGATGGCTATCAACGTCGCGCGAACTGAATGCCCGGCATCGGCGAGCCGCCCTGCCACGGGAGCCGACGTGGCGCCTATCGCGCCGACCAGCGCGAACACGGCAATCGCGTTCTGCGACAAGCCGTAATGACGCGTCAGTTCGATCGGCACCGCGGTCCAGAAGAGGCTGAACGTGGCAAACATCAACCCTTGATACAACGCGCGATGACGCAGTGTCGGCAAGGTCGCAACCAGTTCGCCAAGCGAATGAATCAACTGAAAGTAGGTCGCTTGATGCGACGGCTGGCGGCGCGGGATGGTCAGCGCCAGGACCGCCGTCACGATGGCCATCAACACCGCCGCCGAGCCGAATACCGTGCGCCAGCCAAAATGACCGGCGACCACGCTTGAGATCGGACGTGACAACAATATGCCAAGCAGAAGCCCGCTCATGATGTTGCCGACCACGCGGCCACGCGACTCGTCCGGTGCAAGATGGGCGGCCAAAGGGATCAGGATCTGCACGGCGACCGAACTGAAACCGACCAGCAACGACACCGCCAGGAACGCGCTCGGCTGACGCGTTACAGCGGCCAGCGCGAGACTGAAGATCGAGACAATGGCTGTCGTGATCATCAGCTTGCGATTCTCCAGCAGATCGCCAAGCGGAACCAGGAAGAACAGTCCCAATGCATAGCCGATCTGCGTAAGCGAAACAATCAGGCTCGCCATGCCGCCCGACATGTGAATGTCCGGTGCGATGAGCTCGGTGATCGGTTGCGCATAGTAGAGGTTGGCGACGATCGCGCCGCAGCAGAACGCGAACAGCGCGGTCATGCCCTGGGTTAGCTTGACTGTGCCGCCGTTCTGGCCGGCAGCAGGTGCGTTAGGCGTCATGTGATAGATCCTTAGTAATCGAAACTGTTTAATGTTCGATGTTCATCAAGCGGTTCCCGCGCGGCTTCACTGACGGGTTCATGCGGTGCTCCGTTCGAGTGCCGCCCGCAGCGCGTTGGCGAATACCGCCGGCGGTTGCGCGCCGCTGATCGCATCGCCTGCGATGAACACGGTCGGCACCGAGCGAACGCCTTGCTGCTGAGTCAGCCGCTGCGCTGCGAGCACTTCTGCAAGACCTCGGCCTTGCAAGAGGGTGTCCTCTGTAGCGGCGGCATTGAAGCCAGCTTTCGCGGCGAGTTCAACCAACGTGCCGATCAAGCCAATATCGCGGCCCTCGGAGAAGTACGCGGCGAATATCGACTCATAGAGGGCTTCGGTCTTGCGCGCGTCGCCCACGCTTAACGCGTACTGCATCAGCTGATGAGCGAGACGTGTGTTCGGCGTCCTGCTCACCCGCTCGAAATTGAATTGCGCGCCGGCAGCCAGACCGGTCGCCGCAACCTGCGCATCCATTCCTTGCGAGCGTACCCAACTGCCGAACTTGGCCGTCCGATATCCGCGCCGGTCCATTCCGACCGCGGGCATCGTGGGATTCAATTCGAACGGTGCGTACGTCATTGAAACGGGGACTGGCAGGTTGGCCGCACGAATTCCCGA
>Ga0153932_1000423_pt1 | contig 12089 bp, 8 predicted proteins | sample TSNJ016MetaG_FD_102273 | JGI IMG/M metagenome (GOLD analysis project Ga0153932, IMG submission 102273) | Attine ant fungus gardens microbial communities from New Jersey, USA - TSNJ016 MetaG | ecosystem: Host-associated > Fungi > Mycelium > Unclassified | place: USA: New Jersey, Wharton State...
TGTCCTTGCATCAAGAGGAATGAATGGCGAGTAACAACGTAGCCCAATTTGCCGCGGAACTCAAAATGCCTGCGGGCGTCCTGCTCGAGCAGTTGCAGGCGGCTGGCGTCACGAAAGCGAGCGAGGATGACGATTTGTCCGAGACGGACAAGTCGCGCCTGCTCGAACACTTGCGCAAGTCGCACGGTTCCGCCGATGCCGACAAACGCAAGATCACTTTGACCCGCCGGCATACGTCGGAAATCAAACAGTCCGACTCTACGGGTAAAGCTCGCACCATTCAGGTCGAGGTCCGCAAGAAGCGCGTGTTCGTGCAGCGCGATCAGAGCGGTGCCGAACAGGTAGCCGAAGGTGCGAACCACGTCGAAGACGAAGTGGATGAAGCCGAATTGCAGCGTCGCGATGAAGAAGCGCGCCATGCTGCCGAGCTGCTTGAAAAAGAAGCGCTTGAACTGAAGGAACGCCAGGAGCGCTTCGAGCGCGAAGAGGCGGAGCGTGTTGCGCGCGAAGCGGCGGCAGAAGCCGAACGCCGCCGCGCTGAGGAAGAAGAAGCGAAACGTGCTGCCGCGCAAGCGGAAGCCGCCGAGATCTCGCGTGCTGCGGCGACTGCTCGTCAGGATACGCGTACCGAATCGAAGACGGAAAACGTGGCTGACGAACCTGTGAAAGCTGAAGAGGCTGCGCCGCAAGTCGATGAGAAGGCCGCCGCCGAGCGCGCCGCTCAACGCGAAGCTGCGAAGAAGGCAGAAGACGCTGCACGTGCCGCGACTGAAAAGGCGCGCGCCGAGCACGATCAGATTGCGAAGCGCCGTGCCGCGGCTGAAGCCGAAGCCCGCGCCATCCGCGAAATGATGAATACCCCGCGCAAGGCCCAGCAGGCGAAGCCGCCCGAGCCGACTCCGGCTGCCGTGGCTGCTGCGGCGGCTGCCGCCAAGGTGGCGGAAGGCGTGAAGGCTGCCGAAGCTAAGGGCACGCTGCACAAACCGGCGCGTCCGGAAGGCTCGGCACCGGCACGTCCTGCAGCGGCGAAAAAGCCTGCTGCCGGCGCACCGGCTACGGCTGCACCGTCGCTCGGACCGGACAAGAAGAAGGCCGGTGGCAAGAGCAGCTGGCAGGACGATGCAGCCAAGCGTCGCGGCATCAAGACGCGTGGCGACACCAGCGGCGGCGTAGACCGTGGCTGGCGCGGCGGCCCGAAGGGTCGTGGCAAGCATCAGGACCAGACCAACTTCCAGGCGCCGACGGAACCAGTGGTGCGCGAAGTGCACGTGCCGGAAACGGTATCGGTGGCGGATCTGGCGCACAAGATGTCGGTGAAGGCTTCGGAAGTCATCAAGGTGATGATGAAGCTGGGCCAGATGGTCACGATCAACCAGGTGCTGGACCAGGAAACCGCGATGATCGTCGTGGAAGAACTGGGTCACAGCGCGGTTGCGGCCAAGCTGGACGATCCGGAAGCGTTGCTGGTCGAAGGCGAAACGCAGGAAGAAGTGGGCGAACGCCTGCCGCGTCCTCCGGTGGTCACGGTCATGGGTCACGTCGACCACGGCAAGACCTCGCTGCTTGACTACATTCGCCGTGCGAAGGTTGCATCGGGCGAAGCGGGTGGGATTACGCAGCACATCGGCGCTTACCACGTGGAAACACCGCGCGGCGTGATCACGTTCCTGGACACGCCGGGTCACGAAGCCTTTACGGCCATGCGTGCCCGCGGTGCGAAGGCAACGGACATCGTGATTCTGGTGGTCGCTGCAGACGACGGCGTGATGCCGCAAACGAAGGAAGCCATCGCTCATGCGAAGGCGGGTGGCGTGCCTATCGTCGTGGCGATCAACAAGATCGACAAGCCGGGTGCCGCTTCCGAGCGCGTGAAGCAGGAACTGGTCGCTGAAGGCGTCGTGCCGGAAGAGTACGGTGGTGATTCGCCGTTCATCGAAGTGTCGGCGAAGACGGGTGTCGGTATCGACAGCTTGCTGGAAAACCTGTCGCTGCAAGCGGAAGTCATGGAACTCAAGGCGCCTATCGATGCACCCGCCAAGGGCCTCGTGATCGAAGCAAAGCTCGACAAGGGCAAGGGCCCGGTTGCAACGATCCTGGTGACATCGGGTACGTTGAATCGTGGCGACATCGTGCTGGCAGGTACGGCTTTCGGGCGCGTCCGGGCCATGCTCGACGAAACCGGCAAGCCGATCAAGTCGGCGGGTCCGTCGATTCCGGTCGAAATTCAAGGCCTTTCGGAAGTGCCGGGCGCGGGTGAAGAAGTCATGGTCCTGCCGGACGAACGCAAGGCGCGTGAAATCGCCTTGTTCCGTCAAGGCAAGTTCCGCGACGTCAAGCTGGCAAAGCAGCAAGCCGCGAAGCTGGAAAACATGCTGGAGTCCATGACGGAAGGCAACGTGCAGAACCTGCCGTTGATCGTCAAGGCCGACGTGCAAGGTTCCCAGGAAGCGCTGGTGCAGTCGTTGCAGAAGCTCTCGACCAACGAAGTGCGCGTGCAGATCGTACACAGCGCAGTTGGCGCGATCAGCGAGTCGGACGTCAATCTGGCGACCGCGTCGAAGGCGGTCATCATCGGCTTCAACACGCGTGCGGATGCTCAGGCTCGCAAGGTGGCGGAGTCGAACGGTATCGACATTCGTTACTACAACATCATCTATGACGCTGTGGATGAAGTGAAAGCGGCAATGTCGGGCATGCTCTCGCCGGAGAAGCGCGAAGTCATCACGGGTATGGTCGAGGTTCGTCAGATCATCCGTGTGCCGAAGATCGGCGCGATCGCGGGTTGTATGGTTACCGACGGCGTGGTCAAGCGGAACTCGATGGTTCGGGTGTTGCGCAACAACGTGGTTGTCCACACGGGCGAGATCGATTCGCTCAAGCGCTTCAAGGACGACGCGAAGGAAGTTCGCCAGGGCTTCGAATGCGGTATCTCGCTGAAGAACTACAACGACATGGTCGAAGGTGACCAGTTCGAGATCTTCGAAGTGACCGAAGTCGCACGTACGCTATAAAAGATTCACCGCTGGACTCGAGGGCGGAGTGGGCTTCACGCCCGCTCCGCCCTTTTTATTTGCGGCGTCCGGCGATACACACATTATCGGAAATATCATGGCCAAGAAACGTACTTCCCCTAACCGCAACGTGCAGATTGCGGATCAGATCCAGCGCGATCTCGCAGAATTGGTGCGTGACGTGAAGGACCCGCGAATCGGCATGGTGACGTTTCAGAGCGTCGAGCTGACGCCCGACTACGCGCATGCAAAGGTGTATTTCACGACGCTCACCGGCGACCCGAAGGAAACCGAAGCTGGCCTGAATCACGCAGCGGGCCATTTGCACAACCTGCTATTCAAGCGCCTGCATATCCATACGGTGCCGACGCTGCATTTCCACTACGACCAGACCGTCGTGCGCGCGGTGGAAATGTCGAAGCTGATCGACGAAGCAAATTCCACACGCGCCAAGGACGACGAAGAGCCTGAGCAAGACGAAAAGGGCGCTTGATCGATGAACGGTTCCGCTCGTCCGAAGATCCCGCGTCGTCTGCTCGACGGCGTGTTGCTGCTCGATAAACCCCTCGGCCTTTCCAGCAACGACGCGCTGGTTCGCGCCAAGCGAATTTATCTGGCGAAAAAAGCCGGGCATACCGGCACGCTCGATCCGCTCGCGACCGGTTTGTTGCCGCTGTGCTTTGGCGAGGCGACGAAGTTTTCGCAGGATTTGCTCGAAGCCGATAAAACCTACGAAGCCACCATGCGCCTCGGCGTTCGCACGACCACGGGCGACGCGGAAGGCGAGGCGCTGGAAACGCGCGAGGTCAGCTGCGACGAAGCCGCGATCCATGCGGCAATGACCGGTTTCCGCGGCGACATCACGCAAATTCCGCCGATGTATTCAGCGCTCAAACGCGACGGCAAGCCTTTGTACGAATACGCGCGGGCGGGGCAAACCGTCGAGCGCGAAGCGCGCAACGTGACCATCCTCGCGCTGGAGATGATCGCGTGCGCGTTGCCGAACGTGACGTTTCGCGTGACGTGCAGCAAGGGCACGTATGTACGCACGCTTGCTGAGGATATCGGTGAGAAGCTTGGGTGCGGGGCGCATCTGGTGGCGCTGCGGCGCACGGGTGTGGGCACGTTGACGCTCGAAAACGCGGTGACGCTGGATACGCTTTCGGAGGCAACGCCCGAAGAACGCGATCGCTGGCTGCAACCGGTCGATGCGCTGCTGTCGACATTTCCGGCCGTTCTTCTCGACGCCGATGCCAGCCGCCGCTTCACGCAAGGTCAGCGGCTCAAGCTCGCGGATATCAGCGACACGCCGGCGAATGCGGATCGTGTGCGCGTTTATTCGCGCGACGAACACCGTCTGCTGGGCGTGGCCCGAGCCGGCGAGGGGGTGCTGGCGCCGGAACGGCTGGTGGTATCGGCAGGATAAAAAAAAGCCACGGCGTGCCGTGGCTTTTTCACATGAGTCGAACCGGTTTTAATGCGCCGCCGAAGCCGCCGCTGCCGAATCTCCGCCGCCCGAGCGCTCGGGTTTGGTGATCCAGATCAGCGCAATCAACGCGACAAAAATCGCCGCCGATATATAGAACAGATCGTTCACGCCCAGTTGCGCGGCCTGCTGGGTCGCCATGCTGTTGAACAGCCCATACCCTTGTTCCTTGCTGAACCCGGCCGCGCCGAACTGCTGCATGGAGGCGTTGAAGTTCGGGTTGTACAGGTTGGCCTGCTCGACAAGCTGCGCGTGGTGCACGTTCGACCGGTGATCCCATGCTGTCGAGAATATCGATGTCCCGATGCCGCCGCACATGATCCGCACGAAGTTCGATAACCCCGACGCCGCTGGAATCCGGTTGCCTGGCAAGCCCGACAACGTGATCGAGACCAGCGGAATAAAGAACCCCGCCATGCCGATGCCCTGAATCACCGTGGGCAGCATCAGCGTGAACGTATCGACGCCCGTGGTGTAGCGCGAGCGCATCCAGAACACCAGCGCGAACACAAGAAAGGCGCCCGTTGCGATCTTGCGCGGATCGATACGTGGCAGGAACTTCCCGACCACGGGCGAGAGCAGGACCGCGAACAACCCGACTGGCGCGAGGACCAGGCCGGCGTCGGTAGCGGTGTAGCCAATATCGGTTTGCAACCACAGCGGCAACAACACGAGGTTGCCGAAGTACAGCCCATAGCCAATCGCCAGCGCGATCGTGCCGCCCGTGAAATTGCGCAGCTTGAAGAGCGAAAGATCGACGACCGGATGTTCCTCGGTCAGTTCCCACACAATGAAGAACGCCAGCGCGATGACCGCGATCAATGTCAGCACCACGATGGTAGTGGAATTGAACCAGTCGAGGTCCTTGCCTTTGTCGAGCATGACCTGCAGCGAACCGACCCAGATCACGAGCAGGCTTAACCCCACTGTATCGATAGGCGCCTTGCGGATCACCGAATCGCGTTCCCGGAAGATCGCAAACGTGGCGATCGCGGCAACGATGCCCACCGGAATGTTGACGTAGAAAATCCACGGCCACGAGATGTTGTCGGAGATCCAGCCGCCCAGGATCGGGCCGGCAACAGGCGCAATCAGCGTGGTCATCGACCACATGGAAAGCGCCATGGGCGCCTTTGCTCGCGGGTAACTGGCGAGCAGCAAGGTTTGGGAAAGCGGGATCATCGGGCCGGCGACCGCGCCTTGCAGCACGCGGGCGGCGAGCAGGAAGGGCAGGGTGGGCGCGAGCCCGCAGAGCCACGACGCAATCACGAACAGCACGATCGACGTCATGAACAAGCGCACTTGCCCGAAGCGCTGGGTGAGCCAGCCGGTGAGCGGCACGGAGATCGCGTTGGCGACCGCGAACGACGTGATCACCCACGTGCCCTGATCCGACGATACCCCGAGGTCACCGGATATCGACGGGATGGAGACGTTTGCGATCGATGTATCGAGCACGTTCATGAACACCGCGAGCGACACCGCGATCGTCCCGATCACGAGTTTCGCGCCTTGCAGCGGCGGATGAACGGCGTTGGGTTGAGACATAAGAACGGTTCCGGAAAACTTTGAAGAGCGCTTACATCAGCTTCGCGAGGTCTTGCTTGGTCGCGGGCTGAACGTTTTCCTTCGATGTCTTCTGCGAGCCGCCGCCCGTACCCGGCCCCGACGTGCCTTCGTTCGCGGCGATAATGCGCGCGATTTCAGCGTCGGCCTGATCGCCGTACTTGGCGAACACATCGGTCTGGTACACGGTGTTGGGCGCCGTGCCAAGCTGGCCGCCGTTCTCGTCCTTGATCGTCACGTCCACGTTCATCGACAAACCGATGCGCAGCGGATGCTTTTCAAGTTCCTGCGGGTCGAGCGCGATACGGACCGGCAGGCGCTGCACGACCTTGATCCAGTTGCCAGTCGCGTTTTGCGCCGGCAAGAGTGAGAACGCGGAGCCCGTTCCGGCGGAGAAGCCGATCACCTTGCCGTGGAACACGACCCCTGATCCGTACACGTCAGCCGTGAGTTCGACCGGCTGTCCGATGCGCATATGCGTGAGCTGCACTTCCTTGAAATTGGCATCGATCCATACGCCATTCAGCGGCACGATCGCCATCAGCGGATTGCCCGGCGACACGCGCTGGCCGACCTGCACCGAACGCTTCGCGACATAACCCGTCACCGGCGCGGGCATGGTGTTGCGCGCAAAGTTGATGTACGAATCGCGGACCTTGGCGGCGGCCGACAGCACGTTCGGATGATTTGCGATGGTCGTGTTCGAAGTCAGCGAACGGTTCGCCTGCAACTCCTGCTGCGCCGCATTCAGCGAAGCCTGCGCGCCGCGCACGGCGTCACGCGCGTGGGAGATTTCCTCGCCCGAGATCGCGCCGGTCTGCGCAATCGTCAAGCGGCGGCGCAGGTCATCCTGGGCGCGCGACAAATCCGACTGACGCAGCGCGACTTGCGCCTGGTATTGATTGTCGTTGACGAACAGCGTGCGGACCTGGCGCACCGTCTGCGCAAGATTCGCTTCGGCCTGATCGAGCGCGACTTTCGAATCCGCCGGATCGAGTACGACGAGCGGATCGCCCATCTTCACGGTTTGCGTGTCGTCGGCATTCACCGAGATCACCGTGCCGACCACTTGCGGCGTGATCTGCACGATGTTGCCGTTGACATAAGCGTCGTCGGTGCTTTCGTGAAAACGCGCGACGAGGAAGTAGTACAGCCCGTATGCAACGGCTGCGATGATCACGACCAGCACGATCAGCGACATCAGCACGCGGCGCTTGGTGTTGCTGGTTTTAGGCGCCGGTGCTGCTGCGGCGTTTTGTTGAGAGTCGCTCATGAATGGCTCCGTATTCCCTGTCTCGAGTTGCTGCTAATCGATTCGATTTGGTTTGATTCAGTCGGCGGTCTTCGCCGCGACCGATGCGGTTTTCGACGTTTGCCCGTCGATGGCAAGGTTGGTGTCGGCGGCATCGAAACCTCCGCCCAGCGCCTTGATCAGGCCGATCTGGAGATCGCGGCGCCTCATCCGCAGGTTCGTCACGGTTTGCTCGTTCGACAACCGGTTCTGGTCGGCGGTGAGCACCTGCAGTTGTGGCGACAAGCCGGCCTTGTACCGGATCACGGCGAGCTGGTAGGCGTGCGAGGAAGCGTCGAGGGCGCGCGTGGCATCGCTCGTTTGCTGATCGACCGAGCGAATCGATGCGATCTGCGTCGCCACATCGTTCAGCGCGTTGATCAGCGTCTGGTTGTAGTTCGCGACGTCGAGATCGAAGTCCGCGTATCGGCCCTTCAACTGCGCGCGCAGCGCGCCTGCGTCGAAGATCGGCAAATGGATGGCCGGCCCTGCGTTGAACTGACGGCTGCTCGAAGTGAAGAAGCGGCCCCAGCCAAAGGCATCGAAGCCCGCTGCCACCGACAGATTGATGTCGGGGAAAAACTCGGCCTTGGCTTCCTTTACATCCGATGTCGCCGCTTCCACCTGCCAGCGCGCCGCGACAATATCCGGCCGGCGCGCGATCAGGTCGGCCGGCACGTTGTCCGGCAGCGCGACTTCGATCTTCGAGTTCAGCGCCGGGTTCGCAATTTTCAAGCCGCGATCCGGGCCCTGGCCGAGCAGCGCGCCGAGCTGATAGCGCGTGGTCGTGATCTGGCCGTCGAGCTCGGACAGGTTCGTCTGGCTCGTCGCAATATTGCCTTCGGCCGTGCGGATTTCGACGTTGGTATCGAGTCCGGCGCTCACGCGGCCGTTCGTGATCCGGCCTACGTCGGAGCGGTTTGCGATCTCGCGCTGTGCAACGTCGCGCAGGGCATAGAGCAGTGCGAGCTGGTTATACGTCTGCGCAACCGATGCCGCCAGCGTCACGCGGGCTTGCTGCATGTCGGCCTCGGCGGCCTTCTGCTGCGACACCGCCTGATTCAGCCGCGAGCGGTTCTTGCCCCACAGGTCCAGGTCCCACGAAGCGCTCACGAGCGCATTGTTCTCGCTATACCAGCTGCCGCCGTACGGAGGCGGGTACAGCCCGTTTGCCGAATAGAGCTCGCGACTCCACGAATACGAGCCGTTCACTTTCGGGAAAAGGCCCGCACGTGAGCTTTCTATATAGGACGATGCCTTCGCGATCCGGGCTTGCGCCTGCGCGATCGATGGATTGCCCGCCAGCGCTTCGTCGATGAGCTGAGGCAATTGCGGATCGCCGAATTGCTTCGCCCAGTCGAGCGACGGCCACTGGCCGCCTTGCGACGGCACGCTTTGCGTGGCCTGCAGTGCGTCGTTCTGTGGCGCGGTGATCTGCTTGTCGCTGCTGATGCCGGCGTAATTGGCACAACCCGCGAGCACGAACACGGCTGCGGCCAGCGCGCTGCGTTTCATTGTTATCGTAGACGCCGCGAAGACAGGCGCGGACGAATAAGGGAGTTTCATCGCTCGACTCTCAGAGATGATATGTAAAGATGGACGCAGCAACCATTTCTTTCAGTTTTATTACCCGGAAAGGGCGGTCGCCGATGTGCGTCGTCAAGATAGGAACCCGGATTCAGGAGAACACGCTCGCTTGGTCAGGAGGATGCTTTCGGCGTTGAGCTTTCGTATCCGCTGATCAGTGCGATGGCGGCAGGATCGCCCGAATTGAGCAGGATCCGGCGCAACATGCTTTTCAAAAAACCGACTTCCTCGGGAGTGAAACCGCCGAGAAGCTTGTCCAGCACTTTCGTGAAAATAGCCGGTATCTGCCCCGCAAGCTCGCGGCCTTCAGGCGTCAGCGCGAGCCGCACGACCCGCCTGTCTTCCTCGCTGCGCACGCGCGTGATCAGTCCGCGCTTCTCCAGCCGGTCGATCAGGCGTGTAACCGCGCTTGCATCAATGCCATATTCGCGCGCAAGGTCCGCTGCGGCCAGATTGCGGCCGCTCGCAAGCATGAACATGATGCTGGCTTGGGTGCTGGTGATGCCGAGGTCAGCCATGGTGAGCTGCGTCACGTTGTTCCAGAGCGTCGAGCGAACCCGGCTTAGCAGGTAGCCGACGCTCTCGCAAAGTACGTAATTGGCAATTTCTGGAACCGGCTGATGGACGTCGCTCATGGATACTCGTGCGCTTGCAATAATTGACTATGCAAGATTATAGGAGGCGTTTCGTTGACGCGGCAAGTACTTTCAGATTCCTCCTAATGCGCTTGTGAGATGCCAACTGTTGTTATTTTGAGATTCGATTGCGCTCGCCAGGGGCCTGACAGCAAGACTTGACGGCGATTTTCGGCTGTCCCGAAATAGAAAAACGAGGGGAAAAGGCTTCCGGGTTTCGTCCTATTGCTTAACAGGGCGGAAGAGGACACGCCGCCGTGCTACAATCTTGGGTTCCCATCGCGCCGAGTGCGGGGAAGTGGATTTGTCTTCAGGTTCGTTCCACGGCTAATAGCTAGCTTGCACCCACGGCGCTCAACTATCTGTACAAGCTCCTCAAGCTCCTATGACCCGCGCCCTTCGCAACATTGCCATCATTGCCCACGTCGACCACGGCAAGACCACGCTCGTCGACCAATTGCTCCGCCAGACCGCCACGTTCCGAGAGAACCAGGCTGTGGTCGAGCGCGTGATGGACTCGAACGACATCGAAAAGGAACGTGGCATCACGATCCTTTCGAAGAACTGCGCGGTCGAGTACGAAGGCACGCACATCAATATCGTGGACACGCCGGGACACGCCGACTTCGGCGGTGAAGTCGAACGCGTGCTGTCCATGGTCGACTCGGTGTTGCTGCTGGTCGACGCCGTCGAAGGTCCGATGCCGCAAACGCGCTTCGTGACGAAGAAGGCGCTGGCGCTCGGCCTCAAGCCCATCGTTGTGATCAACAAGGTCGACCGGCCGGGCGCGCGGATCGACTGGGTGATCAACCAGACGTTCGACCTGTTCGACAAGCTGGGCGCCACGGAAGAACAACTCGATTTCCCGATCGTCTACGCGTCGGGCCTGAATGGTTATGCCGGACTGAACCCGGACGTGCGCGAAGGCGACATGCGTCCGCTGTTCGACGCCGTGCTGGAACACGTTCCGGTTCGCCCGGCCGATCCGGACGCGCCGCTGCAACTCCAGATCACCTCGCTCGACTTTTCGTCCTACGTCGGCCGTATCGGCATTGGCCGGATCACGCGCGGGCGCATCAAGCCGGGCATGGCTGTCGCCGTGCGCACGGGTGCTGACGGCCCAATCCTGAACCGCAAGATCAATCAGGTCCTGTCGTTCAAGGGCCTGGAGCGCGTCCAGGTTGAAGAGGCTGAAGCCGGCGACATCGTGCTGATCAACGGTATTGAAGAAATCGGCATCGGCGTGACCATTTGCGCCGTGGATACCCCGGAAGCGTTGCCCATGATTACCGTGGACGAACCCACGCTGACCATGAACTTCCTGGTGAACTCGTCACCGCTGGCCGGTCGCGAAGGCAAGTTCGTCACGAGCCGTCAGATCCGCGACCGCCTGATGAAGGAATTGAACCACAACGTCGCACTGCGTGTGAATGAAACCGGTGACGAAACCACGTTCGAAGTGATGGGCCGTGGCGAACTGCACCTGACCATTCTCGTGGAAAACATGCGTCGTGAAGGCTATGAGCTCGCCGTGTCGCGTCCGCGCGTGGTGATGACGGAAGTCGACGGCGTGAAGCATGAGCCGTATGAAAACCTGACCGTCGACATGGAAGACGCAAACCAGGGCGGCGTGATGGAAGAGCTGGGCCGTCGCAAGGGCGAAATGCTCGACATGGCGTCGGACGGCCGTGGCCGTACGCGTCTTGAGTACCGTATCTCGGCACGCGGCCTGATCGGCTTCCAGTCGGAATTCCTGACGCTCACGCGCGGCACTGGCCTGATGAGCCACACGTTCGATTCGTATCAGCCGGTGAAGGAAGGCGGTGTTGGCGAGCGTCGTAACGGCGTGCTGATTTCGCAGGACGACGGTGCTGCTGTCGCCTACGCATTGTGGAAGTTGCAGGATCGCGGCCGCATGTTCGTTTCGCCGGGTGATGCGCTTTATGAAGGCATGATCATCGGCATTCATAGCCGTGACAACGATCTGGTTGTGAACCCGATCAAGGGCAAGCAACTGACCAACGTGCGTTCGTCGGGAACGGACGAAGCGGTGCGCCTCGTGCCGCCGATCCAGATGTCGCTGGAATACGCGGTTGAATTCATCGATGACGACGAACTGGTCGAAGTCACGCCGCAATCCATCCGTCTGCGCAAGCGCTACCTGAAGGAACACGAGCGTCGCAGCGCCAGCCGCAAGGGCGCAGTGGACTGATCGAGTCCGTTGACGTGCGAAGAGAAAAGCCACCCTTGGGTGGCTTTTCTATTGCGCCGCAACTTCCATTGACATGTGTCCCTTATTCGCGAAAGGTCCTCGAAAGCCCGCCGGACAAGCTTTCCGGGCGCGACCATCGGCGCGTCGAATTAATGATATGTGCTATGCTAACGGATGCATTGCCAGTTTTAGGTCCTTCCAAGCAGACTTGATTCGCGCAATCCGCTAAACGGTCAGGCCGTGTTGCGGAAGGTTGAGTAACCCGCTATTTCTCGAGAAACTCGAAGAAAGGTGAGCGTAA
>Ga0153932_1000424_pt1 | contig 12084 bp, 17 predicted proteins | sample TSNJ016MetaG_FD_102273 | JGI IMG/M metagenome (GOLD analysis project Ga0153932, IMG submission 102273) | Attine ant fungus gardens microbial communities from New Jersey, USA - TSNJ016 MetaG | ecosystem: Host-associated > Fungi > Mycelium > Unclassified | place: USA: New Jersey, Wharton State...
TCGGCGACTGAGGAATGCACGACGCCAGAAAGCAAAAAGCCCAGTCACGAGGACCGGGCTTTTTGCATGAATCTTTGGTGGGGCGTGACAGATTCGAACTGTCGACCTACGGATTAAGAGTCCATTTAATAAATCAATAACTTCAGCTACTTAGCTCGCTTTTTGCTCCGCATATATGTCATTTCTGTGAAGAACAGAGCGTTGCTCCCAAAGGGTTAGGTAAATTTTGCGGTGCGGAATTGCCTGCGCGGAAAGATCGGAATATATTTGCGCAGTTACAACTTGTAACGGCTTACTCCATAACAGCGCGAACCGGCCGCCTTTCGTGTGGGGCCTAGGACCTGAGACATGAAGCTTAAAGAAGAAGTAACCGTGACGCACTTCGACGTCACGAGGTGCGGCTATTTTGTGCCATTCGCTCGTAACAATGCACATCTGTTTGGGGACGCCGAGTCCATGCTTGCGGACCTCGCTAGCTGGTCAGCGGGAGTGGACCTGGTGCAGACGCAGACATATGCACCGGGTGATGAGCTTCTCCCTACATACCTTCTGGACGTTAAGTCTGCTAAGCGCGAGTATCTCGTTGGTACTTGGAACGGGACGGCGGATTCGAGCGGAAATGTGTTGTCGGTCCCTGCGACCGCTAAGGTCGGCTCTGCGCAAGCGACAACCGCAGTTTTGCCGCCGGGCAATATCGCTGGCTATGCAACCTACTTTTGGTTTCGCCCCGATCAGCAAGAGTTTTCGACGGTGCAATTCGCCGGGGGACTGAACGGCAGGCAGAACATGCTTGCGTATACAAACGCTTTTTTGGCGAAATTCAACCCCCGACACGTCGTCGCAAAGGGATCCGTGACCCTGAAAGCAGACGTCCACCGCTGTATTGAGGGGTATCGTGAGGCGCAGGACGACACCCTTGAAGTGTTGCCGCTAGAGAAGGCCTATCCGGTCTTCGAATCGCTGCTGGTTCGGAACGAGGGACGCATCAACGAGATCAAACGCAACTTGGCTTCGGTGCATACGATTATCCGTAAGGAAACCATCACTGCGACGACTGCGGCTGGCAAGTCCCATCTTGGAGGGATCATGGGTGTGTTCGGCGTCGAAAAGGCGAGGACCAATGAACATGACTATCGGGTCCGTTATCAAATCAAGTACAGGCCCACGGCTGCGGAGTTTGACGCAATGGTCGAAACTTATAAAGCGGTAAGCGGAAACGGCTGGGATGACATCGGGTTTTTGATGACTGGTCGTTCGTCGCCACTTTGGCTGAGCGGCTCAATGGCGCGTACAAAAGCCGAGATCGAGGTTGTGCGCAATGGTCATGTGGTTGACGCGCCTCAGCTTTTGAGGACCCTACAGCTACACCGCGCTGAACTGCTTAAAAAGTGACCACCACGATAAGGCTGCTTATTTTCGCGATCATTGCCGTTGCTTTGGCAGTCGCTTGGTTCTTAGGTGCCTCGATTCCCTTTGAGCAGCAGTCAAAGCTGCTTGAGGGGCTGCGAGACTCCTCTGCCGTGGTGATGGCGGTGCTCGGCATTTGGCTGGCAGTAATTTTTCCTGAGGTCTTGCCAAAGTTGTTTGCCGGCGTTCCTGTCCAGTTCGACTCGGTACAGCTAGGCCGCTTTCGGTCCGTCATTTATCCGCTATCGCTCGCGGCGGGGATCGTGGCTCTAGAAGTAATCGTGCCGTGGGCGGCGATCGTTGCAAAGCAGATTCCGTTTTTTCTTGAACATCGGGGCGCATGTCGCATCGGCTCGTTTGCCGTTCTTTCGGCCCTTTGCATGCTGCAAATGTTCGCTATTTTGTGGATGCTGATCCCTGTGGGAATCGTTGATATGTTCGCTAAGTCGTCAAGCGACAAGATCGATCACCTCGCCAAAATGAACCGCGGGACGTCTAAATCGCAGGATGAATGAGATCGCCGCCGTCCTCGCGATCGTCAACCTGCCCCGCCATCTCGTTACGGTTTCTCGGCGGCGCTGTATCGGGCTTATTGATGGCGATGCGTCACATCTTGACGCTGTGAAAGAATCCCGCACGCTGACGCGTGTTCGGGGCCTTCGGTCCAAGGACTAATCACGTGCTCACCCGTTTGGTCGAAAGTGACCAGTTGACGGTCGCCTTCGGGGAAGATTTTGACGACGGTATTCCGTGGGGTGTCTTCCTCGACTACATAAATCGGGATCCGGCTTCTAGATGGGCCTTCGCGGCTGCACCATCGTCGGACAGCAACGCGGTTTCTAGCTGCTGCCAAAATTCTTGGTCAGACGGCGAGGGTAGTGGGACTATTTTCTGGTGCATAAAACCTCCGGCTTTTGGCCGCATTCCACGCGAGCACAAAGGCGTTGTTGTGCAATACAAACACAGATTAACAAAATTTTATTGCGACCGGGGGCGGGATATGCATGGGGTTGTGTCGACTATCGATGAAATGAATCATTTCAAAGGCTTATCGTCGTTTGTAAATCGGTTTGTCTATCCGATTATGTAAATCTATTCGTCTATCATTATCTGACATTAACTGTCGAATATCCATGTTTTGTAACTTGAGACGTCTATCAAATAGGCTCTGCGTAAATAATTGTCTGATGGTTCTATTTGAGAGTTTTGCGTATCGTTGGTTCTGCGCACTGCGCCATTGAACTAGACGATTAACGGTTAAACGGAACCTAATATGTCATCGAAACAAAAGCTTACGATTATCGCGATTAATGTCCGCAGTGGGGTTGCTCAGAAAACCGGGCGACCCTACACGATTCACGAGGCGCAGTGCATTCTCGAACAATCAAAAGACGGAGTTTCTAATGTGGTCGTCGGAGTAATCAATCTTCCTGATGTGTTGGCTAAGGAAGTTCAGCCGGGCGACTACCTCGCAGAATTTTTACTCGCGCAAGGCAGCGGTCAGGACGCCGGGAGATTGGTTCCGAGGATCACGTCGCTTGTACCGCATGGCAACCCTCGCCCACAGCCTAAACCGGAAGCGAAAGCTGCTTAAGCGCCGCACTTCGGCGTGGACTGCTGATCAGTCGCTTTCAATGATTCGCATGCGTTCAGATGCTTCGCGAGCTGGGCGTAGGCTGCGCAATCGTATGTTCGCGGACGGCTATCAAAGAAGTCGATGCGTTCGAAATTGGCCCAAACGAACGAATCCAAATAAACGGGCCGTGCAAACTTGAGAGGTGGTGGATGAAAAAGATGGCAAATCGTGTCGTGGTTGGTGCTGCTCTGGCGGCTGCTTCGGTCGGTGCGTTCGCGCAGGCTTCGTCCGTTTCAATCAACGATACCGCGATTGTTTCGACGATTACGGGACTGTCGACCAACGTTCAGGATATTGGAGGGGCAGTGCTAGCAATTTGTGCGGTCGTTTTCGGCTTCCGCTTGCTTAAGGGATTTATTGGCCGCTGAATCGCCGAGTTCGTGAGGTAGCGATTGAAGGCGTTCGGCTGATACCGGGCGCCTTTTTTGTAGGGGGCGGTTATGCGCGCTGTGGTGTTGGTGCTGCTGTTGGTGGTTTCGTCGTGGGCATGTGCTCAGGCTTCGGGGGTTCAGTTTTCCGGTGTCGTCTGCGGTCCTGGCGGCTTGGCGGGCGTCACATATGTGCAGGCCAGTGGTCGTGCGGTTGATTGCGGTGTGGATTCTAGTGGTGCTCAGTTGGTGTTGCAGGTGTCGACGCTGAGCGGTGATCGGCCAGTCGAGGGCGGTGAGCAAATCGGCATTGACCTTGGCGCCGCTGTGATTGCGGTGATGGCAACCGCGTGGGGTATTCGTGCTTTGCGTAATTTGTTGAATTCGAGCGGGGATGAGGCGTGATGTTCGCGAGGTCTCTCGATTTCTCGTTTGTTTGGTTGTTGTGTTGTTCACTTGGCGTCGGTGTGATCGGTGTCGGCGTAGGTCGTGGTTGGGTTAGCTGTACCAATTTTGGTTTCTGGTGTTCGGTACGCGATGTAGTGATGGCGTGGTTCGTGTGGATTGCCTGGGCGTTGATGGCTGTTGTTGATCGGGAGTCTTGATATGACTTGGTATTACGAGTGCGTTGCGTTTTTGGTCGCAACGTGTTGGGCGGTCGGACTGATTTTGTTCCTGTGACCATGAAAAAACATCGGGTGTTTCGTCAGTTGGTGATGGTGGTCTCGCTGGCGTCGTTGTTGTTGCAACAGCAGCGTGTTGCGGAGGCTCAAGCCGCGCCTATTTTGCAGGAGGCGTTTTCTGGCACGATAAATGAGGCCATTGCGGCGGCGGTTGAGTCAAATTTGGCTCGGCGCGGCATCACGGTTGCGGCGAATGACGCGACGATGGCGGCGACTGAGCAATACATCGGTGCTGCTGCTAATGCAGCGTCGTATGCCAGCACGGCATTAACCGCGGTTGCCACTGTTGCCGGTGCGCCTGTGTGGCTCACGGTGGCGCTTGGAGTGGGTGCGTTGGCGGCAGTTGGCGGTGTTGCGTGGGGCATTTATCAGTTGACGCAGAACAATGGCACGGGTACGACGACGGACGGTCAGCCGATGCCCATGTCGCTGACGCTTACGCCTAGTACGACCTCGGGTACGTCGACGGCGCCGAGTGCTGACCCTGCTGGCGCGTATCAGCTTTACAACACCGGGACGTGTAACACGTTCATGACTGCGACGTGTCCGACCGGGTTGCCGACTGTGGTGCCGAGTGATTTGCGGTATGAGGCGGCGGCGACTGGTGCTTATACGATTGTCGCGGGCGTGAGCGGGATGGATATCGCGCAGCAGTTGGGTTCGTGGATGATGGCGACGACGTGTCCGGCTGGTGGTACGAACATGTCGTGTACGGTTTCGTATCAGGATCAAGGTATCACTCAGCCGATTGGTGCGCCGGCGACGGAGTGGTACATCGTACGGCTTGATTACACGCCTTTTACGTTGGATCAGAACGGTAATCAAGTGCTGGGAACGCCGACGTTTGTGACAGCGGGCGGTAACGGCATTGTGCCGAATTACGGCTATGTGGCGCCTCCCGGTCCAGTGAGCGGTTCGCTGTCTAATCTTCAGTCATCCATTACATCGTCGATGTTGTCGCAGCCGGTTTCTCAGCCTTTGCTGGCGGATATGGCGAACCAGCTTTGGCGGGATGCCGCTGCTCAGCCGGGTTACAACGGTGAGCCGTATTCGCCGGCGAATCCGATTACTGCACAGGATATAGCGACAGCTCCCGTGTCGCCGACTTGGAATGACTTGTTGACTGCGCCTGCGCCTATAGGCACTACTGTCATTCCTATTTCGCCTACTGCGTCCACTTCGGTGAGTACGAGTACCGGCACAACCCCCGCGAGCGGTACGACTACGACTTCTGACGTTAATCCGTGTCTTGAGGACCCGACTGCGTCTGCCTGTCAGCCGTTGGGTAGTGCTCCGACGCCCCCCCCTATTCCTGCCAGCTCTGTGACGGTGACGATGAGTCCGTGGGATATTGGCCCGTCGTCGGGTTCCTGTCCTGCGCCATTGACGGTATCTGCCTTTGGTGCGCCATTGACGTTTGATTACTCGGCGATCTGTACGTTTGCCGAACGCGTACAGCCGCTGATTTTGGCGTTGTGCGCGTTGGGCGCCGCTTTGATTGTGGTGATGGGATTGAAATCATGAGTTGGGCGACATGGCTGTTGGCGTTGGTGCAACCGATTATTGTGCAGGCCTTGATTGCGCTCGGGGTGGGTGTGTTGACGGTTTCGGGGATCGACCTGGCGGTGAATCAGGCTATGTCGTGGTGTACGACGGCCGTGGGTGGCATTCCTTCTGACATGTTGAATGTCTTGGCGCTTGGGGGGTTCTTTCAGGGTATGTCATACATCGGTGGCGCGATCAGTGCGCGTGTGGCGATGGCCGGGGTTGCCGGGGCGGCCAAGAAGTTTTTCATGCACTAATAAATGGCCATCACTCTAATCACTGGAACCCCGGGTAGCGGGAAGACGCTGTACGCCGTCTGGATGATGCAGAAGCAGTTGAAGGCAGGGCGGCGTTTGGTGGTTGATGGGATAAGAGATTTGGCTATTGACCATGAGTTGGTCGATGAGCTGTGGATTCGCGACTGGTTCAATCAGTGTCGGCAGCAAGATTTGATTGTGATCGATGAGGTGCAACGGATTTGGCCGCCTCAGTCGGTCAGTGTGAAGCCGGGTGTAGATATCGATGAGCTGCATAAGCATCGTCATCGTGGCGTTGATTTCATCATCATTACCCAGCATCCGCAGCGCGTGCATAAGACGATCCGCGATCTGGTTGGTCGGCATTTGCATGTGCGGCGCTTGTTCGGGTTGAAGCAAGCGATGGTCTATGAGTGGGATCACTGCCATAACCCGAATTCTGGCTTTAGGGATGCGGTTAAAACGCGTTGGGGCTATCCGCGAGGGGTGTTTGATCTCTATACGAGCGCGGAGGTGCACACGAAGCAGAAGGCTGTGGTGCCGAAAGCTCTGTATTGCATACCGTTGGCTGCTGCGGTGGCGTGTTTTTTTGCATGGCGTGGTTTGCATGATATTGCCCCAACTAAGTTTGCGAAGAAGGGGGAGGATGCCTCTGCGTCCGGTGTTGCGATCGCGGCGAAGCCTCTAGCGGTATCGGATGATTCGAAGGTTGCGGTGTCTGGCAAGTGGCGGGTGGTTGGGCAGTATTCGGTGGATGGAAGGGGGTATGTCTTGCTTGCTGATCCTCGGGGGCGGTTGCGTAGTGAGTTGAGTGATGGGTTCCACGGAGACACTGTGCGTGTGGAAGGCGTTGTGGATGGCGAGCGGGTAGCGGTTTGGTCGGGGGCGGGGTCCGACGTGTCGAAAAATGGCGAGGTTAAGAAATGATTAGGGCTACCGTATGTTGTATCGGTGTGCTGGCACTGGCCTGTGGGTCCGTTGTGTCTGCGGCGGATACGGTGCCGCAGATACCGACTGTGCCGTCTTTGTCGTCCAGTTTGCCGGGCGCGTCGCCGTATCCGGCTGGGGCATTTCCGGCGTTGCCGCTTGCGCCGTTGCCGCGTGTGAAGGGTGGCGCATTCGATCTGCGGTTCGTTAATGTCGGCCAACTGGTGGACCTCTTGTACGGGGACGCGATGCATACGCCGCACGTAATTAGCTCGGACGTCTTGCAGGATCAGCGTGTGGTGTCGTTGCAATACGACGGCAAGAGCGGTGATCTGCGGTCCTTTGTGCGGGTGTTTCTCGATTCTCTCGGCTTCAAGGTCGAGACGAAAGACGGCGTGGACTTCGTGAGCCGTAGGGACGGGAGCGATGACAAGGACGTCGCGCGAGGAACGTTTGTGTACCGACCTAAATATCGGTCGGCGGGTTACTTGGCGAAACTTGTGCAGCCGTTGTTTGCTGGCCGCATGAATGCACAGCAGGACGTGGACACGACGCAGGGGCAGCAGGACGTTGCGACAGGGGTGCCATTGGCCCCGCTTGGTGCGCCGGGCGCTGCGGTGCCGCAAGGTTTGGCAGGTCGCACTGGGCACCCTTCCGGTCTTTCTTCGTCGGTTACTTCGGCGGATGAGTTGGTGTTTGTCGGGAAGCCATCTGAAATCCGGGATCTGAAGAATGTGTTGCCGGAGGTGGACACAGCGCCGGGCGAGGTGGTGGTGCGTGGCTGGGTCTATGAGGTTTCGGACACGGACTCGAAGAACTCGGCGTTTTCGATAGCTGCGCATGTGCTGGACGGTCAGCTCGGCATTTCGAACGGCCCGACTGGCGTCGATGCGACGGCGCTGACGTTCGATGCGCATTTTCTGAACTTGGCCATCTCGGCGCTGAGCGCTGATAGTCGATTTAAGGAGGTGAGCGATCCGCACGTGCGTGTGCTGTCGGGTGAGAAGGTCAGCCTTAACGTGGGTTCGCAGGTGCCGACGCTGGGAAGCATAAGCTATCAAGGTGCGACCGGGACGCCGGTGCAGTCGGTGGACTATCAGGATGCAGGGGTGATCTTCGCAGTGCAACCGACCGTGATGGCGGATGCGATACAGGTCAAGCTCGATGAGCAGATTTCGAGCTTCGTGCCGACTACGACCGGGGTGAACAATTCACCGACAAAAAATACGCGCGAAATGACGACAACGGTAAGTATGAAAGACGGGGAGGTTGTTGTGCTCGGCGGCCTGGTCCAGGACTCTGATACGACGGCGGTGAACAGCGAGGGTTGGTTGCCGCGCTTCCTTGACGGGCATAGCTCTTCGAAGGGGCGCACGGAAGTGCTGCTGGTGTTGCAGGTGCAGCGCGTCGATGCTTCGTAATTGTGCGAGGCCGTTGGACTATGCGCTGGGGTCAAGGCTCGCGGTAGCGACCCGCAGGGCATGGCCTTGATGCCAGCTACACCGCGCGAGGATGAAGTCATGGGTTGTGTCGGCCATAGGACGGCGCAACCCATGTTAGACCGCCGTGTTGAAGACGGCGCGAGGCAAGTGTGAGTGCTAGCTGTTGGCGCTTCGTCGCCCGGCTGCACGCAGCGGAGCGCGGACAGCGGGGCGCGCGAAGCGCGCCTATCTTTATATCAGGGACACTTAACGTAAAGAGGTAGTGATGAAGGACAGGGCTCTGCACAAAGCGATGAGTTGGCCGGATTTTTGGTTGGCTTCATTTGAGCCTGCGGTTCAGCTTGTTGGTGTGCTGGAGGGAGTGAGTGTAAAGACGTCCGAGGGGGCCGTACCCGTTTACGTCGTCAAAGAAGGCAACGACTTCTGCTTGATAGCGGGCGCGCTCGCGCTCTCAGCTGTTGAAGGTGTTTCGAGCAGCGAATGTTGGTTGTACTTAGTCGGCGGTCGTTGTATGCCGGAGCATGTCAAGCGCTTCGCGAGCATAGAAGGTGTACGGGGTTGGGCTGCCGATGCTCGCTCTGAAGCGTTTAATCGCGCGCTGTTCGAAATGGTGATCTTGTAGAAAGAGGCCCGGAGCTTCGGAACAAAGTCGGAGGCGGTGTCGTATGGATGAGTTGTGGCAAGTGCATTTCGTGCCGCCCGTTGTATTGGTCGGGGTCGTTCGCGGGCTGGGTGTGCCGACGTCGGAAGGCACCAATCCAGTGAGCGTCGTACGAGCTGGGGACGAGTTTTGGGTAATGTCAGGCGGCCTCGTCATGGGGGAGACGCCGGGGTTTCCCGACAAGCTGCTTTGGTTGCCCGTGCGCAAAATGAAGGCTGATGAAACCGTAAAGGCCTTTGGATCGTTTGACGAGGTCAGCGCATTCCTTGAGGGGCTGCGGGCCGGCGCGCGGTGCAGCGTTCGAATTAGGTCAGTAGCGGAGTTTTAAAAAAAAAAAGCCTCGACCGTTGCAGCGGTGGAGGCTTCCGACAACAGCATTACAAGGACTAGTTGCAATGCACGACGACAGTATAGGCAATTTCTCGGCGTTTAGTCGAGAGTGGATGGTTCGTGGGCGCAAGTTTGAAGACGGACAAGTCGAAGTCACCGTTGAGCGTTTCGATCGCTATGTGGGGGCGCAAAAGCTGAGTTTGATGCCTCGTGCTAAGCGGGGCGAGTCGGAGAATACGGACCAAAACTTGATGGATGCGGCTAAGCGGGCCAAGCAGCAAGTGCGGCTTCGCTGCAAAGCTATTGGCGCGGATCGGATGATCACGCTGACCTACAAAGAAAACATGGTCGATAAGGTGCGGCTTAAAAGAGACTTTGATGCGTTCCGACGTCGGCTGTCCAAGATTCAAAACTTTCACTACGTAGCCGTCGCGGAGCGTCAAAAACGGGGCGCTTGGCATCTACATATTGCAGTGAAGGGGCGGCAGAACTATCGGGTCATCCGGTCGGCATGGGGGCGTGCTGTCGGATGCGAGGACGTGCGCATTCACGTCAAGAATCCGTTCAAGGAGAGGGGGCTGCGGCACAAGCTGGCGTCGTATATCGGAAAGTACATCACCAAGGATTTTGCCGAGCACGCGCTCAACGAGAAGCGGTATTGGACTAGTCGAGGCATCGCCGTGCCTGAGCGGCAATTGATTGCTCACTTGGCTGAGGACTCTCCGGCGGCGGCTATAAAAACTGCGTTTGCTGCGGCCGAGAGAGTGGGTGCGACGTTGGACCGGTGCCAGACGTATTGGAATCAGGGGCTAGGGTGTTTTTGGCTGTCCACGAGGGAGCTCTGACCATGGCCGACACGTTCCTCTCCGGTGATGACCTTGCGGTGCTGACTGGCCGAAAAGTTAAGTCGAAACAGATTGAAGCTTTGCGTTGTATGGGGATCGCGTTTTTTGTTAACGCGGCAGGTCGTCCGGTGGTTGCTCGGGCGGTGATCGAAGGTCGAAAGGAACAAATGCCGCGTCCTGCGTGGCAACCAAAGGTATTGACGGGGTGATATGGGGCGGCGTCCTTGGAAGAATTTGCATTTGCCACCGAGCATGCGTGCGCGGAAGCAAAGAAGCGGGGTGGTGTACTACTACTACGACACAGGCGGCTCCCCGCGCAGGGAGGTTGCTCTTGGCTCAGATTTCGTGGATGCGGTGCGTAAATGGTCGGAGCTTGAGGCGGTCGGCAATGCTGCGCATGGTGACCTCGTGACGTTCCGCTATGTTGCCGAAAGATATGTCCGCGAAATTGTGCCCACGAAGGCTAGGCGCACCCAGCGGGATAATCTTCTCGAGCTGGTGAATTTGTACAAGTTTTTTGACAACCCTCCGGCAAAGCTTGCCGACGTAAAGCCGGTTCACATAAAGCAGTATCTGTCGTGGCGTGGTGAGCAAGCGCGTCAATGGTACGTTGACCGGAAGCGAGCCGTTCCGGTTCGCCCTGGTCATATTCGCGCAAATCGCGAGGTAGCTTTGTTCTCGCACATATTTAACTTTGCGCGGGAGCACGGGCTAGCGGATACCGTGAATCCGTGTGTTGGGGTAAGGCGCAATAAGGAGGAGGGTCGGACAGTGTATGTCGAAGATGAGCTATATCAACGGGTATGGGCGGCTGCGGATGAGCCAACCCGCGATGCGATGGACCTCGCTTATCTCACCGGACAGCGCCCTGCGGATACCTTGAAGTTTGCGGAGTCTGACATCAGGGGTGGAGAGCTTTGGGTCGAACAAGGCAAGCGCGGGAAGAAGTTGCGTATCACTGTGTCCGGTGACTTTGCGTTACTCATTGAGCGCATCAAAAGCCGGAAGGAGAGGTGCCAATCGAAGATTGATGCGCTTGTAGTGAATGAGAAGGGTGAGCGGTTGCTGGCCGATGCCTTGCGGTTTAGATTTGACCGTGCGCGTGTTGCAGCAGGAGTGCAGAGCGATCTGTTCCAATTTCGGGACCTTAGAGCCAAGGCCGGAACTGACAAGACAGAATCTTCCGGGGATATTCGAGCTGCGCAGCGGCAGCTTGGCCATAAGTCATTGACGATGACTGAGCATTACGTTCGGGAGCGAAAGGGCGATAAAGTCGATCCGACTAGGTAAGGCCTGCGTACTACCGGCGGCAGGGATCAAAGATCGTTAATCGGTGATGGAGCTAGCGATGCCAGAAACGGAACAGTTTGAGGATGAGGTGCCGCGCACCAGTTGGAATTATCGAGTGATCCAGTTTGTCGGCACGGAAGGAGAGTTACGGCGGTCAATCCACGAGGTGTATTACGTCGGGGGCGTTCCTAGTGGTTTCATCGAGCGGCCAGCTGATGTAGCTTGGGAAGTCTATGAAGTCGATGAAGGCGATGCTGCTGCGTTGCTGATTCTGGAGCGGATGCGTGAGGCGGTGTCGAAACCGGTTCTGACACAGAACGATTTCCGTGGTCGGGACTCTTGTGTGGTCGATGAAGCTGGGGCCGAGCGATGGAAGGGAGAAGCAGGGCGTGGACTGTCACTGCTAGATGCCCTGAGTCAGCGGGAAAACGGTGATTTCGACTTTGTTCCGCCACGGTTGGATGGCTCCCTGCGAAAGCCGGACGATTCGTAGTCGGCCCGATTTGCGGAGCACAGTGGCTATTGCGGAGCAAACAAAAAGGCTCCCGATCCTCTGGGAGCCTTACGTGTCTTGGTGGGGCGTGACAGATTCGAACTGTCGACCTACGGATTAAGAGTCCGCTGCTCTACCAGCTGAGCTAACGCCCCGAAAAACTGAATCCGAATTATAGCGACGTTTTCGCCGATTGCGCA
>Ga0153932_1000425_pt1 | contig 12080 bp, 16 predicted proteins | sample TSNJ016MetaG_FD_102273 | JGI IMG/M metagenome (GOLD analysis project Ga0153932, IMG submission 102273) | Attine ant fungus gardens microbial communities from New Jersey, USA - TSNJ016 MetaG | ecosystem: Host-associated > Fungi > Mycelium > Unclassified | place: USA: New Jersey, Wharton State...
CTTTCTCAGCGTACCCCGGACAGTTGTCCGGGGCAGTCTACGAGTAACAATAGGCGCAAGACCGAACTGGCATCACCAAGAGCGGTGCGGGCCGATCATCAGCAGTTCCCAATGTTTTAATGCCCCCATCCTCCAGCACGCTTCGCAGCCCGAATTGGCACGGAAAGCCGGTCACGACAACACCTCGCCTCGCCATTCCGTCTCGGGTGCGCCGCGGGACGCAATTGCCGCGGTGGCGGGCATGCGCCGCGCCGGTTCGCCTTGAGCCGCTCAACATATCTCAGGTGGTACAACCTCTACTTGCGTTTCGACGGAAACGCGATGGTCCAAACCGATCCGCTGTTGGGCTTGCTCCACAGATCCATGCTACCGCCGGCGTGGGCAATGAGACGGCGTGCGGTCTGAAGGCCCGTTCCATTGCATTCTTCAATTCTGGCGCCTATCCCGTCATCGCCGACCCGGACCTGGACAGATCCGTCCGCGCATGCAGCGAGGGTTAATTCAATTCGGCCCTTGCCGCTCGGAAACGCGTGCTCAACTGAGTTGGCAATCAGTTCGTTCACAACCGTTCCGACGGTCGTGCACATATTCAGATCAACCATGACTCCGAGTTGCCTATTGCATTGCAGGGCGATGCCCTGGTTGTTCAACTCGTAAAATTGTTGGAGGTCGTCGCAGAGCGAACCCAGATAGCGACTAAGGTCAACTTCGTCACGCTGTTCGTGCAAACCCAACAAATGATCGTACATCGAAGCAAGGGCGAAGACACGACGTTGGATCGACTGGAAGCCATGCCGCGCTGCGTTGTCCTTTGTTTTAACCGCGTTGATGCTCAAAAGATCGGCGATTGACTGAAAATTGTTGCGGATGCGATGTTGTTGCTCGCGAAGTAGCACTTCCTTGAGGTCCCGCTCTACGGTTAGCGCCTCGCGCTGCGGCATGAGTTCGATGCCTTCAGCCGCGACAGAGGCGACCGCCGGAGGAAGGAAATCTCCACAGGACCGGCTGCGTAAGCTTGTGGATAGTCGACTTCAAGGAGCCCGAATGGACCGCTGCGACCGATGAGGGGAATGTTGATGGAAGTAACGACGTTAAATCGCAGGAGCAGGTCGGCACTCGCGCGTTTGGCCATCGCGTAAGGTCGGCAACGACGACGGGCTCGCCGTCCACCAGCGCCTTGCCGGGCGGGTTGCCCGGCTCCGCGAGACCGGCATCGCTGCCGATCACCTCGCTGCCCATGCCCGACTGCGCGATCACGGTCAACTGGCGCCCGGCTTTCTCCAACTGCAGCACCTTTGCCATCGGCGCGTTGCACGCTGCCGCAGCACACTTCGCTGCTTCTCCCAGGAAATCCCCGAGGCTTGACTCGCGCAGGGAGAACGCGCAAAAGTCGGCGAAGTGCTGACCCCGCCGTAGAAACTCGCTCAACGGGACGTGGAGTTCGCCGGACTGGTCTAGATTCTTGATCGCGGTTGACCACGTTGCGGTACGTGCGAAGTCCATTGCGTCTCCGATCGGCTCATGTCCCACAGCCGGTGCTGTGCATGACTTAGTAGCTTGCCACCGACCGCTTCGACAATCAACTGAGAATGGCGATTGCAAAAAGGATCGGGGTCTCCTGTGCAGAGCGGTCTTGTCAGCCGCTCCTTCCAGATGGGCATCTGGGCTGCTGTCGCCCCTTTTCGCATCCCTCGTAGTAGCTCGAATCTCGCGCCGTCGTACCTTACGCCACCGCTCGTCGTTTGAATCTGTTGTGGCTGTGCCGCTCGGCGCGACACCGAGCCGGGTGATGGTCGGCGCGTCGCCAGCCATTCGAACAGTTATTGCGCCGCGCGTCCGTGTCGCTACTCGAGTGCCCGGATGGAGCGCGTGCGGTCGGAGCTGGAATCCCTAATCGTCAGAGCAAAGCGCTAGCGGTTTCGTGCCGTACGGTTGACGAATGTCGGTTTTCCCCGCGCTTAGCATGTGAGCTGCCGTCGTAGGATCGTTCGCAAGGAAACAAGGGCACGGGGCCTTCAGAGGGTAGATACAGGTGATCCAGGAGCGCAAACGGCCAGACTGGCCTGATATGAAATCCGACGCTGCTGACGCAACGCCGCATTTGCAAGGCGCGCGGTCTGCGAAAGACGCACCGCAGAGTCGACTCTGTCGAAGTGCCTGTACACTCTCGCGCGGGGGAGGTCGGACCCGAGCTCGCCTCCATAGGCGCCGACGTGACCCCAGCGGCCTCGCCACGTACTCACTTGTTTGGCAAGCGAAGGAGTGCGAGCGTCGAGCCGCCGAGCAGCGCAAGCGTAAGCATTATTGCGCCAACGCCTCACTCGAGGTGCGAGCACCTTGACTGCGTCTGCGGATTGACGAGTTCGTGCAGTATCGCAGCGGCAGCGGTCGTGGACAATCCGACTGCATTTGACATCGATAACGACGCGACTCTGAGCAGCGGGTCCGTGCGAAGGTTACGCAACCGCCGTTAAGCGTTTTGGTTAGTTCGAATCGCGCGTTTGTTAGATAGAATAGGGCGCGCGCGGAGTGGCCGCGCATGTGCGGCGTGAGCCCGTTTCTGGTCGTGAATGCGACCCGGGCCGGGACCAGTTGCAGCAGCGCAATCGGGGACACGACAGCGCCAATGTCCACATCACGTAGTACCCAAATTGCGCGCGGCGAGCATCGAGATCGGCGAAATCGCTTTGACGCTTTCCGCGGTTTGATGATCGCGGCAGGGCTGGTCGGTATTCGCTGAGAGCGATGTACATTAATCCGATCCGCGGCCTGCACTGGAGAGTGGTGATTGACGGCATGACCGGAGCAGTGGTGGCGCGGCAGGTCGCTGAGTACCGTATCAAACGGTCTGCGGTAGGCGGCCTCGGTACGCACTGCATGCTTCGGTGCGCCGTGCTGGCTGGCGACCGCATGCACGGGCACGCCGGTCGCAGCACGTTAGGCATTCGAGTGGATTGTTTGAGCGAGTCTCCGAAGCGCCACGGTAGAACGTGGGCCTCGCCGTCTCGCGTCTGCGCACCCTAAAAGTCATATTACATGCGGAAGTGGAATGCAGTCAGTGGCTTGACCGCCTACGACTGCCGACCCGACATTCAACGCGGATTGTGGTCCAAGCTCCTATGAATGGCTGTTGCCGCGATTGCACCTTCCCCCGACGCCACACTAATCTGATTCAGCGTGTTCACGACGTCCCCGGCAGCGTAAATGTGTTCGACGCCGGTGCGCTGATGCTTGTCGGTGACAATCATACCGTCATCGTCTGTCGCTATATCAAGTCCGTGCAATGCCCCGGTCGATGGTGAACACCCCATCACAGCGTAGACAGAATCGAATGTCTGAACCGTCCCAGCGACGTCTGAAACCGTGACCTCGTTGTCACCGCTGCATGACAAAGTAGCGCTGGCTACCCTGACGAAACTGATGGCGTTTGACCGTGCCACGCGAACCTCCGCTTCCGAAAGCGCGTCAAGGTCTTTAGCAAGGACCGATACCGTTCGAGTGAAAGCGCGCATAAATAGCGCGTGTGACAATGCGCACCTCGCCGGTCCAAGGATGCCGATCCGCTTCCCATCAGTTTCGTAGCCGTCGCAGATCGGACAAAGCCGTAACACGCCTGCGCGGATGAGTTCCGCGGCATTTGCGACCTCCGGAAGACTATCTCGCACGCCACACGCGATCAATACGCGCTTTGCTACCACCACGACCGAATCCTTTTCGCGCTCGCCGTGCGACGAATACTCTATGCTGAATCCGTTTGGGCATCGCATGACGCCCTTCACCGTCGCGATTTGCGGGCGCACTCCAAACTGCGCCGCTTGTTCGCGGAGATTTGATACCCACGACGAACCGCTAATCCCCGCTGGGAAACCCGGAATATTCCGGGCGACAGGGATCATAAGTGCCCGACTTTTGCCCGCATCGAATACGCGGACGGAGCGGCGATACCGGGCCAAGTAGAGGGCGGCAGTTAAGCCGGCCGGGCCGCCGCCGATGACCACGCAGTCGAGCACGTTTGAATCGGTTGTCATGGTGAGTGGGAGCGAAATGGATTGACGAAAAAATGCCAGGTGAATCCGTGGACAGCACGGTCCGCGTCGAACTTGCAATTGCTGTGCCAGTTCGGCCCCCAAATGCGCGAGCGCTGCGTCGACCGGTTCTGTTTCTGCGCATAGGTCAACGAGACGGTCTAGTTGGTTGCGCGGAGAGGGGGTGCGGCCAAACTGAATAGGCGGGTGAGACTGCGTTTTCGTCCGCCATGTGACGGGCTCGCTGCTCAGGGAACCACCGGCCGGCGGCGTTACCCTGGAGAGTTGGCTCGCTCTTTCGAATCCAGCGTGCGCGTCGTGCCGCTCACGATGGAGTCCGACAAGTCGAAAAGGTTGGAAGCGAACAAGTGGGGCGTCCAATCGCGGGCCACCGACCATGCGCTACGAGCGAAGCGCTCGCGCAACGTCAAGTCCGTGCCGAGCAATCCAATACGGTCGGCCAGCATTTCCACGTTTCCCGGCTCGACAACGAAACCGTTGACACCGTCCATTACCAACTCGTCCGCGACGCCGCACGTCTTCGTCACAATAGCCGGCCGGCCGGCGGCGAATGCCTCATTGATGCATAGGCCCCATTGATCAAATTGGCTAGCCAGCACAACGAACTCTGAGAGGGCGTACACGGCAGGCATGTCGCCGTTCTTGACAGAATCGAGGATCACCACATGATCGTGCAAGCCCAGCTCCGTAATAAGGCGGCGCAAGCGTGCCCCGCACGGTCCTTGACCCACAAGGACCAACGAAGTGCCGGTTTCGCGGAGTCCTGATCGGAAATAGGCTTTGATCACCAGGTCAACATTTTTGCGTCGAACGAATCTACTTACGCATAGCACGTACCGACACGGCAGACGATGTCTCGCGCGGGCGTCGCTATCGCAGGCGCGGGCGTCTGTGGACCGCCGTGAGAAATATTCAACGTCAACGACATCGAGGCCCACGCGCGACCGCGCAAGTGGAATTCCCAACGAGCTGGCATAGGCACGGTGCTTTTCCCCTGCCACAAGAGCGCCGTCGAACTTCCGGACCAGCATGCGCTTGAAAGACTCTTTCATCGCGTGTCGCTTCCCGTCGTCGGCTTTTGAGTCGGACATGTAAATCAACAAAAAGCGGTGCGACAGCGTTTTCAAAAGGCAAAGCCAAATCGAATAACTGGTGTTATAGCCGAGCGTCACTACGATCTCGGGGGCGAAGCGGCGCACGACATCCAAAAGGCCTGCCGCAACCTTCACCCAGTGCCCGCCGGCGTCGCTCGCATCATTGATCAACGTGAGCGATCTTGCGGTTTTTCGTTCGAAGAACCGGGCGCGTCTGTCTTGAGGAAAACTATACACGCTCGACTTGCCAAAGATTTCAGCAAGAAATACTTCGTCACCTCGCGCGGCGGCCAGCCGCAGAAAGGCCTCGTAGCGCGGCACGTGGTAGTCCCCCAGGTTGCCTATTACAAAGAGAACTCGCATAGAAGTCTCAAACAGATCGGAAGATTGCGCGAAAGAATCCTGACGAACACCCGACGGCGCGTGTCTGTTCAACCTTTTGTCATTTTGGTTTCGGGCGCGTCGCAAGGCGGCTGCGTCACAAGCACCCCGGGCATCCCGACGACGATCGAAATCATCATAATGTCGCTGCGGACATAAAAGCGGAGTCTAGTCGGAAAACAACGAGGATTTGGCGGTGCGAACCAAGAGCGTATCGTTGTCGGCGAAGCACCACGTGTCACCCGACACGCGCACTGCGGCAGTCTAAATACTCTCTGTTGCTCCGAGTTGCTCGGTTGAGGCGGGGTAGCCTCAGATGCCAGAGCAAACGTATTGGATATGTGCGACGATGCCAAGCAATCTTCCTGGCTCAGGAGCATCCCTTTCAGTCTCGGATAACCCGTTCAGGCATCGTCGTCGTGCAATAACTCGGTGTGGCTTCTCGTCGGTTGCCGGGGCTCCATCCGCGCACATTTCGGGCCGGATACATGTGCGCAAGCCTTACGATCTCGGTCATACACTGAGGGGTAAAATTAGGCTGAACCATACATTTCTGCGCGTTCTCATCCGCGGCTCCCTGCTGAATGGCGCGTTCAGTGCTACCAGCGCCGAGCTGTCGCCCACGCAGATGTCGGAGAATTTCCCTTCTAGCTTCCGCGCAGTGGTGGCGACCGGCAATCCAAGGCCGCAGGCGCGCTGCGGGACCACGGTGAGCGGCGCAGGTTCTGTACCGCCTGCGCGGGACCGCGAAATGGACAGGCACTAGCGGCGCCAGACGTACAAGTCTTCGGGTATGCGACTGCAGATGCTGATCTGCGGGAACTTGAAAACCAGGGGTTTTCCCGCCAGTCGGGTTGGACTGCAACGCCCCGACGATCGTCAGCCCGGGACCGCCGCAGAAGACAGCCTCGCCTGTACCGGGTTCATCGGCCTCGGAAGGCGCGGATCATTTTTCTCCCGTCCATTGCTAGACTTTGGGCGTCAGTTTGCGGCCGCCTGGATCGCCGGGACGAACCGCCGACTTGCAAGGTGTGAATGGCTTCGCCAAAGCGCACGAGTGCTCGGTCGTTGCCGTTTTCCGATCAGGGAAAGCCTACATCTCACCGACCGGATCCGAGCAGGTATAGCTTGGGGGCCATCGGAAGTCGCGCAACCTGCCCGTGTCCTCCGCCTCGTCGTGGCCACGCGATGGACTTTCGGGCCAGCCGACAATAATTCGGAGACCGATGCATATAATGGCGCGGGCGTTAACGCAACAGTGGTGCTCGAAAGTGCGGCTCGCGCCGTTGTCCGTGGCTTATGCGGCCAGCATTTTGGCGGACACATGTAACTTGGATCTCTCACGCTTGACTCAAGCATTTACCAAATCAAATCCGTAGGAAATTCTCCGATCACAAACGCGAAGACCATTTGATGGAAATTTTTCCTTGTACTTTGATATTCATAGACATCGCGGCAGGGGCCGGACCTAACGGCACGCGCACCGATCCGCTCTCTTATGCCCGTCAGGCGCTCTGTTTAAATAAGACCCTGCTCAAGATTGGCATGCCAACGCTGCGCGTATTCACGAACGCGCCGGACGTCGTTAACTCGTTCTTCGCCGCCGTCCCGGAAGCGCGACGTCCACTCGTTTATCGTCTCACTACAAGCGTCGATATCCCCAGAGACACGGACTTCTATGCGGCGCACTTCAAACTCGACTTGTTGGAACAGGTCATGGGGATGCTGGCGCCCGAAACCTTGCTGATGCTACTTGACTCCGACATTGTCGCTATGCGGCCGCTCGCCGTCGAGCTGCTCCAGCGCTGCGCCAACATCGGAGTAGGTGCATTCGATATCTCGGACCAGGTGTTTCCCGCTTACAGCAGCGCCCGCGTAATCAAGGATCTTGAGATTATCGCCGGACGGCATCTGCGTAACCCGCGCTGGTATGGCGGGGAGTTCCTCCTGAGCACGCCTGCATTCCTGAAGAGGTTGGTGCCGCTCGCACGGGCGCACTGTGAACGCTACGTCCAAGAAATGGCACAACTGCAGCATCACGGAGACGAGTCGTTTGTTTCCGCTGCGCTTAACACGCTCGCTGACGAAGGCCAGCAAATCGTTGAGCTTGGCGCCTATCAGGCGATCGGGCGGCATTGGAGCGGTAACACGCACCGCGATTTGCGATGGTTTAAGAACTGCTGTTTTGTCCACCTGCCCGACGGGAAGGCGTTGATCGAACGTGAATCGCGTTATCTAGATTTCAACGCGAACCGTTTTTGGCGTTCGGTATCCGCTGCACACATTTGCAACCGCGTAAGATCCGGGATCAAACTGTGGTTTGAGCCAAACGCGAAAGCAACGAGGATACACCGGGTTCTCGACGCCCGCGCCGTAACGTCCAATGACGGACCGCACACAGCGCCACGATAAGCGACAGCAGCGGGTCCTGACACCGCGCCTCAGCATCCAAGGGGTCGGGCAACGACGGCAATGATCGAAGTGCGAACGAGGAACCCAATGCGTGCGCGATGTCGCTATCTACAGGCACGCCGGCTCCCGCGAGGATGTCGCCGCGATCGCCGAGGTCCTTTTTTAAAGCCCCGCGGACCGGGTCGCGACTGTCGCACGATGACGACAAACGCGACCGCGGGCCGCCGCATTACGTCGCGACTTACCATCCACCACCTCACGCTGACCATTTTCGGTAGACCGATCGCGGACGCCGTTAGTCACGCGATGACTGTCCTCGCTGCACGCAAACGCCTAAGCGCCAACATCGCGACCTTGCCGACGCAAATGGCGATGCCATGATCGACGCCCCTGTGTCCGTCTTCCGGCCAGTCAAGTATCGGCAAGGAACTGACCTAAGTTGCCGTTCACAAACGTTCAGCGTGGCGCGACCAGCCGTTCCGCGCCATTTCCCTCGCAGCGCCTCCCGTTTGACTCGTTGCAATCAGGCGGGCGAAATTGTTCAGGTAAATTTTTTCAGCAGCCCGACCCGCAAGCGGCCTTTCGGCTCTCCCGAGGGGCGATGAGGTGGGGCGAGGTTTGGGAGTTCGTTAATGAGACGAATGAGCCGGCCTCACGATGTCAGGAATTTCCCCCGCCGCCATATGCACTCTGTATAAGCTCCTTCACAGCTGCCGTACAGCCTTAACGTAGGATCGGGCTGCCTCGGCCAGCTGCGTCGCCGCTGACTGCGCTGAAACGGGCAGTTCGCTTAATGCCAGTTGCGTGTCTTGCCCTCCAAGTCTTCTGCGCAGTTCCATCACGAGGTCCATGACGCTTGCTTCACCCAAGCGCCGCCGGTTGCTTTGACGGGAGCTTGAGGTCGAGCAGTCCACCAAACGATCGACCTTGCGAAAGTACGCCTGCGCTGCCGCGCGATGCCGAGCGTACAGAGATGTAAGGTTCGCCTTTGAAAGACAGTCCCTTACGACTTCGGGGGCCATACCAAAATGGAGTTGAAGCGCGTCAGAGGCATCGGCTCGATGAAAACATGCCACTTGGTCGAGCAACGTTTCCCCGTTCTCGTCGATCAGGTCAACCCACAACTCTCCGTCCCCAAGGTCCTGTCCGCATCGGTTGATCGACCGCTCATCCTCATTCGCTTGAGCGAGCATCTGGTGGCCCTCAACGCCTTGAACCGTCATTTCAAATACTTCGACTAACTCGCCATTCATGGCAACCTGCATGACCAAAAACGGCATATATGTGCTCCTGGTGCGCCCCAGATCACCGGGGCGGAAAAAACGAAAGGGACACTCAGTCTCCTTCGTTCAGCGGCGGTATGGGAAAAAAACGAACAGAGTTTTAAGTTATGTTGACGTTCGAAGTCGTGTCGGGGTCCATCCAGGGAACTCGACCACGGCGGACAACATTGGCTATGTTATCGATTTTTTTGGCAGACGGGCAGTGAACGTGGTGCCGTATGTCTGGTCCGACTCCACCCGGATCGAGCCGCCATGCGCCAGCACCGTCTCACGGGCGACGTACAGGCCCAAACCGAGGCTTGTCCTCGGACGCGTATCGTCGACTCCTACTGCCGACAGCTGGACAAGCGGCTGAAAAATGGACTGCAAAGAGTCTTTGGGGATCGCTGCTCCGTGGTTGCGGACTTGGACCACTACGGCATCTGCGTCACCGATGATGTCCATCTTGACCGCTCGACCTTTCTCGCCGTATTGGGCCGCGTTCTTCAAAAGATTAGTAAGTAGCTGGGTTACGCGAACGCTGTCAAACGAGCCGGCAAGTGAACCGGTCATCGTTAATTCAAAGCGGGTCTCCGGATGCAAAGCGCCGGCGTTGTCGGCGGCCGTTTGACACGTGATCTGAAGGTCGACGGGTTTAAACGTAGTCGGTATGCCTACCCCAAGCTTTGTGCGTGTGAAGCCTATAAGATCGTCCACCATGCTACTCATCAAGCTGGCGCCGCGTCGTATGCGAGCTCCTATCTCGGGAATTTTCGTGATCGGGAGCTTCGCTTGCGCGAGCAACTCGCCAGACGTCGTGATCGTCGCGAGCGGCGCTCGTAGGTCATGTCCCAGGATGGCGAGAAACAGTTCGCGCGTTTGGTCGGCGCTTTCGCTATACGCCGCAATAGATTCGGATAACGCCTGATCAATCGCCTCGTTGAAGCGAACCATCGAATCGACGGTCGTGGGCGACATCCTTTCCACTTTCGGCAACCAGAGGCGCAGCACGGTCGCTCTCAACGCGCGGAATTCGGCGCTGAGCTGCATCAAAGAAAAATTGTTTTCCTGTCGCAGGACACCGTGAATGGATGCCGCCGTGCTGTCCACGTCCGGGTCAAGGGCGAGTCCTTGGGATTTTTCAATTTGGTCTCGAGAGCTCTGATAGGTGCCAATATCAACAGCGATGGCTTCCAAAATCTGCTTCGCGTGGTCCCTGAGTGCGTGATGTGACATTTCCCCCGCCGGCACGATGGACTGCGCGAACGCATCCCACTCGGCCAAAATAACTTCCAAGTGTTCTTGGATAAAACGATGTAACTCCATCTGAGCTCCCGAGACACCATGGGGTCAACCCGCCAAACCGGCGATGATCGCCATTGTAAAGAAGCGCGACACCTCCGCCGAGCGTATTTGTGCGCAAAATTTACTGAATAGGGGTTCGCCGCCGGGCTGACCTCGCTTGTTGTTCCTGGCCCGCGCGTTGCGTCGAGAATGGCCCATCGACGAAGATATTCCTCTGCGTCTTAAAAAAACAACTCAGGGACGACCATGCTATTCGCCGTCTCACGTTTCGTCGCAAAATTGCCGAAATGGCTGCCGCACGGGCCAGGCCAGAGACGGGTCCGTAAACCAAACCGAACGCCTAGTGAGTAGAGCATGAGCGGTAAAGTCTCCATCCTAAACATTCTTCTACTGTTCCAGATCTCCCGCATCGACCGCGACGACATCTCGCGCCGAACGATGTCACAGGTTGACTTGAAACGTCGGATTTGCAAACACCCGCGAGGGCCCGCATGTGCGCGTTACTTGTCGTCTGGAAGAACGGAAGCGTCGAGCGGAGTAGCTCATGTCTGAGCGTAACGACGCGAACGGTGCTCGCGCGGAGCCACTGAATCTGATCACGGAAACCACTTGCCCGGTCGACCTGACGGTTGAACAGATGCGCTGGCAAATCAGCGCACTTATCGAGGAGGTAGCCGCGCTGCGTGAGGCGGCCCGGGAGAAAAATGCTCTCGAAGAGTTGGTTCTGCAATTACGCGACGCGAATCAAAAGTTAGTGGTGGCGACGCTGAACGCCCAGTCTTTGCAGGACGAAGCGGAGGCGATGAATCGGAAACAGCAGGAATATTTATCAATGTTGGCGCACGAGCTGCGCAATCCGTTGGGCCGATCACCACTGCTTCGACGATGCTGGCAAAGATTTCGGGCGCGTCGCCTCAACTGCTCAAGCTTCAGCAAATCATCAGTCGTCAGGCGGCCCACATGGCTCGGTTAGTTGACGATCTCCTGGACGCAGCGCGGATCAATAGCGGCAAAGTGACGCTTCTTGTTCAACCTGTCGCGCTCAGCGAAGTCTTCGACCGCGCGGTAGAAACCGTTCAATCGTACTTAGACGAACAAAGCCAGACACTAAAAATTTCCGTGCCCCGCGATCCAGTTGTGATCAATGGCGACCCCGTACGCTTAGCGCAAGTCTTTTCGAATTTGTTGATTAACGCCTCTCGATTCACCCCAGACCGGCGAGAGATTTCGCTCTCGGCAACTATTGCCGGCGGCAGGGTCGTAGTAACGGTTGAGGATAACGGTGTGGGAATTCCAACGGAGCTTTTGCCTTCGATTTTCAACCTGTTCACCCAGGGCCCGCGTCCTTTGGCTCGATCGGAGGGAGGCGTCGGTATTGGGCTTATCGATATTTCCGTAAAACATGACAACCAATTGGAGCCCGGGGCGTTATATCTTCAATGAACTGTTTGAGGGTATGAGGCATGGTCAAGAGGATATCGGATGAGGCGACAAAGAAACGATTGCGTGCAGCGCGACTGCTGCTCAAGGGGAAAAAGCCTGCCGAAGTCGCACTCGAAGTGGGGGTGGCCCGGCAGACC
>Ga0153932_1000426_pt1 | contig 12076 bp, 10 predicted proteins | sample TSNJ016MetaG_FD_102273 | JGI IMG/M metagenome (GOLD analysis project Ga0153932, IMG submission 102273) | Attine ant fungus gardens microbial communities from New Jersey, USA - TSNJ016 MetaG | ecosystem: Host-associated > Fungi > Mycelium > Unclassified | place: USA: New Jersey, Wharton State...
CACGAAGAACGCGCCGGTGATCCAGCCGTACTGCGCGGTGCTGATATGCAGGTCCTGCATGACCGTTGGGGCGGCTACGCTTAGCGAGCTGCGCGCCAGATAGTTCATGACCGTGCCGAGGGTAAGCAGGCCGATCATCCACCAGCGCAGCCCTCTTAATTTGAATGCCATGTTGGTTCGTCTCCGTTCGTAGTCTTGTCAGCCGCTCGGCGGCTGCGGCCGCTGCGTTCACGTTCAGCGTTCTTCATACAACCGATTCAGGTTGCGATGACAACCCGCAACTTTCGCAGCGGAAAGGTATGTTAGGAATATGAGCGCATCGTATGTCAGATGACTTATATCGCGCAATGCTCATCGCATCAGCGTTTACACCACTGTAAATGCAATAAATTACCGAAATTAAGCGCATTGTTCGTAATTTATACTCATATTTGGACAAAGAAGCGACGAAGCAAAACTAATTTTCGGCATTATAGTTAAAAGACGTCATACAACATCGCGTGCACGGAGTCCGAGCGAGATTTGCCGGCGGCGGGAGTGGGTCGAGTCTAAATATAATCAGTTATTCTAATTAATCTGGAATCACGTTCTCGCAATTTGTGCCTATTGTGATTGGCGGATGAAAGAGAAAATAATCTTCGATTTTTAGGATAAACCTTGAATCGTTGAATTTTCGAGGTCCTTAAATTTTTACTGGGTAAAATGAATTTTACTGAAAATTAGGATTAATCCTATTGACGGTATTTGGGCCGTTATGGTGGATGCGAAAATATCGGATTTCCTGATTTATAACTTGACGAATTACTTCTTTTAAGTTTACGATTTAATTAACGAAACAGCGCATTCAGCCATATAGAGAGAATCATCGGCGACGGGTTTATAAAAATTCGAATGACTCGTCGATCCGAAGGACTTTCAAGTCGATTGGGATGTTTGTAGCGCGCATGCAATCAGAATGAGTCAAGAATAGCCTTGAGCTATAAAGCCAATTGCAAATTGGAAAATAAGATCGTCGAATAATAACTATGCAAAACAGGATCATTCCATTTCATATCGGCCAAGGAGGCGGATTTGGCAGTCGCTTTGCAAAGAATAGAGGAATTGAACAGCGGAGTCGGTCAAAGTCGGACGCTTGCCGAGATTCTCGCCATCGACTTCAACAGGCTAATAACTAGTCTCAATCTGCTCGATGCGGCTGGGATACGAGCGTTACCGCAACTCGGACAGATTGGTATTGCGCAGCGTATGCGCATAGCGGCGAATCATTTGATCTGTTATTCCGACGAGTCGGCTGTAAGGGCTCTGGTTCATCATCGAAGTGACACGGTGCGCGGCATTGCCGCTTTTGCGGTTGCGCAGTTGGGCCGTGCAGCTGCAGTCCCCAATATCTTGTCATCTATCGAAAACTTCGCGAATGATCAGCATTTCGGGGTACGCGAGTGGGCTTGGTTGGCCGTGAGAGACGATCTGGCTGCGGCTCTCGACGAGTCAATCGAGGCGCTCGTGCCGTGGACCTCGTCACCGCAACCGTTTATTCGCCGTTTCGCAGTAGAGGTACTGCGACCTCGCGGAGTATGGGCCAAGCATATCGCTGTGCTCCGAGCTCAGCCAGAACTCGGGACGCCTCTTCTCAATCCGTTGAACCGGGAGCGCGAAAAATATGTCCAGGATTCGGTCGCTAATTGGCTCAACGACGCTGCCAAAGACCATCCAGCTTGGGTGCTTGCTGTTTGCGAAAGTTGGCTGAGTGAGTGCGATGGAGATCCGGCGACCCTGCGAATCTGCTTGCGCGCCCGACGTTCACTGAAATAAAAATGTCCAGAACGAGGCCTCGACCATGAGCGACAAGCTTAATCGCAAGACGATCTTCAACCTGATGCCCGGTCTACTCATGCGCGAGATCGTAGTGCGCAAACTTGGCCGCCTCGACCTCGGGTTTCCGGGGGTGTCTTTCAAGATTGCCTCTTCCTCAACGGAGATAGCCAAGGCAATCAATCTTGTGGATGATTGTTACGTCGCTCGGGGCATTCTTGATGGCGAGCGAAAGCGGGTATCAACCCACACACTTTTACCGACCACCACTGTGTTCATCGCTTTGCACGGCGATGAGGTAATAGGAACGGTATCTCTAATAGAAGAATCGCCTCTCGGTTTTCCCATGGAAGAGGTTCACCCGGAAGCGCAGCGATTTCGCAGTGGTCTTCGGCGCAGCGCGGAGGTAGGCGGCTTGGCAAGTGTTGCGCGTTATCGCAGAACCGGCCTTTCTATCATGCTCTACAACATGCTGTATCGGTGGGCACGGTATTATCGGAACATTGAAGACCTTATTATTGCCGTTCATCCTTCTTCAGAAGGATTTTATTCCAATGTACTTCTTTTCGAAAAAATAGGGGTGATCCGGAAATACAAAAAATTGCGCGGTGCCGAGTCGATACTTCTCCACCTCGATATCCCTGGCGTACTGGCGCAGTTCAAAGGAATCTATGAAAATGTCAAGTTAAAGCGATGCCACTACGATAATATGTATTCTTTTTTTTGTGATCCACGCGAGGAGATTTTTGATTTTAGCGAACATCCGGATTATCGTCCGCGGCATACCAGGGGTGGGTGCCTCGACTCCGATAAAATTTCCAGTTTGTTCAAAGAGTTTCGCATTCATATTGGCGATCTGCCGGAAATCGATCGCACTACGCTTGCTAAGTATTATCCGAGTCTTGTCTGAGGGCCTGATATGTCTTTACTTAACGCTATCTGCCGAGAAACATTCTCGAGGACCACGTTCGCAAGAATACCCGAGCCTGCATTTGTTATGAGGGGCGACGAAACCGTCCGTGACTACACTGATTGTGGCGAAGTCGGCGGCGCGCTCTACGGTCCCTATCTCTACAACGCAATGCAAATAGCCGCTCGAATTCGTCCAGGAGCGCGAATTCTCGACCTTGGGTGCGGTTCTGGCCAGTTGCTCAATCTCGTCGCCGGTTGGAATCCGCATGCGTATTTCACTGGCGTCGATCTTTCCGAGGATATGTTGTCTGAAGCGCGGTCGCGAGCTTCAGACGGCGGGCTCGCAAACGTGACCTACGTCAACGGCGACTTTTCCTGGTTGAACGGATTTGAATCTTGCGCCTACGACGCTGTGGTTTCATCGATGGCTTTGCATCATCTGCCCGACGTAGCGGCGTTGGCGCGGACGTTCCGTTCAGTTGACCGTGTTCTGAAGCCCGGTGGAGCGGTGTATCTAATGGATTTCGGTCGATTGCGCAGCGTCGATGCCGTCGAGATTTTCGTTGGCAAAGTACGGCGGAGCGAAACTGAAATGCTCGCTATGGACTATCGCGCTAGTTTGCTTGCAGCATTTAGTCATGCTGATTTTTATCGGGAAGCACTGCGATTTCGTCCCAACGAGACAACTCTTTATCGAACCGCGATTTCTCCCCTCGTAGTAGTTGTTGCAACCTGTCCTGAGGGAAAGTTGCCAGCTACCACGCGAGTCCGCTTTCGGGAAGCGTTTGCGCGCCTGTCACCTCAGCGCAGGGGGGAGTTTCGCCAACTCAAGTGGTTTCTGCGCTTTGGCGGATTGTCGATATCCACTTGAGGATGTGAACTTTGATTTACGCGACTCCCAAGACGGCGTTGAGCGATCGACTGGAAATGGCGGTTGCCCGGTGGCGCGAAATTCTTTCACCAAGGCATGTCTTAACTGGAGATTCAGCGGATGTGGTCATGGCAGATACCGACTGGCGCGCGAAGTGTGACTACGTGGTTCTGAAACCGGCGGATCGCGACGAAGTTCGAATGTCGTTGGCAATTGCGGCGGAGATGCGGGTACCGGTGCATCCCGTGAGCACCGGGCGCAATTGGGGTTACGGTAGCGGTCATCCACCAGAAAGCAGTACGCGGGTGATTTTGCACCTCGGTCGACTTGATCGCATCGTTGACTTCGATTCGCAGAAGGGACTTGTCACACTGGAACCCGGTGTTACTCAGGGTGTGCTCGCCATCTTTCTGGAATGCAACGGTGCAAGATTCATGACACCTACGACAGGGGCTGGACCTGGTTGCAGCGTTATTGGAAATGCGCTCGAACGCGGCTATGGCCTTACACCATATGCCGACCACTTCGCCGCAGTGGTGGGTATCGAGGCAGTGTTGCCGGACGGACAGATTTATCGTTCACCTTTAGCGACGCGAGGCGACGACGTAGCGCCCCTCGGACACTATAAATGGGGCTGCGGCCCGTATCTCGACGGACTGTTTTCGCAGGGAGCGTTTGGGGTCGTTACTCGGATGACGATCGCGTTGGCGCGGCGCCCCGCGCGAGTTGAGTCATTCTATTTTTGGATCGGCCAGGACGACGGTCTGGAGGACGCCGTCAATCGGATCCAGGATTTGCTTGCTAGTGCAGGTGGGCCGATCGGCGGCATTAATCTCGTCAGCGCTGAGCGCCTCAATCTGATGGTTAAACAAGGCTCAAAATTACCCCGCGCAGCCTGGATTGGGACCGGCGCCTTGTATGGCGATCATAGCCAGGTGCTTGCGACGCGCAAGTCGATCACCTCGCGGCTGGGGCCAGTTTCAAAGAAGATCATGTTTCTCAATCGGGACCGACTGAGGTTGGCTGAGCGAGTTGAGCATTTCGCATCGTCGTTTGACCTTGCTCCGTCGTTGAGGCAGCTCGTGCGTTCAACCGCTGAAGTTCTCGGCGTGCTTGAGGGTAAGCCATCAGAATTCGCGTTACCGCTCGCGTACGCCGCGCACATGGAAGTGCCGGAATACGATCTCGATCCGGCGCGCGACGGCTGCGGCTTGCTTTGGTACGCCCCTGTCGTTCCTATGGAGGGCTCTGCAGCGCGCCGTTATTACACGCTAGCCGCACGTATCTGCTCACGCTACGGCTTCAAACCCGCAGTTACCTTCAGTTCCCTCTCGCCCGTGGCGTTCGACAGCACGCTGCCGTTGATATTTGAGCCTACGCGGGAGGACAGCTCTCGGGCACACACGTGCATGAAAGAACTGATTCAACAGGGGAAGGAAGAAGGCTTTTTTCCCTATCGTTACGGCGCGGCATCAATGGCCGAGGCGGTGTCATCGCCCGACGTGTTCTGGCGGCTGGTGACAGACCTGAAGCGAACAGTCGACCCGAACGGAATCATTTCCCCGGGCCGATATCACCGGTCTTGATTGAGGTTGAGGTAACTATAAATGACTAAGTTGGCAATCATCGGCTCAGGCTTGGCCGGAAAGCTCGCCGCGCTTTACTTTTCGCGCTATATCAAGGACATCGAGTTGGTCGTGATTGACCCGCGCAAAGACAACCTGCCGATCGTAGGTGAATCGACGGTCGAAATAACGGCGCAGTTTCTGAAGTCGCTTGATCTCTCCAGACATCTGGAGGAGGAGCACTATCACAAATATGGACTAACCTATTACTTTCGTACCGATGGAGACGAGGACGGTTACGACTACGCGCTGCATGAGGCTCCGGGCGTTATACGTCTGCCGGCTTACAATCTGAACCGATGGAAGTTCGACCGCGAACTGACGCGCCGACTTGAAGGGCGCATCGTTGATATTCACGGAAAGGTCGCCGATATTGCCATCGCTCCGAAAGCAAGCGGCAGGCGGCATAGTGTGAAGGTCATGCAAGACGACGTCAGAGAGTTGACACTGGAAGTCGATTACATCGTCGATACAAGCGGTCGGTCCCGGTTCCTCGCCAACAAGCTTTCCTTGAAAAAAGCGCCCGCCTATCAGCGTTCGTCCTATTGGCTTCGCCTAGAAGATTTTGATCGTGAAACCCTTACGTCGATCAATGCGCGCAAGATCCGGCATCACTGCTTCGACTCATACTACGTGACCCATCATTTTTATGGGCACGGATACTGGATCTGGATCATTCCGATGCGTTCGGAAAACAGCAAGGATCTTCTCAGCTTCGGTTACACGTATCGGCCTGAGATCTGCGGCGAGAAAGTCATGTCGTTCGATCGGCTGTGTGAGATTCTTAAACGTGACCATCCCCCGCTAGAAGCGTTTCTTCGCAGTGGTAAGGTGATCGACGAGACGCGTTATTACAATTACATGTATGAAAGCGAGAAATACTATTCTATGGATGGATGGTTTCTTCTCGGTGACGCTGCTTTTACTTTCGATCCGGCCAATAGCGCCGGGATTGCGTATCTCAGTCACCAAATTCCTCAGATTGCATCGTTCGTCCTGAAGGACCGTGTCGGTACGCTAACCGAAGGATACATCGCGTCACTGGAAAAGCATCTGCGTGCCCAACTGGCTCTCCAGGATACCTGGAGTTGCTGGTACGCGTTCATGAAATCGCCCATCAAGATGGCGTGGACGTTACTGCTCGCTAACATGGGCTATTTCCACATCGTCGTACCAAACTACATGTCTGGAGCCTTCCTCAATGGCGCCGTCGCACGGCAGTTCGCCAAGCTGGTGCCGCGACATGAGCCGTCGAGTCAGCCGGCCGTCTATCCGTTCGCCAGCCTGCTCGACGAAATCGAGGCAACGACGGACCAAAAACAAGTAGCGAAGGTGATCCCGGCGCTCTACGAATATACCGTGCCTTTTTCCTACTATCGACCCGATGGTGTGAGTCGCAGTCGGCTCGCGGCTCGGTACTTCTTTAAACGTGCGGGCCTGCGATTGAAAGCAATGGCGATGCTGAGCTGGCGTCCGTCGTTGCATCATCTGAAGCTCTTTATTCGGCACGGTTCCGGCGCGGTCGGCGACTATCTTCAGGCCGCCTTTCTGTCAGCGTTTCCGTTGGCTTACGCGCGCAATGAACGAGCCGGTGGGGAAGACGAATCAGCGTTCGTACCACCGCACCGGTTTCTTGGGCTTGATCGGCACGACGTTGAAGGGGACACGCATCCTACGACGATGGACGCATCAATGACACCGATGCTGCCAAGGGACGTGACGTGAGCATGACAAGTGCTGGGTCCGATCTCGAGAAGCTGCCGGCGGTGGCACTTGCTCGCGCAGTTCGCGGTGGTTTTGTACAGAGTACGCAGTTGGTCGAGAAGTCTCTCTCTCAGCTAAATGGGTTGGGGCGTCGCCTTGGCGCCGTTGCCGCGGTCCGTTGGTCGGCCAGAGAAGAGGCTGCAGCGGTTGATCGACTTGTGGCTGACGGGCGGGCTGCAGCAGAAAGCGAGAGCCCCTTCCTCGGTGTGCCGTGTAGCGTCAAAGAGGGATTAAAGGTCGCAGGGGCCCCGTGGCGGATGGGCAGTCGACTCAACCTTGATCGCGTAGCGGAGGAGGACGGCAGCGTCGTAGCTCGTTTGAGGCGTGCCGGTGCCATCATTACGGGGCTCGGTTCGATGGCGGAAATGGCGCTCTGGCCAGAAACCGTCAATCGGATCGAAGGGGTGGCGCGCCATCCGCATGATCCGCGCCGCACACCTGGCGGCAGCAGTGGCGGTGATGCCGCGGTGACTGCAGCACGGTGCGTCCCGTTCGCCATCGGTGCTGATGGTGGCGGCTCTGTACGCATTCCCGCCGCGTATTGTGGGCTCTTTGGTCACAAACCCTCTGCAGGCCTTGTACCGCTGACCGGACATGTACCGTTGGACGGTGTCGCTAGCGACACCGATGCGGCGCAGAGCCTTGCATGGTTCTTCGCCCCCGGGCCGATTTGCCGCCATGCTAACGATCTGTGGCCCTTGTTGAAAGTGATGGCCGGCCCAGATGGGTGTCAGCGCGGCATCGGGGTGCGTACCTTGACTGAAACTGCCGACTTTGACCCGGCTGGCCGAACCATACTGATGCTTTCCCGACCGAAGGTCGCCCTGGCAGAGGCCGTCTCGACCGAACAGAGTGATGCGGTCGAGGCCGCTGCAATGTCGCTTGCAGAGCGTGGGGGGCTTATCAGGCAGTTGCCCGACACGTTCCTGACTCATGCGTTCTGCATCTGGTCCGGTACGTTGCGCGCGTCGAGTGATCTGCGTCTTGGCGAGATGCTCGGGGGCGGCTCGTCGCTGCAACTTGGACGGGAAATGCTGCGTAGGATCGGCGGTGCACCGATCCACACGCTGCCGTCGCTGATGCTGGCTACCCTTGACCGTGTCGCCCCGATGCGGCGACGCACGGCAGAACGGTATTGCCGCCTTGGCGCCGAGTTGGCAGCCGAACTGAGCGCGATGCTCGGCGATGGCGGAGTTCTTTTGGTGCCGCCCGTCCCGGGCGTTGCGCCACGCCACGGGCACGCGTTGTTACGTCCTTTCAATATTGCCTATACCGCGCTGTTCAATGCCCTTGGACTTCCGGCTACGGTCGCGCCAGTCTCGCTCAGTAGGTGCGGCCTACCGCTCGGCGTCCAGATCGTTTCATCTATCGGGAACGATAGTCTAACCATCGGCGCCGCTGTGGCGATCGCCGATTCTCACTCAGTGCACATATCTTAAGAGAGATGCCATGTCTGAATTACTGTTGTTGAAAGCGAGTCCGCGCGGGGCAAAATCAATAACCGGAGCACTTGCGGACAGCTTTGCTGCGAAATGGCTCGAGGCTAATCCCGACGCGATCGTTAACTGCCGGGATCTGGGCCCAGATAAGGTAGCTGGCCCGGACCAGGCATGGATTACAGCCAACATGACTTCGCCTGATGCCCGCAATGACGGCCAGCGTCGGCTGCTTGAACAGTCCGATGGTTTCATCGAAGAGTTGCATCGCGCGACCCATATAGTCGTGGCATCGCCAATGTACAATTTTTCGCTGCCGTGGAACCTCAAGGCCTATGTCGACAATATCGTTCGCGTCGACAAAACCTTCTCTTTCTCCCCTGAAGCAGGGTTTGGCCCATTGATCTCGGGCGACAAGAAACTGCTGCTTATATGGTCAGGCGCCGGCGACTACACGTCAGGAACTGCGTTAGCAGCATTCGATTTCCTCACACCCTATATCCGCGGAGTCTTCGCGTTCCTTGGCATAACGAATTTTTCTGAAATTGCCGCGGGTAATCAATTTGCACCCCCTGATGTAGCTGAGGCTGCCGTGGCAACCTCTCGCAAACGACTTTCACTACTGAGCCCGGTCTGGTAAATCTACCTTTCAGTCGTAGTTCTTGAAGGCGGTGTGAGCCGCCCTCCAACCGCTATCTCTGCTTTTCGATTTTTGGAAAGCGGCGACGTTTTATCGACGAGCGATTACCCCTCATGAGCATTCAGCATACCGAAGAGATTCTCACCTCCGTCCTTCTGCAGCTAATCGTTATATTACCCGCGGCACGTGTGATGGGTGCCTTGGCGCACAAAGTCCGTCAACCGCGCGCGGTAGGCGAGATCGTGGCAGGACTCATGCTAGGGCCTTCGTTGTTCGGTTATTTCATGCCCGGAGTCTCATCAGCACTTTTCACTGTGCATACCGGAATGCCGATGCAGGTTCTCAGTCAAATTGGGCTCATTTTGCTGATGTTTCAGATTGGCTGCGATTTCGAATTTGACCATCTCAAACAGAAGCGCAACCGGCGAGCTGTCGTGCTCATAGCTTTCAGCAGTGTTGTGTTGCCGTTGTGCGTCGGCTTTACCATCGGCTGGTTCAGCCAACCAACCCTGGCGCCTGAAGTCGATCCAATAGTCTATTCGCTCTTCGTCAGTATTGCTCTTGCGATCACCGCGGTTCCGGTCTTGGGCCGGATTCTGCGGGAATTTGATCTAACGCGTAGCGAGGTAGGTGTCGTTGCGATATCGGCTGCAGCAATTAATGACGCTGTCGGCTGGGTCCTGCTGGCAGCGGTCACGGCGATTGCTTCGTCTGGGTTTTCGTGGGGTTCGCTCGCGCTTCAAATTACGGGTCTTGCCATGTTTGGTCTATTCCTCGCCCTCATCGGTTCGCGGCTCGTGAGCTGGATGCACCGCATAATGCCGGTGGTAGATGATGTGCTTCCACCGACAATGATGGTGATCGTGTTGGTCGCGATCTTTGTTAGCGGTATTGTCACAGAGAAGCTTGGGATCTTTACCATTTTTGGCGGGTTTGTCTTCGGCTTGCTGTTTCATCGGTATCCGAGCTTTGTCGCTGCCTGGCAATCGCAGGTCGGTCGGTTCGTACTGGTGTTTTTTCTGCCGATATTTTTCACCTATACGGGGTTGCGGACCAATATCCTGGGGCTCTCCACGTCCACCGACTGGGTATGGGGCGTGGTGATCTTTGCCGGTGCCACAGTGGCGAAAGTGGTGCCAGTTTATTTCTCCGCGAAAATGACAGGGTTCTCCAATTCCCAATCTGGCATGCTGGGGATTCTCATGAACACGCGGGCGCTGATGGAGCTAATCGTTCTGAACGTTGGCTATTCTCTCGGCTTCATTCCGCAGAACGTCTTCACGATGTTGGTGTTGATGGCGATTGGAACGACCATTCTGACCGGCCCCGTATTGCGAATTCTCCTGAAGGCCTCCGGGTTGCGCGTCGATCGTTTTCGCGAAGCGTGACGTTGATCTTGCGATGGAAGCGCACCGTTCGAAGTACTTGCTGCCGCACACCAGCGCAGCAGCGACGTTGTACGCGATTCCAGGCTGAACGCTGCGGCCGGCAGAACTTAAACAATAAACGGAAACTCCCCTTCGGGCAGCGGAACATTGCAATGGTGCTGGAGGAAGCTGGCAGCAAGCTAGAGAATATCTGCAAGATCACGGTCTATCTCGTCGATGTCCGTTATCGCGAGGCAGTCTATACGGTGGTGGGCAAGTGGTTGGAGGGCGTGTATCCGGACTCTACCGGGCTCGTGATCTCAGCGCTCGCGCGGCCCGAGTGGCTGGTTGAGATCGACGTGATTGCCGTCATTCCAAATAGTTGAGCGGAGTGTTCTCATGACCTTTTCACTGGCGGGCCGATGCGAGCGTACAGGCACGGTCGGCGGCATTGTATGCAGCTCGAGCATAGCGGTGCCCAGCCGCTGCTTGTGGGCAAGCCCGCACGGCGTGGTGTTGAGCCAGAACGTGACCGATCCGCGCCTTGGCGTGCTTGGCCTGCAATTACTGGCGCAGGGATTCGGTGCGCAGAGTACCTTGCGGCAGTTGCAGGATGCACGGCCCTGCGCCGAGTAGCGCCAGCTTGCGGTAATCGACGCCGATGGTTCGCGAGACGCGGCAACCGGTGCCAAAGGGCTTGGCACTATCGCGACGAAGGCGGGGCGTGATTGCATAGCGGCGGGCAATCTGCTTGCGCGCGATGGTATCCCGGCCGCCATGGCCGAAGCGTTCGAAGCATCTCACGCGAGCTCGCTTGGCGAGCGCTTGATTGTGGCGCTTGAAGCGGGCGCGGCGGCAGGCGGTGAGGCTGGACCCGTGCATTCGGCGGGTTTCTGCGTTTACGGGCGGGACGTCTGGCCGCTTGCGGAATTGCGGGTGGACTGGTCCGATGAACCTGTTGTCGATTTACGTGCGCTCTGGCAGCGCTATGAACCGCAAATGAACGACTATGCGACGCGCGCAAAACGCCCCGAACAGGCGCCGTCGTATGGGGAACCTGGGACCTGTAGCTCATGACGCATGTTCGGTACCGAAGGCGGGCGGTTTCAATTGATCGGTACTCCAGCCGTGGTGTGTGGTCCTGGTCGATTGAACAGGGACATAAAGCCGATGAGTAGGTTGAACTCGAACAGTTATAGAAATGCCTGAGGTTTCTCGGCAAGCTTTTTCATGAACCTGCCCGCTGCCTTGCCGGTCGATTTCTCTTAGCCGGCTACGTTTGTCAGATCTTCACTCCTTAGCGAGCTCGTGTGACATTCACGTTAAGCAATGTCCCAGCGAGCTTGCCTTCTCTCAAAGCCTATTATCTCCGTCCACCCCTGAGCGCTGACCTTGGCGCCTTGTCTGCGCACTGAAAGGCGTGGCTAATTTTTGTCTAAGCATGGCGGCATAACCTTCAGTCAGAGGGCGGCTATAGCCGATGCGCACGATGCGTCTTCCCGCGTCAGACGAGTTCATAGCGGACAGTCGAACTTCGTACAAACCATTGCTATTCTCACTTACGCAGACATCAAGGGTCTTTAACCAGTTAGTACGCTTGATCCGTTAGGATTTACTGAGAAATTTTCCGTAATCCAGCGAGGAGAGCA
>Ga0153932_1000427_pt1 | contig 11945 bp, 9 predicted proteins | sample TSNJ016MetaG_FD_102273 | JGI IMG/M metagenome (GOLD analysis project Ga0153932, IMG submission 102273) | Attine ant fungus gardens microbial communities from New Jersey, USA - TSNJ016 MetaG | ecosystem: Host-associated > Fungi > Mycelium > Unclassified | place: USA: New Jersey, Wharton State...
CGCCTGTACAAGTCGGGCGAGTTGTTCGAGATTCATTCGACCCAGATGCTGCTATTGAACGCGCTAGGCTCGTCACCGAACCGGCCCGTGAGCCGCGACAACCTGATCGCCCGCTCGCGCGGACGCGACCACGATGCACTTGACCGGAGTATCGATGTGCAAGTGCTGCGGCTGCGGCAGATCGTGGAAGCCGATCCGTCGAAGCCGCGCTTCGTCAAAACGGTGTGGGGCGTTGGCTACATGCTGGTCGCGGAAGTCGAACAGTGAACCCTCCTATCAGTCCTCGCACCGGTCCAATGACGCTGCTGCGCTCGTTGTTCGCACGCAATATCGCGCTGCTCGTGGTGCTGGTCGTTGTCAGTCAGATTAGTTCGTTAAGCGTACTAATTCACTTCGTCCAGAGACCGCGGATAGAACGCGCCGCCGAAACTTTTGCGATCTACGTGCAAACGCTGGATGACCTGTTAGAGACCGCCACCCCTGACGCACAGAGCGGACTCGCGGTTCGTTTCGAAGCCAGCCGGCAATTCCCCGCCGGCGCGGCCTCCGAGCCTAAAGTGACATGGCGCAATTTCTATCGGACTTATCAGCGCGATGTTTTTATCGATACCTTGCGCCAGCATCTGCCCTCCAACATGCAGGTTCAATGGCAAACAGCGGGTGAACAACGCCTTTGGATTCGCGCACATCTGGGTCATGAACCCTACTGGATCGCGCTGCCCGTTCCTGAAGCCGCACACAACGACGGCATGCTCTCGGCTGTCGCGCTATCGTTCGCGCTCGCCGCGCTTGCCATCGTCACCGCGTATCTGATCCAGCGCCACATCAACCGGCCGTTGCAGGAGCTCGCAAACGCTGCCAACCGCTTGAGCTCAGGAGAGGCGCCGCAAGCGCTGCGCGTGGATGGACCGACCGAGATCGCGCAGGTCAGTGTCGCGTTCAACCAGATGGTCCACGCGCTGCAGGAAGCCGATGCAACCCGATCCCTGATGCTCGCCGGTATCTCCCACGATATCCGCACGCCATTGACCAAGCTGCGCCTCGCCGTGGCGATGACATCGCCATCGGAAGAACACGCTGAACTCGCGATATCGACGGATCATTATCTCGATCAGATCGACGCTATCCTCCAGCAGTTCATGGACTACGCCGGTAGCGGCGCGCGTGAGGCGGCGGAAATAAGCGACCTCGACGCGCTGGTCAACAATCTCGCCGCCGACTTCGCGGGTCTTGGTCATGTGTTCGAACTCACTCTGGGCGACTTGCGACCGTTCGCGTTCCGCCCGATCAGTGTCATGCGCGTGTTGATGAACCTGATGCAGAATGCGGTGCTATACGGGCGCGTGGGATTGTCGGCACGGACGTGGATCGACGCCGCCGGTCACACCGCGTACGTGGAGATCGCCGATCGCGGCAAAGTCGTGAACGGCGGCGATCTGGACGCGTTGAGAGCACCGTTCAAACGAGGGCGATCGACGGGTACGCATCCGGGCGGTACCGGGTTGGGCCTGGCGATTGTCGAAAGGATCGCAAAGCTGCATGGCGGTGAACTTCAGTTGATGCAGCGCGAGGGCGGCGGGTTTGCGGCTATCGTCTCGTTGTCGATGAGGCCACCAAATCAGCGCTCGCTAGAGGAACGCGGTGCGGTTTGAAGGCCACATCTAAAACGATCACTGCGTAACGCCCCATCAAACAGAGAAAGAGACGGAGATGCACTTGGCTACCCCAGACAACCTGATCGATGCAACCACTGCCCGCAAGGGCACGACCTACGTACTGGTTCACGGTGCCTGGCATGGCGGATGGTGCTGGAACGCCGTCGCGCGAATCCTGCGCGCGCATGGGCATGAGGTTTTTACCCCTACGCTCAGCGGCCTTGGCGAACGTGCGCATCTGCTTTCGAAGGCGATTGATCTCGGCGTCTTTATTCAGGACGTGATCAATGTCCTCGAGTACGAAGACCTGACCAACGTCGTTCTGGTCGGCCACAGTTTTGGCGGACTGCCGATCACCGGTGCGGCCGATCGCGTGCCTCAGCGCATCCGGCAGCTTGTCTTTCTTGACGCCGTCGTGCTCGGACACGGACAAACGGCTTTCTCCCGGCTCGCGCCTGATATCGTGGCGCGACGTATCGCGCAATCGAACGAAATGAGCGGCGGCCTCTCCATACCCGCGCCGCCCGCGAGCGCGTTTGGCGTGTTCGACGCCGCCCAGGTGGCGCTGCTGGAACGCAACTGTACGCCGCATCCGCTCAAGACCTTCAATGACCCCATGATGCTCAACGGACCCGTGGGCGGCACGATCCCGAAGGTGTACATCCAGTGTATTGATCCGGTATACGAAGCGTTGCAAGCCAGCCGGGACTTCGTGCGTGCTCAAGAAGACTGGACGTGGGACGAGATAAAAACCGGACACGACGCAATGATCAGCGCGCCCGAAGCGCTCGCTGCCAAATTGCTCCGGTATGCGCCGTAGTCAAGCCGGCGTGGCTATCGCCGCACGTACTGCGCGGCAGTGCCGCACAAGATCCGGTCGTGTCAAAACGAACTGCTTGAGCGGCGTGTCTATGTCGTAGAAAAAGATGTTTGCCACGAAGCCATAGACGCACGCATCGATGCTCGCCGGCTGCGCGCCGAACAGGAATTCATTGCCGCCAAGCAGGTTCGACACCACCTGCAAATCAGCGATACCCCGCGCGTAGACCGCCTCGGTTTCAAAGCGCCCGATGCCCTGATATCGATATCGCTCGAAGTTGTATTGTCGCGCCGCGTCGAGACTGTCTGCGGTGATATCCGGATGGGCCGACAGGAACGCATGTTTGAAGAGCGGCCAGAAACGCGGATCGCTCCAGCGGGAATACGACATGACCCAATACAGATCGTCGAGCGCTCGCCTGATCAGGAAGTCCAGGTCGTGCTGCATGGGTGTCAGCGCCTGATCGATATCGAGGCCGTACTCCCGCTTGAAATAAGCGATGATGGCGTCGCTGTCGCCAATCGATTCGCCGTCATCGGTCACGTAGGGAAGCTGTCCGCGAGGCGCGGATTTTGTATCTACAATATGCCGATGCTCGAACCGCAATCCGCACAGCTTGAGGAACGCGAATACCTTCAGACCATACGGGTTGTTGTCTTCGAGACCGTACAGTCCAGGGTACGAAAAGAGAGTGATCATGCGACGCTCCCTGAAAAAGGGTGCTGCGTGGCTGGGTTGAGCTTGTAGTTTATGCCAGCCGGCTCAGTCGCCGCTCACTCCTGATGCGCCGAACCCGTGGCAATGCGCTCAGCCAGGCCGGCGTCGTAACTGGAATGCACATGCACCCGCTTTTTGTCAGGATACGCGTAGGTGTACGCCTTCCGCAGCGCCAGCGACGCTTCGTGAAAGCCCGAAAGAATCAGCTTTTGTTTGTTCGGATAGTTCGCGATATCTCCCACCGCGAAGATTCCCGGTCGTGAGCTTTCATAGTTCGACGTATCTACATCGACTCGGCCGCCGACGACTTTCAAACCCCAGTTCGCGATTGGTCCGAGGTCGGCGACCAGACCGTACAACACGACCAGATGATCCGCATTGATCTGCGCCGTACCGCCAATCTGCCGGATCTCTATCGATGCCAGCTTGTCCTCAGGCGCTGACAACGCACCGATAGAACCGACCATGAACTCCATTTCTCCCGCGTCCACCGCGCGCCTCATCGCATCGACACTCGATGCCACCGCGCTGAAGCCATTGCGCCGATGCACCAGCACGACTCGGCGCGCGACCTTGCGCAACGCCAGCGCCCAGTCGAGCGCGGAGTCGCCGCCGCCGGCGACTATCACGGTCTTATCGGCGAAATCGGCGAGATTGCGCACGCTGTAATGAACGTGGCTATCTTCAAGCGGTGTTGCTTCGGGGAGCGCCAGACGTTGCGGTACGAACGCGCCATTCCCGGCAGCCAGCATGATCGCGGCGGTATCGAATAGGAGGCCCTGGTTTGTCGTGACTGTCCAGCGGCCGTCTTCGCGTTGCTGAACGGTTTCGACTCGTTGACCTAAGTGAATCGGGACATCGAAGGGGCGACACTGCTCCATGAGCCGGTCGACCAGCTCGCGTGCGGTGCACGAAGGAATGGCGGGGATATCGTAGATGGGTTTATCCGGATACAACTCGATGCATTGGCCGCCGATCCGTTCGAGCGTATCGACGATCTGACACGATAAACCAATCACACCCGCCTCGAATGCCGCAAAGAGGCCCACGGGTCCCGCGCCGACAATCAGTACATCGGTACGCAATGGCGCCATTAATCCATCGACGCGAGTGTCTGCTTCAGAAGTCATTCATTATCCGTGGTGTCATGCTGGCGAGGATGCAGCATCTGTTTGATCCACCATACAGAACCTGCTGGGCGACGGCAACGAAGGCACCACCGGCGGTGTGGGTAGAATGTGAAGGGGTAAAGATCGCGTGCCGCTCACTCGAATCTGTTCGCACGGCCGCGAAAGGCATCCCAACGTGGTCTCTATCAATTGAGCCGCAGTAAGTGCCAGAATCAAACGAATCTCGCACAACGCGAGCGCTTCCGGACACGCATAACGCGGATGCGCCCGTGACGACATGCAACCGGGAGCCGAGACGCCGATGCCCGCATCAATCAATACCGCCGATACTGCTAACCTCTTCCGGCATGTGAGCGCGAACGAGCAGATTCGGGCACCCGCAAAGACGACAGTGGCAGTCTCCTCGATCAGCTGGCACGCGCACTGGACTATCGTCGATGGCACCGGTTCCGGGTCGAGCGCTGGCAGGATGGCCAGTGGCGCAAACTATCCGGTCCCGCCTCGAGCGGTGAGCGGGCGCTGGGCCTGACCGTACCGCTCTTTGCCGCAGTCGCCAGCTTCTACAGCCACAGCAACTTTGCGCTGGCGCCACGCCTGATGCTGCTCGACGAAGCGTTCGCCGGTATCGATGACACAGCCCGCGCCCACTGCATGGGTCTCATTCGCGAATTCGATCTCGACTTCGTCATCACGAGCGAGCGCGAATGGGGTTGCTGCGCGACGTTGCCAGGGGTCGCGATCTGCCAGTTGCAACGGCGTGAAGGTATCGATGCGGTATTCGTCTCGCGCTGGACCTGGGACGGGCGCACCAAAGCGCGCGACGCCGACCCCGGCCGCCGGTTTCCAGCGCCATGACGGCGCCTGTCGATGCCCGGCTCGAACGGCTGCTTGGCGGTCCCATGCTGTCGGCGTTGCGAAGGCGTCTGCGTCGCACGCTTGGAAGCCGGGAAGCGGGCGAGCGCGGCGCTGCGTTTCGCATGACCGGACTGTCGCCGCATGAGCACGAAATATTGGCGTCGCTGATGGGTAAAAAGCCGAGCATTTCGAACTCGATATTGCTCGAGATTGATCTCATCGATACCGCCTTGCGTCGGGCCGGCGTCGCCGAATCGCTGCGAAACGCACTCGAACAACTCGACGGTCCGATCGTCCATGCACCGGCCGTTCGCGCCGAGGCCCAGGCGCGTTGGGCAGATGTCGCGGCCGACGCCCTGCACGAAGGTCTTGCCGGATGTCTGCGCACGCCATTAGGAATGGGCCTCTTGAAGCGGCTTGCACGACAAGATCCAGCCATGGGCGTCCGACTGCGGGAGCGCGCTGACGCTGTGCTGAAACGGCTTCCTGCGGCTGGCCTACCCCGCGCGCAACTGGCTGCACAGACGCTCGGTGACGCGCACGCGCTCGATGAGGGACAGCCCACCGCGTCGCTCGTCCTCGCCGCATGGCGGCAGCATGAAGGGCGCAGCATGCTGTCCGATGCCGAAGACGCCTTTGATACCCCTCCAGGCGATGAGCGCATCCGCGATGTCTGGGCGCGCGCCGGCGTACTGATCAATGAGCTGGCGCGACTGGTCCTGTTCATGAATCTGCCTATGGCTGACGGGTTTCAGCCGCTCTCGCCAGCGGGCGAGCCGGGCTACGCTTCGTTGCGCATGCTGCTGCGCTCTCCACCTCGCTGGGCGGCGCGTGGCCATGACATCTTCGTCTGCGAAAATCCCAACCTCGTCGCGATAGCAGCAGACCAGCTCGGGCGCCATTGCGCGCCTCTGATCTGCACGGACGGTATGCCGGCGGCCGCGCAGCGCGCCTTGCTCGGCCAGATCGTCAACCAGGGTGGTCAATTGCTTTATCACGGTGATTTCGATTGGGCAGGTGTGCAGATCGCGAATCACATGATGCGGGTATATGGTGCTCGACCATGGCGGTTCACTTCCGCCGACTACAAGACCGCAGTTGAAAAGCATGCACGCTCCGAACACCGGCTGGCCGGCTCGATCGTCGAGGCGCTTTGGGATACCGCGCTCGCGCCGTCGATGCGCGAGCATGGGCAGGCTTTTGCGGAAGAAGGGTTGAGCGAAGAGTTGCTGGGAGATCTGGCGCGTTGAGGGGTTGGGACCGATAGCCTGTGGAGCGGCTACCACCAATCTCGCGGAGTTTTGGATTTCGGCCCAATGCTTCGCAGCGGGCACACCCGTGTTCAGTTCTGGCCGTGAATTCGCCTCGTTCCTTACGCTTACGCCCGGGCAGATCGGCTCAGACAGCAGATTGGCGGGGATCAATCTCCCATCTGCCGGCTAATCAGCTCGGTGATATAGATGGACGGAATCGTTCTGCAACTCGACGCGCCACGACCGTTTGTGCTGGAGGATGAACGGCGTCATCACATCCAGCCATGACTCGTGACCCTAACTCGCAGTAGCCGCCGCATTGGCCCGCGCCTTATGCAGTTTGTTGTAGCTGTCGATCAGGCGGTGGTGCCTGTCGAGACCCTCCAGTTTCATACTCGTCGGCGTTAAGCCATAGAACCGCACGCTGCCGTCCACCGACCCCATTGCTGCGTCCATCCGAGCATTACCAAACATGCGACGGAAGTTGACGACGTAGTCGTCCAGGTTCAGGTCGTCATCGAGCAGCACCTCCAGCACCACGTTCAAGGCCTGGTAAAACAATCCGCGTTCGACCGTGTTGTCGTTGTACTGCAGGAAAGCTCCCACCAGCTCTTGTGCCTCCTCAAATTGCTTCAGAGCAAGATGAATCAGCAGCTTCAACTCGAGAACGGTGAGCTGCCCCCAGTCTGTATTCTCGTCAAACTCGATGCCGATCAAAGTGGCAATATCGGAGTGCTCATCCAGTTCGTTGTTATCCAACCGCTCAATTAACGCTGCCAGGCCGGCATCGTCCAGGCAATGCAAGTTCAAGATATCGGCTCGGAACAACAGCGCCTTGTTCGTGTTATCCCAGACTAAATCCTCTACCGGATAAACCTCTGAATACCCGGGCACCAAAATCCGGCAGGCCACCGCGCCCAGCTGGTCATACGTCGCCACGTATATCTCTTTGCCCATTTCTTCGAGAATTCCGAACAAGGTTGCGGCTTCGTCGGCATTGGAGTTTGCACCCTGACCAGAAAAATCCCATTCAACAAAATCGAAATCCGCTTTGGCGCTGAAAAAGCGCCATGACACAATTCCGCTGGAATCAATGAAGTGCTCGACAAAGTTATTGGGCTCAGTCACGGCTTCACTGGCAAAGGTGGGCCGAGGCAGTTCGTTCAGGCCTTCAAAACTGCGGCCCTGTAGCAACTCGGTAAGGCTCCGTTCCAGCGCCACCTCGAGGCTTGGATGCGCGCCGAACGAGGCGAAGACACCGCCCGTCCGCGGGTTCATCAATGTGACGCACATCACCGGGTAGGTTCCACCCAGCGACGCATCCTTTACCAGCACCGGAAAGCCCTGCTCTTCCAACCCCTGAATCCCGGCTAGAATGCCAGGATATTTCGCCAGCACTTCATGCGGCACATCAGGCAATGCGATTTCACCTTCGAGAATTTCACGCTTTACCGCCCGTTCGAAAATTTCCGACAGACATTGCACCTTCGCTTCGGCCAGCGTATTACCGGCGCTCATGCCGTTGCTGACGAACAGGTTCTCGATGAGGTTGGACGGGAAATACACCACTTCTCCGTCCGACTGCCGCACGAACGGCAGCGAACAGATACCGCGCTGCACATTGCCGGAGTTGGTGTCGACCAGATGCGAGCCGCGTAACTCGCCGTCGGGATTATAAATTTCCAGGCAGTACGCATCCACGATGTCAGCCGGCAGCGCATCCTTACGGCCAGGCTTGAACCAGCGCTCATTCGGGTAATGTACGAATGCCGCATTGGCGATGTCTTCGCCCCAAAACGTGCCGGCATAGAAATGGTTGCAATTCAGCCGCTCGATGTACTCTCCCAACGCCGATGCCAACGCGCTTTCCTTGGTCGCTCCCTTGCCATTGGTAAAACACATCGGCGAGTGTGCATCGCGGATATGCAGCGACCACACATTGGGAACAAGATTGCGCCACGAAGCGATTTCAATCTTGATGCCCAAGCCCGCCAAAACGCCCGACATATTGGCGATGGTTTGCTCCAACGGCAAATCCTTGCCGGCAATGAAGGTGCTGGCGTCAGAAGCCGGCTTCAGCATGAGCAAGGACTGAGCATCGGCGTCCAGGTTCTCCACCTCTTCGATGACAAACTCGGGCCCGGCTTGCACCACTTTCTTCACGGTACAACGGTCGATGGAGCGCAAGATGCCCTGACGGTCCTTGGCCGTGATATCCGCCGGCAACTCGACCTGAATCTTGAAAATCTGCTGGTACCGGTTTTCCGGATCAACAATATTGTTCTGCGACAGGCGGATGTTTTCGGTGGGAATATTGCGCGTTACGCAGTACAACTTCACGAAGTAAGCTGCGCACAAAGCCGATGAGGCCAGAAAATAATCGAAGGGACCCGGCGCCGAGCCATCGCCCTTATAGCGGATAGGCTGGTCGGCGACTACCGTGAAGTCATCGAACTTGGCTTCAAGACGCAGCTTATCGAGAAAGTTGACTTTGATTTCCATGGGGAAATTCCAAAAATGGTGCTCAAAACAAAATATAAAGCCCTGTAAAAACAGGGCCTGGATAGGCGATCAACGAGCGAATGAGGTTTCTTGGCAGGAAGTTTACTCCCACTCAACCATGCCGAGTGGTTGGAGGATCGGCTGTGATCGACATGTGCTTTACCCCCCGCCTATTGCTCAGATAATCGAAAGGCGGTGGTGAATTGTCGTTGCTGAGCGATGGGAATACCCAAAGATGTTGCGATAGTTCGCCATTGCGAAATGAGTTGCTGTTGCTCACTGATAATTTCGTCAGCCTCGCTCGTGGACAACCTGAAATAAGGTGCAACCGACCGTGCCAACTCCAAATCAATCGCGTTGTCCGACTCGCTAATGTTCAGTTTCAAGCCATGCGCATGCTGTACGGGATTCATATCGAATGCCGGAGACAGCGCCCACCCCCTGCCCGGCTCGAGCAAGAACCCGTGATTACGCAGGTGGTCATCCGTGTTCGATACCAACAGATTAAAAACGATGCGCGACCATAGCTCACGCAGATCGGCATTGGTACGTGCACCGTCTGTCATCAACACTTGGGCTATCTCAAGATAGCTGGCGCCGGTCGAAGCATCGTCGCCATCCTGATGACCGGTCAGGTTCATTGCAGAGGCAAAGTGCCGCCGCCGTCCGGCTACCGTGCGATCGAAGCGTTTAACCAGGAAGGTGTGATCGGCGCTATTGAAGCGCCGTACCAGTGCGTCGGGAACGTCAAGGCCGCAGGCCTTAGCCAGCGTGTACACCACCATTTCCCATGCGCCGACATCGAACTCATCTCGAACGCTGGGAAACTTCGCAATCCACAGATGGCCGTTTGGATCGACCACACAGGCTTTGGGACGGGCACCACCCAAGGAGCCGCCGGGCGCGATCAGCATCCGCAGCCACTCGTCCGCTTCGGTCGCCGTATTGTCCTCGTCGCGCTCCAGAGCCAGGCTCGCGGCCTCGAGTGCGCGCAGCTGAACAAAGGGAGGCGCGGCGATATCGTTCTGATCGTCTAGAAACGGGCCCTCATCGTTGCGGCGGAAACGAAGAGCCCCAGCGCGATACATGTCATGCACGCCTAAGAGATAGTCGGATTCGTAGAGCCGAGCCTTAGGATCAACCTGGCCGGCACGCTGCGCGCGCTCAAGACGGCGGCGCATCAGCACTCGTCCCCAGCGATCCGGGCTGGCGTCGGCGAAAACACCAAACGTCTCCTGGCCCGCCGGCGGATACTGTCGGCCTGCGAACCATCCGAGCCGCGGATCGAGTTTAAAACCCGCCATATCGGGACGAGCCAGCGCGTCGGCGTCAAATTCGTACTCGAATACTTCCCGGGCAGCCGCACGATGCGAATAGAGCCTGCCCAAGCGCAGCGGCTCGGCAAGCCCGTCCCAGGCAGCATAAATTCCAACGAACCCCTCCTTCATCTCTCCGGTCCTTTTTTCTTTGAATGAGGAGACTTGAGTAAGGACGCCAGACTTTCAGCGCTCACGAATGCGTGATCCGCCACCCACTCACTGGGGCCGATCGGCTCCGGCATGGTTGGGTTCTGAGGAGAAGATGATGTTCGACGCTCTGGTGGCAACGCCGCAGCCCGCTTTGGTCGGCTTGAGCGCCGCATCAGCGCGGCATCCTGCAAGTCACGGCCGAGCGTGTCGTCCGTGAGCAGAAGATCAAGATCCTTCTCAGCGCCCAAGGCCTGCATAACTGCCAGGTAAGCACCGATCGTGACCCCCGAGCTGCCTTTTTCGAGGCTACGCAACGTAATAGGCGTCATGCCCGCACGCTCGGCCACCTGCTTGCCGGTCAAGCGGCGACGCAGGCGCGCTAGCCGCAAACGCTGCCCGAATTGCTGCAAACGCAACTCGGTAGCAGGCAGCAAGGGAGCGGTTTTCTTAGCCATAAAGTCGATATTACAACTTTATCAGGCTAAAAAGGAAAGAATATTTTCCTTTTCACTCCCATTCAATCGTAGCCGGCGGCTTCCCCGAAATGTCATAAACAACGCGATTAATCCCTCTAACCTCGTTAATAATCCGGTTCGAAACCTGCCCTAACAATTCATGCGGCAGATGCGCCCATTGCGCGGTCATGAAGTCCAGCGTCTGCACGGCCCTCAGCGCGACCACATATTCATAAGTCCGCCCATCGCCCATGACGCCCACGCTTTTCACCGGCAAGAACACCGCAAAAGCCTGGCTCGTGAGTTCATACCACGACTTGCCCGATTCCTTATCGAAGGTATTCCTCAACGTTTCGATAAAAATCGCATCCGCGTGACGCAGCAACTCAGCGAACTCCTTCTTCACCTCGCCCAAGATCCGCACACCCAAACCCGGTCCCGGGAACGGATGCCGATAAACCATCGCCGGTGGCAGCCCCAGCTTCACGCCCAACTCGCGCACTTCGTCCTTGAACAATTCGCGCAGCGGCTCAAGCAACTTCAAATTCAGCGTCTCGGGCAAACCACCCACGTTGTGATGGCTCTTGATCGTGTGGCCCTTCTTGCCCTTGCCCGCCGACTCGATCACATCCGGATAGATCGTTCCTTGCGCGAGCCACTTTGCGTCCGCCAGCTTGTTGGCTTCCGTTTGGAACACTTCAACAAACTCAGCGCCAATAATCTTCCGCTTCGCTTCAGGATCAGTCACCCCGGCAAGCTTCGATAAAAACACGTCGCTCGCATCGACATGAATCACCTTCACGCCAAGGTGATCGGCGAACGTCGTCATGACCTGCTCGGCTTCATTCAACCGCAGCAATCCATGGTCAACAAAAACGCACGTCAATTGCGCGCCAATCGCGCGATGCAAAAGCGCCGCCGCCACCGACGAATCCACGCCGCCCGACAACCCCAGGATCACGTGCTCATCGCCGACTTGCGCGCGAATCTTCTCGACCGCTTCGTCGATGTAATGCCCCATCTCCCAATCCGGCCGCGCACCGCACAACTCGAGCACGAATCGATCGAGCATCGCGCGCCCTTGCACAG
>Ga0153932_1000429_pt1 | contig 11809 bp, 14 predicted proteins | sample TSNJ016MetaG_FD_102273 | JGI IMG/M metagenome (GOLD analysis project Ga0153932, IMG submission 102273) | Attine ant fungus gardens microbial communities from New Jersey, USA - TSNJ016 MetaG | ecosystem: Host-associated > Fungi > Mycelium > Unclassified | place: USA: New Jersey, Wharton State...
TCAAGCGATTTACGCTCTTCCCTTGATAGCTTGACAGCCTGCGCCTGACGTCCGCGTCCCATGCCGACAAGTTTACTTGCATCCCTCTTTTATTGAAAGATATTTTAGGGATGTCGTACTAGCGCTGCCTTAAGTTCCACTTGCTGCGATTCGAGCTTTTGTTTCAGAAGGTCAATCTGCGAAGTCGCGAGTGTGTGCATCAAAGGCTCCTGGGGTTAGCGTTTCAGGCGGCGTCGATTAGGCGGCCCGGCAACGAACATGTACCAATGATCGAACGACGGCGTTATTCGAGCCCTGATCTACATCAACGAGTTTGGTGGTCGCGCACCGACCGTCGAATGCCGCTCGCTTGACTCGTATCGACCAGCGCTGCGCCACAATTTGCAGACGAACGTCAGCGTGGCGTATCGCGCAACTTCGGCGCGCTCGACGTCCGGTACAACGCGATGACTGGGCCTATCGGCACACAACTTGGCTTCAAATCGAGGAACGTGGTCGACGGGGTTGGCATTCGGACTCTGGACTCGGGAAGTGTTTTCGGTGATAGCTGAAGTGATCTATGGGTGAGTATCGAGCACGAGTTCAGGCTTGAACCTGGACTTGCGCAGGCAAGGACGAAATGCCGGGCTGGATGCCCCAGCCAAGCGGAACATATACCTGACCGCCGGCAAGTTCGACGGACGTCACGAACGACTCAAGCGTTGCGCCCGCCATGATATGCAGGGGTGGCCCGCCGGCGTAGCTTTCAGCTCTCAGCCATGGCACGATGCCCGCGTTGATCTCAAGTACGCTGTGCGAGCCGCCGTCGTAGCCGGTATCGGGTGTGTATAGTGGCCCGTCGAACGCGACAGTTAGCAGTTGGTCAGGCAAGTGATGGCTAGGTATACCCGCAAACTGCTGATACGGCGAGTGCTGCCAGTTCTCCCCCCACTGTTGGTCGAGCGTCAGGCGGGTTAGGAACGCCCATGGCGCACGCACGAAACACAGGCGGTACGTGTCGCGCGCACCAATGAGGTCGACTTTTAAGGACATGATGAACTCTGCGTCGGTTAATCCGACTCTATTCCGACTCGCTTGGGGAAGAAAAGCTAAACCACCGTTCATCACAATCTTGTGCGAGCTCGACGTGCCAGTGGCCTGCTGCAGGCTGGATACCCTGATTTCCGTACCACATGGCGAGCCCCGTTTCACCCTCGAACGGTCCGGTATCGGCAAAGATGTCGAGACCTTCAAGTAGGCATACGCGTGCCTGGTTCGCCTGCCCGCAAAGAAGAGTGCCTGTTGATGTGGCGACCAATGTGCCTTCCTTCGGCAGCGTCAAGCCGAGTTGGTTTTCGCACGTCCAGCGGCGGGACTGCTTGTTGATTTCAAGGACGGCATATCCGCACGGGCAAACGCGGTCGAACGTGTCGAGATGGACGGTAATGCGCATGATGAACTCCGTATCGTCAATGCGGCTCAGCACTCATGGTTCAATTCAAAGTCTAGGCATTTGCCGCACTTGCCTGACTCATGCAAGCCAAGGTTGCGTGTGACCTCACGTGCGCGCTTGCAGTTCGATCAACGGGATGAACGGCTTGCAGCGTCACGGGTGAGCTTGGAAACGAAAGTAGGGACTTCCAATATGCGCGCTCGCCAAACCTGACCTGTGGCACATCTGTGTCGAAAAACAGCGTTTGCGCGCATTCTTCCGGTCGCAGCGGATCTTCATTCGCCAGTTGCTTCACTAAGACTTGCTCGTCGGCATCGGTCAGTCTTTGCGCGTCCACTTTTCGTTCCCTGATACGACGGAACAAACTGGTGGTGGACGCGTGAAAGTCGAGGATCTGCACAGGGACTGACAAGGCGTGGGCAAGCTCAAAAAAACGTTGCCTATGGTGGTGTTTGAGGAAGCTTGCATCAACGATGACACTGTAGCCACTCTCGATCAGTTTGCAGGCCAGAGCGCGGAGCCTGGTGTAGTGAGCATCGATTGCGGTGTGCGTATACGCGGTACGTGGCAAGGCTTTGCCCCCGGCAGGACCGAACGGACGGTCGCGTTTGCGCTCGGTATCGCTCGAAATGCGCACGGCACCGATGAGCGGTGCCAGTTCGGCACTTGCCACTGACTTGCCCGAGCCTGAAAAGCCGTGACACAGCAAAAGTAACGGATGCCGGGGCTGGATCGCCTCGATCGCACAGTCGAGGTAGCGACGGGCACGCTGCGCCGAGATGTTGCCGCGCGCCTTCAGGGTCTCGACCAATGTTCTCACCAGTGCGCGATACACGACGTAAAGCCGCAGGACGCGTAGCCCTGAGAAGTCGCCCGTCAAAAATAGCCATCGATTCAGGAATCGGGCCGCGAGATCGGGCCGCCCGTGCGCCTGCAAATCCATGACGAGGAACGCGACATCGTTCATCACGTCGATCCAGCGCAGCGATTCGCTAAATGCGATGCAATCGAAGACGAGCACGTCGCGGCCTGATTGAACAAGGTTGTCGAGGTGCAGGTCGCCGTGGCATTCGCGAACGAAGCCCTGCCTCCGGCGTTCTTCGATGTCATCGGCGAGTCGTGCAAGCTCTGACTTACACCACGAACGTACGGCCGGTGGAACCTCCACACCAGCACCGTGGAGTCCATCGAGAGCAGCGCTCAATCGTGATTGAAACAGAGGCGCCGAGCCGTATTCTCGTCGGGGCGCAAGCGCCGGAATAGACTGATGAAAGGCGGCGACACGCTCCGCGGCGCGTTCGATTGCGTCCTTGCCTAGTCGATTCGTGCTCGCAAGATCGGAGAACAGACAGTCGTCCTCGAAACGCCTCATGCGCACCGCATAGCCGATCACGCGTCGATCTCCGCCAAGCCTCGCAGTACGTCCCACTCGCGTGAGTGGCATCACGCCGGTATAGAGACGCTTGGCGAGGCGCTGATTCAGCCGCACCTCGTCTTCGCAACAACGCTGTCTCGTTGTCAGTCGCGTGAAATCGGCAAAACCGAGCGCTACCGGTTTGTTGATCTTGTAGGCATGACGCCCAGCCAGATAGACCACGGATATATGCGTTTCGATTCTGCGGATGCGTCCGGCAGGATGTCGATACGTACAAGAGCGGCGCAGTGCCGCGTCGATCATCCGCCATTCTTGCGTAGCTTTCCTTTCGCGTCTGGAGGTGTGTGCTGTCATGGTGTTCGCCCTGAAAGATTTCCACGCGGCTTTTCATACCTCGTGATAACACTATTTCGCGCGTTTCCAACGCAAGCCAGCTTGACCCAGATCAAAGGCCGGAGGCATGCCACGAATATCTTTGATGAACGGGATATCTCGACGTACGCAACGGAGCGCCCTGCGAATTCCGTGATCCAAATCAACAAAGAAGAGCCCCTACGTTCGGAGAATATCGACACGGCACTCGCATTCGCGGCCGGTAAAAAATAAAAAGGGGTAATCCGTGAACAAGCAGCTAGTTATTGCAGCGGCGCTGTTGAGCGCGACTTTGTCGGCCGTTGGTCTACCGGCCCAAGCCGATCAAGGCGACATTCTCGCGCGCGTAAGAGCAATCAGCATCGAGCCAGATGTCTCGTCGGGGGGCACGCTCTCTACCCTCGGTACGGGTGTCAAGAATGCGATCGTTCCCGAGCTCGATTTCGTGTACATGGTGCGCCAAAGCATCGGTATTGAGCTGATTCTTGCCACGTCGCGTCATGAGGTGACGTCGAACATTGGCGCGCTTGGGGGCGTGAACGTCCTTCCGCCGACCTTATTGCTTCAGTACTACTTCAACTCGGCAGGAAAGATTCGCCCCTATGTGGGTGCTGGCCTGAACTACACGCTGTTTTACAACAACGGACTTCACGCAGGCGACACACCGGTCTCGATCAAGAACTCAAGCTTTGGGCCGGCGCTGCAAGCGGGTATTGACGTGCAGGTTGCCCGCAATCTGTTCGTCAACTTCGACGTCAAGAAGATCTGGATGCGCACAAGTGCGTCGGCAGACGGCGCTTCGCTCGGCTCACTCAAGATCGACCCGTTGGTGGTCGGCGTTGGGGTAGGCATGCGTTTCTAGCGGGGGTATTCACGCTAGCTTATACGCGCGAAGTGTTGATGCAGATCAACCGGATGAAGGCGAGCGTATTTAGAGTTATGCGTAGAGAAACTAAGAATTCTCCAGAAGAAAGCTGATGACCCGCCACCGCCGTTCAGCGCTACGCGCCGCGCCCAAACTCGGGCGCTTCGCGTGCACCCCGTTCATGCGCGATATCGGCATCGCGCTGGCCTTGAAATTTGTTCTACTCGGTTTGCTTTACTACGCGTTTTTTGATAACGACAACGATCGTCGAGTTCACCCCGATGATGCCGTAGTCGCACAAGCCGTCCTGGGTGTTCCCACACCGCTTTCGGAGGTTCGCCGTGATCGATAGTTCCGTTGTTGACTTGTCACGTTTGCAATTCGGTGTCACTGCGCTCTATCACTTTCTTTTCGTTCCTTTGACGCTCGGCCTGTCGTGGTTGTTGGTCATCATGGAAGCGGTCTATGTCATGACAGGCAAGCCCGTCTACAAGGACATGACCCGCTTTTGGGGCAAGCTCTTCGGCATCAACTTCGCGATGGGCGTGACAACGGGTATTACTCTGGAATTTCAGTTCGGCACCAACTGGGCCTACTATTCTCACTACGTCGGCGATGTCTTCGGGGTGCCGCTCGCGATTGAAGGGCTCATGGCGTTCTTCCTTGAATCTACCTTCGTCGGCCTGTTCTTCTTCGGCTGGAGTCGACTCACGCGGGTTCAGCACTTGGTCGTCACGACGCTGGTGGCAATCGGCTCGAACCTGTCGGCGCTCTGGATCCTGGTCGCAAACGGCTGGATGAACAACCCGACGGGCGCGCATTTCAACTATCAGACCATGCGGATGGAACTCACCGACCTCGGGGCGCTGCTTTTCAATCCCGTCGCCCAGGTGAAATTCGTGCATACGGTTTCGGCTGGTTATGTGACCGCGGCGATGTTCGTGCTTGGCATTTCATCGTGGTACCTGCTCAAGGGCAGGCATACCGGGTTTGCTGTGCGCTCGTTCGCCATAGCGGCGGCGTTCGGCTTGGCCTCGACGCTGTCGGTGATCGTACTCGGCGACGAGTCCGGCTACACCACTGGCCAGGTGCAGAAGGTGAAGCTTGCCGCGATCGAGGCGGAATGGGACACGCGGCCCGCACCGGCGTCGTTTACTGTGTTCGGCATGCCGAATCAGGCGACGCAGCATACCGATTACGCGCTGCGTCTACCGTGGATGCTCGGCCTCATCGCGACCCGGTCGCTGGATACACCGGTAGTCGGCATCAAACAACTCGAAGAGGAAAATGCCGGCAAGGTCAGGAGCGGCATGCTCGCGTACGGGGCGCTCCAAAAGATGCGCGCGGGCGACACCTCGGCAGACGTCAAGGCCAGCTTCGACGCGCACAGCGACGATCTCGGCTATGGACTGCTGCTCAAGCGCTACACGCAGAAGGTGCTCGATGCGACGCCCGCGCAGATTACCCAGGCCGCCGCCGACACCATCCCGCGCGTCGCGCCGCTGTTCTGGTCGTTCCGCGTAATGGTTGGCCTGGGCGTCCTGTTCCTCGCAACATTCGCTGCAGCGTTTTGGTTCTGCGCGAAGCGCTCGCTGGTTTCTGCGCTGGGCAGTCATCGCGATTCCGCTGCCGTGGATCGCCGCGGAACTGGGCTGGATTGTTGCAGAGTGCGGACGGCAGCCCTGGACTATCGCAGGTGTCCTCCCCACGCATTTATCGGCTTCAACCTTGGGACGAGGCGACCTCATCTTCAGTCTGGCGGGATTTGTCCTCTTCTATACGCTGCTGTTCGTCATAGAGATGTTCCTGATGTTCAAGTATGCACGGCTCGGTCCCACGGATCCGACGCGCATCGACCCACCTTCAGGCCGGACACCTGGCAGACCGCAGGTTAAGGCGCATGAAGAAGGGCTGGAAGAGGGTCTGCAAACCGGATTGCAAAAGAAGGGGCTGACATGATCGAATACGACGTGCTGAAAGTGATCTGGTGGGTATTGATCGGGGCGTTGCTGATCGGCTTCGCGCTGACCGACGGCTTCGATATGGGAGCGGGCATGCTGCTTCCTTTCGTGGGGAAAACCGACACCGAGCGGCGGGTTGTCATCAATTGCGTGGGCGCGACCTGGGAGGGCAATCAGGTCTGGTTCATCACAGCGGGTGGCGCGACCTTCGCCGCGTGGCCGACCGTCTACGCGACGGCATTCTCGGGTTTTTACGTGGCACTGCTGCTGGTGCTTTTCGCGCTGTTCTTTCGGCCGGTGGGATTCGAATACCGGGGCAAGCTGCCCGACGCGCGCTGGCGCCGTGCCTGGGACTGGGCGTTGTTCGCGGGCAGTGCCGTTCCGGCGCTGGTGTTCGGCGTCGCGTTCGGCAACCTGTTGCGCGGCGTGCCGTTCAGTTTCGACGCCGACTTGCGGGCAACCTACACGGGCACCTTCTTTGGCTTGCTCAATCCGTTCGCGCTCTTATGTGGGCTCGTCAGCGTGGCGATGCTCGTTATGCACGGTGCGGCGTTCCTGCATCTGAAGGCGTCGGGCGACGTGTCCTCCCGCGCCGCGAGGGTGAATGTCTGGGCGGGATGCCTGACGGCGGCTCTGTTGGGTGCCGCGGGCGTCGTGGTGGCGTTGTGGCTTCCGGGCTTCCAGTTGTCGGCGGATGGCACGGTGTCGACAGGTCACGGCCTGTGGCTCTCGAACTACGGCAAGAGTTCGTGGGTCGTCATGGCGCCGCTGATCGGTATCGTCGGTGCTCTGTTCTCCGCAGTATGCGCGGCTCGGGGGCTGCGAGCGCGAGCCTTCATTGCGAGCGGTGCGGCCGTGGCCGGCGTGATCCTGACGGCGGGTGCGTCGATGTTCCCCTTCATCATGCCATCCTCGATCCACGCCTCCGACAGCCTGACGGTCTGGAACGCAACCTCGAGCAGGCTGACCTTGCAGATCATGTTCATTGCGGTCCTGATCTTTTTGCCCATCGTGCTGCTCTATACGACGTGGGTGTATCGGGTAATGAGGGGACGGGTATCGACGGCGTCGGTGGAAAACGATTCGTCGCTTTATTGAATGCTTTAACGAATAACCGGGAGAACAGCAATGTGGTATTTCACGTGGATATTGGGCATTGGTGTCGCGCTGGCGTTCGGCATTACCAACGCCATGTGGCTGGAATCACGCTCGGACTCTATTTCGGATAATTGAATCGATCTTGACGGGCTCTTGCTGCCCGCGCCAGAGCGTTGGCAGCGGACGGTATGAAAGAGGGAGAAGGGCGGCGCGGTTGACCTGAGTCAAGACCTGTGGCTCATCGTTGACTAGCATTCATATTGTGGGTGGGTCCAGAAAAGAAAGATCGGCCTTTACCGCGAACTCGCCGGATCAGATTGAGGAGAAGCACATGCGTGCACTTGACGTCATGACCAGAAAGATAATTACCGTCAATCCGGAAACATCGGTGCGAGAAGCGGCGCGAATATTTGCTGAGAACGACATCAGCGGCGCGCCGGTGGTGGATGACGAGGGCCGGTTGCTCGGCATGATCACCGAAGGCGACCTACTTCATAGAACCGAGACTGGGACGCAACACCGGCGGCGCTCATGGTGGCTCGAATTCTTTTCGTCCAACCAGGAACTTGCCGCTACCTATATCAAGGAAAACGCACGGTTGGTGAAAGACGTCATGACGTGCAAAGTGATCTCCGTGAAAGAGACCACGCCGGTCAGGGAAATTGCAGATTTGCTGGAGCGACATCGGATCAAGCGGGTCCCGGTCCTCTTTGACGGCGAGCTTCTGGGGATCGTTAGCCGGGCGAACCTGGTGAAGGCGTTGGCCAGCGTGCCGAAGGAAGCGAGCTCTGCAGCATCGGAGGCCGATGAGGTCATTCGCGAGGCGGTCCTTCGCGAACTTGCCGCTCACCGGTGGGCACTGCCTGTCGAGAACGTCATTGTGAACGTAGGGACGGTTCATCTATGGGGTGTGGTGACCTCGGTCGAGCAAGCGCGCGCCATGTGCGTCGCCGCGGAGAACGTGCCTGGTGTCAAAGGTGTCGAGGATCACACGGGTTTTCCAGTAGTGATTCCCGCCATGTGATCGTGGGTGATGAAGGGGCGAACACGGCCGGAACGGGGTCGCAGCCGCTTCAATGAGCGCGACCGGAACCGGATCATTTCCTGTCGCCACGCAAAGGTGAGGAGGCGATTATGTATCGAAACATTCTGATCGCGGTGGACGGCAGCGAATCCTCGAAGCGCGCATTGCAACAAGCCGTTCATATCGCGAATGCAGGCTACGAAAAGATGACAGCCGTCTATGTACTCGACCGGTCCGCGATGTTCATGTATGCGGCGAACTCCAATCAGTTCGCGTTTGTCGACACGCTGCGCCATGACGGCGAGCGGGTACTGGCGGATGCGCAGGCAGTCATGACGCAGCACGGTCTCAAGTGCAACGTCGAAATGCCGGAAACCGACAACATATCTGAGTGTGTCGCTGATTGCCTGTTGCGCTGCGCACAACGCCATGGCGCTGATCTCGTGGTCATGGGCACCCACGGACGGTGCGGCGTGAGGCGGATGATAACGGGTAGTGTCGCGGAGCGTTTTCTGCGGTTCTCATGTTGTCCTGTCTTGCTGGTCCGTGAGGGGCAGTAGGGTCTTCAGATAGCAAGACTGCCTGACGGGCGGCGCTGTTCATCGCGTGACAGGCGCGGCGCCCTTGCGATCGCGCAATCCCAGTTACATCCACAGCGCGCCTCGTGAGCGGCGCAACCGCGTGAACAATGCGTTGATGAGAGGTGAACGATGGGCAAGACAATGAAAGCGGCGGTAGTACGTGAGTTCGGCCAGCCACTGCAGATCGAGGAAGTCGCCGTGCCAGTTCCTGGTGCCGGGCAGGTGCTTGTCAAGATCGAAGCCTGCGGCGTTTGCCATACGGATCTGCACGCCGCCCACGGAGACTGGCCGGTTAAGCCGAAACCTCCCTTCATTCCGGGACATGAAGGTGTCGGCTACGTGGCTGAAGTCGGGGCCGGGGTGCGTCACGTCAAGGAAGGCGATCGCGTTGGTATTCCATGGCTGTACTCCGCGTGCGGACACTGCGAGCATTGTCTGGGTGGATGGGAAACGCTTTGCGAATCGCAAGAGAACACGGGATATTCCGTGAATGGCGGCTTCGCCGAATACGCCCTCGCTGACGCGAATTACGTGGGTCACTTGCCGAAGGGGATCGGGTTCGTCGAGATCGCGCCAATCCTGTGCGCCGGTGTGACGGTATACAAGGGGCTGAAAATGACGGATACAAAGCCCGGAGACTGGGTCGTCATTTCCGGCATCGGCGGTCTCGGGCATATGGCGGTGCAGTATGCAAAGGCGATGGGTCTCAACGTGGCCGCCGTTGATATTGACGATAAAAAGCTCGAACTTGCCACGCGTCTCGGTGCTGCTGTCACGGTCAACGCGAAGACGACCGATCCCGTCGCTTTCATCAAGAAGGAAATTGGTGGGGCACATGGGGTGCTTGTTACTGCGGTTTCACCAAAGGCGTTTTCGCAAGCGCTCGGCATGATGCGGCGCGGTGGTACGGTGTCCCTGAACGGCTTGCCGCCCGGTGATTTTCCGTTGCCCATCTTCGACGTGGTGTTAGGCGGGATCACCGTGCGTGGGTCGATTGTCGGTACCCGGCTCGACCTGCAGGAGTCGCTGATATTTGCCGATGAGGGCAAGGTCAAAGCCACTGTATCCACCGACAAACTCGAAAACATCAATCACGTATTTACGCGGATGAGCGAGGGTGATATCGAAGGCCGGATAGTGCTGGATTTTGCATCCTGAAGTGATTGATGGAGTGCAGAGGGGGAATTCCCTCTGCGATTCGTGTGCCGTAGGTACCTGCGCTTAATCACTGCACTCAATTAAATCGAATCACCCCACCATGCGAAAACCGGCGTCGGCGTTGACAGCCGAGCCCGCAGCGTCATGCCGGCGTTGCTGCGAGCACAGCCGCGATGCGTCCGATCTCCTCGATCGTAACGCAGATCGACATAATTAACTGGAGGCTACCGGCCGGTGGAGGGCCTCGAATGCCTCAAATAGAACATGCCGGTCAAACTTGCCCTGATACACGGGCGGCGGCGCGCGGCGATGCCGAGCAGACGAGAGACCGCTGTCTGCGCCGAGCGAATCGAGTACTCGACGGGAAAGACGACGTCATCTGGCAACTCACAAAACTGTCCGGTAAAGGCGAGATTCACAGATCCTTTCGGCAGCACGTCCGGCCGATCGCCTCTTTCACGCGGCAAGAATTGACTGGTGATGAAAGGCATCAGGCACGGAATGCACACGGCATGATCGAGGAGTTGAGACGCTTTTTCTGCTGGCGTGGTTTCTGCGCGCAGATGCCCGAGGATCTCGGTCATGATCTCTCGACCGGTGCAGGCGATCATCGGTTTCTTCACGAAGTCGCCGGGCAGGTCGACATACAGGCCGTATCCCCAGAACACCTGGATGTCGTCGGGCTGGCCTATGAAGTGCGGTTGATGCGGCAAGACAATTGACACGAGCCAACTGGAGTCCGCGAAAGTGATGAGTCCGCCTTCTCCAGGTACGTTACAGGTGAAATCTCTGACCAGATTGAAAAAGGCCGGGTCATCCAATGTAGTCGTGCACGATAGCCATTTGGATTCGTGGACATGGTTGGCGAACACGGCGGGGCGGCCGAAAGCGGGACGGTCCTGGGCGATCTTGTCCCAAAGGGCCCAAGCATCGCGGCAGGGTTCGTCGATCCGGACCGCGGCGCGGTCCATGCCACCGAGCGAGGAGCTTGCGGTCATTGAACCTAGCGTGACCATGGCGAAGTCATTCAGTCCGAGCGTGATGGATTCTCTGCGTCCCTCGCGTTCCCAAACGATACCCGTGACGCGCGTCTGGCCTTCGTTCTCGTTGAGCGTGAGATCCGTGAAGCGCGTGCCGAGCTGGATATGTACGCCGCGCTCGTCGAGCCATCGTCTAAGTGGGCGGACCATCGATCCTACGGATCAAAAGCGAACGCGATCCAGGATCCTGCTAAATATTACCAGTACTCTTTAAGAGAAAGCTATTCTCTTTCAAAGCGAACAACGCTATATGCTTTGCAAGGTTATCAGCGTGCCAGTGGGAATACCTTGGGGGCGGGAAAGACCGGTATCGTACCGGCATTACCGGTAATCGGAGATTCACAGACGCTCACACCGTCTTCAACGTCGACGCAATTTTTGGGCATTATCGGGATACCAACTTCCTTTTGGTCTACTGTATCGTAAAAGAATTTACGGTGAGGCAGCAAGACGTGCATCTCTGCAACGTTTGGGCGATGCGGGCACCAATGCACCAGCGCAGCGTTGCGTGGAGTCAGCGGTTGTGTCGCACTAGGGAAACACTGATTTAACCGACGAGTTTGTAAACGCTGTGGCGTAGTGAAGCGTTGTTAGAACTGGAACGACGACGGAGCGATGCGGATGCGACAGATCAGTTTTTCGAGTGCAGAACACGAAGGCAAGAAGCGGGTTACGCGGCGCGAGAAATTCCTGGGCGAGATGGAGCGAGTCGTGCCGTGGTCGCGCTTGTTGGGGGCATTGGAGCCCTATTACCCGAAGGGCACGAGGGGACGTCCGCCGATGGCTCTGTCGCGCTAAGGCGATCATGTAAAATTCGGCAACCGAAATTGAGACGACCACGATGACCATGACGGGTAAGACGCCGCGCACGACGTTACCGCCAGGGATCGCGAAGGTGCTGAA
>Ga0153932_1000430_pt1 | contig 11809 bp, 11 predicted proteins | sample TSNJ016MetaG_FD_102273 | JGI IMG/M metagenome (GOLD analysis project Ga0153932, IMG submission 102273) | Attine ant fungus gardens microbial communities from New Jersey, USA - TSNJ016 MetaG | ecosystem: Host-associated > Fungi > Mycelium > Unclassified | place: USA: New Jersey, Wharton State...
CAATAAGTTGTTGATTTAAATAGAATTTCAAATCATAGATGGCGCTCACATCTAGCCAGAGGTGAGGGTTTTCGGGAGTAATGTTCAGCTGCTTGCGGCGATCTTGTCGTGCTCAAAAGGAGATGAAGGTGAGCTTTTACAGGACCGTGTTAGCCTGAATTTCGATGCTAAAAAGGCTTTTGCAGTGCAAAAATCTAGAAAATCTCTGTTTATGACTCTAAAGGTGAGTGTTTGCGGGGGCCGGTGAGGGACAGGTATCGATGCTGCCAACTGCGGGAAAGTCCAAAGGTGAGGTTATGCGGGACCTTCGATGCGTGATTCAAATGCCTGTTTTGAGACCGCCGTTTGGCTGAATAGGGCTCTCCGGTGGCGTAAGGGTGAGCCTTTGCGGGAGAAACTGCGTGCTAGCCGTAGTGTTATCGAGAGTTAAAGCTCTGATAACTCGACGAATACGGTAATTTCCCTGCGCTTTCATGAATTTTCGCGTTCCGGAGAAATTTCGCAAAAACCACAGGGGCGCGTAAAAAAATTTCAGGTGAGAAGATACGGGACCGCGCTTTGCGGCGTCACGATCCGGTCCCGCAAGCTCCGCATCCGTTTACCCGCGTGGCACGGGGCAAAAATGAGATGGGGCGTCACGGTGAAGGTGAGGCTTTTCAGGAGCGCACCTCAGTGAGTTTTGCGTGTGACATCGCCTTCACCACTACAGGGTGAGTGTGGACCTGTAGACGAGCATCACCGTCATGAGTATGCTTTCCAAAATTCTCCTGACTCCAGCATGGCAACCAAACGCGCGAAGAAGACCGATATAGTGAGTCCGAGCTCGGCTGAGCTGCGAAAAGCCGTCGAAGCCATCGCTATCCAGCCAAAAAGCGGGAAGATCACGCTTTTGACTCGAAAGTTGTTCAACGTGCTGCTGGCTGTCGCTCAGCAAGCGGATGAGTCCGGGGACACGTATCGTGCGCTTTTATCGGACATTGTCGCGAATGCAGCGTTCGATTCCAACGATACCGCGCTCGTGAAAGAGCATTTGCGCCGCATGGTGTCGGTGCAGGTGGAGTGGAGCACAGGCACTTCAAGTCTGAAGCCAGGCCGTAAGTGGGGAATTTCGACGTTGATTGCAGACGCCGAAATTCTCGAGGACCCTGCCACGCGTCGGGTGTGGGTTGAGTTTTCATTCGCACCGAAGATCAAGAAAAAGCTGCTCGACCCGGTGCAATACGCGCGCTTGAGTCTGCAGTTTCAAAGTCAGCTCCGTAGCAGCGCTGGGCTTGCGCTTTACGAAATCTGCGTCCGCTATCTGACAAATCCCAGTCATCTCACTATGCGTGAGACGTGGGAATGGTGGCGGCCGATCTTGTCAGGTACACCCGACACCGAAGCAGGCGACGAAGCCAAGCGCGAGTACAAGTATTTCAAGCGCGACTATCTTCGCCCCGCGATTGCGGAAGTCAATGCCGTTACCAACATCTTTGTGGAATTGATCGAGCACAGGGAAGGCAGGCGGGTAGCTGAGATTCAGTTTCGCGTGACTGAGCGTAAGCAGCCCATGCTTGCACTCGACGAACATCCGAACGTGTTCGACAGTACCTTGGTCGATCGCATGGTGAAAATCGGGATCCCGCTGAAAGATGCGCAAACGCTTTACGCGGACAGCGAGGAAAACCGAATTCGGTCAGCGCTGCAGATGACCGAGCAGAGAATGCGGAGCACGACGCTGCCTGCGGTGCGCAGTGCGGCTGCGCTTTTCAAAGATGCTCTGAAGAAGGGTTATGCGCCCAAGGTCGAAGCGTTGCCGGCGGTAGCGGCGCCAGCGAAATCCAATGGAGCGCCGGCAGACGACCTGAAGGCACGGTTGCTGAGTGAATATTCCGTGTTTCGCCGGAAGGAAGCGCGCTCGTTATACGAAGAACAAGGTGAGTCTGAACGGGAGCTTGCCCGTCAAACCTTTGAGGAAGATGTGCTGCCGGAGCTTGGTACCCACATGCGTGACGATTGGCGCAAGCGGGGACTCGATTCAAAAATGGGAGAAACGTCGTTTTTCGACTGGCTTGCGCGTAAGACGTGGGGAGAGCCGACCGATGGCGACTTGCTGGCATTCACGTTGAATCAGAGCCGCACCACGTAAGAATCGAGTTAGAGGGACTGCAGCGGACGTCGTGCCCGCCACTTTTGTCCCTCTACTGGTATTTTTCGTTACTACGGTACCTTCATTGTTTTGCGGTATCCGTCTGCAGCATCTTCTCTATCTGCTGAAGAATTTCATCGCGTTTGTCTTTCGACAAACCACGTAAGCGTAACTCCAGCCTGTCGTCTCCATACGTTTTCAGATCGCCCACGGAAAGCCCATCCAGCTTGATTTCCAGCCGCTGCGCATAGCGTTGACGGCCTGCGGGTTTCGGGGTTTCTTGTGCAGTCGCCCGACCTTTTACAATGTCGGCGACTTGCCGGGTGCTCAGATCGTCCGATGCAATCTTATTGATCAATCGCAGCGTGGCGTCTGCGCCGCGCGCCGTATGAAAGCGCGAGACCTGATAAGCCATGTTCGAACCAAATCGATCCGGCCGGGCGACCATTTCATGCATCACGTTCTCGGGAAGCTTGGCAATAGCCAACGCGACGGCGATCGTGGACTCGTCGAGACCAAGATGGTCAGCGAGTTCGCGCTGGCTCTGGAAATGCTTTTCATCGAGGAAACGCTTCCAGACGATGGCGTTATCGAACACGGTTTGCGAGTCCCGCTGTACGTTCAAGTCATAACCCAGCTTGTAGCTTTCAATGCCAATGGGAAGGTCGATGACAATCGCCTTCACGGTTTCTTTGTTGGCTTCCTTCAGCGCCCGCACTCGCCGGCCGCCGTCGCTCACAAAAAACGTACCGGGGTTGTCGTGATCGGGGATCACGTGAATGGCTTGCTGCTGGCCCTGCTTCGCCAGATTGACAGCCAATTCTGCAATAGACGCCTTCAGATAGAAATGCCGGGGATTGAACGGGCTGGGCTTGATAGCCTTCAGCGGCAACTCAATGACCTGGCCGTGTACGTATCGGTTTTTCCGGCGCCACGCCCTGAAGTCTTCCGACTCCTGCGCCGTCGGGTCGTCGTGAAACGCGTCTTCGGAGTAGGTGCTGGAGCGGCCAGTGACCTGCTTATCGTTACCTGCTTCTTGATTGACGATTTCGTCGATGGCATTGATGCGATCAAGGGCCGTGCGCTTTTCGCTGCTGGTCGTATCTGGCCGGGCTTTGAAGCCTTTGGCGAACTGGGTAGGTTTCATTCAGGATCCTTTATGCGCATAAAGTTCAGGGAAGCATGGCGAGAACTTCGTCTGCGCACGCACGTATCTCAATGGCCGCCAGTCGCGCTCCTCGGTCGTTCATCTGAAGCACAGTTTGGCCGAGAGCCATCGCCTGCTTGTAGCACTCGCGAGTCGGAATCTGCGTTTTCAGCAAGGGGAAACCCAACTCTTCCAGCGCACGCTTCAGTTCGCGTGTCAGCATGCGTTTTTCTTCGGTCTTGTTGAGGAGAAACACTGCGCGCAGATCCTCATTCATGACCTGGGCTTGCTGGATGAGTTTGACAAGGCCCACGCTGGACCAATAGTCGGCGGGCGACGACGATGTCGGGACAATGGCAACCGTCGCAGCGAGAAGAACGACACCCGATACTTTTTCCGTAATCGAAGGCGGGCAGTCGACGACGATGATGTCGTAGTCGTTGACGAACTTCCTGATTTCTCGATGAATCTGGGCCCCCGCTTCTGACAGGTTGACGATAGGAAACGGGATGCCGCTGGCCTCGTCGGCCGCAGCGCTGGCCCAGTGGACCAGCGTATTTTGCCCGTCGGCGTCGACGACGAGCACCCGCTTTCCCTTCTCGTGAAACGCAGCGCCTAGATGCATTGCTATCGTGCTTTTTCCTACTCCGCCCTTCTGCTGCGTGATCGCAATGATTTCAGCTGCCACGTTTTGCTCCCAAATTTAGCTTTTCGAATTTTACATTGAAAACTCAATTTTTCTAGCGCTAACTGTTTTGATTGGCCGTTTGGTCGGGTTTCTGCGGGTTTATGCGCATAAAGTTGGGAGCGCTGAAGTGATTTGACACGCCTGATGGCGTTGTTGTTGGCCGACGTCTGCGGGCTGTGCTGCAAAGGGCCAAGGGACGTGATGCTGATTCTTAAGTTGCAATCTTGCTTTGACGCTCGCTCCGCGCGCGTCGGAGAGCCGATACGTTTGGCAATGGTTCGGGGCAATGGCCGCGACGTGAATTCGATCGAGAAAACGTGGTTTCCTGCCGGGCTTTGAGGGTGAGCTTGGGCTTGAGATTTGGGCTTGATCACTCCCTGGATATTTCGACACCGACTCGACATGCTCCGTCCTCCGCCGTTCGGTGAGCCGTGAGTTTTACTCGCCGTGTCAATGAGGAAGGGCGATTGGCCTTGATCGATGATCGCGGAGCGACATATGTCGGTGCAGGAGCGTACTGCCCTCGGCCCCTGCTGAATGATCACTACGCTCGTTCGTGTCCGTCGATCAGTGGCCGGTTTATCGAAAACGACCACGAGCGAGCGGAAAATCCGCCTGCGAGACTTTATGCGCATAAAGTCTGGCATCACCCGTCTTGATTTCTGCGGGCACGCGTCGTCTAAGTGACTTCGTACGACTCACTGACTGGGACGCAAACCAATCATCCAGCGTAAGTGGCGATCGGGGTGGTTGGCTCTAGGCACCCTTCGGGTTCGCGATGTCGAGGACGATCTGACAACCCGAACGCTATCCCGCATAAATTTGTTCGAGGCCATCGTCTAACATCATGGAATTCGCTATCTGTATTTCCGTTTTGGGTCTTTCAGACGCGGCAGATCTCAATCCGGGATATTTGTTTGAAATGCACACCCCGGTCAGGGCATGAAATTAAATTTATAATAGTTATAACTAGTAGATTAAATAAACGTGATGCACGTCAGCTAAGTGCGATCTGATCCTTGCTCGCAACGTCATCTATTGCCGAACGCGAGCCTCGACGGAAGCTTTAATCGACCATGGACTTCAAACGCGAAGAACGCAGAAAAGAGTTAACCAGGAATGAATGGGCCCAAGAGCGAGATAAGACGGCAACTCAACCACCCGGCGAAGACGTGCTACACACATTTGCGTCGTCCCGCGTCCGCTAAAGAACGGCCCTGAGTAACAACGCTCCTCCGCCAGCGGCCTGTCAAAACGCCACCTCATTTTTTAAAACTACCGCCAAACCCCTACGGCCTGAAGCATCCCAAGTATTTTGTAAGCCTCCGCTCGTAAAATCCGGCGACCGTGCGATGCCGGCGGTGTGCCAGCACCGGATGAACACCCGAGTCCCGCATAACCCCCCGAAACAAGCCGTCCAGCAGGCAAAGAACAAACACGCAATCGAACACCCCGGTCATCCCTCCACCTAAGCCAAGGGCATTTCAGTGCATCTGACCTCGACTCTCGCCGCGTGGTCCGCCCACGACACGCGTCTCCTCATCGCATGCGCGCTCGGTCTCGCGACAATCATCGTTCTCATCAGCGCGCTGAAACTGGCGCCCTTTCTCTCAATCCTCGTCGGCACCTTTGTCGCGGGTTTCACGGCGAGTTTGCCGCTCGAAGCCGTCGCGAGCGCGTTCAGCAAAGGGGCGGGCGGCATTCTGGGGGACGTCGGCATCATCATTGCGCTTGGCGCGATGCTCGGCGCGTTGATGGCGGAATCGGGGGCGGCGGACCGGCTGGTGTCCACCATCCTCGATCACTCCACGCCGCGCACCTTGCCGTGGCTGATGGCGCTGGTGGCCATCATCATCGGATTGCCGCTGTTCTTCGAAGTCGGTCTCGTCATGATGGTGCCGATCATCTTCGTGATGGCGCGCCGCTCGAAGCAGCCGATCCTGCGTATCGCGATTCCTGCGCTCGCCGGCATGACGACGCTGCACGCGCTGCTGCCGCCGCATCCGGGTCCGCTGATCGCCGTCAGTGCGTTGCACGCGGACCTCGGCATCACCATGGGGCTGGGCTTCATCATTGCCATTCCTGCCGTGATTCTCGCCGGGCCGGTGTATGGCATGTGGCTCTCGAAACGCATGCACGTGGAGGAACCAGAGGAGATGGGCAAGCTGTTTTCATCGAAAGTCGATGAGAACGGAGGGCTCGACGCGCCAAGCTTCGGCATCTCGTTGTTGACCATCCTTCTGCCTGTCGTACTGATGCTCGGACGAACGGTCGCGAAACTGGCGGTCCAGCCCGAAACCCTTCTCTTCGATACCCTTAATTTTCTCGGTGAGCCACTTATCGCGCTGGGACTCACCGTTCTTTTCGCGATCGTCGCGCTCGGCTGGTCGCGCGGCATGGCGCGTGATCGAGTGGGCGGCATCCTGCGCAAAAGCCTGCCGCCGATCTGCGCATTGCTGTTGACCATTGGCGCGGGCGGCGGTCTCAAGCAGACGCTGGTCGTCGCCGGCATCAGCACGACGATTGGCAAGATCGCCATCGGCTCGCACATGCCGCTGATCCTGCTGGCTTGGCTCATCGCAGTGGCCTTGCGCCAGGCGACCGGCTCGGCGACCGTGGCCACTACGACCACTGCGGGGATCATCGCCCCGGTCGTGGCGGGTTTGAGCGCGACCCACAACTCGCTGCTGGCGCTGGCGATTGGCGCGGGTTCGGTGTTCTTCTGCCACGTCAACGATGCCGGTTTCTGGATGATCCGCGAGTATTTCGGCCTGCAACTCAAGCAGACCGTCTACGTCTGGTCGGTGTTGCAGACCATCGTCTCGGTCGTCGGCCTTGCGTTGACGCTCGTCATGTGGGGCGTACTGACGTAAATCGTGGGCAGATTGGCAAGGCAAGCGGGCACTCCGACCCTAAACTGCGAACAAAGGAGATGTCCATCATGCTTGCCTTGCGCCCCTCTTGTGAATGCTGTGGAAAAGCGCTGCCGCCCGACGCGCGCGACGCGATGATCTGCAGCTTCGAATGCACGTTCTGCGAAGCCTGCGTGTCGTCCCGGCTGAGCAACGTGTGCCCCAATTGCGGCGGTGGTTTTCAGCTCCGCCCGATTCGGCCGAAAGCGATGCTCGAAACCCGGCCGCCTTCAACCGATGTGCATCCGGCCGGCGTCGATGAACACGCGCATCGCGTATTCCTTGATCGCTACAGGGCGATCCCGCCTTCCGAACGATAAACGCAAGCTGGCCTGAGTGCCCTCAGCCGTTGACGTCACGTTTGCTGGATCTACCGCCTCAGGGCAATCCCTGATCTGAGCGGCGCTCATACCCGTCCGCACGAATCGTCGATTCCTCCTCATCGGCTTGCGCTCGCACAATCTGTTCATCGATCCACTCCATGAACGGAAGCCAGCATGCCAACACCCCAATCCGGCCGCACCCTCCACATTGGCGAGGGCTTTGAAGGCCCGGGCGTCAATCTCGCTCACATCAACGTGCTTGTCGGCCCGCGCGACGGCCCAGCCGGGCAGGCCTTCGCCACCGCGCTCGCCACGCCTTCAGCGGGCCACGCGCCGTTTGTCGTCATCGCGCAACCTGGCGTGCCGACCAAACCGCTCACGCTGTATGTCAACAAGGCCCCCATAGCCGGTGAATTTCACGGCAACGCAACCTGGGGCGCATCGCAGGCGGGAATAGCGAAAGCCGTAGCCGAATCGCTGGAAGACGGCACGTTGCCGCCCGAAGCGGAAAACGATTGGGTCGTGGTGACGGCGAACTGGGTGAACCCATCTACAGACGATCTCGACGCAGTCTTTCGCAACAACTACCGCGCGACGAAAAACGCCATCAAGGCCGCCATGCTCGGCTTGCCGTCGAAGGAAGACGTGTTTGCCGCCGCGCGAGAGGTATCGAATCCCTTCTACACACCCAAATTGCCGCAAGCGGCCCTCTAAAAATCAGTGCGACGGTGCCGTGACCGGCAACCGTCGCCGTGCGTCATTGACGTCATGGAGACTCAAAGAATGGAATTTGTCCGTCTGGGCCAGTCAGGCCTGAAAGTGTCGCGCCTATGTCTGGGCACTATGAATATGGGTACCCCCCAATGGAAACCGTGGATTTTTGACGAACAAAAGAGTGAACCCATCGTTCGCCACGCGCTGGAGGCTGGCGTGAATTTCATCGATCTGGCGGACTTCTATTCGGCAGGCGTTGGAGAAGAAGTTGTCGGTCGCATTCTTGGACGCCTTGCGCGGCGTGAAGAAATCGTGGTGACGACCAAGGTCGGGTATGACATGGACGCTTATCAGAACGCCGGCGGTCATTCGCGCAAGCATGTGCTTGACGGTATCGACGCATCGTTGCGCAGGCTGGGCATGGACTATGTCGACATCTACATGCTGCATTACTTCGATACCACTACGCCCGTGGAGGAAACCATGGGCGCGCTGAACGACATCGTCCGCTCGGGCAAGGCGCGTTATATCGGGGTATCGACCATGTACACGTGGCAACTGGCGAAGATCGTCCAGGTCTGCGAGCGGCATGGCTGGCACAAGCCTATCAACATGCAGTTGCAGCTGAACCTCGCCTATCGCGAGGAAGAGCGCGAAATGATGCCGTATTGCGCGGACCAGGGATTGGGTGTGTCCGTCTTCAGCCCGCTGGCGCGCGGACTCCTCACGTGCGACACCGCCTCCACGCGTAACCAGACCGACTTCTTTACATCGCAAATGTATGGCGACGCAGCCTCGCGGGAGATTGCGGCATCGGTGGCGCGCGTGGCGAAGCGGCGTGGTGTGAGCGCGGCGCAAATTGCGCAGGCTTGGGTGCTCCGGCGCGACGGCGTCGCCAGCATGCTGGTGGGCGCAGATTCGCCCGCCCAGTTCGATAGCGCGCTGAGCGCGCTCGGCACTCACCTGGACGCGGACGAGCTGTACGAACTCGAACGCAACTACACGCCGTGCGATGTCATCAATGACTACACCGCCGGCCGTCGTACCGCGCGCGAATCTCGCGCGCCGCAAGGCGACTTTGTTCAACCGATGAAGGACGCCGCATGAATCTGCTTCGCAAAGAGCATTACATCAATGGCGCCTGGCAAAACAGTGCCGAGACTTACGCCGTCCGCAATCCAGCTACGGGAGAAGTGATCGTCGATGTCGCGAAGGCCGGTGCTACGGAAACGGACCAAGCCATTCGCGCTGCGGAGATCGCGTTTCCCATTTGGCGCTCTCTGACCGCGAAAGAGCGTGGGGCGCGGGTCAGGCGCTGGGGCGAACTGATGCTGGAGCATCGCGACGCGCTCGCCGAACTGCTGACACGTGAGCAAGGCAAGCCGCTTGCGGAAGCAAATGGCGAAGTGGCGTATGCCGCAAGCTTCCTCGAATGGTTTGCCGAAGAAGCGAAACGCAGCTACGGCGATGTAATCCCAAGCCCGAAGCCCGGTTCGAAGATCATCGTCACGCGCGAGCCGGTCGGTGTGGTCGCCGCCATCACGCCCTGGAACTTCCCGCTTGCCATGATCACGCGCAAAGCGGGTCCGGCGTTGGCGGCGGGTTGCACGATGGTGCTGAAGCCGTCCGAGGAAACGCCTTTGAGCGCGTTGGCACTCGCGGTGCTCGCGGCGGAAGCCGGCATCCCCGCGGGCGTGTTCAATGTCGTATCCGGAGACGCTGTAGCGATTGGCGCGGCGTTGACCGCATCGCCCGTGGTGCGCAAGTTGTCGTTCACCGGCTCAACGCGCGTGGGCAAGCTGCTTGCCGCGCAATCCGCGGACACGTTGAAGAAACTATCGCTGGAGCTTGGTGGCAACGCGCCGTTCATTGTGTTCGACGACGCCGATCTCGACGCAGCAGTGCAGGGCGCGATGGCATCGAAGTTTCGCAACACAGGCCAGACCTGCGTATGCGTGAACCGATTTTTCGTGCAGGCGGGGGTGTATGCCGAATTCACGCAACGCTTGACCGAGGCGGTACGGAAGCTCCGCGTCGGGAACGCGCTCGAGCAAGAAGTGGATCAGGGCCCGCTTATCAACGAGGCTGCTTTCAGGAAAGTCGGCGATCACGTTGCAGACGCACTCGGTAAGGGCGCGTCTGCACTAATCGGCGGGCATCCCCATGAGCTGGGCGGGACCTTCTACCAACCCACCGTGCTCGTTCATGCGAACCGCACCATGTCGATCGCACAGGAAGAAACGTTCGGACCGGTTGCCGCCTGTTTCCGTTTCGAAACAGAGGCCGAGGCCATCAAGCTTTCCAACGACACCCCGTTCGGGTTGGCCGCATATTTTTATTCGCAGGACCTGGGCCGTGCGTGGCGTGTAGCCGACGCACTCGAGACCGGCATGGTGGGTATCAACGAAGGAATCATATCGACGGAGGTAGCACCGTTCGGAGGCGTCAAGCAATCAGGTCTTGGCCGCGAGGGATCGAAGTACGGCCTCGATGAATACATGGAAATGAAATACATGATGATCAGCGGCCTGATGGGCAATGACTGCTGAGCGCCTAAGGATGCCGGTTATGCGCCACGCAATGTTGCCGTCGCGCATGGCCGGCGTCAGCTGAATTGAAGAACATATAGGTAAGGAGACGCAGTGAGTCATCAGGACACGCCAAGTAGTGTTTTTCCAATCAGCCCGCTGCCTCATGCGGCCACAACGCCTGTTCGCGCGCCAGCACCGCCGACGCCGAAGCCGAAGCCGGTTTTACTCGACGACATTCCGTTAAACCGATTCCATATAAAAATTGCGGGCCTGACATTTGGCGCGCACTTCACTGAGGGTTATGCGCTCGGCACGGTGGGATACGCGCTGGCATCGATGAACCGGCAGATGCCGCTCGATTCATTCTGGATGGGGGCAATCGGCAGTTCCGCTTTGATCGGAATTTTCCTCGGTAGCCTGGTATTTGGCCGGCTGTCGGATCGGCTGGGACGCCAGAGCATCTTTCTTAGCAGCTTTGTCATCATCACCGTAGCGGCGTTCCTGCAATTCTTCGCTACCTCGCCTATGGAATTATTCGCGTTGCGGGTGTTGATCGGCTTCGGAATGGGTGGTGACTTCACGGTGGGTCACGCCATCCTCGCTGAATTTTCGCCACGAAAGCATCGTGGTGCACTTCTGGGATCATTCAGCGTGGTGTGGACGATTGGTTACGTGGTGGCGAACGTGCTCGGCATGACGTACGGCGACGCGGGACCCGACGCCTGGCGCTGGCTTCTCGCGTCCGCGAGTCTGCCTGCGCTTATCGTGCTGATATTGCGTATTGGTACGCCGGAATCGCCCCGTTGGTTGCTTGGCAAAGGGCGCGTCAAGGAGGCGAATGACATTGTGCTTAAGCATTTCGGGCCAGGCGTAGCGCTTGACGCAGAAGATGCCATGGCGAGCGTCGCCACGAAACACGGTTATGCGCGTCTGTTTCAGCCCGACCTGATCCGCAGGACGCTCTTCAATTGCGGGTTCTTCGTGTGCCTGGTGATTCCCTACTTTGCGATCTATACCTTCCTGCCCGGCATCCTGAAGGTAATCGGCCTGAGCAACGGTTTCGGTGCGGATCTGTTGCTGAACGCGGTGCTGGTGATCGGCGCCGTGCTGGGGATTTGGCTGACCATCAAGCTGCCGCGCCGGCACTTCCTGATCGGATCGTTTGCAGTCACCTGCGCAATGCTGATAACCATGAGCTTGCTGCCATCGTCCGCAACGCTCGCCATGATCGTCGCGTTCGCTGTCTTCACCCTGACCATGTCGGCGTTCAGCAATCTCGTTGGTGTCTTCCCTCCGGAATGTTTCCCAACGGAAGTACGCGCGTCGGGTGTTGGGCTCGCCATTGCATGCAGTCGGCTTGGTTCGG
>Ga0153932_1000431_pt1 | contig 11780 bp, 10 predicted proteins | sample TSNJ016MetaG_FD_102273 | JGI IMG/M metagenome (GOLD analysis project Ga0153932, IMG submission 102273) | Attine ant fungus gardens microbial communities from New Jersey, USA - TSNJ016 MetaG | ecosystem: Host-associated > Fungi > Mycelium > Unclassified | place: USA: New Jersey, Wharton State...
CATTTAAATGGCATGTATAAGACGAAAGTTCAGTATGCGCCAGAAGTGCGCAGGCGCGAGAACGATGGCGAGTTCATTCTATGTATGAATGGCCCACAGTCGCAATACATACTGTTCGCAAAATGCACTTTGAATCAGGGTACGTGGAATGTGCGAAATTTCGACGGAACAATTGTCAACTACCCTGAGGGCGAAACTCAGGTTATAAAGGTCGGGGAAGATTTCAACCCACTCTATCGTTCGCGCCTGAAATCCTGGCGGGACGAGGGTATGTTTGCGAACTCAAACTCGATATTCGAAACACAAGATCCACATGCTTACCAATGCATAGCGGATTCGATGTGGGGTTATTCGCGGTTTTGTCGCGGCGAGGGTTGGTCCGACGGCCTCTTTAATCATGACCAATTCCGCCACGTAAATTATTTCGTGGCAGTTTCAAAGGATAGTTCTTTGATATTTCCGTTATCGCCGTCGGCAAGACCCTATGTACTGAAAGCGGCCGTATTCGGTCCAATCCGTGCCGACCTCCTGTCTCAGATGAAGACGATGATAAATGGCATTGACGTGAATTTCCGATTGGTCGGACGAGATCTCGAAGCCGATGTGCCCGAATCCCTGTTAAAGGAAGGCCAAAATAAAATAGAATTTTTGAATGTATTACCAGCGGGAAGCGAAACAGGCCTTGCACTCTCGCGTGTTGATCTCGCGCCGGAAGGCAGCGCTAGCTTAGGTTACAGAGAGGACGATTTGCCTACGGTGACCCTCGATCATTGGCAGGAATTTGGCGAAAAGAAAGACATCCGCGCGATGTTACAGTACGGCTTTTCGGCGACCGAGACAGAGGGTATTTGGACAGATGGTAAATCGGCTCAAATGACGTTCCTACTTCCGAAGAATGCGGGGCCGGTGAATTTTGTTGGCGAAGCAATTCCTTTTTTCAACGAGCACCATACTCATTTGAGCGTTGCCATTAATGTAAATGGAGTGCATGTGCTCGACAAAATGTTCAACGCACCTGCTAAGCGTGAGATTTTTGAAATACCGCTTAAAGCGGATAACGGCCCGGATGAGCAGCGGCGAGTCGTTATTGCTTTCAAGTTTGATGAAACAGCCCAACCTGGCCCTCAGGATAAGCGGGATTTAGGACTCTTTTTCGAACGATTTAAGATAGTCAAATCGCGAGAGATCGCTCGTTGATTGATGGTGGCCCGGGGCAACGAGGCGCGACTGGGAATAAGAGTAGATAGTCGACCCTGAACAATTGATTTTGTCGGCTTGTGGTTAATCGCTGGAGTCACATGCGAGCAGCCGGGTTTAGCAACAATGCCAGGGTGAGGGCGTAAAAAAACCGCAGCTTCCTGAGGATCATCCGCACGTTGTGACCGGCGCCGCACAGGACCGCGTGCATCGCATCGCCGAGCGCGCCTTTGAGCCAGTTTCGATCGAGCTTTCCATCCGTCTTCATGTGACCGATGGCTGGCTCGATCGCGCTGCGCCGTCGAATCATCGCCCGTAGTCCGCGCGTGATACCGCGCCTCAGGCCAGGGTGATAAATCTTTACGCCATCAATCGCGACACCTTTGTAGCCACGATCCACGATCGCCACTTCCGGGCTCACGTCGCTCAAGATTGCCGCCTGTTCCAACGCCTCGGCGAGTGTGTGCCCATCGTACGGATTGCCCGGCATCGAGCGAGCGCCGACTACTAGCCCTTCCTTGTGAGTCGTCGTGATCGACACCTTCACGCTAAACTCATACGGTGTGCGAGCTTTACCCTTGGCCAAACATTCGACTTCCGGTGCGTGCAGCGCGTAGAGCTTGTTCTTGTCCTTGGTCTTTTGCGACAGAATCTGCTTCGTACGGGCAATCAGTTCCAGCAGCGCAGTGCGACCCGAGTCCGACACCTGAGCGACCTGCCGCTCGATATCGCGCATCACCCGGCCAACCCGCGAGCGCAGCGTGCGTAGTGCATGACGCATGCGCTTGTACTGTTTGGCGTGCGCATAGCGGCCGATCTGTAACGCTAGGCGTGGCGCCTCGCGGTCGTGGTTCTGCCTTAGTTTGAGGCCGTGGCGCGCCGCGGCCCTGACCACATGTTCGCGACACCGTTCCAGCAAACGCGAGTCAGTTGGATGGGCGATTGCCTTGGGCATCACCGTCGTGTCGACGATCACGCGCTTCACGCTCGAAGCCTTGATGACGCCGGCACGTTTGGCCGCGTCAATCGTCGCCGCCAAAAGTTCTTCGACACCCGCTTCACCGAGGCGCTTGCGCCATCGGGTCAGGCTTGACGGATCGATCGGCGGCTCCGTTTGCAGAAACGTCTCGCCAGTGAAGACTTGCCAGTAGGGATTCTCAACCCATTGCCATACGACTTCCTCGTCGGACAGGTCAAATGCGTGCTGCAGATAAAGCAGGCCGGCGATCAAGCGGGGGATGTCGCCGGCCGTCCGGCACGGGAAACGAAGCTCTCGCTTATCGCACTACCCAGTCGCATCCAATCAATCAACTCAGCCCAGCGCACCAGCGGATGCTTCAAGTTGATCTGCTCAAGCAACGGCTGGCGGAAGAAATCTCGCTCTGTCACACGTGGTTTCGGACCCATCCGGACCTCGTCAGAATTTGCAGGTTTCAAGTGCTAATTTGAATGAATCCTGCAATTCCAGCAATGCGGTTTCGCCCTTAAACACCCGTCAAATAAGGCGCTGGCGATTAATCAGGGCGGGCTAGATAGACAAGTCCGAACGAGCCGGCCCGTTTTGAGGTAGCCGCGATCCGCGCGGCAATAATCCGGGAAGGTAGCGCGCAACTCGTTTATGTGTTTGATGCGGGGCGGTCCGGGCGCGCTAGGGTCACCAATAGCGGGCAAGCAGCAATACTCGCACAGGGTCGTTTGCTCGGAGCACCAAACGGCATTGGCGTGGATCGGTAGCGCCCGGACGATATTGGGCCGCGATCAGGATCAATCTCACGAGTGAACGATCATATTTACAACAGTTGTGCGCAAGAAGCGATGCGGGCTACGGAGGATCGTTGCACGTAAGCAAGCAAAGCCTTCTCCTGGGCTGGCGTGTTGACTAGCTTAGCTAAGTGTCGCTCGATGACTTCTAAAAACGAACGCTTTACCGAGTAGATAAGATGCTCCAACATACACCGCGCCAGCGCCGATCTGACAAGCATAGGGATTAATTCCCCTGGTTAACAGAAAGTGAAGGGCGATATAGTTTGCTCCGTATGCAATCCCGAAAACACAAAGGAAACGCACGAACTCGCCGCGCTTACCACCCTTACTACGAAACGTAAAGAGACGGTGAAGCAGATATGACGAAACGAGGCTGATTCCGTATCCTAATGCGTTGCTCACCGTAGGAGGAAGGGCGAATAGGTACATAAAGCCAAATATTAGGCCATATCCCCAAACCGTATTAATGACGCCAACCAGCACGAAACGGATAAATTGATTCATGAGCACGTTTACCTTTACCGATTACTTCGCCTGCGGGTCTCGACGCGAAGCAGGAGCTGCTAAATGGCGGGATTTAGGACTCGCTAATTCTCTCCATGACGATGCGTCGCGCCGACAATGATGATCGTCTTTCCTCGACCGCTTAGCTTAATGATTAAAAGCGGCCCATACGAGATTTGAAAACAATCACCATTGGAAGATGTGAGATAAGAAGATTAAGTCTCGACGCGCTCGTTCAGATCAAGGGGCTGTTTCACAGTGAAATTGATGGCTTCATCAATAATGTAATGTGGGCGGGCTTTAACTTCCTCGTAGATCCCACCAATGTAGGCGCCGAGAATTCCAAGAACGATAAGTTGGACCCCGCTGAATAACAATAGCAACATAACGATCGTAGTCCACCCGTTCGGGATGGACCGATTGACGAAATATTCAACTAGGGTGGCTAAACCGATCAAAAATCCGATACTCGCGAAGCCCAAGCCCAAAAAAATGCTAAGTTTCAAAGGACGGGTGCTGAACGATAGGATGCCTGCCGTTGCAAGGGCTATCATTCGCGACAGAGAATACTTGCTCGCGCCACCCGCGCGCTTGGACGCTACATATTCAACTGCAACCTGATTAAAGCCTATCCACGTGAAGAGGCCCCGCAAAAACATGTTACGTTCTCGAACTCCGGCCCGCATGACGTGAGCTACGCGCTTCGATATCAGTCGAAAATCGGCGGCATTGGCATTCACTGGAACTTCAGTAAAGTAATTCAGCACACGGTAAAACAAATTTCCAGCGGCTTTGCGGACAATTCCAGCATCGACGTTATCCGCTCGGACGGTGTATACAACATCATTACCAAGCTCGTGTTGTCGCAGAAGTTGAGGAATCAACTCTGGCGGGTGTTGCAGGTCACTATCCATCATGATCAGAATATCGGCGTCCTGAGCATGGTCAATCCCTGCCAACAATGACATTTGATGGCCAAAACGCGAAGATAGAGTTAAAACATGCAACTCAGGGTCTGTTGCCGCTAATCGGCGCAATATCGTGGTCGTGCCGTCAGAGCACCGATCCACCACGAAGAGGAGTTGTGCCGAATATGAGGCCGCTATCTTGGCAAAAACTTTTTTTACTTCTATATAAAATTTTTCAATCACATCCTCCTCATTAAACACGGGAGCGATGACAGTCAAACGTTTCTTTTTGTACATTGTCATGGCTCTTCTGAAAGGGATTGTGTCTTGCTAATATCGGCGTAAATAATGGGCACGTCGTAACCTGACCGAGGCCCGCCTTCGATTTTCTCTTGGACAACTGACCAGGTTAAATCGTTCTTGATTAACATTTCTTCGAGTACCTGGCGCATTTGAATCGCTTTACCGCTTGCGACATGATAAATTTCGCCACGCCGGCCATGGGTTGATATATCTAAAATCATTTCGGCAGACTGTTGGCCGCCAATATAGTCGCGCCAGTTCTCGAGATTGCCGACTTGAATTTTGTCAGTCTCGCCTCGCTTGAATCGAGCAATTTGACGTTCCATTCTGCCTGGAAACATACGTTCTGCGAGTCCAGGTAATATCAAGTTGAATATTCTGGCTACCACAACGTCCGATCCGAACTCGTGGGCATAGAATCCTGCTAAATGCGTTTGCAACGCCTTCGAAATGCCATAGCTTGATACCGGACATAGCACCCGATCTTCTTTTATAGGGTTTTCTGATCGCGTCACCAAGCCGTATTCCGCGGCACTCCCAAACAAAACTACACGCGACGTAAGGCCCGCTTCTCGCACTGATTCGATCAAGTGTCGAGCGCTTGTCGCATTGATGGCGATGTCAACGTCGAGGTTCCCTGAGAAGCTCGCGGCCAAGTGAAAGACATGCGTTGGGCGTATCTCGAAAATAACCGCGCGAATGGCGGCTGGATCATTGAGGTCGCAGGGTATGAAATCTGCCCCTGTGTGTCCGGTGCGCGCCGTCCGCACAACTTCCCATTCTGGTCTTTGTGCCAACCATTCGGCAAAATAGCTTCCGAAAGCGCCGTGGGCGCCCGTCACCAATGCTTTCATTTAAGCTCGATCCCGAGCCGATCCGCGAGGGCATCAAAATTCTCATCGGCATACTGATAGTCGTCCGGGCGGCCAATATCCAGCCAATATCCGGCGAACGGTCGAATCCAAATATCGGTGCCTTTTTCCAAGCCATCTACCATCAGATTGTCGAAGCCATATGGCTTGCCGTGCGGCAGCGACTCAATAAGCTTTCGATTAATACAATAGATGCCCATGCTGACATCGAAGTGATACACCGGTTTTTCTTGAAATGCGGAGAGTCGATTTTCTTCGTTGTATTTCAATACGCCGAAATCTACTTTAACCTCGCGTTTATATGCCGAGACCGACACGTCACACCCTCTCTTCACATGATCGTCAAAAAAGGCGCGGTAATCGAGATCGCACAGAATATCTCCGTTCATCACTAGAAAATTTTCCGGCAAACCATCGATCAAGGTGATCGGACCAATCGTGCTCAGCGGTTCATCTTCAAGCGAATAATCGAGCTTTAGCCCGAGTCTTGAGCCGTCACCAAAATATGCCATGATGAGATTGGATAAATGGTTCACGGCTAAAGTAACGTGCGTGAAGCCGGCATTTTTCAGCTGCATCAGCACTATTTCAAGAATAGAATATCTTCCACCCAGCGGGACAAGCGGCTTGGGAATCAGGGTAGTGAATGGCCGCAGCCGGGTACCTTTGCCACCAGCTAGAATGATTGCTCGCATACGACCTCTTACAAGTTATAAAGCCAAGCTTTGTACTTTGCCAGATTCTCCGGCTCCTTAAACCACGCGACGGTGTCGGCAAGGCCTGCCGTGATGTCGTACTGCGGTGACCACCCAGTGAAGCGCTTGATCTTGGTGTTATCGCCGATCAAGCGGAACACTTCGGATTTATCGGGGCGCATACGATCGTCTTGCGTCACTATACGAGCAGTTGGATTCAGTTGATCTATCAGTATCTGGGCGACCTCACCAACGGAATGTTCGGTTCCCGTAGCGATGTTTACTTCTTCACCTACAGCTTCATCCGCCTCGGCCAGGGCGATAAAGCCTTGCACCGTATCTTTGACGTAGTTGAAGTCTCGCGTGGGAGAAACGCTGCCGAGTGATATCTCGTCGACACCGCTCAAAAGTTGCGTGATGATTGTTGGAATGACCGCCCGCGCAGATTGTCTGGGGCCATAGGTGTTGAACGGTCGCACCGTTATAACCGGCGTTTCGAAAGAACGATAGAACGATTCTGCGAGCCTGTCCGCACCAATTTTCGTTGCGCTATAGGGAGATTGGCCTTGAAACGGGTGCTTCTCGTCAATGGGTGCGTACTGCGCTGTTCCATACACTTCAGACGTTGATGTGACCAGCACCCGTTGCGCGCCAGATTGACGTGCTGCCTGCAGGACGTTCAACGTGCCTTTGATATTGGTATCGACGTAGGAGTCCGGCGAGTGATACGAAAAGGGAATAGCAATGAGCGCGGCGAGATGGAACACGACATCGCAATCTTTCATGGCTTCGCGCACACCATTCGGGTCGCGAATGTCGCCCGCAAACACGTCCAGTGAGCGCTGTTGCTCGATGGGCAACGTGTCAAGCCATCCCCAACTGTTAAAGGAGTTGTAGTAGACAAACGCACGTACTTGGCAGCCCCGTGTCATCAGCGCTTCGACTAAATGACTACCAATGAAGCCGTCGGCCCCGGTGACAAGTATTCGTTTCCCTGCAAGGTTCATCTCGGTTTTCTTCTCTCTCTTGGTGGATACATTCGTACTGCGATAAAGCACAAAGAATTAGTTCGTGCAGAATCCTCAAATTCTACACGGTATTTTCCGTCGAACTGTCCGTGAGACCTTGCAGTACGATCGTGCAACATCTCGCTTCGGTGTGTTTGCCGTTAGCGGTTGAGCTCAAGCAGTGCGGTCGCGCGCAAGAGCGGTTTGCTCAACATCGGACGGCCGGCAATGCCGCGATGACGCGACGACTGAGCGAAAATGACGCCGAGTGCTCGACTAGAGGCAGTCGCTCGACGAGGCATTCCCGCCGGTGGAATATCCGGCGTCCCGCCGACTGCCTTCATTCGGCGTAGCACGTGTCGAGCTCTTGTTGGATTACTTGACCTCCGCTATTTGCACCTGGCGCACGAACACCCCTAGTTTCCTGTCGTCGCCACCTTGCCCCAGTTCCTTGGGCGATATCGCGTCAGGGAACTCGAAGTCCACGGTAAGAGCGCCATTCGCCCCCCGAACCAACTGACTGGGAACACGAATTTGTTCGGTCGTCGAAGATCCCCCTGAAAATTTCCAATTCGCAACGGGCGTGCCGTTGACCGACACCTTCGCAGTTTGCTGCGGATGCAGCCCAGTGACATACGGACTCAGATCAAAAGTGATAACCACGTCGTTTGCCTCGGCCTTGCCCACGTATAGACGCATGCTTGCCTTATTGCCGTCGGACCAGCGGCCAGTCGCCTCGGGAAAGGACCAATGCGTCAACGTTACCGCGTCTGCCGAACCAGCCGAGCTCAGATCGACGGTCTCGGGAAACTTCGTCTGCTCACCGTGCTGCAAGGGAGCCGCACCGCATGTGGAGCTGCACCCTTGCCAACCCGGCGCGATGATCCGGTAACCGTCCACGACGCCTTTAAATCCGCCCGTATATTTGTCCAGCGCCTCGTTCCAGAGGTTATCGCGCAGGACCACATACAGCGTGTCGCTTCGATAGGTGCTTTGCGCCACGGTTTGCCGCATATCGTCCTGAAGCGACGCGAGTTTTACCGGATCAATCCGCGCGATGCTGCCGCCGTTAATGGGTATATGGTGGTCTGATGCATAGAGCATGAGTGAACCAACATCCTGCGTATCTTCGGTCGGGTAGATGAGCGCAATATGCTTGTATTTCTTCGCGGCTTCTTCCCAGAAGCCGGCCTTCAAAGGAGTCGCGTAAGGCCGATTCCAGCCTCCCTGAAGAATCTTTGCTGCTTTTGTAACGTCGTATGCCTGAAGCGCCAGTGCAGCCAGCAAGACCCATGAGACCAAGCGTCTTTCGGTTCGGGTCTGGGAGAATAAAAGGGCGAACACCCCAAGCTCAATCAGATAGACGACGGGCCAGTCAAAGCGGCCAGAGACGCGGAACGTCGAAGAGACCTTACGCAGGAAGCCCGGCAACCGGTAGTGGAACAACTCGTACGGCCCCAAGGCGACATGGTCCGAAAGCGCATACACGATCAGGAACACGGCGAGCACCGCGAGCGGAACGGCCACGCGGCGGTTAGCGCCGATCGGTCTTTTTCGCCAAACAAAGACCGCAAGGGCAATGACGGTCAGGGCCAACACGCCCGCGCCAAGGTAGGCAAATCCTTCGTAATCACCGTTGCGATACGGATCAGAATAGAACGATGACCAAATAGGCGAAGGGTCAAAGAATGCCAGCAAGTTCATGCGGAAAAATCCGAACCCGCCCGCACTGACACCCGTTGATATGAAATAACCTGCAAAGGTCATCACTGCACCGAGGCATACCGCGGCTATCGCTACCTCTGCGGCTAGCAACCGCGCAGGCGTTGTCTTGTAGGCAAGCCGTCGAATCACATCTGCTAACCAGATAGCGATGACCATGGCACACAGATAGGCGTGGATCAGCGACGCTACGCAAAGCAGCAGGGTCCACAACGGAATCTTCCGGCGCTCATGCATGAACACGCACAAGGCAGCGAGAATCAGCCAATGCCCGATCAGAGCCTCGTGTCCAGAGAGGCGCCACAGCATGGGCGGCGAGAGCACAAAGAGACCGGTCGCGAACGTCCGTTGCCAGTTGTCATGCGTGAAGCGACTGATCAATTGCCATGCAAACACGGCCTGCAAGACGAAGCAAGCGAGGATCCACATTCCGAAATACTGGAATTGGGCTGGAAGGAGGCTACCGAAAGGACGGAAGATGAAGGCGAATAGCGGGATGGAATCCGTGAACACTATCGAACTACTAAGTGTCTCTCCATACGCCCAGTTGCGCCCGAAGGGCCATTGGAAAAAGGGCGCCCCGCGAAAGAAATTCCAGCCGACGTAATGTTGAACGGGATCGCCGTTCGACACGAGGATCCAGTCGACATTAGTGGGCAGCAGAATTTTCCCGCCGGTAAAAGCCCAAAAAAATAGAACCCCGATAAGCACGGGTATGCCGAGGTCCACGAGCGCCCGACGGGGTTTGGTCTGCAAGTTTTGTATATCCATAGCGTGCGGTAAGTTTTGCGTGAGCCGCGACGGGACAGGGCGCATAGGGGGAAATATTCGCTATTCATCGCAGGAAGGCACGCCACTTTACCCGTGGTGCCCCCGCTGCGCAAACCGCGCTTTCCGCGCGCCAAAGGAACGCCGTCTCTATGCTTTACAATTACGCGACGTTAAATCGCCAGCCAAGGCTGGTTGCCAAAGGATCGAATGCGGCTCGTAAGAAATCTGTTAAGTAACCACGTCGTGCTGATGTTCCTGCGATACGTCGCCGTCGGCGGTGGGACCTTCCTGGTTGATCTCTGCTGCTTTCTGCTATTAGTGAAGCAGATCGGAATTTCACCCGAGGTTGCCCAGGCGTGCAGTCGGACGGTAGGGGCAGCCGCGGGGTTCTTCGGGCACAAATATTTTTCGTTCGCGCAGCCCGAAACTGCTGACGCGCACGAGCGCTCGTCGACAGTTCAGGTGGTCGGCTATATATGCATCATGGTTGCGGGTATTGCCTTGTCGCCATTTGTCATCTGGTTCATGTTGCGGATGGTCCAGCCTCATTTGGTCTTCGCAAAGATCCTCACGGAGGCCGTCATGGTATGCATCAACTTTGTACTGATGAAGGCGTTGTTTAGTCGTCTGTCGAAAAGCCCAGCTCATAACTCATGAAAACTCACGCCCGTCCCTTTCTTTCTATCGTCGTTCCCGCGTACAACGAAGCCGAAAATCTTCCCGTCGCGGTCGCAACACTGCTTGCCGAGGCGAGCCCGCATTGCGGTGAGGTAGAAATTATTATCGTCAATGACGGGTCGAAAGACGCGACTGCAGCGGTCATGAGTTCGCTTCAAGACCAATACACCCGACTGCGGTGTATCAACTTCGCCCGTAATTTCGGCAAGGAAGCGGCGCTGGAAGCCGGGCTTGAGCATGCGAAAGGTGATGCTGTTCTATTCATCGACGCCGACTTGCAGCATCCCCCGTCGCTAATGCCGGAGATGATCGAAGCCTGGTGCAACGGCGCAGATGTGGTCAACGCCAAGAAGCGCGACCGAGGCGAAGAGAGCGCGGCATACGGCTTTGCATCAAAGCTGTTTTATCGGCTGTTTTCGCGCGCAACGGGTGTCGATTTTCGCGGTGCAAGTGACTACAAGCTGATCGACCGGCAGGTCGTCGAGGCGGTCAAGCAATGCCGCGAGCGTGATCGTTTCTTTCGCGGCCTTGTGGCGTGGGTTGGCTTCCGTCAAGTCGACGTGCTATTCGACGTTCAGCCTCGTGTCGCCGGTGAGTCGACCTGGTCCACATACGGACTGATTCGATATTCCATCAGCAATCTTCTTGCGTTCTCGTCGCTGCCGCTGACTTTTATTGCTGTCGCCGGCCTGTTGATGTCGCTTGTGAGCGTCATCCTCTGCGCGGAAACGCTGGTGCGCTATTTGCTGGGCGCATCACTGAGTGGGTTCACCACCGTGATCATCTCTCAGACCGCGTTTAGCGGAGTCATCCTGCTGGCAGTAGGAGTGCTTGCAATCTATGTCGGTCGCATGTACGACGAGCAGAAAGGGCGCCCCCTGTACATTGTTCGGCAGGACTCAGTGCGAGACAAAGAAGGTTCTCATCATCGGACTCCTGAGCAAGCGCAAAGCCAGGTGCAAGCGATCGAACCGGATTAATTCCTGCGGCGTGGCGAGCAGTCGCGCCACGCGAAGCCAGCCAAACGGAATGGCGGGTGTTAGCGAGCGAGCTCTTGCCGCCCGCACCCGCTCGTGCCGCTAGGCGTCAGTAAGCCGCCTGTACAAATCCACATAAGCGTCGACCATCTTGCCGGCGGTGAACATCGCTTCAAAGCGTTGCCGGCCGTTCTGCCCCAGTTTCGCGGCCAGAGCGTCGTCCGCCCACAGCCTCCCCATCGCCTCGAGCAAAGCCCCCGGATCACTAGCCGGCACCACCAGCCCCGTTTCTCCATCCACGTTCACATACGACGTGCCGGTGCCGATTTCCGTCGATATCATCGGCTTCCCGAACATCGCCGCTTCCAGCAACGAGATCCCG
>Ga0153932_1000432_pt1 | contig 11758 bp, 10 predicted proteins | sample TSNJ016MetaG_FD_102273 | JGI IMG/M metagenome (GOLD analysis project Ga0153932, IMG submission 102273) | Attine ant fungus gardens microbial communities from New Jersey, USA - TSNJ016 MetaG | ecosystem: Host-associated > Fungi > Mycelium > Unclassified | place: USA: New Jersey, Wharton State...
ATGGGCCAGGGAATCTATACGTCCATCCCCATGCTGATCGCGGAAGAACTGGAAGTGCCGCTGGACAGCGTGGTGATCGATCACGCGCCGCCCAATGAAAAGCTCTTCATGGATCCGTTGCTCGGCGGCCAGTTGACGGGCGGATCGACATCGATTCGCTATGCATGGGAGCCCATGCGAAAGGCCGGCGCCACCGCTCGCGTGATGCTTATTTCTGCGGCGGCGCAGCAATGGCAGGTCGACCCGGCGTCGTGCCACGCAGAGAAAGGCGAAGTGGTGCATGCCGCAAGCAATCGTCGCATCGGTTACGGACAACTCGTCGATGCCGCCGCGAAACTGCCTGCCCCTCAGAACGTGGCGCTCAAAGACCCGAAGGATTTCAAGCTGATCGGCACGGCTGCCAAGCGTCTCGACTCGCCGGAAAAAGTGGACGGCACCGCCATGTTTGGGCTCGATGTCCGGGTGCCAGGCATGGTCTACGCCGCCCTCGTGAATAGCCCCGTGTTCGGCGGCACGCTTGTTTCCGTCGACGACACCAACGCGAAGAAGATCCCCGGCGTTCGCCAGGTGATCCGCATCGACAACGGCGTGGCTGTGATCGGCGACCATACGTGGGCTGCCAAGCGCGGCGCGGCAGCGCTCGACATCAAGTGGAACGAAGGCCGTGGTGCAGACTTTTCCACGGCCAAGGTAGTGCAGCAACTCGCCGATGCATCGAAGCGTGATGGCGCCGTGGCGCGCAAGGACGGCGACGTCAAGAAGGGCTTTAACGACGCCAAGACACGCGTTGACGCCGTGTACCAGCAACCCTTCCTCGCGCACGCCACCATGGAGCCGGTGAACTGCACGGTGTCCGTGCGCAGCGATGGCTGCGATATCTGGGTCGGCACGCAAGTGCCCACGCGCGCGGTGGATACCGCCGTGAAGATCACCGGCCTCACCGCCGACAAGATCACGGTGCACAACCACTTGCTCGGCGGCGGCTTCGGGCGCCGGCTGGAAACCGATTTCATCGCCCAGGCGCTGAAGGTCGGCAAGCAAGTCGGCACGCCCGTGAAAGTCACCTATACGCGCGAGGAAGACGTCCAGCACGATATGTATCGCCCGTATTACTACGACGTCATCTCCGCCGGTCTCGATGCGAATGGCAAGCCGGTCGCGTGGCAACATCGCATAGTGGGGTCGTCCATCATGGCGCGGTTCGCCCCGCCTGCGTTCAAGAACGGCCTCGATCCAGATGCGGTGGAAGTCGCTTCCGATCTCCCCTATGACCTGCCGAATCAATTCATCGACTATGTGCGGCAAGAACCCATGGACGTGCCCACCGCGTTCTGGCGCGGCGTCGGTCCGACTCGCGGAACCTTCGTAGTCGAAAGTTTCATGGACGAGCTGGCTGCACAAGCGAAAGTCGATCCGGTGAAGTATCGCCACGACCTGCTGGGCAAGACCCCGCGCGCGCAGAACGTGCTCGATGTCGCCGCCCGCGAAGCCGGCTGGGGCAACACGCTACCTAAGGGCCAGGGACGCGGGGTATCGGTCATGCACGCGTTCGGCAGTTTCTTCGGCATGGTGGTGGACGTCACCGTGAACGGCGACGGCGAAGTAGCCGTGAACCGCGTGGTCTGCGCGGTGGATTGCGGCATGGTGGTCAATCCAAACACCATCGAGGCGCAGATCCAGGGCGGCATTATCTTCGGCATCACTGCAGCGCTGTATAGCGAGATCACGATCAAGGACGGTCGCGTCGAGCAATCCAACTTCACCGATTACCGGATGCTGCGGATTGATCAGACGCCGCCTATCGAGGTGCATATCGTCAAGAGCAGCGAGGCGCCCGGAGGCATTGGCGAACCGGGTACGGCAGCACTCGCGCCCGCATTGACCAACGCGATTTTTGCCGCTACCGGCAAGCGCTTGCGGCAGTTGCCCGTCGGCCGTCAACTGCAAAGCGCATGAGGGCACACACAATGATCAAACATCTTGTTGCCTCTCTCGGGCTTAGCTTAATCACGTTCAGCCTGCCCTTGCTGGCTCATGCCGCTGCGAACGACGATCCGCTGGTTGCCCGCGGCGCCTATCTCGCGAAGGTGGGCGATTGCGTCGCCTGTCATTCCGCGCCCAAGGGCAAGCCATTTGCCGGCGGCCTGCCGATGTCCACGCCCATGGGAAAAATCTATACAACCAACATCACGCCGGACCCCGGTACGGGTATTGGCAAATGGAGCGAGGAGGACTTCGAAAAGGCGCTGCGTCAGGGCGTGGCCAAGGACGGTCACAACCTTTATCCGGCCATGCCCTACACGTCCTATGCAAAGGTCCGCGACGACGACGTGAAGGCGCTCTATGCGTACTTCATGAAGGGCGTTGCGCCCGTGAGCCAGGCGAACCGTCCATCGGATATTCCGTTCCCGCTGAACATGCGCTGGCCGCTCAAGTTCTGGAACATGGTGTTCCTCGATAAAGGTGTTTATCGCGACAAGGACGGCAAGGATGTCGGGTGGAATCGCGGCGCTTACCTGATTCAAGGTCTGGGCCATTGCAGCGCGTGCCATACGCCTCGCGGCATTGCGTTCCAGGAAAAGGCGCTCGATGAAAGCGGCAGCGCGTGGCTCACGGGTGGTGTGCTTGACGGCTGGTTTGCGTCCAACCTGACGGGCGAGCAGAACGTTGGACTGGGACGCTGGTCGGATGCTGAATTGACCACGTTCCTGAAGACGGGAGCGAACGCGCATGCGTCGGCGTTCGGGTCCATGACGGATGTGATCAATCACAGCACGCAGGGCATGAGCGATCAGGACCTGGCTGCCATGTCGGCCTATTTGAAGTCGTTGCCGGCCGCGGGCGGTACGAACGCGCCGGCCTATGCGTACGACCCGAAGGCCACGACGGCGCTGCTGCAGCATCCTGCCAACGATGCAGGCGCGAAGGTTTATACCGCGTACTGCATGCATTGCCACGGCGTGGATGGCCACGCGTTCGCACCGCTGCTCGCGCCCTTGGCGGGCAATCCGAACGTGATGGAGAAGGATGCGTCGTCGCTGATCAACGTCACGCTGAACGGCACGCAGGACCTCGTGATACAAGGCGTCCCCGCCGCGTATCCAATGCCTAAATACGCGCCGGTGCTCAACGATCAGCAGATCGCCGATGTGCTCACGTTCATTCGCACCGGATGGAACAACGGTGCGCCGGCGGTCGGGGCAACGGATGTGGCTAAGCTGCGCAAGAGCACGCAGGCATCCCAGTAAGTTGTTAAAGGTATGGTCTAAAGCGGCGGTGGATTTTCAAGTCCACCGCCGTTTTGCGTAAACACATTGTCAGCCAGGCGTTCGCGTTCATAATAAGATTCCTCGATGAACCGGGAGACGGCCATGCATCAGGACGTTGAAGTTGGCGACTATCTTTTGACCATAAACGTCGAGCCACAATACGAGCCGCCTGACGTAGAAGAGATCATGGGTTATAGCGCTCGCGTGATCGTGACCCGGCATGAGGAACGCCGGTTCGAGGGTCAACGCACGCGGAAGATTCCGGCGATCTGACCGGCAATCACGGGCCCTACGCCACGGTCGCGGAAGCGGTTGCTCACGGCGAAGCGTGGGGCAGACACTTCGTCGCTCGCGTATTGGGCGGAGCAGTCTAGCTCCTGCTGTTTAACGCCGTTCCCTGAAGCTGGAGGTTTCCATGTGGGAAAGAATTGACTACAAAGGCTTTGAGATCTGGGTGCTGCCGATTCTTGCATACGGACCGCCCACGCCAGACACCCCCTACCACTACAACGGGTACGTGTGCCGACCCGGGGCCGACGTTCATCATGCCGGGCAACGCACGCAGTTTTATGAACTCGGCAACGTGTTTGAGACGGAGGCCAAGGCATTGGACGCGGCCTATCATGCGGGCCGCGACATCGTCGACAAGATGAGCGAGAACCGCTAAATAGCGGCTGAAAAGCGGCGGATTTTAAGGCCGCCGCTGCTCTTCCACTACTGCGATGCCACGCTCAGCAGCACCGGTTTGTCGCGATACATCGCCGGGTAAAGCCGCTTCAGGTTCTCGACCTTCGGCATGTCGTTGATCGCGATATACGGTGCATCCGGATGCAGCGTCAAATAATTCTGGTGATAAGACTCAGCGGGATAAAAGCCCTTGAGCGCATCTGTCTTCGTCACGATCGGCGAGGAAAATACATGCGCCTTGTCGAGTTGCGCAATATAACTTTGCGCGATGCGTTTTTGCATGTCGTTTGCCGGGAAGATTGCCGAACGATATTGCGTGCCGCTGTCCGGGCCCTGCCGGTTCAATTCCGTCGGATCGTGAGCGACCGAAAAATAGATCTGCAGCAACTTGCCGTAGGTAATTTTCGTCGGGTCATAAGTGATCTGCACCGACTCGGCATGACCCGTATCGCCTCCGCTGACGGTCTCGTATTGCGCGGTCTGAGGCTGCCCACCCGAGTAGCCCGACACCACTTTCGTCACGCCGTTGACGTGCTGAAAAACGCCTTGAACGCCCCAAAAACACCCGCCTGCGAGCACTGCGGTTTCCTGGTGCGCTCCGTTCACGGGTTCATCCAGCGCGGGCGGCGCAATAACGACCGCGGCTTCAGATGAATGGGCTGGATGCATCGATGCGAACAGGATACCGACGCCCAGGCCGATAGCCGTCAATAGCGCCGCGCCGCGCGAACGCAGAAACGTGGCGGGATTTTGCTTCGTGGAAATCATGGAGAACCTCCGGGTTTGAGGACAACGCGCTTTGGCGAGTGGCCGGCGGCTAGATGCCCGACGCGCGCCTGAGCGTGGTCCTTTTGCGCCATGTTAGCGCGCCCGGAGACGTGTGGAAGCTTGATGACAAAGATGTCATCGAAAGGTCAGGGAAAGGTCAGCACGAGGTGCGGAAAGAACGAATCACACGCGCCGGCACAGTAAAAATTGCCAGGTCGATACACAGGAAATCTTGCGCATCGACCGGAGCCTGCACCCGTTCTTTACGTCGCCTGCGGAACCGGTGCGCGGCGCGGCGTGACCATCGATACAACAAACGAGACCACAATATTCAGCGCCAGCGCAATCAAGCCGATATACAGCGGATACGTCGCCCCGCCCAGATGCAGCGCGAACACCGGCTTCAAACCCTGCGCGATCGCCATGCCGGTTCCGAGCACGATTCCGGCCAGCCAGCCGAGGAACAGCCCCGGCGTGTTCAGGCGCCGTGTATAAAGCGAAAACACAATGGCCGGGAATATCTGCAGGATCCAGACGCCACCGAGCAATTGCAGATCGATTGCATATTGCGTCGGCAGGAACACGATGAACAGCAGCGCGCCGAATTTCACCACGAGCGACACCAGCTTCGCTGTCTTCGCTTCCTTCTCGGGCGTGATGTCACGCGCCATCAGCGGCCACAAATTACGCGTGAACAGGTTCGCTGCGCCAATCGACATGATCGCCGCCGGCACGAGCGCGCTGATTGCAATGGCCGCGGCCGCGAAGCCAACGAACCACGACGGGAACAACTGGCCGAACAACGCGGGCACGACGTCGGACGCGGAATGCACCTTGATGCCCGCAGCAATTGCCATGTAGCCGAGCAACGCGATCAACCCGAGCAGCAACGTATAAGCCGGCAGGAAGATGGCGTTCTTGCGAACAGTGGCAGCCGATGACGACGACAACACCGCGGTCATGGTATGCGGATACATGAAGGCCGCGAGCGCCGAGCCTAGAGCAAGCGATGCGTACGCGGTGAATTGCGTCGGCTTGAGGATAATGCCGGTCGGACCGCCCTTGGCTTTGAAGAACTGATCGGCGGCATCGAACACGTGCGCATAGCCGCCAAGTTTCGATGGAATCAGCCAGACCGCCGCGATCACCACGATATAAATCATGATGTCCTTCACGAAGGCGATCATGGCCGGCGCACGCAAACCGCTGGTGTAGGTGTAGAGCGCGAGGATCACGAACGCGACGATCAGCGGCAACTCGCCGCTCACGCCTAGCCCCTTGATCACGACCTGCATGCCCACCAGCTGCAAGGCAATGTACGGCATGGTCGCGACAATTCCCGTGACCGCCACGGCTGCCGGGAACCACTTGCCGCCGTATTCGCCATGCACGTAATCGGCTGCCGTAATATGGTTCTTCGCGTGCGCGACCTTCCATAACTTCGGCATGACGGCAAACACAAACGGATAAACAATGATGGTGTAAGGCAGCGCGAAGAAACCATAAGCGCCAACGGAATACACCAGGGCGGGTACGGCAATGACGGTATAGGCGGTATAGAAATCGCCTCCGACCAGGAACCATGAAATCACCGTGCCGAACTGGCGGCCGCCCAAACCCCATTCATGCAGTTGCGTCAGGTCGCCGCGTTTCCAGCGCGCCGCGAAGAATCCCACTACCGTCACCAGCAGGAAGAAAGCGATGAAGACGGTCATGGCAACCGGATTGACCGGAACGATATCGCTCATTTGACACCTCTATATACGATGTAAATGATGAGCGAGGTCAGCGGCACCCATAGGAACTGGTACCAGTAGAAGAAGGGGAAACCGGCGAAAGACGGACGGGTATCGTTATAAAAAGGCAGCCAGAGCAAGGCGACATACGGAATGAGCAAGACCAGCCAAAGCCAGGAATGCTTTGTCTCTTCTGATGTTTTCATAGTAATTGATTCGTGATGGAGGTTCGACCTGTCGCGCTTCGCGGCAGCCGGGCGCTGCGGCGAAGCCCGGAATAACGGCACCCGGAATTATGTTCGAGATTTCGAAGACGTGCTGAATGCCCCTAGCAGGAGGGGCTTGGGATGTTAGCCGGCTAAGCAGATTAAGGCGGCCTGCGGAACGGAGGGTGATTTAGCTTAGTTCCTTTGCAAGACCGTAAAGGAACTAAGCGTGGAACCGCTTAGGGCTGTTGCCCAAGCAAATCCGCAAGCGCGATCGCAATGATTTTTGTCGCGACCTTCAAGTCTTCCAGCGCGACCCGCTCATCGGCCCGATGTCCATTAGCCTCAAGCAGCGTCCGTGGACCGGCGCCATAAATGACGGTCGGTACGCCCGCTTCGCAATATAAGCGGGCATCGGTATAAAGAGGCACGCCCTCGGTAGGAATGTCGCGCTGCAACGTAACCACGGCTGCGCGCTGCAACGCTTGTGACAAGCGCTCTGCGCCGTCAAGCGAGCGCAACGGCGACGTCACCAACACCTCTTCTATCTCCACCCCAGTTCCCGGCAAGCCTGCCACCGACGCCGTGATCAGCGCCTTCAATTCCCTAAGCACGTCTTGCGGATTCTCTTCCGGCACCACGCGACGGTCGAGGCGCAAACTTACTTTGTCAGGGACCACGTTCGTGTTGATGCCACCTTTGATCAGACCCACCACCAACGTAGGATGATCGATGCCCGGCGTCTTCGAATGGATCTCGCGCAACGCAGCCCGATGCGCGTACAGCGCATTCAGCACCGCCGTAGCGGCCTCCAGCGCGTCATGCCCGGTATCGGGCCGCGCCGCGTGCGCCGACTTGCCCCGGACCGTGACTTCCAGATGGATCGCGCCATTGTGCGCGGTCGTGATTGAATAGGAAAAGCCTGCACAGATGGCGTAATCGGGCTTAACGATGCCCTGCTTCAGCAACCAGCCCGGGCCGATCAGGCCGCCGGTTTCTTCGTCGTAGGTCAGGTGCAGCTCTACCGTGCCGCCGAGCGGCGCACCACTTTCGATCAACGCCTTCAACGCGAACGCATAAGTGGCGAAGTCAGACTTCGATACCGCCGCCCCGCGCCCGATCATGAAACCGTCGCGAGTCTCGGCACCATAGGGATCGGCGGTCCAGCCATCGCCGGGGGGCACCACGTCGCCGTGTGCATTCAGTGCGATCACCGGCCCCGCGCCGAAGCGATGGCGCACCACCAGGTTCGTCGCGCTGATCATGCCGGCGCGCGTGACATCGTCGGCCGGCACTGCGTGGCGTTCGACCGTGAAGCCGATCCGTTCAAGCCACTGCGCCGCCATCTCAGCGTGATCTGCGCAATCGCCGGGCGGATTGTCCGAAGGTTTTTGCACAAGCGCGGCGAGGAACTGGACCTCCTGGTCAAAGTGATGATCGACGCAGTCGGTGAGGGTCGAAACGAGAACGGATGAGGTCATGAGCGGCGGTCTATCGAAGTAATTGGCTGGGGTTGACTGCATGGTAACGAGTAACGCTGCTGTCGGCGAGCAGCGCCAGCTTAGCGGACCGGCCACACGAATGGGTGAGCCTACCCGAATGCCGCCCATAACAGATCGCAATCAATTTATTGCGCTTAAGCGCGGTTTTCATCGAAGAATATTGCATTGCGGCGCAAGCGCCGCGTTTGTTTCGCAATCAATTAACCGCCATTCTCAGCTAAGCTTTCAGGCATGAGGACGCGCTCCGCCAGGCGGCGGAGAGACGCGGATTTCCGTCAGGCACGGACACAACAATTCACCGGAATACGCTTCAATGAACCATAGAGACAATGCCGCGGCGCTCGACCGCGATGATCCCCTGGCCGCTTTGCGTGACAAGTTTTCGCTCGGTCACGACACCATCTATCTGGACGGTAACTCGCTTGGTGTGCCGCCCAAGGCCTCAGCCGCACGCGCGGCGGCCGTCATAACCGGCGAATGGGGTGACGGTTTGATCCGGTCGTGGAATACGGCGGGATGGTTCGCGTTGCCCAAGCGGCTTGGCAATAAGCTCGCTCCGTTGATTGGCGCAGCCGAGGACGAAGTGGTCGTCACCGACACCATTTCCATCAACCTCTTCAAGATCCTGTCGGCGGCGTTGCGGTTAGCCAATGAACGCGATCCCAAGCGTCGTGTCATCGTCTCCGAACGCTCGAATTTCCCTACCGACCTCTACATTGCTCAAGGCCTGATCGAACAACTGGATCGCGGATATGAACTGCGTCTCGTGGATCACGCATCCGAACTCGCAAGTGCTATCGACGAGAACACGGCCGTTGCCATGATTACGCACGTGAACTATCGCACGGGCGCCATGCACGACATGACCGCGTTGACCCGCGTGATTCATGAAGCGGGTGCGCTCGCGGTGTGGGACCTGGCGCATTCGGCAGGTGCGGTGCCAGTCGATCTCAACGCCGCCGGTGCGGATTACGCCGTCGGCTGCACCTATAAATATTTGAACGGCGGGCCGGGTTCGCCTGCATTCATCTGGGTGCCGAAGCGGCTGCAGAATGCTTTCTCGCAACCGCTGTCCGGCTGGTGGGGCCATAAAAAGCCGTTTGAAATGAGCCCTGAATATAGGCCCGATGACGGTGTCGGACGGTTCTTGTGCGGCACGCAACCTATTGTCTCGATGTCGATGATCGAATGCGGGCTTGACGTGTTCGCGCAGACCGACATGGCCGCGTTGCGCCGGAAATCGCTGGCGCTGAGCGACCTGTTCATTGAACTGGTCGAGACGCGTTGCAGCGAATTTCCGTTGCAGCTCGTGACACCGCGGGCACATGCCGAACGCGGTTCGCAGGCGAGCTTTGAACATCCGCATGGGTATGAGGTCATGCAGGCGCTGATCGCGCGCAACGTGATTGGCGATTACCGCGAGCCGCGCATTTTGCGCTTCGGCTTCACGCCGCTTTATACGCGTTATGTGGATGTATGGGACGCGGTTGAAACCTTGCGCGACGTGCTTGCGACTGAAGCATGGCGTGCACCCGAGTTCGCCGAACGTGGCGCGGTTACCTGACCCCAGCGGAGAACGCGCGATGACACAATCACAAGAAAGCGAAGGCACCGGAGGCTGTCCCATGGGGTATGGAGCCACGGGAGCCGCGGACGACGCTGCGCAGAAGCCCGAAGGCTGGCATGACGCACAGCTCGACTTCTCCAATTCGATGAGCTATGGCGACTATCTCTCGCTTGACACGCTCCTTTCAGCGCAGCACCCGCTCTCGCCGGATCACAACGAAATGCTGTTCATCGTGCAGCATCAGACGAGCGAGTTATGGATGAAGCTCGCGCTGTATGAGCTGCATGCGGCGCTTGCCGCCGTGCGTCGCGATGACCTCCCGCCTGCGTTCAAGATGCTGGCGCGCGTCTCGCGGATACTCGATCAACTGGTGCAGGCGTGGAGTGTTCTCGCCACCATGACGCCCTCTGAATACACGGCAATGCGGCCTTATCTGGGGGCATCGTCCGGATTCCAGTCGCATCAGTACCGGCAGATCGAATTCCTGCTTGGCAATAAGAACGAGCAGATGCTCAAGCCTTATATGCATCGTCCGAACGTGCTTGCCGAGGTCAAGGCGACGCTTGACGGCCCTTCGTTCTACGATGAAGTCATCCGCCTGCTTGCGCGCCGTGGTTTTCCGATTGCACCGGAGAGGCTTGAGCGCGACTGGACTCAGCCGACCACGCACGACGCCAGCGTGGAAGCCGCGTGGCTCACGGTTTATCGTGAGCCGACGCAACATTGGGAGCTCTATGAGATGGCGGAAGAACTCGTTGATCTTGAAGACTCGTTCCGGCAATGGCGCTTTCGCCACGTCACCACGGTTGAGCGGATCATTGGCTTCAAGCAAGGCACGGGTGGAACCAGTGGTGCGCTCTATTTGCGGAAGATGCTCGATGTCGTGCTGTTTCCTGAGTTATGGCACGTCCGGACGTTGCTCTGACAAGCGGTCCGCTTTGTCCGATAATGTCTCGCATGAAAATGCTCCCTGCCCCCAGCCTCATGCGCCGTGCTTTTCTGGCGTTGCCCGCAGCCATGCTGCTAGCGTCGTGCGCAACACCTACCGCGCCGATATCACTCGATACCGCCATTGCGGCGCCGTATCGTGGAGAAAAAGCGCAGGCGCGCGATGTTTATAGACATCCGAAAGAGACACTCGAGTTCTTCGGCCTCGCGCCTGACCAGAGCGTGCTGGAGATTGCGCCGGGCGGCGGCTGGTACACGGACATCCTCGGGCCTTATCTGCGGGCGCGCGGCACGCTTTACGAAGCGCAATATCTGCCGCCGCAAGGGGCGCTTCCTGCCGGCGAGGCAAAGAGCAACGCCTTGTTCGAGCGCAGGCTCGCTGCCGCGCCGGACGTCTTTGGAACGGTCGTGGTCGGCTCGTTGCAATCAGGGCAGTTCAGCGGCTTTCCCGCCGGGCTGCAAGTGGATCGCGTGCTGACGTTCCGTAATATTCATAACTGGATAGAAGACGGTCAGGTCGATGCCAACCTGCGTGCGTTCTATTCGGTCTTGAAACCCGGCGGCGTGCTTGGAGTGGAAGAGCATCGCGCAATACCAGGTACATCGGTTCAGCAAATGATCGATACCGGCTATATGACAGAAGCCTATGTGATCGAGCATGCACAGGCGGTGGGTTTCAAGCTCGTCGCGCGCAGTGAGATCAACAGCAATCCCCGCGATACGAAGAACTATCCGAACGGCGTGTGGTCGCTGCCACCGACCTATCGCGGCGGCGATACCGACCGCGCGCGCTTCGCAGCCATTGGAGAATCGGATCGCATGACGTTGCGGTTCGTTAAGCCATAAGGAGGGATTTTCGTTCGCACTCGGGGTTGGACGGGGGTGGTTTTGAGGTTGGCAGTGGGGGGCGGGGGTTGGGTTGCTAGGTTCTGACGTTAGCGGTCTGAGTCATTGCCGGGTTGCTGCTTTCCAGGTCTTCGCGCGTTCAGTGTTGGATGTTTTCTTTATCACTATTAGCCACTGCGCGTGGCGGCGCGTCATTTCTTTGTCCAAAGCGACAAAGAAACGAAGCAAA
>Ga0153932_1000433_pt1 | contig 11757 bp, 10 predicted proteins | sample TSNJ016MetaG_FD_102273 | JGI IMG/M metagenome (GOLD analysis project Ga0153932, IMG submission 102273) | Attine ant fungus gardens microbial communities from New Jersey, USA - TSNJ016 MetaG | ecosystem: Host-associated > Fungi > Mycelium > Unclassified | place: USA: New Jersey, Wharton State...
AGTGACCCGAGATCACGAGTGTGGTTCCACGTGCCCAGGCCGACGCCCGCGGCCAGGCGAGCGAACATGAGGTCGGATTCTGCCCGATTGAAGTTCAGGACGTTGACTGCGATCGCGGACATAGCTGGTTCCATTCGGTGTCGGGTGGGCTGAGGAGACGGGTCTGGCGGCCTCGCTGAGCTCTCTTTCAGTTCGGCCGAAAGTCACTGCAATTCGGTCACCAAGTCCGACCCTGGCGGTGCTTCGTATTGCGCGGCATTCATGCTCGGTCAGGGTGCTGTCGGTGGAGGTTGATTCCGCTGCAGACGGTGGTCGTGGTGCGAGCGCCGACTGCCACTCGTGCGGCGAGGCCGGCTGTTTTCATCATGGCAATGCTCACCGACAACACACGCGGAGGGCAGGCGCGTCATCCTTCTCGGATGAGACGCCCACCCACTTCCGCGTGAACAGGCGTGCGTCGAGCCGTCCCCGCCAGAAATGGCGGCGCCCTCATCGGCCCCTGCATCGCCTGGGTCACTCTTGCGCAGGTTGCAGCTGCTGGGCTCACACGCATAGGGAAGGCAAAGCCACGATCGCGCACGGTCGCAACACCAGCTCCCTCATACACCGGGACAGTCGCTACTCACGCGCTCCACAACCTGAAGAACATGACCGGGCAGGAGTTCAGCTACGGAACTCATTCCCGGTCAGGCTCCAGCGCGCCGCGTGAGCGGGGTCGTTCCCATCTCCTCGGTCACGTGGTCGGGAACGGTGACGGTGACGGTGACGGTCAGCTCTGCAGCGATGCTGTTGCCGTGGCGAGGCGCTGTTCGGCGCTCATCTTCGCGAACGCCTGGAGCCTCTCGGGCGTGAGTTCGTACACGGTCGGGTACTGCCCGATCGGGACGATCGAGTGGAGGACGCGATCGCCGTAGATGTGCACCAGGTTGTACGACTGGGCGCCGTCCTGGCCACGCGCTGTCGGACCTGCGACGTTGAGGTCCTGGGTGTAGCAGGTGGCAGAGGCCACCGAGACCGGGACGCCGGCGAAGGTGCTGTGAGTCGAGTAGTGCAGGTGACCGCCGAGCACGCCGCGGACATCCGTGCCGCGGATGACCTCGGCAAGGCGATCTTGGTTTTTGAGCTCGACGAGCGCCAGCAGGCCGACTGGGCTGGGAACGGGTGGGTGGTGCAGGGCGATCAGTGTGCCGTCCGGTGCCGGCGTGGCGAGGATGTCGGCGAGCCACGCGAGTTGCTCGTCGGTGATCTCACCGTGGTGGTAGCCGGGGACGGTCGAATCGAGCGCGATGATGCGCAGCCCGTTGACGTCGAAGACCCGGTCGACGGTCTCGCTCGCGGCGGCGTCCTCGTCGAGGAGTCCGTGGCGGAAGGCGACGCGCTCGTCGTGGTTACCCATCACCCAGATCACCTGGGCGCCGAGGCGCTCGGCGGCGGGCTCGACGAGTGCGCGCAGGCGGCGGTAGGCGTCGGGGCGGCCGGCGTCGGCGAGATCGCCGGTGAACACGATGGCTTCGGGTCGGGCGTTCGACTTTGCGAAGCCGTCGAACAGTTCGGCGAGGTTCTTGTCGGAGTCGATGCGTTCGTGCAGCAGCTCGCCGTCGCCGACGAAGTGGGTGTCTGAGACGTGGAGGATGAAGTGTTCCGGCGCGGGGAACTGCCCGTCGAATTCGTTCATGGGATGTCCTTTCGAGGAGTGTGAATCAGGCGACCAGCACCGCGGTGAGGCGGTCGAGGTCGGGGTCGGAGAGACCGTGCGCGGCCAGGTAGCCGCGCATGGAGCCGTACTGCTGTTCGATGCGGTTCAGCAGGGTGTCGAGTACGTCGGCGGGGCTCGTTGTGACGACTTCGACGACCTGGGGTGTGAGTTCGCGGCCGCCGTTGCGGAGGCCGGCGAGCGTACGTTCGGACCACTCTCCGCGCAGGTTCTGCGCGGTCTGGGCGTAGTCGGCCACGACGTCGTCCCGGTCGACGCCGACGGCGCTCAGCGCGAAGGCGATGACGAGGCCGGTGCGGTCTTTGCCCGCGGTGCAGTGCACGAGCACCGCCTCGTCGTCGTCGGCGGCGGCGATCACGCGGATGGCATCCGCCAACTGAGTACCGCGTTCGTCGACCATGCGGTCGTAGATCGGGGCAAGCCCGAGTTGGAGACTCGCAAGGGCTGTGGGGGCGGCATTGTCGGAGACCGGAAGGTGGTGCACCTGCACCTCGAGGCCGTGCAGCGCGTTGGGAGCGGCACGGCGCTCGTCGGTGCTGCGCAGGTCGATGACGTGGGTGATACCGAGCTCGGTGAGCAGGTCCCTGCCGGGTTCGTCCAGCAGGTGCAGCGCGTCGGAGCGGAAGAGCTTGCCCCACCGTGACGTGCCGCCCTCTGCGCGGTACCCGCCGGTGTCGCGCAGGTTGTAGACGCCGGGTGTGGAGTGGTGGCGGACCGGTGTTCCTTCGTCGGTGCTCATTCGATCAGTCCCTGGGCGCGCTCCGCAGCGTCCTGCACGTCTCGATTCGGGCGCCGTAGACGATGCGGTTTCATGTGGATGTCCTTGTGTTCGTAGGTATGTCATGAGTGTCTTCGTCCGGGCCGACGACTCGAAACGCGCTGGTGCAGGTTGGGGAGCCGTCAGATTGCTGACCGGAGGCGGTGGTGAATTACCTGAAAGCGGGGACGCGTAGCAAATGAATCATGCTGCAAGACAGAGATTTTACATAAAGTGCGGAAGCGCGTCGCGGTGTTCAACAACGCCCAGTCGATGCGACCTAGGCCACAGCATAGAACAACTCCGACGAAAAAAACCATAGAAGTCGACAAATTGTCAGAACCGCAGAGGTGACCGACAAACATCACAGCCGCGGAGCGCGCCGATCGGTCGATCAACTAAATGTCGACGAAATATAGTGCACAGCAGCATAATTGATTTCTTTCCTGCTGTCCTCGCGCCTTCGCTTTCCGTATGGCCGCAATCAGAACAGCCTGAACTGATATTCGTTTCATGCATATTGGCAATGCGGACTATGCACTTCCATCCCGACCGAAACTGGTCCACACTGATACAGCGACGTCGCGTCCACGTGCTTCTCCGAAAGGTGCCTCTCTCCTATGTCGTATCCATGCCCACCGCACCCCGAACAGCGCTCCCGGCCAACCTATCTCGCTGAGAGCGATATCGAAGCAACTTCTCGAGCCCAAAAATAGCCGCTTTACACCACATTGACGCGAACCCGCACACCGCACGACAGACTCTGGAAGTCAACACCTTTGGTAACTCTGCTCATCGTGAAAATCCTCTGCGAATGTGCATTCAGACCATGCAACGGCATAGTGAAGACATTGCACGAGTCGGCGTAACGCTCACCCTCGTTGCTCGTGACGCGGTCACATCGACTTGGCCACGTACGGAGTCGGAGTTATCCATCCAGATCGCGTCAACGAGTCGGATTCGCGACCCGTGCGGGGGATCCACTGAGCGAGTGGTCCCGGCGTAGGGCTCGACCCTCGCGGATTCAACCGAAAACCAGGCCACGAGTACAACGAACGTGATCCGAACGAGGTCCTACCCACAGAAAGAAGTATCGCTCTGGAGTGTATAAGCATAGAACCCACTGATATTGAGTATGATGCAACTACTGATTCGGCGAGGAAGTCGTCAGGGTGAACAGCATCATCTGGATCTCACCAACCCTTGCTCCTGAACTCGCTTATTTGGGGGTGGCTGCGCTTCTCTGCGGCGTGATCGGCCTGGAACGACAGCTCTCACAGAAAAGTGCAGGAGTTCGTACCCATATCCTTGTCGGCCTCGGGTCTGCAGGTTTCACGCTCGTATCTGCCTACGGTTTCAGCAATATCACGGCAACAACGGCGATCATCGACCCGTCTCGAATCGCTGCACAAATCGTCTCCGGCGTCGGCTTTCTCGGCGGCGGTGTCATCTTCATGAGGCGAGACGTTGTTCGCGGGCTCACAACCGCCGCAAGCATCTGGCTTACGGCTGCCGTCGGAATGGCTTGTGCTGCAGGACAATTAATCCTCGGCCTGGCTCTGACCGTACTGCATATCCTCACGATCACAGTTCTTGCGCCAGTACTCAGACGACTTCCGAACTCCACCGACCGCAATGCGCTCGTCATTACATACGTCGACGGACAAGGAACACTGCGAGACATACTCGAGGCCGCAGCCGAAATGGGTTACCAGACAACTATCAGATCCACAAAACAGTTCTCCTCGGGTGACCACAAATCCATCAGAGCGTGCTTGCAGTTCCATGGACGCCCACCGCTGCAAATACTCATGGCGCAACTGACCGAACTCAGCGGCGTCGAGGGTGTCGCGATGGTGAATGCAGAAGAGGCGGAGTGGCAGTGAGCTGGAATCGAGCCGCCGTCGCGCTCGGTTTCCAGGCTGTGGATTGCGTTTGGTTACCCAATCGTAGGACCAACAGTAGCTGGCGCGTGTTCAACCTCAGGTAGGGCGATCATGGCGTTCTCATCCGTGAAGGATGAGAACGCCGCCGGAGGCCTTCGATGCTGGTGAGAATGTCTTCGAGGACGAGCCATGTCAGATGTGAACCGCCGGATCCAGGGTGAAATCTGATCGCGCCTCAGCAGTTCCGTGCGGTGCCGCGGACTGCTGCAGCGTCGCCGTGCTCGAGCCGCAAACCGCTGCCGCAGAGAGGAACTGACCATGCGACGGGTTGGTTGTCGTGAATCTGCTGGGCTGGATTGTGCTGAAGGTGATGGTGGTGCCGGGTGAGGATGTGGCAGAGGCTGATCCCACATTCGTTTGTTGACTATCGGCTTGGATGGTTGGGACCGGACCTCACCGCCGGACTGACTCTGCTGCTGTGGCTATTCCTGAGGTCACGGAATACATGTCGATCGCGCAGACGCAGATCGTACCGGGCCCAGATCGGACGCTGCACTCCCACCAGGTCCACGTGGTGCTTACGCGCCCTGAACCAGCCCTGCTCGCAGCCCTCGACAAATACGATCTCCTCGACAAAATCGACCCCGCTCACATCTACACCGACCTCGACCTCGGTGCCTTCGAAGGCTCTGCGGCTGAAAACTATGCCCCCACGAAGATCAAGGAGTCATCATGACCACCACACCTCCCGACCGTCGAGTGCTCCTTGCGAGTGCACCGAACATGCGCGATCTCGGCGGCATCCCCGTCGCAGACGGTGCGGTGCGAGCAGGACTGCTCTACCGATCAGCATCGCTTGCGAAGCTCGACGAGGCCGACGAGGCCGTTTTCGAGGCACTCGATATCGCGACCGTATACGACCTCCGCACCGCGGCAGAGCGCAAGGATGCCCCCGACCGAGTCGCGGACAGTATCCGCTCGGTGTGGCTCGACGTCGTAGCCGACAGCCAGGACAACGTGGCCGCGCAGATCCCAACTCTGCTCACCGACCCCGCAGCACTCGAAGACATGCTCGGCGACGGGCGAGCGGACGGATACCTGGCAGACGCGAACCGCAAGTTCGTCAGCTTGCCCTCCGCCCTTGCCGCCTACCGTTCGTTCTATCTTGATCTGATCGACGAGCACCGCACGGGTGCAGCTCTCGTCCACTGCACCACCGGCAAAGACCGCACAGGGTGGGCAGCGACATCGTTCCTGCTCCTCCTCGGCGCCAACGAGGACGATGTACGCGCCGACTACCTTGAGACGAACACGGATCTCGCCCCCGCGCTCAAGCCCATGCTCGCCACGCTCGAGGCGAAGGGTGTGCGCACCGAACTCCTCGACCCGATCCTCGGGGTGCGCGACAGCTACCTCGACGCCGCGCTCGACGAACTCCGCATCCGATACGGCACGATCGAGAATTATGCCCTTGACGGACTCGGACTCACCGACCTGCAGATCGGCGAGCTTCGCCGACGCTTCACAGAGAGCGTGTGAACCCGATGCCCGACACAGTCTCTTCGGCTCCCTCTTCGGCTCCATCCGATTCACTGCAGGAGCAGGCGGCACCGAGAGGTGCGGGCGCTATTCTCGCCGCGCTCATCCTCGCGGCTGTCGTCTGCAAGCTCAACATCGCCGCCGGCCCCGTCGCTCTACCGGCAATTGGAGAGGTCTTCAGCTCCTCGCAGGCGATGCTGAACCTCGTCTCGATCGGCGCACCGTTCGGGCTCGCGATGTCTGTGTTGTACTTCGGCGCGCTGGCTGACCGGTACGGACGTAAACAGGTCCTCACTATCGGTCTGGTCCTGATCATCGTTGCGAGTGCCTTTTCTGCGCTTGCTCCGACGATCGAACTGTTGATCCTCGCTCGCGTATTCACCGGACTCGCCGCGGGCATGGTGTTCCCGACCACCCTCGCTCTGATCACGGCGCTGTGGGCCGACGGTGCAGGACGTAAGAACGCCATCGCACTCTGGGGAGCTGTCGCCGGGATGGCCTCGATCGCAGGTGCGGTCATCGCAGGCGCGGTCCTGGCCTTTTTGCCGTGGAGCGCATCGTTCCTCACCAGCATCCCCCTCGCCCTCATCGCGATCGTCATCATCGTGAGATCGGTACCGTCCCATGTGAATGAGGCGAGCGGCCCGGTGGACCACCTGGGCGGGGTGCTCTCCACACTCGGGATCGCAGCGCTCGTGCTGAGCATCGGATTCTGCTTCGCGCCCGGTGGCATCGTCGTCGGGGTCTCGTTGCTCATCGCTGCGGTGGTGATTCTCGGGCTCTTCGCGTGGCGGCAGGTTTACGCGAAGAACCCTCTGTATGACTTGAAGATCGCAAAGCAGCGCATGTTCTGGGCACCCGCGATCAGCGGATTCATCGTATTCGGTTCACTCTCGGGCGCTGTCTTCATCAGCGTGCAATTCATGCAGAACGTCCTGCACTACTCCGCACTACAAGCGGGTCTCGCTGTGCTTCCTGCGGCGCTCGGACTGCTTCTCGCCGCGCCGTTCGCTGCACGAATACTCGGGTCCTGGGGGACACGATCGACGATGCTGCTGGGCTACGTCCTGCTCGCATTGGCCTACCTCACCATGCTGCTGTGGCGCGAAGACGTGCCCTACTGGTTGATCGCCATCGGCTTCGTCTTGATCGGTGCCGCCGTCTCGCTCGTCAGCACCGCATCATCGAGCGCGCTCACCAGCACGACTCCGGTTGATCGGGTGGGCATGGCGTCCGGCACGACCGACCTCCAAAACGATCTGGGAGCATCGATCATGCAGTCACTTCTCGGCGCCGTCCTCGCATCCGGGTTCGCCACCGCGACCGCCACTCTCATCAGCGACAGCTCACGGGCCTCGGATGTCACCGACGACATGAGGCTTGCCCTGCAGTCGTCCTTTTCCTCCGCTGAGCACATTGCAAAGCAGAATCCGGACGTCACCGACAACATCCTGGAAGGCGCCCGGCAGGCCCTCGTCTATGGCTCGTTCTCCGCCTTCCTCCTTGGCGCCGGGGCGGTCGTGTTGGGATTCATCGTCGTGATCTTCGGAGTCCCGTCGCTCGCCAAGGAACGGGAGGCCGGTCGATAACACCAGGTGGAGTTCGCGCCCGACGTTTTGTCGGTGCGAGCCGGGAAGTGCTGTGTTCATCGCGGCAATGCTCACCGATAACCATCGCGGAAAGCACGGCGTCTCCTTGTTCTCGGATGAGACGCCCGTTCGCTCCGCCTTCACCCCCGATCCGATGACAGGCGGGCCGATCCGGGATCGCCTGAGCGTTCGTCGAGACCTCGAGCTCACCACAACAAGGAGACCCATGTCCGCTATCAAGGGCAACATTCTCACCGACGCCGGTACCGAGACACACCCGGTGTTCTCCAGGCTGGAATCGGGCGGCAGCCTCGAACGCCGGGGCCACATCGGAGGCCTGCAGCGGATCGGCTATCAGCGCCGCGTCCGACGAGTTCTGCCTGTATCTGAGCCTGAGGCGGTGCAGAGGTGAGCGATCTGACCGCCGTCGACATTCTCCTCGACCCTGATGCGTCAATGCAGGCGCTGGCAGCAGAATTCAACGCGCGAATGCTTGCGAGCATCCCGTCGCCGCCCGGATTCGCGCTCGACGGGAACCATCGACCGCACATCACGACGCTTCAGCGATACGTTCGCACCGCTGAACTCGATCAGGTCTACGGCGCCATTCAAGGAGTGCTCGCATCGGTCGATTTATCGAGCCTGACGCTCACGGCGCACGCTCTCACACACATGGAGATGCAACCGTCGGTTGGTATCGGAGCGATCGTGGTCACCCCCGGTCCCGAGGTGCTGGACTTCCAGGTGAGGCTCGTCGAAGCGCTCCTGCCGTTCACGGAAAGCGGCGGCACCGCGGACGCTTTCGTGCGAACTGGCGCCGAGCCCGACATCAATAACCAGACGATCGAGTACATCGAGAACTACGTGCCGTCGCACAGCGGAGAGAACTACCTCGCGCACGTCACCGTCGGCATCGCGAAACTGAATGCGCTCATGGCCTTCGAAGCCGAACCGTTCCAGCCCCTCACCTTCTCCGCCGGCGCCATCGGCATCTATCAGCTGGGGAACAACGGCACTGCCGCGCACAAACTCCGGACCTGGGAACCATAGGCGCGTCAGTGCCTTTGGTGTAGCTCCCAGAGGGCTTGCTCGCAGACCTGTGGGCCCCTCGTTCTGGGTTGGGACGGGTGGATACGGTCGAGACCGTATCCGTATGGACACGCGAACGGGGGCATGCCGGCTGTGGCATGCCCCCATCCCCGGTGCTGCCGGACTAGTGCCTGCTCAACTCAGGGCTACTTCAGCCCGGAACGCACGAACGCGTCGACCACATAGCGCTGCAGGAAGATGTAGATCAGCAGTACGGGGACGCAGGTGAGCCCCGCGGCTGCCATCGTCGCGCCCCAGTTGTCGCCCTCCGCGGTCAGGAAGCTGCGCACACCGACCTGGATGAGCGCGTCGCCCTGCCGCATGACGAGCGCCGGCCAGAGGTATTCGTTCCATGCCGAGATGAACGCCATGATGCCGAGCGCCGCGAGTGCGGGCTTCATGTTCGGCACCACGACCGCCCACAGTGTTGACCAACTCGACCGGCCGTCCAGTTGGGACGCTTCCAGAAGCTCGCGGGGGAAGGCCCGCATGTGCTGCACCATAAGCAACACCGCGAAGGCACCCGCCAACTGCGGAACCACGATCCCGCCGATCGTGCCGAGCAGCCCGAGCTGCGAGACCAACACGTAGTTCGGGATCATCGTGACCTGGAACGGCACGAGCCACGAGCCGATGAAGAGGAACATCAGCACCTTCTTGCCCACGAAGTCCCACACGGCGAATCCGTAGGCCGCGAGCACCGCGATCAGAAGTTGCGTGAGCGCCAGGACCAGCGACATCGCGAAGGTGTTGAGCAACATGCTCCCGATCGGGATGGCGTCCCACACGTACGCGAAGTTCTCGATGCTCAGCGGCCACGGCAGCAGTGTCTGGTCGAGGGCGTTCTCCGGGGCCCGCAGAGCCGTGGCGAACATCCAGTACACCGGGAAGATGCTGAACGCGGCGAGCAACACCAAGATGACGTGCCCGACGATTTCCCCGCCGCGCCGGCGGGATCCCACAGCCAGGTCCTCGGTTGTGGACTGCACGCGGTTGGCGCTGCCCGCGACGGAGGCCGGGGGTGCGACGGTGACGAAAGCCATTGCGGACCTTTCAGTTGTCATCAGGAATGCCTTCGGGTTGCGCACGAGTGCACGACCGACGGCGACGCGTTGACGCTGGCCGCCGGAGAGTTCCTTGGGCTTGCGTTCGAGGTACTGATCGATCTCCAGTGACTCGGCGACCTCACGCACGCGGCGCTCGACCTCCTCCGTGCCGAGTTTCTGCACTCGCAGTGGGAACGCGAGGTTCTTGCGGACGCTGAGGTGCGGGTAGAGCGCGTAGCTCTGGAACACCATCGCGAGGTCGCGTTTCTTCGATGGCACCTCGGTGATGTCGTCGCCATCGAGGAGGATGCGGCCCGAGGAGGGTTCGAGGAGACCGGCGATCATGCGCAGCAGGGTGGTCTTGCCGCATCCGGACGGTCCGAGCAGGACGAGGAAGTCGCCGTCCTCGACGGTGAGCGTGATGTCGCGGACCGCTGCGGTGCTCTTGAAGCTGCGGCCGATCCCGCGGAGCTGAATGGTGCCCATGGGTCGCCTCCTGTAAGCGACCTATCGCACGAGATCCTCCCGTGGAATTCGCTTACATGGAAAGTCTTATCGATGAAAGTAAATTGCAGTAGAACGTTGGGTCAACGGCACACGGTGTGGCAGGGAACATTACGGCGCGCCTCCGGCCGGATCGGCGGTCTCTGCATCCTGCGAACTGCTCGGCTCGGCGACGAGGGCGCCCAGCTCGTTGCGGATCGCCCAACGGGCACGCGCCGTGTCGTCGCCGTCCATGCGATCGGTGACGGCCAGCTGGAGAGCCGAGAGCAGCAGGTACTGCACGAGTCCGGCGCCGACCGCTCCCTGATCCCAGCTCTGGAAGCGCGCGCCGGCGACGAGAAGCATGTCGGCGTACTCGGCGAGCTTGGACCGCGAGAAGCTCGTTACTCCGATGACGGTGGCACCGGCCTCTACCGCAGCGGCGGCGGCGGCCAGGGTCACGGCGTTTGCGCCGCTCGAGCTGACTACCACGCAGACATCCCCTGGGCGCAGCACGCGAGCTGTGAGCTGCTGGGCGACGCCGTCGGCCGGAGCCTCGCACGGCCGACCGTTGATCGTGAGCTTGAGTGCGATCGCTTGTGCCGCGGGCCCCGACGCACCGGTGCCGGCGAGCAGCACGCGAGGTGCGGCGACGATCGCCTCGGCCGCCGCTTCGAACGCTGCGACGTCGACTGCGGCGAGCGACGTCCTCAGGATCTCCCCGGCACCGTCCGCGATGCCTTGTAACCAGCCGGCCGTGCCAGACTCCCGTGAAAGCGTCGCACTGGCCGCGGCACCGAGATCCCTGACCAAAAGCATCCGCAGGTGCTGAAACCCTTGGAAGCCGAGCGCTTGACAGGTGCGGCTGACGGTCGGCGGTGACGTCTCCGCAGCCGCGGCGAGGTCGGCACCCGACATCGCCGCGACCTCCTCCGGGCGCTCCGCACAGACCTTGGCTACCCGCTGAGCGCTCGGGATGAGCGAGGGCAGCACGGAGAGGATGTGGTCGATGGTTCCGCCGATCGGCGGCTCAGTGATACGAGCGTTCATGGGATTCGGTTTATCACGTTTCTATGCCTACATCGCGACGCCCAGGTGAACGGTGACCCGACGGCGGCCCCCCCGGTCGATGATCTGAGCGAAGCGGTTCTCGTCGAAGTCCGCGCGGAGCATTGGGTGGGGGTGTTGTGAGACTCGTTTGCGTGTTTTTGAATGTTGTTGTGTGGGAGTAGGGTTCGGTATTCGTTTGGTGTGGAGCGGGTTTCGTAGGTTGCGCACGGTGGTGTTTTCGGTAACATCGAATTATGTTGTGGTGATGAGTGTTTCGGTGTTTCGTGTTTTTTATCGTTTTTTTGCGGTTTGGTGGATAGGCTGTATGATTAGGGCATAATGTTGACGAGGAGGGGAAGGGTGACGGGGCGCTTCCCATCACCCCTCCCCTCCTCCCCAGCCTCGTTCGGGTGTCGGGTACCGGTTCAGGCGTTGCGATGAATTTGATTGGTGAGAAACAAGATTCGGGAATTCAGAGGAGCGAAGCGACTCGATCGACGGCAACGGCACTCGCCCCACTGCGAGCCGCGCAGCGGCTCCCTGGCGGGGAGCGCAGCGACTCGCTCCCGTCTCCCGACGCGAAGCGTCGGGAGGAGCGCCGCGG
>Ga0153932_1000434_pt1 | contig 11753 bp, 6 predicted proteins | sample TSNJ016MetaG_FD_102273 | JGI IMG/M metagenome (GOLD analysis project Ga0153932, IMG submission 102273) | Attine ant fungus gardens microbial communities from New Jersey, USA - TSNJ016 MetaG | ecosystem: Host-associated > Fungi > Mycelium > Unclassified | place: USA: New Jersey, Wharton State...
ACTGTTCCGAAGACTCAAAGGCTTCCGTCGCATCTTCTCGCGATTCGACAAGCTGGATGTGATGTTCATCGCTTTCATCAATTTCGCGCTTATCGTCGATGGACTCAGGTAGTGTGAACACGCGCTAAGGTATTTTGTTGCGCCGGAACTGGCATGACGAAAAAAAGGCTCCACTGATGTGGGGCCTTTTTTGTTTTCCAGGGCGTACATAGCTTGACCGTCGCGCGACGATGCGAACGCGCCGAAGCTACATTGCCCTGATGTGAAGGCGGCCATCGGGCATTTTCCAGGTCCAGCCGCAACCTGCATGGTCGGATCCACTCCATCGCGTCCTAAACGGACCCGGCAAAGAGTACGCGACGGCCGGTCTGCCCCGCCCGAAAGCTTACTTCAATTTTTACGCAAAGCGTATCAATGCGGTTGACTTCCCGACCTTTACATCAAAACGTCATGGAAATAGCCTAACAATTCGCTTAAACCTTTCTTATTAATCAGATTAATTAATTTTGATTCAAAAGTGATAGTTATGAAGATTAGCGCGAATTAATTGATATGACTATTAGATGGTCGCTACTGCCTAGCGCCTTTATCCACGGGGCTCTAGCCGCTGCGTGAGTGCAATAGCGGTATGTAATTCCGCAGAAGAACACTCAGTTACACTGCGTTACGTATTTACTACTGCGTTAAAACGTTTCGTTCGTGTAACATTCCGGAATTGTGCGGCGCGGGAAGCATAATTGTGCGGCGCGGGAAGCATATTCCGGCGCCAGACGCAACGCGTAGTTTTTGCCTTCAAGCTAAATCACCTGGTAGGCCAAGGGACGAACGCTTTCGTAGCGTTCGGGGGTTTTTCTTTGCCTGTTTCTACCTCTGTCGCTTAACGTGGATTGCTCAATGAGAACGCTTTTACATCTCGTCAACTCGATCTTGCGGGTCCTCAGTGCCTTCGCCAGCGGCCTGATTGCCGGGCGCGCGGTGCGTCAAATGTTCGTTCCGGTTCGCCGCCTCCAGTGCGTTCGGGCTTGCGAACTCAGCGTCCTCAAGCGGTGGATGCGGGCATGCGGATGATCACCAGCGGATCGGCAACACCGCGTGATCGGTGCCCCGCAGTGGCCGCGTTCTGTGCCCCCGCGACCACGGCCCAATCGCCAAGTCCACCCAGACCAAAAATCGCGTTCGTTAGCCCGTTTGTGGCATCCACGGACCGTTCCGCAAGCCGATTTTTGCGCGCTGTTCTGAGCGTTTAGTACCACCGACGACAGGTAATTGTAATAAATATGTTGCTGCTGCATGGTCCGTTAGGACTCCAAATAAATGAATCGGAAGGCTGTATCTCAGCGGCTGCGACCGAAATTTCTAACTGAGAGATGGAAGGGCTCGTGTTGATCAGGCTGCGAAGTGGTCGATCCAGATGCTCTTTTCTTAACCTTTTCGTCTGAACATTCGGCGGTGGAGAATTTTATGAAGTTAGTACAACGAAAGTTTATCGGCCTATCCGCGCTTTGCCTGTCACTCGCCGCATGTGGCGGCGGCGGTGGCGGCTCAGCGAATGACGCCAATGTGGCAGGTTCAGCTACCAACATCGACATTGCGCAGCATCCCGCATCGGTTAGCGGAACGGCGATCCCGCCCGCGACTGCCATCAACGATTCATCAGGCGCAGTCTGGACGCTCAATAATGGCGTGGTCCTCAGGGCAGGCCAGACGACCAACTCGACTGGCACTGCGACTTTGGTACTTTGGTACGCAGGGAAGATGTATATGACCAATTCGGCGAACGTCTGGTCGGTATGGTCGAATAACAGTTGGGCGGCATCATCGGATCCGCGTCCGGTGGCAGCGGCACCTGCGGCACCCGCAGCGATACCTGCTGCAACCGCGGCACCCGCGGCTGCGGCGCCCGCAGCCGCAGCAACCCCGGCGAAAACGTCCACCACGTCTACGCCGGCAGTTTCCGCTGCCGCGCCGCCGGCAACAACAACGCCGACGACGCCGGCGTCGACAGGCCCGGCGATTCCTTTCTATGGCATCAACGGCCACTACGTGCAGGGCGGCTTGTCTCAGTCGGTCCCGCTCAGCACGCAAGCTGCGTCGCTGGCTGACCTGGGAATACGCAACTTCCGGCAGGACATGTACACGACACAGGACGTTGATACCTTCGTGAACACCGTGATTCCTGGACTGGGCTCTAACGTGCAGGTCCAGCCGGTCATCATCGCTAATCCTTACAACGATCCGTCTCTGAATGGCGCCGCGCCGACCGAAGCAAGCGCGTATGCCTATGCATACACGATCTCGGCCTACGCCGCGACCAAGCTCGCGGGCGTCCCGGTGGTGGAGTTCGGCAATGAGTACGACCTTGATAGCCACAACGCACCTATTGCAAGCGATGGTGAGAGCATTACGGATTACGATAATTCCACTTTCCCCATCTGGCGCGGCTCCTTGCGCGGCGCCGAAGACGGCTGGCGCTCGGTCGATACCGGCCGCGTCACCAAGGTCATTGCGAACGCGACGTCGGGCTGGCTGCATTTCGGCTTCCTCGCGGGTCTGATGACCGGCACGCAGCCGGACGGCAGCACGGGGCATCCGACGATCTCGCCCGATATCATCCAGTGGCATTGGTATCAGGACGGCGGTGACTTCGAGAACGCCATTGGCACGTCGGGTACCTACAACGTGCTTGCAAAACTGAAGTCGACATACAACTTGCCGATCATCTTCACCGAAATCGGCACGAGCCCGGAGCAGAGTACAGCCGCGCAGCAGACGTACATCACGAAGACCATCGCGGAGCTCGCTGCAGCCAAGGCCACATACAACGTGATCGGCGCGACCTGGTACGAGTTGTACGACTATCCGAACGACGCCTTCGGTGTGTTGACCAGTGCCACCGCCCAGAAGTCGACCTATCCGACCTTGAAGTCGATGATCTCGACAAACCCGGTGGCTGCGACGGCGCATTTCTAAGCGCATTGTTGAGCTGCAAAGGCGTAGCCGCAGCGGACCGCTGCGGCTACGTTCATTTGATGACCGGTACACCGTCCTCCGGTGTATCAGTCGGGATCGAGCCGATCATGGCTTGTGCATGGATGCGGATCGTGTCACGAATGCTCCCGTGCCGGGTTCCATGCCCGATGTCGTAAGCATTCGGATGCGGGGCCTGGCGCAATCCGCAAAGGCGTTGACGACGCGCATGGGCGCGCAAAGACCCCTTGTTCATCAGAAGTTTACTGTGGGCGAATGCATCGAGCCAGACGCCTCGATGCGGCATCGAACGCCGTGCATCGATTCAATTTTCTTCGAGCAATGCCTTCCGCGTGCGCTACCCGCGGCGCGCAAATCAACGCGAGCGGCGAAAAAACTGACTTAATCCGCAAGGCAGTCCTTGCTACGCGGCTGCATCGCCGTGTTCTGCACGCGTGCCGTGATGCTCACTGATTTAGCACGCGCCCGGCTCGGACGATCCATCCAGACACGCGCTGTCGTCTCTCCACAGGACGTTTCTCGCTCTTAGCGAAATCCCCCGCACCGCAAGCGTAGTGGCCCGCCGCCCCTACGCCTTGACCTGTGCCGTGCCGCCATCGCCGCGGCGCTCTACCTCGATTTGACTACAGCGCGAACGCTCGCGGCTGCCTGATCGCAGCCATGAGCGTTTGGCGCGCCTCTGATTTGTCCCCCTTGAGCTTGCAGTTCGAATTGCGTCCGCGATATGTGCCCGCCCGCACTGTCCCAGTTACGGCCGGCACCTATCGTTGCGTCTGTACGCATGCAACGCCGGGATACATGCGAGTTCATCGGCATGATCGCGAGCGCGACGACTGACCTGTCGCGCGCTCCGCGGTCAATGGCTTTGGAGTCGCGAGCATCAACGGCGATGCGCGCAATTCAGGTTATCGACAGGTCAATTTTGGAGAGGGTCGCATGAAAGCACGGCTAATCGCTCATGAGCACGCCCGGAAATCCCTCAAAACAGTCCAGGTACTCGGGATGAATTCATGCGCCGTGCTGACTGCTCAGGCAGAGGCTTTGTCGGCAGTGGTCGACGGCGCACTGCAGACCGATCCCAAGTCACCAGACAGGCGCTCACCGCGAGAATTCATGATGCAAAACGTGTTTGCAGGGCGAGCCAGGACTGCGGTTTCGATCACACGGTTGGCAAGTATCGTCGTCGCGGAGGTCTTGTGAAATTTGCAATCAATGGCAAGTTTACAGCGCAGCGTATTACCGGCGTCCAACGGGTCGCCTATGAACTGACGCGAGCTTTGCAGGCGCGCGAGCTTCCAGCGGACGAACTCGAAGTGGTGGTGCCACAGGATGCGGCGGGCGCCGGTCTGGCGCTCAAGCGCAAGCGGATGGTTGCATGGTTCAAAGGCAATGTATGGGAGCAAATCACGCTGCCCCTGGCGACCAGTCACCAGACACTCATCAGCCTGTGCAATACGGGTCCTCTCTTCAAGAATAACCAGATCGTGATGCTTCACGACATGGCTGTGTACGACGTTCCCTATGCATTCTCGAAAAAATTCAGGCTTTGGTACAAGCTGAAATTTTCGATCCTGCATCGGCAGTCGAAGGTGATCCTCACGGTGTCGGCGTTCTCCAAGGAGCGCATCTGTCACCACCTCGGCATTGACAAGGCCCGCGTGGCGGTGATCCCCAACGGTGCCGATCATCTCGACCGCGTTGTCAGCGATCCTGCCATCTTGTCGCGGCTGGACCTGGCGAAAGGCGCGTATTGCGTCATCGTGGGCAGTCTCGATTCCCGCAAGAACTTGCAGCGAGTACTCGATGCGTTACCGCAGCTCGATCATCTACGCGATATAAAGTTTGTCGTCGTGGGCGGTGCCAACCCGCGTATCTTCGGTGCGGGCCACGCCATGGAGAAGGAGCAATCGGACCAGGTCGTATGGGCGGGCTTCGTCACGGATGGCGAGTTGAAGGCGCTCTATGGCGACGCGGCATGCCTCGTGTTTCCCTCGCTCTATGAAGGGTTCGGGCTGCCGCCGCTGGAGGCGATGTACTGCGGTTGTCCGGTCATCGTATCGAACGAGGCCTCGCTTCCTGAGGTGTGCGGTGATGCGGCCATGTATTGCGATGCGAAATCGGTCGATGACATCGCAGCCAAGATTTCGCTGATGATGGGCGACAAGAAACTGCGGCAGCGATATAGCGAAATGGGCTTGCGCCATGCTCAGCAATTCAGATGGGATCGCGCTGCGAGCAAGCTGCTGCAAGTGTTATACGGCGAGGCCTATGCAACAGCGCCGCAGCTCTCGGAGCGCCCGACGGCCGGGTAAATCTGCACGCGAAGGTGCCTCGAACCGGCCGCGCCTCTTCTGACTGGCACTTGTATCCAGACACGTCTGGATACAAGTGCCAGTTTTCACGTAAACGGAACAAGCGGCGATTCCGCGGCTGCGACCACTGACGTTCGTGGACTCCAAGCCGAATCGCCGCGAAACCAACGCGCACTTATAGAACGTCTACGGATGTCGTGTGCCTTAACCGGTGAACGCTGATCCGCTTCCGGCTCAACCTTTCCCGACAGCACTCCGGCGCGGCCCCGCATCGCTCGACAAACGCGTGTCGTGACATGCGTCAACTGTCGTCGAATATAGTGCTGACGAAAGAGGCTGTAGGCGTGAGCGGCTTGGGAGAAAATCGGGGAATGGAAAGAACATCGCTGAGCTGAGTGCTGAAGAAAGAGAGCAACTCGAAGCGAATGCGAGAGAGAGATTTCAGCGGACGCGTAAGCTCATCAACGCTCTCATTCTGTTGAGTTGCCGCGCCTCTTCGAGGCTTCGCCGCCACTGCGGGCAAGAGGCCGGCATTTAACCACCGGCGAAGCCCGCATCAAGCTCTCTAGCTTGGCTGCATCCGACACTTACGATGTAACAAGACACTAATTGCTCATCTGCAATCCGAAGCCGTGCATGTCACCAAACATCGGACGATGGGAAATCCCAAGCTTCACTTATGACGCGAGGGGGCGTCGTTTAAGAAACGGTACTTTCTCGAAATACAGCGTTGCCGCCATGGCTACCGCGATATACGTCTCAACCATGAGCACACTTGCCGCGGCGCCCTGCTCGCCATAGAGCTTGGCAAGCACTGCCAGCAATCCGAAATTCAGGAAAGCCGAGACAATCAACACGCGGCTGAACTGCGATCTCATCCCGAGCGGAAGCATGGTCTGCACTCCGAATATGTCAGAGAACCCCGACATGAGCGGTATGAAGGCCATCCATCGGAGGACGTTCACCGTGGGCAAAAACTGCGCACCGTAAAGTATTTTGACCGCCAGCGGCGCGCCAAGGAAAATCGTCAGCGATACAACCGCAAGGAGGCCGCCCTGAAACACAAGCATCTTTCGCAAGAAATTGAATGCGTCCTCGCGGGCGTGATGCATCAGGTAGCTGATACGCGGATAGGCCGCGCTTCTCAGCGGGGTCATCATGCCAAGCGCTGCCCGTATCAATTTGTCACCGGCCGAGAAGTAACCCGCTGTGACGTTGCCCGATATCAACGCGAGCAATACGACGTTGCTCGACATAAAGATATCGAAGAGGGCTGTTGCCATGAAGACGCTCCAGCCGTTCTTCAGCGCTTTCACAATATCGCGTGCAGGAACGGCCACGAAATCCAGTTCGCGGCGCACATACAAGTAGGTGACAATCGCAATCCCGGACAGCAGCGGCACGAACGTGTTGACGCCCATCGCCCAGTAAATGTCATGGCTCGTGCGCACCAGCAGGAACATTGCCGGCACACTTAGCACGCGACCGATGAACACAATGGTGCTGAGCACGCGGAGGTCTTCAATCCCCTGGAAATACCAGGTGGGAATCAACATGGCGCCAATGGCCGTGCCAAAGCCTAGGAGCAGCAAGCCGCGATCTTGCGCGAGCCGTTCGAAAATGAACGATAGCGTCACGAGCACGACAAGTCCAGTTGCCGTGATGACGGCCTGCGAAAGCATGGTTTCCCAAAAAATGCGCGAGCGCTCAGCGCGGTTGTCGCGCTTGATGGAAATTTGCGGTGTCGCGGTCAGACTAAAGCCGTAATTGGTAAGAATGACGAAGTAATTGATGAAGGCCATCACAAACGCGAGGCGCCCATAACCACTTGGCATGAGCACTCGCGTAAGCAACGGCAAGGTAAGGAGCGGTGCCGCGTAGGTCGAAACTTGCAGCATCATCAACACCGCAAAATTCTTTTTGAAAGAAGCCATCGACTGCGTATCCTGACTTGATTAGCGCCTAAGCGTTACGCCGCGTTTGCGACGCCAGCCGAGCGAAGAGAAACATGGAAAACGACGCGAGGTGACGTTCACGGTTGCATTGCGGAAGGGCCGCTGCCGCGACGGCCGTCACAAAGCTAACATGAACCTGTCAACTGTCGCATCGCCTAAGAGATGCATGCGGGGAGCCAATAGCAATGACGGGGAACGGGAGCAAGTGCCAAATCCACCGCTCGTCCGTTTTCCTCCTACAAATGCGCTAAGTTCATCCCTCGAAGAGTCAGCCTGATTGTAGGCGGCCGTTATTGGCAGGCTCGGTGCGCTGCGCAACATTGTGCGGACGAATGGAATTCGTAAGGGCAAGGCATTCTTCTGCTTACAGAAAGATCCGCATGTGCGCCATCGAACAGTGCTGTCCAAGCTGCAGCGGTCTAATCGAAGCGGCGACCCATGTTCGTACCGGCAGTTTGTGTCCGATCCAGACGCTATGTGCGATGTGGCAAGCGACCACGCTGAGCTGTCGACGCGCAAAGAGCGAGAAGTCATGAAAGTAGCAGTTGTCCATGATTGGCTAGTGACAGCCGAAAGCGCGGAAAGGGTTCTCCAGTCTATATTGGAATGTTTTCCACAAGCAGACGTCTTTACTATTGTTGACGTTCTGAAAGAACGCTCGTTCCTCAAGGACCGGCGGGTGTACACCTCGTTCATTCAGAACCTTCCGTTCGCACACACGCGACACAGGAGCTATCTCGCGTTGATGCCTCTTGCGATAGAACAATTTGATCTATCGGCTTACGACCTTGTTCTCTCGAATTCGCACGCGATTGCCAAGGGAGTGCTGGTCGGCCCAGACCAGTTGCATGTGAGCTACGTGCATTCGTCTCTCCGCCAAGCGCGGGGTTTGCAGGACCGGGACTTGAAGGAATCCGGGTTCGCGTCTAGCCTGAAATCGGCCCTTGTGCGCATGCTGCTGCACTATATCCGCGGGTGGGACGCGCGTTCGGCCAATGGCGTCGATCATCTGATTGCCAGTTCGCGTTACGGCTCGCGGCGCATTCATCAGGCTTACCAACGTGACTCGACGGTGATTTATCCCCCGGTCGACGTTAGCGGGTTATCGGTCGGCATACATAAGCAGGACTTCTACGTAACCGCGTTGAACAGGGTCCCGCACAAGCGCGTCGATCTGATCGTAAAAGCGTTCTCACAGATGCCGGAAAGACGCCTTGTCGTCATAGGCGACGGCCCTGATATGGCCAGGGTCAAGGCTGCGGCGGGCCCTAATGTAGAGCTCCTCGGGTATCAACCGTTCGATGTGTCGCATGATCACTTGCAGCGCGCTCTTGCGTTTGTCTTTGCGGCCGAAGAGGATTTCGACATTTCAATTGTCGAAGCGCAGGCATGCGGCACACCGGTCATCGCATTCGGCAAGGGCGGCGCGCTGGAGACGGTCATCGGCTTGCCGGACGAGCGGCCCACGGGTGTATTTTTCAGGGAGCAAACTATCGAGTCCCTGATTAGCGCTGTTGACACGTTCGAGCAGCATTCGGACCGCTTCAATTCGACATTTTGTCGCGAGAATGCCGAACGCTTCTCTGCTGGAAATTTCAAAGCGGCGCTTTGTACATTCGTGGAAGTTCGACTGGCGAGCTTCCGCTCGGAAGTGGCGCCTTCGAGCGCCCAGCCGCCGTTGGTTCGTCAAGGGCCACAACGGCCGCCGCCGGCAGACGGAACCGCTGACCTCAATGACCGCCGTGGTACTGCAGTCGAAGACACCAGGCTGGACAGTACGTCACCGCGGCGCCGCTAGCGGGCCACAGGGCTTGCGGGGAGCCTCGCGGGGCGCAGCAACGGCGCGCGCCAAGCATCTTGCTCAGCGTGCGTCGCCGTACATTCTTGGCTTACCCGCGCATATACGATCCTTCCAGCAGATGAATGAAGTCGATGGGCGGCACGCTGGCAGCGTCGAATATGCCTGTTGTCGAACATGGTTTGGCGATCGTCAGAGCGCTGCCTCGAAGCGGCTGGGCAGCGCGGCTCGTGTGATATCACCGATGGAAAAACTAGAGTCAGCTGGTCGCGCATGGGCGCCAGGGTCAGTCAGCGTTGCTGATCATGTTACGTCTGCTGCGGCCAGCTCATCAGTGTTCCTTCATAAATAACGTCATTGTGGTTGAGCGGTAAGCATCGTTGTCGGGCGAGGTTATTTCGATAGCCGGAAGCGTTTTGTTATCCACGGGCTCGGCCTTTATCTTTTATTGCAGGGGTTTGACATGAGTTCATACATCGGGCATTCGTCGTTTAGTACGGCGCCGAAGAAGAGCGACGGGCTGATTGACCTGTGGCGCAGCGTGGTTCGCCACAAGCGGCTGTTCATGGCGATCACGGGCACGTTCGTGGTGGTGGGCGGGCTGTACATTTTGCTGGCGACGCCCCAATACCGGGCCGAGGCCATGCTGCGCGTGGAAAGTTCGTCCAAACCTGGCGCCTCGATCAGTGCGCTCTCGGATGTGTCGGGCACGATGAGCGCGACGGTCTCGGCAAGCGACGAGAGTGCGGTGCTGACATCGCGCAGCATCGTGAGCGATGCGATCGCTCAAACCGGTGCGCAGACGAGCGTGCAAACGGGAAGTCATTTCCCGTTGATTGGCAAGTTCATGGCCTCGCGTCATGTCAACGCCCAAACACTGGTGCCGCCGTTTCTGGGCTTGAGCGGCTACGCGTGGGGCGGCGAGTTGCTCAAGCCGGGCGTCTTCACGGTGCCGGAAGCGTCGCTGGGCGACAAGTTTCGCGTGGTGACGGGCGAAGCCGGGCAATACACGCTGTATGACAAAGACGGCGAGGCGCTGGCACAGGGGCGCGTCGGGCAACTGGTCTCATTTAGCGTGAGCACACCCGATGGCAATGCGCCTGGCGAGTTGCGTATCGACACGCTGCGGGCGCGCCCGGGCGTGGAGTTCACGCTGCGCAGCCAGTCCGCGCAGACGGTCTATGAGAGCGTGAACAAGGCGTTAAAGGCGTCGGTGGCGAGTCAGGGTTCGTCGATCCGTGACCCCTCGATCATGAGCCTGAGCTATCAGGCCGATTCGCCCCTGGCCGCGCAAATGCTGGTCAACACCATCGTGAGGACGTATTTGAAGCGTGACGAGCAGTCGCGTGCCGAGCAGGCCCAACTGAGCCTGAACTTCCTGCGTGGGCGCCTGCCCGGGCTGAAGGCGGATCTGGAGAGCGCGGAGAACCGCCTCAACGATTACCGCACGAAGACGAGCATGGTCGACATGGGTCAGCAAGGCACGGCGCTGATCACGCGCTTGAGCACGTTGGCCGATACCCAGACGCGCTTGCAGCTCCAGTTGGACGAGCAGAAGCAGAAGTTCCGCCCGGATAGCCCGACGTATCAAGCGGCCGCTTCGCAGCTTGATCAGGTGAACCGGCAGATCCAGGAACTGAGCGACACGGCGACGAAGCTGCCGAGCATTCAACGCGAATATGTCCGGCTTGCGCGCGATGTGGCGGTGAGCACGCAGTTGTACACGAGCGTGCTGACCAATGCGCAGCAACTGGAAGTGGCAGCGGCGAGCACGGCACCCGGAGTGGGCGTGGTTGACTGGGCGATTACGCCGGAGAAGCAGGCGTGGCCGCGCAATGCGATCGTGTTGCTGGGTTCGATTCTTGGCGGGTTGTTCGTGAGCGCGGCGACGGTGCACCTGATCTCGCTGAAGCGCAAGGAACTTCGGACACCGGAAGAAATTGATTACATCTCGCATGTGCCGCGCCTGGCCGTGGTTGCGCAATCGTCGGCGCAACTGCAGCACAGCAGCGCCGCACGCCGTCGCCTGGGTACGCCGGCCAAGCTGTTGGCGGCCAATAGCCCGACGGATCCGGGGATCGAAGCATTGCGCTCATTGCGCAGCAGCATGAAGGCGTTGCTCGAGACGGGTGACTTGTCGGCGGGCAAGGTGATCCTGTTCACGGGACCGACGCAGGGCGTGGGCAAAAGCTTCGTGTCATCGAACTTTGCTTATCTGTTGGCGGAGACGCACGCTTCGGTGGTGCTCATCGATGCGGACATGCGCCAGGGCCGGTTGCGGCATCTGTTGAAAGAGCGCAGCGGCGCAGGGCTGGCCGAAGTGCTGGAGGGAACGGCACGGGTGGAAGAGGCGATCGTGAAGCTTGATCAGAGCAACCTCTCGGTGCTGAACGCGGGGCTGAGCGTGCCGGCGAACCCATCGGAGCTTCTGGGACGGCCTGCGTTCCAGGAGATGCTGGCCAAGCTTCGCGAGACGTACGATTACGTGGTGATCGATTCGCCACCCGTTCTGCCGGTGAGCGATGCGTTGTCGATCGCTTCCCAAGACTGTGATCTGGTGCTGCTGGTGTCGCGTGCCGATCACACGGGTGCACGGCAGTTGGAAGAGACGATTCGACGGCTGGAGAATGTTGGGGCGAGGGTGGGGGGCCATATCTTCAACGGTTTCTTGCCGGGACGGTACGGTGAGCGCGACGAGTA
>Ga0153932_1000435_pt1 | contig 11745 bp, 11 predicted proteins | sample TSNJ016MetaG_FD_102273 | JGI IMG/M metagenome (GOLD analysis project Ga0153932, IMG submission 102273) | Attine ant fungus gardens microbial communities from New Jersey, USA - TSNJ016 MetaG | ecosystem: Host-associated > Fungi > Mycelium > Unclassified | place: USA: New Jersey, Wharton State...
AGCGCGACTTGTTTTGTGGAATGGGCGGGAGTTCAATGTAGGTCATTCAGGCGAACCTCAGGTCACCCTGAACATCAAGCAAGCGTCCGCACTTCGGCGCTTGCGCAGACCGACGCTAGACGGGCTGGCGCAAGCCTACGTGAACAATGAGATCGACATCGACGGTCGTTTGCCGGATGTTATCGCGCTCGCCTATGCTTTGGCGCAGAAGCAAGCCGCCCCTGCGAGTCGCCTCGCGAACTTCAACCAATTCAACCATACGAGGAAATCCGATAGGCAGGCGGTTCAGTTTCACTATGACGTGTCGGATGACTTCTATCGGCTGTGGCTTGGTCGCACCATGGTGTATTCATGTGCGTATTTCGAAAACGGGACAGAAAATCTCGACACTGCTCAAGAGAAGAAGATAGATCACATTCTTAGAAAGATCGCTCTGCAACCCGGACAAACGCTGCTCGATATCGGATGCGGGTGGGGGACGTTGGTAACTCGTGCTGCGGAGAAATTTGGCGCCCGATGCGTCGGCATTACGCTATCCGAGAAGCAGTACGCGTTCGCGACTGCGCGAGTCGAGCAGGCGGGCCTTGAAGACCGCGTAGAAATTCGACTTCAGGACTATCGCGATATCGACGGTCAGTTTGATCGTGTCACGAGCGTAGGAATGTTCGAACACGTGGGCCGTGCCAATCTTCCCGCGTACTTTGCGCGAATACCTGCGTTACTGGCGGCCGAAGGAGTCGCCATGAATCATGGCATTACGTCGACCGATCCTGATATCGCCTGGTCACCGGCCGTCGATGGCAGTGGGTTCATGGACAAGTACGTTTTTCCGAATGGAGAGCTGTCGCATATCGGCTACGTACTTGAAGCGATGCAGCGCGGCGGCCTGGAAACGCTCGATGTGGAAAACTTGCGGCGACACTATGCGCATACCTTGGCCGCATGGGTAGACGCATTTGAACGGAATACGCCATCGATCAGGAATCTCACAGGGGAAGAGACGTACCGAATCTGGCGCATCTATCTCGCCGGCTGCGCACACGCTTTCCAGCAGGATCGACTCTCGATCTATCAGGTTGTATGTCAAAAAGCAGGACAGCGGGACGATACGCTCCGATGGTCGCGAAGGTACATGTACGGCTAGGTACTAGAATTTCCGGCAACTTCCCAGTTCTTGATGGCGCGAGGTATAGAGTGAGGTACCGACGATTCGCGTTCGGAGTTTCGTGTGAGCGGCACAACCATAATCCAGACATGAACCCTTGATGCGGGTGGGAGCGGCCGGAACCCGCGGATACCAGCGAGTTAAGCCGCGATCTTATCCAAATGGCATCGCTGAGTGAAAGCGGGCGGCGACAAACAGTTAGACGCTCCTGCGTGCGCTGTCGGTTAGAGTGACCGCGGCTAATGGTCATCGTGGCGAGGTGCGCCTGACAGGCCCCGGAACGATGCGGCGTCTCAAATCCCGCCAGTTATGTCTTTTGGCGATCTGTAGTAGTCGACCCGCAGCCGACGGTCACTGGTCCGCGTACCGGCCATTTGCACGCTTGCTCTGATCAAGAGCTCGGAGCCCAAGACGGTACTGTCAACCTGTTGGCCGATGCGTGACCGAACACGCAACTAGTTAGGATCTCGTGTCGATGAGATGCTCTGACATCGGGGCAGTCGTCACGCTTTCCCACGGCTCGAAGGCATGGGTGCATAGCGCCAATAGGTCAAGCATCGCGCCATGCAGGTCGACCGCACGCCACAGCCAGTGCTTCGTGCCATTGATTGTGACGACCACTCCAATCAGAAATTTACGAAGGCTTGCACGAGCCGGTTAAAGGCGGCGGCATTCGACACATTCATCCCATGCGAAGCGCCGGCGATGGTCTGTCGCTCAGCATGGTGGATCCATTCCGTGAGCTTTTCGACATTGTTGCGGAACATGCGGGGGCTTCGCTGTCCTTCGATTAGCAACGTCCTGCATTTTACGTCGCGTGCCGTTTCACGAGAATAGGCAGGCAATGGATCGCGGAGCTGCTTGGGTAGCGTGCCCGCGTTGTCGGTCGCCATTGTGCGGAACGCAAGCGGACTCTTGCGCCATGATCCGGGTACGCTCACGGAGTCGACGAAAAGTTCTAGTCCCGCGTCGATCTGCTGGTTCTCGATGAGTTCAACCACGCGCGTGCGCAGCGCATTGGTCGTGGCCGGCAACGCCGCGTCCGGCATTCCGTCGATCTGCAGCGGACCGCCCGGGTCCGCGAGCGTCAGCGTTTTCACGAGCCGCGGATATTCGCGCGCGAGATGAAACGCCACGCAGCCACCGCGCGAATGTCCTAGCAGATTCACAGGCCCAAGGTCGATCGCCGCAATGAACTCGGCCAGCTCGGCAACATGCGTCTGCCAGCCGAACTCGCCCTGGATGCACGCCTCGCTCGCCGGCCAGTAGTGGCTCAGGCTCACCGAGATGCAGCGAAAATGCTGCGACAGCGTCGCTGTCTGCGCGCTCCAGTAGCGATAGTCGCAAAGCGACCCGTGCACGAATACGAGCGGATCGCCTTCTCCGCACTCGACGTACGGCACGCAGATCCCCGATGCGATAGTCGCAAACGACAGTTCGGGTACGGCAAGCACTGACAGGTCGGTACGGGCGTTCATTGACTAGCTCCTTTGCGACCACTATGCCCGATGTCGCTGTCTTAGAAAATCGCGTAATATTGATCGAATCTATCTAATTTTCTGATACCAGACCAATTGAAAGCTCTCGACCTGGATGTGATGGGCATGATCGTCGCCGTCGCCGATACCGGCAACATCAGCCGTGCGGCGCAAGTCGTGCATCGTTCGCAATCGGCGGTGAGCATGCAGATCAAGACACTCGAATCCGCGCTGGGCAAGCCGCTTTTCGTGCGCAAACCGAGAAGCGTGGTCCCGACGCAGGATGGCGAAGTCCTGCTGACTTACGCTCGGCGTATGCTCGCTTTGCGCGATGAAGCCTGGGCGGCGGTGGTTCGCCCGGACGTGACGGGGCGCGTGAGTATTGGCGTGCCGGACGATTACGCCTCGTCTCTACTGCCGCCAATCCTCAAGAAGTTTTCCGCGACCTATCCGAAGGTAGAGATTCAGGTCGTCGGATTGCCGAGCGTCGCGCTTGCGCCAATGGTGAAAGATGGCTCTGTCGATCTCGTGTGTGCGACGCGAGTCAAGGGCTTGTCAGGCGAGTTCATCCGGTTCGAGCCGATGGAATGGGCAGCAGCGCCGAGCGCCGATGAAATATGGCGCGAACGGCCGTTGCCCATCGCGGTGTTCCTGCCAGGCAGCGTTGCGCGCGAGAACGCAATTCGCAGTCTCGAGCGCGCCAAAATTCCCTACCGCACCTCGTATGAAAGCCCAAGTCTGCTCGGCCTTCTGTCGATGGCCGAAGCCGGGCTTGCCATCGCTCCGCTCGCGCGTTGCGCGGTTCCCGCGCACTTCGTGCTGCTTGGGCAAGCGCATGGATTACCTGAACTCCCCGCGCTTGAAATGGTGCTCGCGCGAAGCACGGGATCCAAGCGGCCGCCATGCGATTTTTTAGCGGAGAAGATCGTCTCCGAGTTGAGGCGTTAGCCGAACTGAGTTCCTCAGCTTCGAATGCGCCAAGAGCGGCTTCACCCCGGCAAGAATGATCGGGATCGTAACTGTCGCGCCTTGGGCTGCGGTGCGCATCCCACCACCGACCGCCAGACTGATTCCTGCGACCGACCAAAGGCTGGCGGGGGTGGCCAAACCGCGCACGATTTTGCCACGCAACAGGATCGACCGCGCTCCCAGAAGAGACGGATTTTGAACAAGCATGGCGCATACCTATATTTCGCCGTTTTAAATAAAAGCGGTATTCCGCGTATTTTAATTAGCGCTTGGGCGAGCGCCGCCCTAGACTTTGAGAATTGGCTACAAAAGTGGGGCTTGCAAACAGTGCAAGAACAGGCAGTAAGGAGGCAAACCATCATGAAATCGCTCATCCATGCAGTGCTTGCCGCAGCGGTCTTCGCCGCTCCGACTGTATCGTTGGCCCAGCAGTCGGACGCTCCGGTAACCACCCGTGCCCAAGTACGCGCTGAACTTATTCAACTTGAAAACGCTGGCTACAATCCTGCTGTCGCTAATGACGTTACGTATCCGGCTGAGATTCAATCTGCCGAAGCGCGTGTTGCTGCGCAAAACGGCACGGCAAGCGGCTATGGCGGAATGGTTAGCGGTTCGTCGGCATCGGGCGCTCAGGTAATGGTCCGCCCCACCTCCGATGACGGCATGAAGTCGCTTTACTTTGGTAATTAAGCAGTTGCGTTGACAACCACGAGTTACACAGCCTTGCCTCTAACCGTGCAGAGGCAAGGCATAAAATCTTTCATAAAGCCCGTCGAATCACGGCCGGACTGGCTCGTGCCATATTTGTCATTGACTTTTTTTGTCGCGGAATCTCCGTTCTGACACTGGTCCGTAAAATCGGTTCGACCGTTTAACGTGCCGGCCAAGTCGAAGTGGCCATTATGAAATTTGACGATTGAGAAATATTCCGGCATATATCTCGTGCAGTCTCTGCCTCCGGTGCCACGGCAATGACTCCAGCGAGGCAGGACACCGAACTACATCCCGGTTGATCCTTCATTCGTGTGGGATAAACCGCCTTTCCCGACGGGTCGTTGACTGCGCGTCTGCGGCTTGGCCGCCCATGGATGACCGGCTGCCCGTCTCGATAGAGTGACGCCCAAGTCAGATGAGATTGGTGGCCGCTTCATCGCCGGGTCAAGATCCATAGGTTCGGACGTTCTTTCTGATCTTGCTAGGCAGGTTTTCGACAGCGTAGTCGAATCCAGCGTGCAGATTTATGTAGAGAACGCAAAGGAGGAGCCCTTGTTTGCATTGGCAGCGCGATTTTTTGCCTCGCTGACGGCGAGTCAACGATCCGGCAGAGCCGGCCGTCATAATTTGCCAGTAGAATGATCAGGACGCCTCTGCTGAGGGTGTAAGTCGACCGGTGGCGAGTCGCCACACGATTGTCTGGCGTGATCCTTCGCAGCCACGAATTGAAGAAACGGGTGCGATCGGCTACTGCATTCGGTCAGTGGAATCGAAATCGGCTGCTCAGGCAGTCCAGGGTATTGTTCGCTCACTTGACACCGGGCCGCTAATGAATATCAAAGATCTCCTACGGCAAGTATCTACGTCTGCTGATGCTGATAGGCTCAAGTTGGCATCACACTTGCCGAGATGTTCGCACCAACGATACTACGCTGGAATCGGGGATTCTGGCCACCTACTCACCGGCCGACATAACGATTGAGTACATCGGCGATCTGGTCGATACTGGTTGTGGCCACGCTGTTAGGCAAGGTCGCCGCGGGCCGTGCGTAACAGGAGGCATCATGAAGCCAACCCAGCAACTGCATGATCTCGGCCAAAGCCTTTGGCTCGATAACATCACGCGCGGGATGCTGAAGGACGGCACACTGCAGCGCTACATCCGCGAATTTGCGGTGACGGGATTGACCTCCAATCCCACGATTTTTGATAAAGCCATCAAAGACGCGGACTTCTACGACGCTGCCATCCGCCAACGGACCGCTGAGGGAAAATCTGGCGAGGAGCTGTTTTTTGAACTCGCAATCGAGGACTTGACTCGGGCCGCGGACCTCTTCCGTCCGGTCCACGACAGCACGGGTGGCGTTGACGGTTGGGTGTCGTTGGAGGTCTCTCCGTTGCTGGCACACAATACCGCTGACACCATTGCCGCGGCAGCGAACCTGCATCGAACCGCGCAGCGTCCCAATCTGTTCATCAAGATTCCAGGTACTCCCGAAGGTGTTCCCGCGATTGAAGAATCGATCTTCAAGGGCCTTCCAGTCAACGTCACGCTGTTGTTTTCGCGCGAGCAATACCTCGCGGCAGCAGAAGCGTATATGCGCGGCATCGAGCGGCGGATCGCCGCGGGACTTGATCCAATGGTCGGTTCCGTCGCATCAGTCTTCGTCAGCCGCTGGGATGTTGCCGTGAAGGATAAGGTTCCACCGCAGCTACGCAACCGCCTCGGGATCGCCATCGCCAAACGCACCTACAAAGCCTACCGCGAACTGTTGAGCTCGCCACGCTGGCGACAATTTGAGGTTGTTGGCGCCCGGTCACAGCGCCTGCTCTGGGCGAGCACCGGTACAAAGGACCCTGACGTCTCCGACACACTCTATATCGAGTCTCTGGCTGCACCGGACACGATCAACACGATTCCCGACAAGACTTTGCGCGCGTTTGCCGATCACGGCGAACTGGGTGAAGTCTTGCCGGATGATGGCGGCGATGGCGAAGACGTGCTCGCCGAATTCTCCCGGGCCGGTGTCGACGTTACGGCGCTTGCGGCCCAACTTCAGCGCGAGGGAGCCGAATCCTTCGACAAGTCGTGGACCGATTTGATGGACTGCATTGGCTCGAAGAGCACCATGCTGGAGAAGCTCGGGCAAACTCAGGGCAGACAATCGTGATCACGAAGTGAGCTGGTCGGTAACTGCTTACGGAACGGCCGGCGTGGCGGGCTCCTGCGGAGCTTCTGGGAAGGTGCGCGAGCTACATCGTCAGCAAGACTTCGCCAGCGATCCCTTGTGGAGACAGTGCCTGACCGCCGAAGCTGTCGGTCTGTGCTTCGACTGCTCGAGGAATCGGGGACCGACGCTCGTAGTCCTCGCGCCTCGCCACGACGACTTCTTCGGAAGTGACTACGGGCCGCGCGCGGATGGCGCGATGCAATCAGATCGGCACGCGGTATCCGTAGAATTCGTGATCCTCGTTGTAGCCACCTTCGCCCGCGCCAAGATCGGCGAAATCGTGTACGAACTCAATGGCTGCAATCCACTTGACCATCTTGAAGCCTAGTTCGTTTTCGCAGCGTAGCCGCAACGGCGCGCCATGCAGCACGCTGAGCGGCACTCCGTTCATCTCGTAAGCCAGGATTGTCAATTCGTGACGCATGTTGGACATAGTATGCACGTCGTAGTACCGCCCACCGTCGCCGCCGTCCGCCAATGAATAGAACACCGCGTAACGGGCATCTGCGGCTGGCTTCACCAGGTCGAGGATATGACGCATCGAAACGCCGCCCCACCTCGCAACACCGGACCATCCCTGAATGCAGAAATGCGTGGTGATCTGTTCCTGTTTCGGCATTGCTTTTATCTCGGCATATGAGAACTCTGCCGGCTTTTCGACCAGCCCATCTATCCTCAATCGGTAACCAGCAAAGTTATCTTTCACAAGTAAGTCGAACTCATCGGACTTCGGCATTGTTCCGTTAGGCCAGAAATACGGCGAGATATCCTTCTCGGTGAGCTGACCGGTCGCATCCCACCACTGCGTCACGCTATTGAACGGACGAGACATGAATGTTCCGATCTTCTGGACCAAGCGGGCATGACGGAGAGTGAAGGGGGAGGCCAGCCACCACGTGACGACCAGAAGAGCCATGGCCGGCACGAAGATCAGGACGCCGCCCCAGGAATCACCGTTACGCCCGGCAAACATCATATTCAGATTCACCCGTGCGCCCGTGATGAACACGAGCGTCACGTGCGCCAGGATGTAGAGCAGGAACCAGCACAGCGCAATGAAATGTATCGAACGCGCTCTTTGTCGATTTAACGTCCGGCCGAACCAACCCAGCCGGTTCGAAATCGCCGGGCTCTGCATGAATCCGGTGAGGATGGAGGTGGGCGCTGCAACAAACACGGTAATGAAATAGGCGATCTGTTGCAGGCTGTTATAGCGCAGCCAACTGTGATCAGAGGGGAACGTGAGCGAGAGATATTGAAGTGCGGTCGAGGCCGCATTGGGGAACACCTCCCATGTCGTCGGCACCAGCCTCAGCCACTGGCCTGTGGTGAACAACAGCACGTAGAAGGCGATGCCGTTAATCATCCAAAGCAGCGTGATCGAAAAATGCCACCATCTGGCGAGACCGATCGAGTGACGGATTCCAGGAATTCCCAGCCATGCTGGAATCGTGACCGAATCGTCCTTAGCGGTCCATACCCGGCCGGATGGAACCGCCTTCTGGAACCGAAACCATTCGGTTCCAGGCGTGCAATCGCGCTTCCAGTATAGCCGTGGGTGATCGGCCAGAATCTGGAGTCCGGCGCGAATAATGAACGCCATGAAAAACAGGTTTAGGAAGTGCTGCAGCCTGAGCCAGACCGGAAAACCCGTGGTGACGGCGATGGTGGACGGAGGAATGCCCGGGTAGCGCACGAGGAAAGCCTGCACGGCTGGGATTTGCCGCAATCCCTGAGCAACGGCCACTCCGACCACCAGGAGCACGAAAATCAGCGGCAACGCCCAGAGCACGTTAATCCAGTGCTGGCCGATCCGAATCTTGGGTACCACGCCCGCCTGCGGCGGCAACCAGTGGTTCAGGAGCACACGGTCGTCGGCGGTACTCAAACTCGTCGCTAACGGATCATGCGGCTGTGATTTTTCGTGAAAGCTCGTCATTGCGCATCCTTGATGCAAGTCGCGGAACTCATTTCAGTGTGCAGGCGTTGGAGCTGATCGCGGCACGCCGGCAATTCATGTTTCAGATTCGAATCAGGCCCGCTTGCCGCCTCTGCGTGGGTGAGTCATGTCTTTGGTCGGCAGTGCGACAATGCACCGAGCGATGGTCGATTGACGCATCGCAAAAAATACTCCTGAGCGAGCGATTTTCCTGGTGAAGGGTGTTGGCGTGCTGGCCAAAATCTGCTCTGCTCCAGCCTTGAAGGCCTGACAGAGGACGGGTTGCGCCACGAAACAAGAGCGAATGACTTTGGGAGTGCCGGTCTTGACACTACGCCGCCGACGGGGCTCGTATTTCTATACTCGCCGAAATAATTCAAACCTCCTGGGCGTGCATCAAATGTGCGAAGGTACCGGCCGAGACCGCGTGCAATGCTCAACCGAGCAGCGCCAAAGCCCGCATGCAGACGTTGTCGACAGTGAAAGCGTGGCTATAGCGTGCGGCCAGTTGCGCCTCGGCCATTGCCATGCCAACCCCGTTACCGAGACCCTGACCGAGTGGGCCCGTCGTCGTCTCGACGCCAGGCGTGAGACCGCGTTCCGGATGGCCCGGGTAATGCTACCCCATTGATGAAACTGCTTGAGCTGTTCGAGCGAGAGATCGTAACCGGTTACATGCAGCGGGCTGTACAGCAACATCGAGCCGTGGCCTGCGGATAGCACAAAACGATCACGGTCCAGCCACGCCGGGTTCGATGAGTGATGTTTGAGAAAGCGAGTCCAAAGCACGTACGCCCTGGGGGCGGCGCCTAACGGCAGACCTGGATGGCCGCTGTCAGCCTTCTGGACGGCATCGACCGAAAGAAAGCGCAGGGTGTTGATGCACAGATCGTTTAGGACGGAGGCGCATTGCGAAGTTGGAAAGGATTGGCTCACTCGAAATGTTCTTGGTTTTTGCCGGAGTCAATGGACAGCGAAGACAATCTGCAGCGCGAGGAGCGACGACCCGTCGCTTCGCTATGTCAGCGACAGCAAACTCACCACCAGACTCGAAGCTGTATTCCACTATAAATCACGTTGTGATATATCACTAACCCAATCGAAGCGTTGCAATTTCTGGTCCACCTTCACGCCTGTCTGGGCTAAGTTGTCGATTGATCCTCTCGCGACAACGCGAAATTTTTTCCAGTAGCAAAGGAGGTAGTCCCTGTTGATCTACCGCTGCCATGTATCAATCTTTTTTTGCCGCACTTCGAAGTTCTACGTCGTATCAAGCGTAGCGATAGATCTTCCGGACGAACAATCGCCTTTGGCCTACGCGTTAAACTTGCTTTGTAAGATATCCGTCGTGCGTAGGACTCACCGGTTAGAACTTTTCCGTTGCCCACCTGGTAAAGGCGCAGGGCATTGGATTCACCCTTCCTGTCGGTGCGACAAGACGTCGCGCAAAACGATTGCCTGATTATGCTCCTCGTCCTTCGCCCCGTAGATGAGCGTAATTAACCGACCATTCGCATCGGTTAAAAGACGTCGGATCTGCTCCTGCGCTTCTTCAGCGTCAAGCTCCGCCCGGTAGCGTCGCTGAAAGACCTCCCATCGCTTCGGGACGTGTCCAAACCATTTGCGCAATTGCGCGCTTGGCGCGAGGTCGCGCGCCCATTGATCGAGTGCAAGTGTCTGTTTGCTGCGTCCGCGAGGCCAGACGCGGTCGACGAGCACCCGATAGCCGTCGTCTGGCGATGGATCTTCATACGCCCGCTTGATCAAAATCGTCGACTTTGTGCGCTTCGCATGTGACATGCTTTGCTCCATCCGAGAAAACGCATCAGTGGGTGTTATGTAGGCGTCGCCGGACGTGCACCGTCGTATGCGAGGAGTGAACCGACTCGCCCGCGTAGCATGGGAAGGACTTCGCTTTCGAACCACGGGTGTCGTTGAAACCACGGCTGGTTACGTGGGGATGGGTGTGGCAACGGGATGAAAGTTGGCGAGTAGTCCTGCCATGCCCTGACGGTCTCGGTGAGCGACGGTTTGCGCCGGGTGCCAAGAAAGTGACGCTGCGCATATTGGCCGATCAGCAACGTCAGTTGAATCTGCGGCAGCTTGTCCAGCAGGCTGTCTAGCCACAGTTGCGAGCACTCCCGACGCGGGGGGTTGTCGCCGCCCTTGCCCCGCCCGGGATAACAGAATCCCATCGGAACAATCGCGAACTGCGATTCGTCATGAAACGAGGCGACATCGACCCCAAGCCATTTCCGTAGGCGATCGCCGCTCGCGTCATCCCACGGTATGCCTGATGCATGCACGCGTGCACCGGGCGCGTGTCCGACGATGAGGATGCGTGCATCGGCTCCCGCCCGCACAATCGGACGAGGGCCGAGCGGCAGATGCTGCTCGCACGCGCGACAAGCACGCACTTCGGTCAAAAGCGCATTGAGAGAGGGATATTGACGTTCACTCACTTTTCGGCCACCTCGTCTCCAAACCGTCGTCATGGCGTATACGTCTCTCATTGGCACCTCTCGGCGTATCTGACGGACTCAGGAGAGCGATGGTGACAAGTAGCGACGAGTTTTGAATGGCCGCCAGTTTATGCTCGATACCCGCCTCCAAGTAAAGGAGGTCGCCGGTACGAAGAATTCGATGTGCGTTTTCCACGCTGAAGTCCACTTCGCCCTCAGTGCATTGCACCGTAATCGGTCCGTCCACCGCGTGCGCGTGCATTCCCTTGCCCGCTAACAGAACGATTCGCATGACTTCAAGGCGGTCATGCTTGAACAATGCCGTGCTCGGAGTCTGTGCAAGCGCATCGCCCAACGGAAGAAGGCATGCAACTTCGCCGGACGAAAGATGAGATGTTGCCACCGGATTTCTCCTTGATACGAGACGGTTGGGCCAACAGGTGAGCGTCGCCCCGAGACCCTCATGTTGTCCCTCGCGAGATCACCTCGCTTTCCGACAATGGGTCATTCCGGCTGAATCCAGTGCAGCCGGGCCGCCAAAGCGGCTGAAGGCGGCGGACGACCCTTAGAATCAAAGTCACATGTTCTTAAGGTTCTTAAGGCAGCTCGTTTGAGCGACGTATCGCGGGCGTCGATGGGTCGTTCAAGAAGAAAGGCTCGCCGCTCACTAGATTCCTTGACCGAATTGATCTTGTAGCAGCCGAGTCAAGTTTTTTACGCGGCGATTTTGACCTGATCGCACCAGGTGTTGACGGCCTGCTCGGCGCTGCGGAAGCTGCGCTGTAAG